>Ga0310345_10000329_pt1 | contig 79998 bp, 88 predicted proteins | sample HC15DNA20500_MG_FD_204667 | JGI IMG/M metagenome (GOLD analysis project Ga0310345, IMG submission 204667) | Marine microbial communities from station ALOHA, North Pacific Subtropical Gyre - HC15-DNA-20-500_MG | ecosystem: Environmental > Aquatic > Marine > Oceanic | place: Pacific Ocean: North...
CGCTGATGCCGATGATGTCGGGGCTGGCCAGCGGGTTGCGCAGCATGGTCTGCATCACCACCCCGGCGAGGCCGAAGCTCGCCCCCGCCAGCACCGACAGCACCGCGCGCGGCAGGCGCAGTTCGCCCACGGTGAAGCCCGCCCCCGGCACGTCATGGCCCATCAGCACGCGCAGCACCTCGCCCGGGGGCGTGAGGGTCTGGCCGAGGCTCAGCGTCAGCGCCACGCCCGCCGCCAGCAGCAGGGCCAGCACCAGCGCGACGCGGCGGCCCTGCCGGGCGCGGGCGCGGCGCAGGGTCCCGACGCGGCGGGCGAGGGCGTCGGTCGCGGCGCTCACAGGTCGCGCACCCGGCGCTGGCGGACGATCCAGATGAAGACCGGCGCGCCGACGAAGGCGGTCACGATGCCGACGTCCAGCTCGGACGGGCGGGCGACGATCCGGCCCAGCACGTCGGAACAGATCAGCAGGATCGCCCCGGTCAGGGCCGAGAACGGCAGCAGCCAGCGGTGGTCCACCCCGACCAGCAGGCGGCAGAGATGCGGCACCATCAGCCCGACGAAGCCGATCGGCCCGCAGACCGCCGTGGTGGCCCCGCAGAGCAGCACCGCCCCGAGCGCCGCGCCGCCCCGCGCCCAGGCCACCCCGGCGCCAAGGCCCGCGGCGGCCTCGTCGCCAAGCGCCAGCAGGTTGAGGCTTCGCGCCGACAGCAGGCTCAGCACCAGCCCGGCGGCGAGGAACGGCAGGCAGGGCAGGATGGCGTCGAAGCTCGCCCCGCCGACGCCGCCGACCTGCCACGACCGCACCCCGCCCGCGATGTCGTTGCGGGGCAGCACGATCGCCATGGTCAGCGAGGCGCTGGCGATCGAGGTCGCCGCACCCGCCAGCGCCAGTTTCAGCGGCGTCGCGCCCCCGCGCCCCAGCGAGCCGACCGTGTAGACGAAACAGGCCGCCGCCGCCGCGCCCAGGATGGCGGTCCAGAGATAGGCGGACAGGCTTGCCATCCCGAACCACGCCATGCCGATCACCACCGCCATCGCCGCGCCCGCGTTGACGCCGAGGATGCCCGGATCGGCCAGCGGATTGCGGGTCACGCCCTGCATCACCGCCCCCGCAAGGCCAAGCGCCGCGCCCGCCAGCGCGGCGAGGATGGTGCGCGGCACCCGCACCGCGACCACCGCCTGCCCGATGGTGTCGGCCCGCCCGGCCAGCCCGCCCGCGATGTCAGCCCAGCCGACCGATCGCGTGCCCAGCCCGACCGACAGCGCGCAGGCCAGCGCCAGCGCGCCCAGCACCGCCAGAAGCCAGCCCGTCCGGGTCCGGCGCGACCGCCGCAGAAGGCGGGTCGCGGGGCTGGCGGCGGTGGCGGTCATTCGGCCCTGCGCGCGGCGTCGGCGAGAAGGGCGACGTAATCCTCGAGCACCCACGGGATCGACAGCGGCGTCGGGTTGGCTGCCGTCCCAAGCGGATCGTTCGGCAGCAGCACGACCGACCCGGTCCGCACCGGCGCCATCCGCGAGGTCAGCGGGTTCGCCCGGATCCGCTCCATCAGCGCCGGGCCGCCGTAGGAGACGACGATGTCCACGTCGGCGAAGTCGTCGATCCGCTCGGCGCTCACTTCGCCGTTGTAACGGCCCGATGCGCTGACCTCGGCCACGGCGGCCGGAGAGACCAGCCCGAGATCGGAGAGGAATTTCACCCGCGTGTCGTTGTCGGTGTAGAACCGGATCACGCTCAGGTCGCGGATGTCGAGATGGGTGACGAACATCGCCGACTTGCCGGCGATCTCGGGGTGGCGGGCGGTGACCTCGGCGATCTCGCCCTCGATCTCGCCGATCAGCGCGGCGCCCTCTTCGGCCATGCCGAGGCCGGCGGCGTTCAGGCGGATCATCTCGCGCCAATCGGTCGCCCAGGGCCCGTTGCGATAGGCGACGACCGGGGCGATCTTGCTGAGCGTGTCGTATTCCGCCTGCGTCAGCCCGGAATAGGCGGCGAGGATCACGTCCGGCGCGCTGGCCGCGACCGCCTCGAAGTCGATCCCGTCGCCCTCGTCGAAGAGCATGGGCGCTTCGGCCCCGAGCGCCTCCAGTCGCTCCGCCACCCAGGGCAGCAGCCCGTCACCGTCGTCATCGCCGAAATTCGCCCGAGCGAAGCCCACGGGCACGATGCCGAGCGCCAGAGGCACCTCGTGATTGGCCCAGGCGACCGTCGCAACCCGCTCCGGCCGTTCGGGGATCACGGTGGTGCCGAAGGCGTGATCGATGCTGACGGGAAAGTCCTGCGCCCCCGCCCGTTGCGCCACGAGCGCGGAGAGGCCGAGCAGGACGGCACACAGGGCGAGGCGGTGGCGCGTTAAGAACGGCATCCGGACGATTCCTCCGTCGAAGCGGCAAAGATGACGATTTTGGTCGAGATTTCACTTCCGCCCCGCAGGGTCAAGCCGCCACTGCCGGTCAGACAGGCAGAAAAGCCTCCGTTTCTGCAGCTTTCCCGATTTTCCGACAAAAACAATCGGATTCGACAATACACGCGCCCGCGATCCGGCTAACCAGCACACCAGAGACTGCACCGCCCGTTCGCCCCGCGCGCCGGGTGGCTGCTGTCATGAGCGCCTGCGGAATCCGCGCACCTCACGCGACGGGCCGCAGGGCGGCCAGCCCGTACAGGCCCTGCCGGTACCCGCCAGCCCCACAAGAGCAACAAGAACGGGTGGACCCGAAGATGCACACCAAGACCGAACCTGTCCGGCGCCGGACCTCGCGCCACCGCTGCCTCACCGCGCTGCTTCTGGGCGGCACCGCGCTGGCCGCCCTGCCAATCACCGCCGCCGCGCAGGACAGCGCGCTGCAGCCGGACGGGACCTATCGCCTGTCGCCGATCATCGTGGACACGGACAACGTGCCGGACGACGATGCGAACTCCATCGTCGCGAAGGAACTCTGGGTCGGCGGCAAGGTGGCCACCAGCGTGCTGGACACGCCCGCCTCGGTTTCGGTCATCACCGCCAAGGAGATCGAGACGCGGAACGCCGACAAGGTCGAGGACGTGCTGGAATACACCTCGGGCATCATCACCGACTACTACGGCTCGGACGATCGGAACGACTATTACCTCGTCCGCGGCTTCCAGGCATCGACCTACCGGGACGGGCTGACGCTCGGCTCCATGCGCGGCGTGCGGGAGGAGCCCTATGCCTACGAACGGCTCGAGGTGCTGAAGGGCGCGAACTCCACCCTCTTCGGCGCCTCCGATCCCGGCGGGTCGGTCAACTTCGTCACCAAGACGCCCCGGTTCTACCGCTTCGGCGAAGTCTACGCCCAGGGCGGATCCCACGGCCACGGCGAGCTTGGCTTCGACATGGGCGACGTGCTGGATGAGGAGGGCACACTGGCCTACCGCTTCGTCGGCAAGCTGCAGAAAGCCGGGCTGGACTACGACCATTCCCGCGATGACGAGGCGTTCTTCTTGGGCAGCCTGTCCTGGGCCGTCACGCCGGACACAGAGCTGACCTTCAGCGTCGACTATCTCAAGCGCGACGCAACGCCCAACAGCGGCGGCTATCCGCTCGACCGGCTTTACGACCGGGATCTTTTCTTCGGCGAGCCCGACTTCAACGACCACGATGTCGAGCGGATGACCGTCTCGGCGGCGATGGAGCATGATTTCCGCAACGGCCTGCGGCTGAACGCGAACCTGCGCTACAGCGACCTGACCGACGATTTCGCCTATGTCTACCTGACCGATTCCGCCAGCCGGACGGGGACGGTGATCGACCGCGACTACTTCGGCACCGACAGCACCGCGCAGGAGCTGATCGGCAACGTCATCCTGCAATACGACGCCAGCTTCGGCTCCGTCGACAGCAGCACGCTGGCGGGGCTGGAATATCGGGACGCCTCGACCACCTCCGCCTCGATCTACGGGGATGCGACGGCAATCGACGTGGCGAATCCGGTCTATTCGGGCGCGCCGACCGTCGCCGCCCCCTACCGGGAGGAGGAACGGGACTACACCACGACCTCTCTCTTCGTGCAGCAGAACCTGTCCTTCTCGGACCGCTTCATCGCGACGGTGGGCCTGCGGCACGACTGGATGGACCTCGCCAGCCGAGGCCAGAGCAGCGGCACGCCCTTCGACGACGCCGACGATTTCTCGGAAACCTCGGTGCGCGGCGCGCTGACCTACAAGGTGACGGACGAGATCTCGACCTATGTCAGCTACGTGGAATCGGTCGCCCCGCCCGCCATCGGCGTGGCGCCCGAGCGCGGCGAGCAATACGAGGTGGGGGTGAAATACCAGCCCGCCGGGATCAACGCGCTGTTCACGGCGGCCGCCTACGACCTGACCAAGAACGACATCACGGTGCCGGTGGTCCTGCCGAACGGCACCATCGAACGCCAGCTGATCGGCGAAACCCGCGTCCGCGGCTTCGAACTGGAAGGCAAGGCCGAGCTGACGCCGAACCTGAGCCTCACCGCCGCCTACACCTATTCCGATTCCGAGGTCCTGCGCTCCGCGCCCGTCCGCGGCGCCAACGTGGAGGGTAACGAATTCGCCACCACGCCGAACCACATGGCCTCGGTCTGGCTGAACTACCTCGTCCCCGGGGCGGGAAACCGCGGCGACATGACCTTCGGGGTCGGGGCCCGTTACATCGGGGCGTATTACTACAACCTGCAGAACAACAACGGACAGAGCGAGGCGCAGACCCTGATCGACGCCGCCTTCAGCTACGACGTCACCGACAGCACGCAGTTCTCGGTCAACGTCAGCAACCTGTTCGACAAGCAATACGTCGTCGGCCGCGGCACGGCGGATTACTACAACCCGGGCCGCACCATCTCGGCCACGCTGCGCCACACGTGGTGAGCGGGTAAAGAAACGGCGGGCGGCGCTGCGGTGCCGCCCGTCAGCCGCGCTTCAGGGCGCGGCGCCACGCCGCCGGGGTCTGGCCCTCGGCCTGACGGAAGATCTTGGTCAGGTGCGACTGGTCCGCGAACCCCAGTCGATCCGCGACATCCGCAATGGTCAGATCAGGGTCGGCCAGCAGGCGCTGCGCCATCCCGATCCGCTGCTTCATCTGCCAGCGCAGAGGGGTCAGGCCGGTGGTCGTCTTGAACACCTGATGGAACCAGCTTTCCGACAGGTTCACGGCCTCCGCCATCTCGCCCACCGTCAGCCGCCGCCCGCCGCCGGCCTCGAAGCGCGCGGCCACCCGGCGCATCTGTGCCGTGGTCAGGCGCGCGTTCTCGTCGCCTTCGCGCGGCGCCCGGATGTCGAGCACGGCGGCAATCAGGCTGTCCGCCAGCCGCTCAGAGAAAAGGCAGTGCCGCGTCGGGCGGCGCACCTCGTCCACCAGCAGCCGCGCGAGCATCTCCAGATCGCCTGCCTCTTCCAGTTCGGCGGGCCGGGCCAGCAGGCTGCGCGCCGCGTTGCGCCCGATCACCGGGGCCAGAAGGTGGACCGCCTTGCCCAACTCGAAATGCACGTCGAGATGGGAGAAGGACAGCGGCGCGGTGAAGGCCGTCCGCATCGGCATCCCGGCGGGCACGTAGAACACCCGTGCCATCGGGCGCGCCTGCTCCGATGTGCCCGACACCGCGATCCGGATCGAGGAGACATCCGTAAAGAAGACGCTGATCCGCGGATTGGCCGACACGTAGTGGCCGGTCCCGCCGACATCGCCCTCCGCCTCCCAATAGGCGGCCATGACGCTGTCGAACTGCCGCCATTGCACCGGGGCGGTGGACCGGATCCCTTCGGTCCGTCCGGTGAACTGGTGCTGGTAACTCACAGAGAGAGGCTCCGCCGGCTGGGTCATGATGGAGGGGGCGTCGCTGGCGGAGCGGGGCAGCGCCCCTGGGACGGGGCCGGCGCGTGACTGGCGACCCGCGAAGGGTAAGCCACCCGCCCGACCTTCGCAAGCAGCGCCGGCGCGGGCAAGCCTGCGCAGGTCGGTCCGGGGCTCAGCTGCCCCGATAGGTCGAATAACCGTAAGGAGAAATGAGGAGCGGAACGTGGTAATGCGCCCCCGCGTCCGCCATGCCGAAGCGGATCGGGACCTCGTCGAGGAAAAGCGGCTCGGCCCCTGCCTGGTTCGTGGCGCGCAGGTAGTCGCCGGCGAAGAAGACCAGCTCGTACGTGCCGGCGGCAAAGTCGTCCTGCGGCAGGATCGGGCTGTCGGTGCGGCCGTCGGCGTTGGTCTCCGTCTCGGCGATCAGGTCGAGGGTGTCGCCGGAGAGACGGTAGAGCGCAATCCTGAGCCCGGGCGCGGGCACCCCCCGCGCGGTATCGAGGACATGGGTCGTCAGGTAGCCTTGCGCCATTCCGGTGCCTTCCGCTTGCAAGTGGGACGGGCGCGGTTTTTGATGGCCACGCCTCGGACAGGAGAGAACCACATGCACCGCTACCCGCGCAACCTGATCGGCTACGGGCCGAACCCGCCCGACGCGGCCTGGCCGGGCAGGGCGAAGATCGCGGTGAGCTTCGTGCTGAACTACGAGGAGGGCGGCGAGAACAACGTGCTGCACGGCGACGCCGCCTCTGAGGCCTTCCTGAGCGAGATCGTCGGTGCCGCGCCCTGGGAAGGGAAACGGCACTGGAACATGGAATCGAACTACGACTACGGCGCGCGCGCCGGGTTCTGGCGGCTGCACCGGCTGTTTACCGGGGCCGGCGTGCCGCTGACCGTCTACGGCGTAACCACGGCGCTGGCACGCAGCCCGGAGCAGGTCTGGGCGATGCAGGAGGCGGGCTGGGAGATCGCCAGCCACGGCCTGAAGTGGATAGAGCACAAGGACATGACCGAGGCGGAGGAGCGCGCGCAGATGGAGGCGGCGGTGCGGCTCCATACGGAGGTGACGGGCACGCCGCCGGAGGGGTGGTACACCGGGCGCTGTTCGATGAACACCGTGCGGCTGGCGGCGGAGATGGGGATGACCTGGGTCTCGGACACGATCGACGACGACCTGCCCTATTGGCACGGGAACGGCGAGACTCTGGTGATCCCCTACACGATGGATGCCAACGACATGCGCTTCGCCGTCGCGGCAGGCTTCGGCGGGCCGGACGAGTTCTTCATCCACCTCAAGGACAGTTTCGACGCGCTCTATGCCGAGGGACAGGCGGGCGCGTCCAAGATGATGAGCGTCGGCATGCATTGCCGCCTGCTGGGCCGCCCGGGCCGTGTGCAGGCGCTGCGACGGTTCCTCGACTACGCGCAGGGGCACGAGGGCGTCTGGTTCCCGCGCCGGATCGACATCGCCCGGCACTGGGCCGAGGTGCATCCGCCGGTGGTGCCGGATCTGGTGCCGACGGAGATGGAGCGCGAGGCTTTCGTCGCGGCCTTCGGCGGGATCTACGAACATTCCCCGTGGATCGCGGAACGCGCCTGGAGGCTCGAGCTTGGCCCCGCGCACGACCGGGCCATCGGGCTGTGGAACGCGCTAGCACGCGTGTTTCGCGCCGCGTCGGAGGAGGAGAAGCTGGGGGTGCTCAAGGCGCATCCGGACCTCGCGGGGAAGCTGGCGGCGGCGAAGCGGCTGACGGCGGAGAGTTCGGCGGAGCAGGCTTCGGCCGGGCTCGACGCGCTGACGGATGACGAGCGGGCGGCGTTCGAGGCGCACAACACCGCGTATACGGAGAAGTTCGGTTTCCCCTTCATCATCGCGGTGAAGGACAACACCAAGGCGTCGATCATGGCCGCCTTCGAGACGCGGCTTGCCAATGACCGCGAGACCGAGTTCAAGACCGCCTGCGCCCAGGTGGAGCGCATCGCATATCACCGACTGAAGGACCTTCTGCCGTGACCCGGACCTATTTCTCCGACTGGGGCGGCCTGCCCGCGCAGCGCAACATCATCGCCGGGCGCGCGATCTTCACCGACGCCTATGCCTTCATGCCCCGCCGGGTGCAGTCCGACATCACCGCCAGCCTGCTGCCGGGGTGGGAGGACACCCGCGCCTGGATCCTCGCCCGGCCGCTGACCGGCTTCGCCGAGACCTTCGCCGAGCTGATCGTCGAGATGGCGCCGGGCGGCGGCACCGGCGCGGGAGAGCCCGACCCGAAGGCCGAGGGCGCCCTTTTCGTGCTGGAGGGGACGATGGTGCTCGAGGTCGGCGGCGCGCGGCACGAGATGGAGCCGGGCGGCTTCGCCTACTTGCCACCGGGGGCGGTCTGGTCCCTGCGGGCGGGCGACGCGCGGGCGGTCTGTGTCTGGATCCGCAAGCGGTACGAGCCGGTGCCGGGGCTGGAGGCGCCGGAAGTGCTGGTGACGCGCGACGCCGATGTGGCGCCCACGCCGATGCCGGACACCGACGGGCGCTGGTCCACCACCCGCTTCGTGGATCCGGCTGACATGCGCCACGACATGCACGTCACGATCGTCACCCTGCATCCGGGGGCGGAGGTGCCCTTCACCGAGACGCACGTGATGGAGCACGGGCTGCTGGTCTTGCAGGGGATGGGCGTCTACCGGCTGAACGACGACTGGGTGGAGGTCGAGGCGGGCGATTTCATGTGGCTGCGCGCCTTCTGCCCGCAGGGGTGTCATGCCTCGGGGTCCGAGCCGTTCCGCTACCTCCTCTACAAGGACGTCAACCGGCACCCGAGGCTGGAACTGTGAGAGAGGTCCGCGCCGAACCCCTGACGGCCGCCGCCTTCGCCCCCTTCGGCGACGTGCTGGAGGCGGCGGGCCAACCGGACAAGATCATCAACGCGGGCTGGTGCGACCGTTTCCACGACCGCGCGCGGCTCGATTTCGGACCCGGGGGGCGCGCCGGGATCAGCCTGTTCCGGGCGCGGCCGCGCAGCCTGCCCTATGAATGCGCAATGCTGGAGCGGCATCCGGAGGGGTCGCAGGCCTTCGTGCCGATGGCGCAGATGCCATGGCTGGTGATCGTCGCGCCGGACGAGTCGGGCCGCCCGGGCGCGCCCCGGGCCTTCCTTCCGGCGGAGGGCCAGGCGATCAACCTGCACCGCGGCGTGTGGCACGGAGTGCTCACGCCTTTGGCAGATCCGGGGCTTTTCGCAGTGATTGACCGCATCGGCGGGACACCGAACATTGAAGAACACTTCCTCGACGCCCCGTTTGTCGTAACCTCGTGACGGCACCGCCCGGCAGAGGCGGGCCGGGACAGCAACGCAACGGGACACACGACATGGCAGATACGGCCACCTTCAGGGACACCTCGCTCGGCACGCCCGAACAGCTGCGTGACCCCGACTACACCCCGCCTCTCGGCAAGGCGGTGCCGCTGGGGATCCAGCACGTGCTGGCGATGTTCGCCTCGAACGTCACGCCGGCTATCATTGTCGCGGGGGCGGCGGGATTCGGCTTCGGCTCGAACTCGGCGGATTTTCCCAGCCTGATCTACATGATCCAGATGTCGATGCTCTTCGCCGGCGTCGCCACGCTCTTCCAGTCGATCGGCATCGGCCCGGTGGGGGCGCGGCTGCCGATCGTGCAGGGCACCTCCTTCGCCTTCCTGCCGATCATGATCCCCGCCGTCGCGGGCCAGGGTGTCGCCGGCATGGCGGGGCTGATGACCGGCGTGATGATCGGCGGGATCTTCCACTTCTTCCTCGGCACCTTCATCGGCCGCCTGCGCTTCGCGCTGCCGCCACTGGTGACCGGGCTGATCGTGCTGATGATCGGGCTCTCGCTGATCCGGGTGGGCATCCAGTATGCTGCGGGCGGCGTGCCCAAGATGGGGACCGAGGGGTTCGGCACCTTCGCCATGTGGCTGCCCGCGCTGGTGGTGATCGTGGTGACACTGGCGGTGAAGTTCTTCACCCGCGGGCTCGTCTCCGTCTCCGCGGTGCTGATCGGGCTGATCGCGGGCTATGTCGTGGCGCTGCTGATGGGACAGGTGAGCTTCGGCAACGTCGCGGGCGCCGCCGTCTTCGCGCCGCCGATGCCGTTCTCATGGGGCCTCGACTTCAACGTCGCGATCATCGTCGGGATGATGTTCATGGCGGTGATCTCGGCCATCGAGACGGTCGGCGACGTCAGCGGCATCTGCAAGGGAGGCGCGGGGCGCGAGGCGACCGACCGAGAGATCTCGGGCGCGACCTATGCCGATGGGCTGGGAACCGCGATCGCGGGCATCTTCGGCGGGTTGCCCAACACCTCGTTCAGCCAGAACGTCGGGCTGATCTCGATGACCGGGGTGATGAGCCGCCACGTGGTGACCATCGGCGGGCTGTTCCTGATCGTCTGCGGGCTGGTGCCCAAGGTGGGCGCGGTGGTGTCGACCGTGCCGATCAACGTGCTGGGCGGCGGCGTCATCGTCATGTTCGGCATGGTGGCGGCGGCGGGGATCAACATGCTGTCGGAGGTCAAGTGGAACCGCCGGAACATGGTGATCTTCGCGGTGTCGCTGTCGGTCGGCTTCGGACTGCAGCTGGAGCCCTCGGCGCTGCAGCACCTGCCCCAATGGCTGCAGATCCTGCTGACCTCGGGCCTGCTGCCTGCCGCGACGCTCTCGATCGGCCTGAACCTTGCACTGCCGGACGACCTGGAGTGAGAGGACCGGCAGGGTGGGCATCATGCTCACCCTACCCCAGGGTCCGGTCCAGCGCCGCGTCCAGCACCTCCGGTTCGCCGAAGCGCATCCGGACCGGCAGACTCAGCACCCGGCGGCGCCAGTCCTGCGGCAGGCGCACCGCGTCCTTCTCCGTGGTGACGATCTGCGCCCCGGCCGCCGCCGCATCCCGCTCGAGCCGGGCGAGGATGGCGGCGGTCAGCGGCTGGTGATCGGACAGCGCCACAGTCTGCACCAGATCGGCGCCGAGCCCGCGCAGCGTGGCGAAGAATTTCTCGGGGTGGCCGATCCCGGCGAAGGCGAGGCAGCGCAGCCCCTCCCAGTCCATCCCGGTTTGCAGCGGCTCGAGCACGCCGGTGAGTTGCGGCACGCTCACCGCCCTGCCCCATGCCTCCCGGAATGCCGCCTGAGCCCGCGGCGGGCCGACCGACAGCAGCAGGTCCGCCCGCGCCATGCCCGCCTTGACCGGCTCCCGCAGGGGGCCCGCCGGGATGCAGAAGCCGTTGCCAAAGCCCGCCACCGCGTCCACCACGACGATGGAGAGCGTCTTGCGCAGCGCCGGGTTCTGGAACCCGTCGTCGAGCAGCAGCGCCTGCGCCCCCGCCGCGACCGCCGCCCGTGCGGTGGCCACCCGGTCGCGCCCGACCCAGACCGGCCCGAAGGCGGACATCAGCAGCGGCTCGTCCCCGACCTCCGCCGCGCTGTGGGCGCGTTCGTTTACCCGGAGCGGCCCTTCCGCCGTGCCGCCGTGGCCGCGCGACAGGACATGCGCCGTCACCCCGCGGTCGGCCAGCCGCTGCATCAGTGCTATGACCATCGGGGTCTTGCCGGTGCCGCCCGCGTTGATGTTGCCGACGCAGATCACCGGCACGCCGGGATCCGCCCCCTCCGCCGCCGCCAGCCGCCGCCTGGTCGCCGCCGCGTAGACCACGCCGAGCGGCGCCAGCGCCCAAGCGGCCAGCCCCGGCGGGCGGTGCCAGAAGCCGGGCGCGCGCATCAGATCACCTCTCCGTCCAGCGCGCGGCCGATCAGGTGCAGCAGACGGTCGGTCGCCTCGGCCCCCTCGGTCGCCAGCATCCACGCGGCATGTGCCATCGCCGCCGCCTGATCCGGCGCGGTGAGCCGCGCGACGGCGGCGGAGAGCGTGTCGGCGTCCTTCACGATCCGCGCCGCGCCGCCGGTGATCATCCGCTCGTAGGCGGCGGCGTAGCGCCCCGTCTCCGGCCCCGAGAGGATTGCGGAGCCCAGCGCGGCGGGCTCGTAGGGGTCGCTGCCGCCGTCGCCGGGGCCGAAGGACGACCCCATCAGAGCGATCGGTGACAGCCGGTACCAGAGCCCCATGTCCCCGCGCGTGTCGGCCAGCAGGATCTGCGTTGCTTCGCCCGGAAACTCGCCTTCGGACCAGACCGCAACGCGGAACCCGGCGGCGCGCGCAGCGGCGGCGTAGTCCGGTCCCGCGGCTTCGTCATCCGGCACGATGATCAGCAGCAGACGGTGGGTCGCGCGCGAAGCCAGCCGGTGCCCGCGCAGCACGAGGTCAAGCTCTCCCGGCATCACCATGGCGGCCAGCCAGACGGGGCGCCCGGCGATGGCGGCGGCAACCTCGGCGCGCTCGTCCTCGTCGCAATTCAGCGCCTGCCCGGCCTGCTGCATCGGGCCGGTGATCTCGATCCGCTCGGGCGCCATGCCCAGCCGGGTCAGCCGCCGGGCCGCGTTGGCGGTGCGGGCGTGGGCGAGGTCGAACTGGGTGATGACCCCGCGCGACATGTCGGGCAGCCAGCGCCAGCGCGCCTCCTCCAGCGCGGTCTCCTCCGCATCGACGAGGATAAGCGGGAAGCCGCGCTTGCCCGCGCAGGTCAGAAGGGCGGGCCGCAGGTGCCCGTTCGACCAGAGCGCGAGGTCCGGCTGCCAGTGATCCAGAAACGCCTCCGCCGCCGCGATGTTCTCGGGCGGGAGGTCGGCGGGCGTCACGTGCCCGGGCAGGCGCGCGGGCGGCTCCACCTCGGCACCGCGGGTCAGCAGGACCTGCGCCGTCTCATGGTCGCGCCGCAGCCGCTCCGCGATCTGCAGCAGCGCGGGCATCGCCTGTTGCGACGCCGCGTGCAGCCAGACCAGCTGGCCGCCGGGCCGGGGGGCGCCGGGTGCGGTCCAGTCGGCGGGCGCCGGGCGGCGGGCCAGCGCGAGATAGGCCGAAAGGCTGACCGATCGCGCCATTCAGCCCCTCAGCCCAGTTCCTCGGTCGGGGAGGCCGACTGCTCCTCGTCCCGCAGGCGGTGGATGTGGGCGATGAAGTAGCGCATGTGGGCGTTGTCGACGGTGCGCTGCGCCTCGGATTTCCAGGCGTCGTAGGCGCTGGCATAGTCGGGGAACATGCCGACGATGTGGATGTCGTTCACGTCCTTGAAGACGTTCTTGGTGGGATCGACCAGTTCGCCGCCGAAGACGAGGTGAAGGCGCTGCATGAAGGGCTCCTTTCGCTGGGGCCTGTGCGGTGTTCTGCGGCCCGACTCTATGCAAGCCGCCGGGGGATGGAAAGCACCCGGGGCGTTAAGCCGGCGTGTCCGCGCCGCGATTGCGCGGGGCGGGGCCTTGGGTTAGGAAACCGCCACCTTGCGAGGAGTTCCCCATGTCCGTCAACAGCTTCGGCCACCTGTTCCGCGTCACCACATGGGGCGAAAGCCACGGTCCGGCGCTTGGCGCGGTGGTGGACGGCTGCCCCCCGGGGATCCCGGTGGACGCCGCGATGATCCAGCACTGGCTGGACCGGCGCAAACCGGGGACGTCGAAATACACCACGCAGCGCCGCGAGGCCGACGAGGTCGAGATCCTGTCGGGCGTGTTCGAGGGGAAGACCACCGGCACGCCGGTGCAGCTGATGATCCGCAACACCGACCAGCGGTCGAAGGACTACGGCGACATCGCCGAGAAATTCCGTCCCGGCCACGCCGACATCACCTACTGGCAGAAATACGGCACCCGGGATTATCGCGGCGGCGGCCGGTCCTCGGCGCGGGAGACGGCGGCGCGGGTCGCGGCCGGCGGGCTGGCGCGCGAGGCGCTGAAGGCGCTGGCGCCGGGGGTCGAGATCGGTGGCTACATGGTGCAGATGGGCCCGAAGCGGATCGACCGCGACCGGTTCGACGCGGCCGAGATCGAGCGCAACCCGTTCTGGGTCCCCGACGCGCAGGCGGCGGCGGAGTGGGCGGAGTATCTCGACGGGCTGCGGAAATCGGGCAATTCCGTCGGCGCGGTGATCGAGGTGGTGGCGCGCGGCGTGCCCGCCGGGCTGGGCGCCCCGATCTACGGCAAGCTCGACACCGATCTGGCGGCGGCGATGATGTCGATCAACGCGGTGAAGGGGGTGGAGATCGGCGAAGGCATGGCGGCGGCCGAGCTGACCGGCGAGGCCAACGCCGACGAGATTTTCATGGGGAACGACGGCAGGCCGGTCTATTCCTCGAACCACGCGGGCGGGATCCTCGGCGGGATCTCCACCGGACAGGACGTGGTGGTGCGCTTCGCGGTGAAACCCACCTCGTCGATCCTGAAGTCCCGGCAGACCATCACCAGGTCCGGCGAGGCGACCGAGATCGTCACCAAGGGCCGTCACGACCCCTGCGTCGGCATCCGCGCGGTGCCCGTGGGCGAGGCGATGATGGCCTGCGTGATCCTCGACCACCTGCTGCTGCACCGCGGGCAGGTCGGCGACGCGGGTGGCCGGATCGGCTAGGGCTCAGCCCGCCGGTTTCAGCCGCCGCGCGAACAGGTCGACGTAGCGCTGGCGCGCCTCGGGCAGCGGTTTCGAGCCCAGTTCCGGCGCCAGCTTGTTCTGCAGGAAATGCCCGGTGGTGCGGAACGCCTGCGCGATTTCGTGGTCCGGGGCGTCGCCCTCGCCCTTCAGCACCGGGGGCAGCGGCAACAGGCGGTCGACCCAGTCCCCCGCCCCCTGCGCCGACACCGCCCGCCCGGTGCGCGGCGACACGTAGTCCAGCGACACGTTCCGCCCGGTGACCGCGCATTCGGAGAGGTCGAGGCCATAGCCCATCTCCTCCAGCAGCGCGACCTCCCAGCGGAGATAGGCGAGCGGCCAAAGCTCGTCGTCGCCCAGAAGGTCCAGCAGCGCCTCGGTCCGGCGGTAGAGCGCGAGATGCGCCTCGCGCTCCGGCAGGCAAAAGGCCAGCAGGCCGCAGACCGCGTTGAGCCCCGCCAGCGCCAGCCGGTCCGACAGCGCGCCAGCGCGAGAACGGACGGGCTCCACGGTGTAATTGCCGAGGTGATCCTCGAGCCTCGCGCGCCACGAGACGTCGATCTGCGCGCCGGGCTGCAGGATCGGCGTCATCTTCCGCGAGGCGCCGCCGCGCACGACACCGGCATGGCGACCGCGGGAGGGCGTGAAGACCTCCACGATGGCCGCGCTTTCGCCGTGCCGCCGCACCGCCAGAACGATCCCCTGATCCCGCCATTCCATGCTGCGCATCATCGTGCGGCTGGACGGACGGGGCAAGACGGCTAGAGTCCCCCGGCGATGGCACTCTCGCCCCTCTCCCGCTGCTCCGCCGCGCTGATCGCACTGGCGTCCGCCGCCGCGCTTGCTGCGCAGGTGGTCGCGAGCGCGGGCCATTACGGCGACCTGTCGCTCTGGGCGGTGATGTGGCGGCTGCTGCGCTACTTCACTATCCTGACCAACCTGATCGTCTGCGGCACCTTCCTGCGGGCCGCGGCGACCGGACGCGGCCCCGGTCCGACGTGGGTCGGCGGCGTGGTGGTCTGGATCGTGGTCGTGGGGGTGGTGAACTACACGCTCCTGCTGCGCAGCTACACGGGGCTGCAATTCTGGGCCGACATCGGGCTGCACGCGGTGGTCCCGGTGGCCGTGTTGTTGTGGTGGCTGATCTGGGGGGAGCGGGGGCAGACGTGGCGCGCGGCGCTGCTCTGGCTGATCTGGCCGCTGGTCTACGTTGTCTATGCCCTGATCCGCGGCGGCATCTCGGGGCGCTACCCCTATGACTTCATCGACCCCGGCGTGATCGGCTGGAGCGGGCTGGCGCTCTGGGTGCCGGCACTGGCAGGGGTCTTCCTGCTGGCCGGTCTTGCGCTGGTCGCGCTGGCGCGGCGGCTCTGAGCGCCGGGTGCCCAAAGGCCGGGCAGACCGGCGTTCATGACGGTTTCGTGACGACAAATCGCGGCGGGCGGGGAACCGATCCGGCGGTCCGGTTGTAGTCTTTCCACCCCCGGCGAAGGGGCGGCTCGACGGAAGGACACGCAGGAGGCCCGGCTCATGGGAAGGTGGTCACGACGCTTCGCCGGTGCGATTTCGGCCTTCATCCTGCTCGGCCTGCTGCTGAACTACATCTCCGCGCTCGAGATTTATCCCGACAAGACGCCGGCGCAGGTGCTCTGGCGGCTGCTCGGGTTCTTCACCAACCTCACCAACGGCATCGCCGCCTGGTGCTTTGCGGCGATGGCCCTGCGCGGACGTTTCCTGACGCCCTTCTGGATGGGCGCGCTGACGCTGTGGGTCGGGATCGTCAGCCTGGTCTATTACGGCGTGCTGTTCCAGCCGCTCGAGGGGCTGAGCTGGTGGGCCGACCTGTCGATCCATGCCGTCGCGCCGCTGGCGGTGACGCTGTGGTGGATCGCCTACGCCCCGAAGCGGCTGAGCTGGCACGACGCGGTGGTGTGGCTGTTCTGGCCGCTGGCCTACGTCATCTACGCGATCGGACGCGGGGCGGCGACGGGGGTCTACCCCTACCCGTTCATCGATCCGCTGCAGATCGGCTGGGACGGGGTGGCGATCTGGTTCAGCGGGCTGGGCGGCGTGTTCCTGGCGGCGGGTTTGGCGATCGTGGCGCTGACCCATGTGGCGGAAATGCTCGGGATGCGGCGGATCCGTTAGGCGTGTGAGGGACGGCCACGCCCGTGGCGGCCCCTCATCCCGGCCCTCTCCCCAAACGGGGAGAGGGGATGGCACCGGTGAGGGCGGTGCCTATCGTCGATCATGGCGCCGACGGTTCAGCTCGGGTCCTTCGCGAAGCGGAGATAGGGCAGCTTCTTGTCCAGCTTGCCGTATTTCTCCTCGGCCGCGGCATCGTCCAGCGACAGCGCGACGATCACGTCCTGCCCAGGCACCCAGTTGGCGGGCGCGGCGAGCGGCTTCTCGTAGGTCGCCTGCAGAGCGTCGAGCGCGCGCAGCACCTCGGCGAAGTTGCGCCCGATGGTCATGGGATAGGTCATCGACAGCTTCAGCTTCTTGTCCGGCCCGACGATGAAGACCGAACGCACGGTGGCGCTGTCGGCCGGCGTCGCGTTGTCCGGCAGGTAGGCTTCGGCGGGCAGCATGTCGAACAGCTTGGCCACCTCCAGCCCCTTGTCGGCAATGATCGGGAAGCCCGCCTTGGCGCCGGCGAAGCTTTCGATGTCGCCCTTCCACTTGCGGTGATCCTCGGCGCTGTCCACGGAAATGCCGATCACCTTTGTGCCGCGCTTTTCCCATTCGTCCGCAAGCTGGGCCACGGCGCCGAATTCGGTGGTGCAGACCGGGGTGAAATCCTTGGGATGCGAAAACAGGATCGCCCAGTTGTCGCCGATGAAATCGTGAAACTTGATCTCGCCCTGATCGGTCTCTGCGGTGAAGTTCGGAACGGTGTCGTTGATGCGCAAGGCCATGGGGTCCTCCGGTTTGGAACGCGTGTCTCGCGCATTAGATAGCCAGCATCGTGCAGAGATGCACCCCCGTGGACGCTTGCAGTGCCATGCGCCCGGTGCAAGAGTGCCGCCGAAGTGCGGAAGCGCCGCCCGCACGGCGGAATCCGCGGGAAAAGGGAGAACTTCAATGATCGAGAAGCGTCAGTTCTACATCAACGGCGAATGGGTGGACCCGAAAGAGGGCAAGGACCTCGAGGTGATCGACCCCTCGACCGAGGACCCCTGCGCGGTAATCTCTCTGGCGGGCCAGGCGGACGTGGACGCCGCCGTCGCCGCCGCCAAGGCCGCCTTCCCGGGCTGGATGGCCACGCCCCCGGAAGAACGGATCGCGCTGGTCGAGAAGTTCCTCGAGATCTACCAGGAGCGGGCCGAGGAGATGGCCAAGGCGATCTCGACCGAGATGGGCGCGCCGATCGCGCTGGCCCGCACCGCCCAGGTGGGCGCGGGGCTGGGCCACACCAAGAACTTCATCCGTGCCGCCAAGGCGTTCGAGTTCAACCGCCCGCTGGGCGACCATGACCCGAACACCCGCATCGTCTATGAGCCGGTCGGCGTCTGCGCGCTGATCACGCCGTGGAACTGGCCGATGAACCAGATCACGCTCAAGGTGATTGCGGCGCTGATCGCGGGCTGCACCATGGTTCTGAAACCGTCCGAGGAAAGCCCCCTCAACGCCCTGCTCTTCGCCGAGATGATCGATGCGGCGGGCTTCCCCAAGGGGGTGTTCAACCTGCTCAACGGCGACGGCGCCGGGACCGGCAACGCGCTGACGACCCATGCCGATGTCGACATGGTCAGCTTCACCGGCTCGACCCGCGCGGGGCGCCAGATCTCCATCGCGGCGGCCGAAACGCTGAAGCGTGTCCACCTGGAGCTGGGCGGCAAGGGCGCCAACGTGATCTTCGACGACGCGGACGACGCGGCGGTGAAGCGTGGCGTGCTGCACATGATGAACAACTCGGGCCAGTCCTGCAACGCGCCGTCGCGGATGCTGGTGCAGAAGGGGATCTACGACAAGACGGTCGAGGCCGCGGCCGAGATCGCCAGCAAGGTTGCCGTGGGCTCCGCCCATGAGGACGGCAAGCACATCGGCCCGGTGGTCAACGCCACCCAGTTCGAGAAGATCCAGGACCTGATCCAGAAGGGCATCGATGAAGGCGCCCGGCTCGTCGCCGGCGGCACCGGCAAGCCCGAGGGCATGAACCGGGGCTATTTCGTGAAGCCGACGGTCTTTGCCGACGCCAACAACCAGATGACCATCGCGCGGGAAGAGATCTTCGGCCCCGTGCTGACGATCATCCCCTTCGAGACCGAGGAAGAGGCGGTCGAGATCGCCAACGACACGCCCTACGGCCTGACCAACTACGTCCAGACACAGGACGGCGACAAGGCGAACCGCATGGCGCTCAAGCTGCGGTCGGGCATGGTGGAGATGAACGGCAAGCCGCGCGGCGCGGGCGCGCCCTTCGGCGGCATGAAGATGTCCGGCAACGGTCGCGAGGGCGGCGTCTGGGGGCTGGAGGACTTCATGGAGGTCAAGGCCGTCTCGGGCTGGACGCTCTGAAGGCCTGAATTCAGGCGAAGTGCCGCCCCTTCGGGCGGACGAGAGGGCCGCGGGCGCACCGCAGCCCTCTTTTCCTTGGGCGCGGGTCCGCCGCCGGGCCCTGTCTTGCAACTTTCGCAAGACACTTCCGCCATGTATCTATACGGTCTGGAATCGGCCCGTGCGGGATCGGGCCCCGGAGAAATGGGGATAATGACGGACAGTGAAGGCGCCGGAGCGCTGGACCTCGTGGCCTTGCTTTTCGCACTGGCCTGCGGAGCCATCGGCATTCACGCCCTGATGGGCGGCTGGGTGACGGGTGACCTGTTCCTTCTGCGCAATGCGGACGACCATCTGGCAATGGCGCCCTCGACAGCCGTCAGCTTTTGCCTGCTGGGCGCGGCGATCGTGCTGGGCTGGTGGCGCGACGGCAGCTGGGGCGCGCAACTGGCCTACGGGCTGGTCTTCATGGTCGTCGGGATCGCGCTGGTGAACCTCTGCTTCAACCTGTTCTTCACGCCGGGAAGCCTCGACGGCTGGATCTTCGGCGAAGCGCTCAGCGACATGCTTGACGAAGATCACATGGCGATCGCCACCGGCGTCGGCATGCTGATGGCCTGCTACTGCGTCCTCGCGCTGATGGCGCCCGAGAACCCGGACCCGGACGGGCCGACCTATTTCGCAATCGCGGGCTTCTCCACCAGCATCTGCATCCTCGTCGCCCATGCGGTGGAGCCGGCTCTGGTGAACGACATCGCCTTCTTCCGCGGCATGTCGGTGAGCGCGGCCCTGGCCTTCTGCTGCTTCTTCGTCGCGGTGCTGGCCTTTCCGCACCACCGCACCGGAGAGATCGCCTTCCGCGACGATCCGAGCCGCAAGGGCTAGGGTTTTCCTGCCCGGGGCTTGCCAATCCGCGGGTTTGCTTGCCAGATCCCCCTGACGGTTCGGAAGGGGCAGGGATGGGTCTTCTCGGCGCGGAGGAATGGCAGGCGCTCGGCCTGTCGCTGAGGGTCGCGTTCTGGGCGACGCTCTGGTCCCTGCCCGTCGCCCTGTTGGCCGCCTATGCCCTGGCGCGCTGGCGCTTCCCGGGGCGCGGCCTTCTCAATGTCGCGGTGCATCTGCCGCTGGTGCTGCCGCCGGTGGTCACGGGCTACCTGCTGCTGCTGACCTTCGGGCGGACCGGCCCGGTCGGCGGCTGGCTCGAGGCGCATCTGGGGCTGGTCTTCGCCTTCCGCTGGACCGGCGCGGCGCTGGCGGCGGCGGTGATGGGCTTTCCGCTGATGGTGCGGGCGATGTGGTTGTCGCTGGACGCGGTCGACCGGCGGCTGGAGGAGGCGTCCGCCACGCTGGGCGCGCCGCCGTGGCGGGTGTTCCTGACGGTGACGCTGCCGCTGGCCCTGCCGGGGATCATCGCGGGCGCGCTTCTGGGCTTTGCAAAGGCCATGGGAGAGTTCGGGGCGACGATCACCTTCGTCTCCAACATTCCCGGCGAGACGCAAACTCTGCCGTCCGCGATCTACACCTTCCTGCAGATCCCGGGCGGCGAGGGCGCGGTGGCGGCACTGGTGGCCGTGTCGGTCGCCGTCTCGGTCGTGGCGCTCGTGGGGGCCGAGGCGCTCTCCCGCGCGGTGGCGCGGCGGATCGGAATGGCGCCATGACTCTCGCGGTCGACATCGGGCACGGGTTCGGCGGCTTCACGCTGGAGGCGGCATTCGAGGCCCCGGGCGGGGTGACGGCGCTTTTCGGGCGGTCCGGGGCGGGCAAGACGACGCTGGTCAACGCGGTGGCCGGGCTGCTGGGGCCGGACCGGGGGCGGATCGTGCTGGGCGAAAGGGTGCTCTTCGACGGTGCGGCGGGCGTCTTCGTGAAACCGCACCGGCGGCGGATCGGCTATGTCTTCCAGGAAGGGCGGCTGTTTCCGCATCTGAGCGTGGCCGGCAACCTCGCCTACCCCGCCCGCGCGGCGGGGCGAAAGGCCGACGGGCGCGAAACCGCGCGCGTGGTCGAGATGCTGGGCATCGGCCCCCTGCTGGACCGGCGCCCCGGCGCGCTGTCGGGCGGAGAGAAGCAGCGCGTGGCGCTCGGGCGGGCGCTGCTCTCCGCTCCGGAAATGCTGCTGATGGACGAGCCGCTGGCGGCGCTGGATGCCGAGCGCAAGGCCGAGATCCTGCCCTATATCGAGCGGCTGAGGGACGAGGCGGGCCTGCCGATCCTCTATGTCAGCCACGCGCTGGAAGAGGTCGCGCGGCTGGCGACCACCGTGGTCCTGCTGGCCGAGGGGCGCGTCGTGCGCGCCGGACCGGCCGAAGCGCTCTTCGCCGATCCCGACCTCGCCCCCCGCTTCGGCCTTCGCGAGGCGGGCGCGCTGCTGACGGGCGAAGTGATCGCGCATGATGCCGACGGGCTGAGCGAGGTGCGGGTTTCCGGAGGGGTGCTCTACCTGCCGCAGGTCGCGGCGGCGCCCGGCGCGCGGGTTCGGGTCCGGATCGAGGCGCAGGATGTCATCCTGTCGCGCGACCGTCCCGAGGGGCTGTCGGCGCTCAACATCCTGCCCGCCGTGGTCGTCGCGGTGAAACAGGGCGACGGGCCGGGGGTGATCGCGCAGCTGAAGGTGGGAGAGGACGTGATTCTCGCCCGTCTCACCCGCCGCTCGGCCGAGGCGCTGGATCTCGCCCCCGGGCGGACCTGCCATGCCATCGTGAAATCGGTGGCGGTGGCCCGGGGCGCTGTCGGACGGATATGAGGCGCCGGGCCGGGTGCGGTTGCATGGCGGGGCATTTCCCGCCACTCTCCGCGCCGACAAGGAGATCGACATGCAGGACGCCATGACCGCGCCGACCCTCAGCGGCATCCACAACATCCGCGATCTGGGCGGGCATCCGCTGCCGGGCGGCGGACGGACCCGGTCCGGGGTCTACCTGCGCGGCGATGCTCTGCGGGGCCTGGACACGGCGGGGCTGCAGACCCTGCTGGACGGCGGGCTGGTCTCGATCCTCGACCTGCGTTCCGATGCCGAGGTGACCGAGGGGCCGAACCCGCTGGAACGACACGATGCCGTCACATACCGGCACCTGCCGATCTACAACGGGCTCGCGACGATCGACGCGATGGCCAAGGCCCGGCCCGAGGGCTTCGACATGGGCATACGCTACCGCACCGCGCTCGGCGATTGCCGGGAGAACTTCGCCGAGGCGCTGACCCATCTGTCCGAGGCGGGCGAGGGCGCGACGCTGTTCCACTGCACCGCCGGAAAGGACCGCACGGGGCTGATCGCCGCGCTCTTGCTGCTGAACGCGGGTGTCGCGCGGGAGGACGTGGTGAAAGATTATGCCGCCACCACGACGCACGGCGCCGGGCTGATCGACACGCTGCGTCAGAAGGCGCGGGCGCGCGGGGCGGATCCGGAGCATTCGGAGCGGATCCTCGCCTCGAAGCCGGACACGATGCGGGCCACGCTGGAATGGCTGGACGACACCCACGGCGGGGCGACGGACTACATGCGCGGCATCGGCGTCTCCGCCGCGGCGGTGGAGCGGCTGCGGGCGCGGCTGGCGGGCTGAGGGCGGCCCGCGCGGGTGGCTCAGGGCAGGATGCTCAGCCAGAACCAGACGGTCAGGATGCAGCCCACGGTGGTCACCAGCACGGACGAGGCCGCGACCCGCTTGGCGCGGCCGTAGATGTTGGCGAAGACATAGGTGTTCACGCCCGGCGCCACGGCGGCGGTGATGACCGCCGAGCGGAAGGCCGAGCTCGGCAGGTCCGCCGCCCGGCCGAGCAGCCACATCAGCGAGGGGTGCAGCAGCAGGGTGATGCCGCAGATCATCGCGATCAGCCGCCCGTCGCCTTCCAGCCGGTACTGCGTCAGCACACCGCCGACCGCGAACAGCCCCACCGGGACCGCGGCGTCGGCCAGCATGTTCACCGCGGCGTAGACCGGGGCGGGCGTGGTCAGCCCCGCGAGGTTCACCACGAAGCCCAGCATCAGCGCGATCACCAGCGGGTTGGTCACCACCTGCCGGACGATGTGCTGCCCCAGAAGCAGCGGCCGCAGCCGGCCGCGGCGCGCGCGGACAAGTTCCATCGTGACAATGCCCAGCGTGTAGCAGAAGGGCGCGTGGATCGCGACGATGGCGAAGTTCGACGCCAGCGCCTCGTGCCCATAGGCGCGTTCGGTGATCGGGATCGCCAGCATCAGGGTGTTGGAGAAGAGGCAGCAGAACCCCACGACCACACAATCCTCCCACTCCCGCCGGAAGATCAGCCGCGCACCAATCATCCCCACGACGAAGCAGGCGCTGGCGGCGGCGTAGTAGCCCAGCAGAAGGGGTGCATTGAACTCCTCCCCGATGTCGAGCTGCACCACGGCGCGGAACAGCAGACAGGGGAAGGCCACCGACTGGGCGAATTTCGTCAGCGCCTCGGACGCGGCGGCCGACAGCAGGCCGAAGCGGGTTGCGGTCCAGCCCGCCGCGATCAGCAGGAAGACCGGCAGGATGACCGTGATCAGCGCCTGCATCGCCCTCAGTCCGGGTAGGTGATCGTCATCCCGTCATAGGCGGGCGTGACGTGGTCGGGGGTCTCGGCCTCGACCGTGGCATAGTCCATGTCGATATGCATGTTGGTCAGCACCGCCCGGCGCGGGGCGGCCCGTTCGATCCATTCCATCGACTGCGCGAAGTGGGAATGGGTCGGGTGCGGCTCGCGCCGGAGCGCGTCGAGGATCCAGCAATCCAGCCCCTCCACCGCCGCCCAGGCTTCGTCGTTCATCTTGGCCACGTCAGGCAGATAGGCGAGGTCGCCGATCCGGAAGCCGAGCGCGTCGATCGAGCCGTGGTTGACCCGGAACGGCGTGAAGGTAATCTCGCCCCCCGCGCCCGTGATGGTCACCGGCCCATCGATCGTGTGCATGTTCAGGATCGGCGGATAGGGAGAGCCTTCGGGTTGCACGAAAGCATAGCCGAAGCGCGAGAAGAGGTTGTCCTGTGTGTCGCCGTCGGCCCAGACATGCAGCCGCTTGCGCATGTTGAAGACGATCATCCGCAGGTCGTCCAACCCGTGGACATGGTCGGCGTGGGAGTGCGTCCAGATCACAGCGTCCAGCTTGCCGACGCCCGCGTCGAGCAGCTGCTGGCGCATGTCGGGGCTCGTGTCGATCAGCACGGTCGTGGTGCCGCCGTCGCCCTTCCGTTCGACAAGGAGCGAGCAGCGCTTGCGGATGTTCCTTGGCTCGGTCCGGTCGCAGGCGCCCCAGTGGCCGCCCAGCCGTGGCACGCCGCCGGAAGAGCCGCATCCGAGGATGGTAAAGCGGAGTTCTCCCATCAGGCGGCCGCCCGCCATTCGGCGGCCTTCCAGAACAGCCGGTCGAAATTCTCCTGCGTGGCGCGGGCGAAGGTGGCGAAGTCGACGCCCATCGTCTCGGCCCCCTTGCGGGCGGTGTGGGCGGTGTAGGCCGGTTCGTTCCGCTTGCCGCGATGCGGCGGCGGCGCGAGATACGGCGCGTCGGTCTCCACCAGGATCCGGTCCAGCGGCGCGGCAGCGAAGATCTCGCGCAGCTCGGTCGATTTCGGGAAGGCCGAAATGCCGGACATCGACAGGTAGAACCGCAAGTCGAGCGCCGCCTTCGCCAGCTCCGCCGAGGAGGAGAAGCAGTGCATCACGCAGGAATAGGCGCCGTTGCGGTATTCCTCGGACAGGATGCGCGCCATGTCGGCGTCGGCGTCGCGCGCGTGTATGATGAGCGGCAGTCCGGTCTCCCGCGCCGCCGCGATATGGGTGCGAAGCGACGCCTGCTGCGCCTCGGCGCTGTCGGCGGTGTAATGGTAGTCGAGCCCGGTTTCACCGATGCCCACGAATTTTGGATGCCGCGCCAGCGCGATCAGGTCGTCGGCGCTGACCGGCGGGTGATCGGCCACGCTCATGGGGTGCAGGCCGCCGGCCCAGAAGACCGGCGCATGAGCCTCGGCGATGCCGCGCACCGTCTCCACGTTCGCCATCCGTGTGCAGATGGAGACCATGCGGGTGACGCCCGCCGCGACGGCGCGGTCGATGATCGCGTCGCGCTCTCCGTCGAAGTCGGGAAAGTCGAGGTGGCAGTGGCTGTCGGTGATCTGGGGTTCTGTCATTCCGGGTCCGGTGGGCCGCTCTGCGCGAGGATCACGCGGCGGCGGTCTTCTGAATCCTGAACAGGGTATCGAGGATGAGCGCGGCAGGGTCAAGGTTGACCGCCTTGCCGTGACGCGCACGGGCGCCGATCTCCTGCGCGGCCTCGGCCCATCTGCGTGCGGCGCGGGCATCGGGGGCCAGCCGGGCGAGCAGCTGCGCCTCGCCCGGGGCGGCCTCGGGCTGCGGCGGCTGGCCGGTGGCCCCGGTGCGGGCGAGACGGGCAAGGAACAGGTCGGTCAGCGCGGTCAGCAGGTCGCGCCGGTCCTCGGCGCCGCGCAGCGCCGTGGCCTCGGCCAGCGCGAGGCCGCGGGCGCGGTCCAGCCGGGGCAGCGTGTCGAAGAGCGCGACGAGGTCGGCGTAAAGCTTCGGCCCGTCCAGCAGCGACAGCCGCACCGCCTCGCCCGCCGAACCGGCGGCGAGGGCGGCGAGCGCGTCGGTCTGTCCCGCCGCGTCGATCCCGGCCTGCTCCAGCGCGCGCGCGATGTCCCCGGCCGGGAGCGGCGCGAGGCGCAGCTCGCGGCAGCGCGAGCGGATCGTGGGCAGGAGGGCGGAGGGCTGGTGCGCGACCATCAGGATCGTCGTGTCCTTCGGCGGCTCTTCGAGGATCTTCAGGATCGCGTTGGCGGCGGAGGTGTTCAGTTCGTCCGCCGCATCGACAATGACCAGCCGGCGCCCGCCGTCGGCGGCGGAGAGGGCGAAGAAGCCCTTCATCCGGCGCGCCTCGTCCACCGTGATCTCCTGCCGCAGCCGTTTGGCTTTTTCGTCGTAGGGGCGTTTCAGCACAAAAAGCCCCGCCTCGGACCCGGCGCGCAGGCGGCGCGCGACCGGATGCTCGGGGTCGATGGCGAGGCTTTCGGCCGGCGGCGGCGCGCCGAAGAGCCCGTCGCCGTCATCCGGCGGGGTGGCGAGCAGGAAGCGCGCGATCGCCCAGGCGAGCGTCGCCTTGCCGGTGCCCTTGGGCCCGGTGATCAGCCAAGCGTGGTGCAGGTGGCCGGAGTTGAACGCCTCGAGAAAGGCGGCCTGCGCGGCGTCCTGACCGAACAGCCGGGGCGTGTCGCGCGGATGCGGCGCGCCCTCGATCCGGTCGGGCTGGGGGAGTGTGTCGTCGGTCATTGTCCGGTCCGCTGGGTCGGGCAGAGGATAGGCGGGATGCCGCGGGAGGTGAAGACCTCGAAGGGCGCCGCGCCTGGCGATGTCGGCCGGAGCGCGCCTGCGGCGCGCACACGATGCCTTGCGATCCGGCCGGGGGCCGGATCGCGGGTGCCTCCGGCGGGGATACATCGACCAGAGGAAAGACCGGGCGGCCTGTGCGGCGGTTCAGGCCAATTCGGTTTCGACCGCGGCGAGCACGTCGGTCGCAACGGCGTCGATGTCCCGGTTGCCGTCGATCACCCGGAAGCGGGCGGGGAATTCCCGGGCCAGCGCGAGGAAGGCGTCGCGCATCTTGTGCTGGAGCCCCTCGCCGAAGCTTTCGAAGCGCTCCTCGGTGCCCTGCCGGCCGAGGGCGCGGGACAGGCCCTGACCAGGGTCCATGTCGATGAGGATGGTCAGGTCCGGCTCGCGGCCAATCATCTCGGCATGCAGCCGGTCGACCCGGCCACGCAGATCGCCGCGCGAGACGCCCTGGTAGACCCGGGTGGAATCGGCGAAGCGGTCGCAGACGACCACCTTGCCGGCGGCCAGTGCGGGGGCGATCGTGCGTTCGAGGTGATCGCGGCGGGCGGCGGTGAAGAGCAGAATTTCGGTCTCCGCCGACCAGCGATCCGGGTCGCCTTCGAGCACGAGGCGGCGGATTTCCTCCGCCCCGGGGGAGCCACCGGGTTCGCGGGTGAGCACCACGTCGCGCCCCGCGGCCTCCAGCGCGGCGCCCAGCCGCCGCGCCTGTGTGGACTTGCCGGATCCGTCGATGCCCTCGAAGGACACGAAGAGCCCGTGCGTGGTCTCGGTCAAGAGGCGTCCCCGACGCCGCCGTCCGCGAACCGGCGCATCAGGTGGCGCGAGGCGGTGCGCAGCTTCACGAGGAAGCCGCCGCGCGGGACGTCCGAGACGGCCACCAGCGGCACCCGCTTCTCCGGCAGCCCCTCGGGCCTGAGGATCAGCTGGGCCAGCTGGTCGCCCGCCTTGACCGGAGCCATGACCGGGCCGTCATAGACCACCTCGGCCGACAGGTTCTCGCCGGTCAGGACGGGCAGGAGCGTGACCAGATCCTCGCCTGTCGTCAGGCCCACCTCGGGCGCCTCGCCCATGAAGACCTCGGCGGTGGTGATCACCTCTCCGGCTGTGCCGATCTTCTTCTCGGCGAACTGGCGAAAGGCCCAGTTGACGATGGCGCGGCTTTCCTCGGCCCGGGCGGTCGTGCTGTCGAGGCCGGAGAAGGCGAAGACGATCCGCCGGTCGCCCTGCTTGGCCGAGCCGACGAGGCCATAACCCGCCTCGGAGGTGTGGCCGGTCTTGAGTCCGTCGGCGCCGATCCCCATCCCGAGCAGCGGGTTGCGGTTGTGGACGTTCTGCGGTGCGCGGCCGTCGAACTGGAACTCGGTCTCGGCGAAGAGCGGGTAGAATTCCGGGAAGTCGCGGATGAGGTGCGTTGCCAGCAGCGCCAGGTCGTGCATCGACATCCGCTGGCCCGGGTCCGGCCAGCCGTTGGAGTTGGTGAAGGTGGAATTGGTCAGCCCCATCTGCTGCGCCCGCTGGGTCATGTAGCGGGCGAAGCCTGCTTCCGTCCCGTCGGGCGACAGCGCCTCGGCGATCACCGCGCAGGCATCGTTGCCGGACAGCACGATGATCCCCCGCAGCAGGTCCTCCACCCGCACCTCGTCGGTGGTGTCGAGGAACATGGTGGAGCCGCCGTAGCTCATCGCGTGCGACGACACCGGCAGTTTCTCGTCCAGCGTCAGGCGTCCGTCGCGGATCGCCTCGAAGGCGACGTAGAGCGTCATCAGCTTGGACATCGAGGCGGGCGGCAGGGGCGTGTCGGCGTTCTTCGACAGAAGCACCGTGCCGGTGGTTATGTCGGCCACGTAGGCAGCCTTGGCCGAGGTGTCGAAGGCGCGCACGGGAAGCGCGGCGGCGGTGGCGATCAGAAGGGCCGTAACGAGGCGCAGCCCGGCGGAGGTCCACCGGGCTGTCAGCATCGCACGCGTCGGGCGCTGTGCTGCGGTCTGGGTCATCGATGTCTCCGTCTGTCCGGAGCCTTCCGGCGGCTCCGGCTGTCCCGGGTCACTGTGCCACGGGCGCTCTAGTTTGTCACAGCGTAGGCGTCGGTAAAGCCCGCGGCCTTCACTTTCTTGAGAAGCGCCTTCTGCTCGGACGCCGTCGTGGCCGGGCCGATCAGCACGCGCCAGAATTCCTTGCCCTTGCTCGACTGCTTGCGGACCGTGGGGATCATGCCCTGCTGGCTCATCGCCGTGGCGGTGTTTCGGGCGTTCTGCTCCACGCTGAAGATGCCGATCTGCAGGTAGGGCTTCGCCAGCGCCGACGATGCCCTGGGCTTCGGCCCGGGGGCCGGAACGGAGGCCTTCTGCGCCTCGACATGCTGCGCCGGGGCGGTCCGCATCGCGTCGAGCGGCACTGTGTTCACCTCGGGTGCGGAGAGCGACGTGGTCTCCACCGCCGCCGGGGCGGCCAGGGCGGGCGCGGGCGCGGCGGCCGGTTCGGCCTTCTTCTTGCCGAAGAGCTTCGCGAAGAAGCCCTGCTTTTCGGGCTCCGGGGCCGGGGTGGCAGCCGTCTGGACCGTGGCGGCGGCGTCTGCGGACGCCCCCTCGGCCGCGTCGATCGCCTGCGCGGCGGAGGCGATCGGATCGAGCTGCTGCTCTTCCACGCCCTCTGCGGCGGGAAGGGTCTCCGCCTCGGCCCCGGGCGCGTCGGCCTGCGGCACCTCCTCGCGGCGGAGCGCGGTGACGTTCAGGTTCTGCGGCGCGCCGGCCAGCATCCCCAGCGCGGCGGCGGCGTCCGAGGAGACCTGAAGCCGCGGGCCCGGGTTCTCCCGCTCGCGCCGGAAGAGGGCGCCGATGACGAACTTGTCGTTGGCGGTGTTGCGGATCAGGACGCGCTCGGGCTCCTTCACGTCGGGATGCGCCACCCAGACCCCGCCGAGCGAGGGGCGCCCGTCCCAGAGCCCGGCCTCGGTCACCTGGAACACCTCGGGCGCCTCGATGTCGCGTTCGATCAGCCGCGTGGCGCGGCGTGTGGAGACGTCGCCGCTGGCTTCGGCGGTCTCCGACTGGAACATCGGGAAATCGCCGCCATCGACGCAGGCGCCGGCGGCGAGTACCACCGCCAGAGCGGTCGCGGCGCGCAGAGCGCGACCCGAACTGGCCCGAACGGCCCCGAAATCCTGAGAATTCGCTGCAATCATGCCCTTGCCTCTTGCCTGTCGCGGTCTGCGCCGCGCGATGCCGGTGGCCCCGGCGCTGCCGATAGGTTCGCCCTTTGCGGGCGTTGTTTGGGCCGCAGTGTAGCCTCTGCGCCGCCGTTTGGGAAGCCTGACGGCGTGACCCCTTGCCCACGCCTTTTCCGGCGTGGCGGGAATGCACTCACGCCGGGGTTTGCCGAATCGAACGCCGCCGTCTAAGGCGGTCCGGACCCGGAGGAGTGGCAGAGTGGTCGATTGCAACGGTCTTGAAAACCGTCGTGCGTGAAAGCGTACCGTGGGTTCGAATCCCACCTCCTCCGCCACCTGCACCCGCAGACCGGCCTCTTTGGTGCCGCTTTGACCAAACTGCTTTGTTTGGCTCTCGATACCGATGGAGAAAACCTGAACCGAAACTGTTTATCTCGTGACCGTGCGGGTTCAGCGAACGCGGAACTGCGGGGCGGGCAGGTGTCGATATTGTCGACCCGCGACCGTCCAGGGGGCGCATCGCGCCCGCTCGACGCCGGACAGCCCTCCACTGCGGTCGTACGGGTCACGCGACGCGGCTCCCTTCTGCCTGCACCCTCAGGCGCAAGAGGCGGCAGCGCTCCGATCGTGACGGGCACAGGCCGGTGCAAACCTACTTGAACGGCGCCATCCCTTCGCGCGCCAGCGCATCCGCGCGCTCGTTCTCGGGGTGGCCGGCATGGCCCTTGACCCATTCCCACGTGACGTCGTGCCGCTGTGCCGCGTCATCCAGCCGCTGCCACAGCTCGGCGTTCTTCACCGGCTTCTTCGCCGCCGTCTTCCAGCCGTTCCGCTTCCAGCCATGGATCCAGCCGGTCACGCCGTTCTTCACGTACTGACTGTCCGTCACCACGGTGATCGCCGTGCCGCGCCCCAGCGTCTCGAGCGCGTGGATCGCGGCCAGCAACTCCATCCGGTTGTTCGTCGTCACCGGCTCGCCGCCCTTCAGCGCGCGCTCCTTCAGCACGGTGTCGCCGTCCTTCGCCTGCAGCAGGGCGCCCCAGCCGCCCGGCCCCGGATTGCCCGAGCAGGCGCCGTCGGTGTAAGCATAGTACTTGGTCATAGGGCGGAGGCTTAGGTCCGCCGCAGGCACGGCGCAAGCGCTATTCGGCGCGCCGGGCCGTCAACCGGAGCCCGCCGGGCCGGGCGCCCGCATGACCACACCTCCCGCCTGCCCGCACCGGATCAGGCCGCACGTTCCAGCGCCAGCCGCAGGCCGAGCGCCGCGAAGCTCGCCGCGAAGGCGCGGCGGAGCCAGGCCATCGCGCGCGCGTTCTCGACCACCGCCCGGCGCATCAGCCCGGCGGCCAGCGCGTAGAGCAGCATCACCGCCAGCGTCATGCCGATGAAGCCCACGCCCAGCAGCACGAGGTCGCGCGTCGGCGTGAGGCTGTCTGGGGTCATGAACTGCGGCAGGAAGGCGAGGAAGAACATCGGCAGCTTAGGGTTCAGGATGTTGAGCGCCACACCGCGCCAGACCAGCCGCCCCGGTCGCAGCTCCCGCGCCCGCCCCTCGGGGGACACCGCCAGCGCCCCGGTCCCACGCAGTGTCGTCCAGGCCATCCACATCAGGTAGGCCACCCCCGCAAACTTCAGCGTCTGGAACAGCAACGCCGATGTGTGCAGGATCGCGGCCAGCCCGGCCAGCGCCACCGCGAGGTGCAGGCAGGTGGCCAGCGTGCAGCCCACCGAGGCCCAGATCCCTGCCCGAAGGCCCCCGCCGAGCGCGGCGGAGAGCGTGTAGATCACCCCGATCCCCGGGGCGAGGCAGACGATCAGGACGGTGAGCAGGTATTCGGGCGACATGGGGACCTCGGGCGTTGCGCGGGCCCACCCTGCCCCGGCGTCAGTCCGGGGGCAATGCCGTTCAGGCCGGTTCGCGCAGGACCCGGGGGACCTTGAACTCGACGTTCTCGCGGGCGGTCTCGACCATCTCGACGGTCACGTCGTAGCGGGCCTTCAGCGCATCGACGACCTCGTTCACCAGCACCTCGGGCGCGCTGGCACCGGCGGTGACGCCGATGGCGCGGATGCCCTCGAGCGCGCGCCAGTCGATGTCCGTCGCCCGCTGGACGAGCTGGGCATAGGAGCAGCCCGCCCGCTCCGCGACCTCGACCAGGCGCCGCGAGTTGGAGGAGTTGGGCGCGCCCACCACCAGCATCGCGTCGATCCTGCCGGCCATCGCCTTCACCGATTCCTGCCGGTTGGTCGTGGCGTAGCAGATGTCTTCCTTGTGCGGCCCGACGATGGCGGGGAAGCGCGCCGTCAGCGCCCGTACGATCCCGGCGGTGTCGTCCACCGACAGCGTCGTCTGGGTCACGAAGGCCAGCCGCGCGGGATCGCGCACCTCGAGCCCGGCGACATCCGCCTCGGTCTCGACCAGCAGGACCTCGCCCTCGGGCAGCTGGCCCATGGTGCCGATCGTCTCGGGGTGTCCGGCGTGGCCGATCATGATGATCTGCAGCCCGTTCTCGTGGTGCCGCTCGGCCTCGATATGCACCTTCGAGACCAGAGGACAGGTCGCGTCGACATAGACCATCTCGCGCCGCGCGGCCTCGGCCGGGACGGCTTTGGGCACGCCATGCGCGGAGAAGATCACCGGCCGGTCCGGCGGGCATTCGTCCAGTTCCTCGACGAAGACCGCGCCCTGTTCGCGCAGCCCGTCCACCACGTACTTGTTGTGCACGATCTCGTGACGCACGTAGACGGGCGCTCCCCATTTCTTCAGCGCCATCTCCACGATCTTGATCGCACGGTCCACGCCCGCGCAGAATCCGCGCGGCGCGGCGAGGTAGAGGGTCAGGGGGGGCTTGCTCATGGCGGGGTCTCCTGTCGCCTCACACCTAGGCAAGGGCGGGCGCGGGGTAAAGGGCCGGGCTTATCCGAAGATGCCCTGCGTGACGGCGGCCAGCACGATGTAGCGGCCGGTCTTCGCCACCGCGACCAGCGGCAGGAAGACCCGCAACGGTGTCCGCATCACCCCCGCCACCACCGTGATCGCATCGCCGAGCGGCGCCCAGGACAGCAGCAGCGACCAGACGCCCCATCGACCATACCATCGCTGCGCCCTGTCGAGCTGCGCGGCGCTGGCCGGGAACCACCGCCGATCGCGGGCGCTTTCCAGCCAGCGGCCAAGCCAGAAGTTCACCACCGCGCCCAAGGTGTTGCCGATGCTCGCCACCACCACGAGCGCCCAGACTGGCGCGTCCCCGCGCAGCTGCATGGCGGCGAAGACGATTTCCGACTGGAACGGCAGGACGGTCGCCGCCCCGAATGCGGCGGCGAACAGCGTCAGAAGCGCAAGCGGCTCCATCGCGCGGACGGTCTCCGCGCGCGGCGATCAGTTGCCGGCGGCCACGGCGGCGCGCGGGCGGTCCTCGCTCTGGTCGCGCGGCGGGCGGCCGATGACTTCCTTCAGCTCGTCGAGCTCGATGAAGTTGTCGGCCTGACGGCGCAGTTCGTCCGCGATCATCGGCGGCTGGCTGCGGATCGTCGAGACGACCGAGACGCGCACCCCCTGCCGCTGCAGGCTCTCAACCAGCGGGCGAAAATCCCCGTCGCCCGAGAAGAGAACGATGTGATCGATCCGCGGCGCAAGCTCCATGGCATCGACCGTGAGTTCGATGTCCATGTTCCCCTTGACCTTACGCCGGCCCTGGCTGTCGGTGTACTCCTTCGCGGCCTTCGTCACCATGGTGAAGCCGTTGTAGTGCAGCCAGTCCACCAGCGGACGGATCGGCGAGTACTCGTCGTTTTCGAGAAGCGCGGTGTAGTAGAAGGCGCGCAGAAGCTTGCCGCGACGCATGAATTCCTGGCGCAACAGCTTATAATCAATGTCGAAACCGAGAGCCTTGGCCGCCGCGTAGAGATTCGATCCATCAATGAACAGCGCAAGCCGTTCGTCCTTGTAAAACATAAATAACCCTTCCGAATTGCGGGGCCGCCTGCCATCCGTGAGTGTGAGTACTGAAATCCGCGGCCACGGGTGCGGTAATTAGGTGCTCCGGAATTCTGCATCAAGTGTGAGCGTTTGTCCAAAAGTATAGGAAACTGTTACGTGAAGGCCAGCATGGCGCAACGTTACCTTGCCGCGATCGGCGGGAATCTACCAGTGGGGTCTATGCAACCCTTGGATGTTGTCACTGCAGGGCTGGCAGCCATCGCCGCCGCTGGCGTAACTGCGATTCGCTGCAGCGCGCTCTATCGCACGCCCGCCTTCCCCCCCGGGGCCGGGCCAGACTTCGTGAACGGCGCGCTGTCCTTCGAGAGTTCGCTTTGGCCCGATCAAGTCCTTCATATCTTTCATGAAATCGAGACAAGCTTTGCCCGCACACGGCACCACCGCTGGGCCGGACGGACGCTGGACCTCGATCTGGTCGCCGCGGGCAATGCGGTCCTTCCTGACGCGACGACATGGCGGCACTGGCACGACCTGACGCCTGCCGCGCAGCGCACGGAGACGCCGGGAGAGCTGATTCTCCCACACCCGAGGTTGCAGGACCGCGCCTTCGTGCTGGTGCCGCTGATGGACGTCGCACCGGAGTGGCGTCATCCCGTCCTCGGCCGCACAATCGCGGAAATGTGCGCGGAAATCCCTGCGGCGGACCGGGATTCCGTGGTGAAACTGGCCGATCCACCTTGTGTTTGACCGCCGCGTTGCATATGACACCTGCTCTAGCTTTTCTCTGATGGGAGTACCCCCATGGCCCGAGTGACCGTTGAAGACTGCGTCGACAAGGTACCGAACCGGTTCGAACTGGTGATGCTTGCCGCACACCGGGCGCGCGAAGTGTCGTCGGGGGCTGCCATCACCGTAGACCGCGACAACGACAAGAACCCCGTCGTCGCCCTCCGCGAAATCGCCGAGGAAACCCAGAGCGCCGACGAACTGCGCGAGCGCCTGATCGAGGCGAACCAGTCGCAGATCGAGGTCGACGAACCCGAAGACGACAACATGTCGCTCCTGATGGGGGCCGAGGTGGACAAACCCGCCGAGGACGACATGAGCGAAGAACGCCTGCTGCGCCAGCTCATGGAAGCACAGGGGCAGGGCTGAGGGGGTCGAAGGACCCCAGGGAAGAGGCGCAAGGGACATCATGCTGGCGGCCGACGACCTGATCGCTCTCGTCCGCGCCTACAATCCGAGAACCGATGAAAACCTGCTTCGCGTGGCGTATGACTATGGCCGCGCGGCGCATGAAGGACAGTTCCGGCATTCGGGCGAGCCCTATTTCAGCCATCCCGTGGCAGTGGCCGCGATCCTGACCCAGCAGAAGCTGGACGATGCCACGATCATCACCGCCCTGCTGCACGACACGATCGAGGACACGAAAGCGTCCTACGGCGAGGTCGCGGACATCTTCGGGCGCGATATCGCGGATCTCGTGGACGGCGTGACCAAGCTGACCAAGCTGCAGCTCTCCTCGACCGAGACCCAGCAGGCGGAGAACTTCCGCAAGCTCCTGATGGCGATGTCCAAGGATCTCCGCGTGATCCTCGTCAAGCTCGCCGACCGGCTGCACAACATGCGCACCATCCGGGCGATGCGGCAGGAGAAGCAGGTCCAGAAGGCGCGCGAGACGATGGACATATTCGCCCCGCTTGCCGGCCGGATGGGCATGCAGTGGATGCGCGAGGAGCTCGAAGACCTCGCCTTCAAGGTGCTGAACCCGGAAGCGCGGCAGTCGATCCTGCGCCGTTTCATCACCCTGCAATCCGACGCGGGCGACGTGATCGAACGGATCACCGCCGACATGCGGATCGAGCTCAAGCGCGCCTGCGTCGAGGCCGAGGTGCTGGGCCGCGCCAAGAAGCCCTATTCGATCTGGCGCAAGATGCAGGAGAAGGGGCAGGGCTTTTCCCGCCTGTCCGACATCTACGGCTTCCGCATCATCACCGACAGCGAAGACAGTTGCTACCGCGCGCTCGGCGCGATCCACCGCCGCTGGCGGGCGGTGCCGGGGCGGTTCAAGGATTACATCAGCCAGCCCAAGTCGAACGGCTACCGCTCGATTCACACCACCGTGTCGGGCCGCGACGGCAAGCGGGTGGAGGTCCAGATCCGCACCCGCGCGATGCACGAGGTGGCGGAAGCGGGCGTCGCCGCGCACTGGTCCTACCGGGACGGCGTGCGGTCCGAAAACCCCTTCGCCGTCGACCCGGTGAAATGGCTCTCCAGCCTGACGGAGCAGTTCAACAGCGAAGAGGACCACGAGGATTTCCTCGAGGCCGTGAAGCTGGAGATGTATTCCGACAAGGTCTTCTGCTTCACCCCCAAGGGCGAGGTGGTGAAACTGCCGCGCGGCGCGACGCCCATCGACTTTGCCTATTCGATCCACACGCGGATCGGCAACGCCTGCGTCGGTGCCAAGATCGACGGGATGCGCGTGCCGCTCTGGACCCGGATCAAGAACGGCCAGTCGGTCGAGATCACCACGGCCGAAGGCCAGACCCCGCAGGCAACTTGGCTGGAGATCGCGACCACCGGCAAGGCCAAGACCGCGATCCGCCGGGCGCTGCGCGAGGTGGACAAGGAACGCTTCATCCGGCTGGGCCGGGAACTGGCGCGCTCGGCCTTCGAGCATGTCGGCAAGAAGGCCACCGACAAGGCGCTGGACACGGCTGCCAAGCATCTGCGCCTGCCCGACCGGGACGAAGTGCTTGCCCGGCTCGGCTCGGCCGAGATGACGGCACGCGAGGTGGTGAAGGTGGTTTATCCCGACCTCGCCCCCGCCGAGGGCAACGGCGTGACTTGGGACCGCGCGGTCATCGGCGTCGAGGAAGGGTCAAGCTTCCAGCGCGCCACCTGCTGCCAGCCCCTGCCGGGGGAGCGGATCGTCGGCATCACCTGGCGCGGACGCGGCGTGATGGTCCACGCGATCGACTGCGAAACGCTGATCGAATACGAGAACCAGCCCGACCGCTGGGTCGACCTGCACTGGCATTCCGGCCGGCACGAGGCGATCTATCCGGTCACGCTTGACGTGACGATGGGCAACGACGCAGGCGTGCTGGGGCGGATCTGCACATTGATCGGAGAGCAGAAGGCCAATATCTCGGACCTCAGATTCCTCGACCGGAAGCCGGATTTTTACCGCGTCTCGATAGACCTCGAACTGAGCGACGCGGAACATCTGCACACGGTCGTCTCCGCGCTCGAGGCGGAAAGCGATGTGGCAGCGGTGGAACGGCGTCGCGACGCGGCCATGGCCCCGCGTGCGGAGCCTGCCCCCCAGGGAGAAGCGGTTGGTCTTTAAGCGCCGGGACAGACGGCCGATCTGGAAGATCGCGGCGGACTTCGTCTGGCCGAAGGGCGGCTGGTCGCGGGCCTTCCAATACGTCAAGCACCGCGTCCAGCGCCTGCCGGACAAGCCCGAGCGGATCGCGCGCGGCATCTTCGCGGGCGTCTTCACCGTGTTCACGCCGTTCTACGGGTTCCATTTCCTGACCGCCGCGCTGATCGCCAAGCTGATGCGCGGCAACATCATCGCCGCCCTGCTGGCGACCTTTGTGGGCAACCCGCTCACCTACGTGCCGATCGGTGCGATCTCGCTGAAAACCGGGCATTTCCTGATGGGCGACCATCGCGGTCTCCAGCCCGAGGAGCACCTGACGCTTGGCGCCCGCTTCACCGAAGCCTACTTGGCGCTCAAACAGAATTTCATCGCCATCTTCACCGACGACCAGATGTCGTGGCACTGGCTGTCCAAGTTCTATTCCGAAGTCTTCCTGCCCTACATGGTCGGCGGGATCATTCCCGGGATCGTCGCCGGAATCGTCGCCTTCTACATCTCGCTGCCCGTGATCCGCGCCTACCAGCACCGGCGGAGAGGGGCCTTGCAAGAGCGTCTGAAAGGCATCAAGGCTGCCAAGGCGAGAGAGGCCGAAGGCAAGTAGCCCGCGGCCGAAGACCCGGAGGCAAGCCCATGACCCACCTGCGCCTCGGCGTGAACATCGACCACGTCGCCACCGTCCGCAACGCCCGCGGCGGTGCCTATCCGGACCCGCTGCGCGCCGCGAAACTGGCCGAGGAGGCCGGTGCTGACGGGATCACCGCGCATCTGCGGGAGGACCGGCGCCACATTTCGGACGCGGATATCGAGGGGCTGATGGAGGTGCTGTCGGTGCCGCTCAACTTCGAGATGGCCGCGACAGACGAGATGCAGGCGATCGCCCTGCGCCACCGGCCCCACGCGGTCTGCATCGTCCCCGAAAAGCGCGAGGAGCGGACGACAGAGGGCGGGCTGGAGGTCGCGCGCGAGGAGAACCGGCTGGCGCATTACATCGCGCCCCTGCGCGACGCGGGCTGCCGGGTGTCCATCTTCATCGCCGCCGACCGCGCCCAGATCGAGGCCGCCCACCGGATCGGCGCCGAGGTGATCGAACTGCACACCGGCGCCTATTGCGACGCCCACGCCGAAGGCCGGTTCGAGGCGCGGGATGCCGAACTGGAGCGCCTGCGCGAGATGTCCGCCTTTGCCCATTCGCTGGGGCTGGAGGTGCACGCCGGCCACGGGCTGACCTACGACACCGTGCAGCCGGTCGCAGCCTTCCCTGAAGTGCGGGAGCTCAACATCGGGCATTTCCTGATCGGAGAGGCGATCTTCCTCGGGCTTCAACCCGCCATCGCCGAGATGCGGCGCCTGATGGACGCGGCCCGCGCCTGAGCCGGGGAACCGCGCCCGCCCTCGCGGGTTGCGGTCTCATGCCCAAGGATATCGCCATCACCGAAGCCGAGGACGCTGCCCTCGCCCGCTGCAACGCCCGTGCACGGGAACTGGCGGGGGACGGGGCCAAGGCCGGCATCGTCGCCGCCGTCCTGCGCGGCGACGATGTGCTGGCCTTCGGCGAGAACGAGGTGCACCTGCGCCACGACCCGACCCGCCACGCGGAAATCGTCGCGATCTCCCGCGCGGCGGAGGCACAGGGTGCGCCGGATCTCTCCGGCTGCACGCTCATCACCTCTCTCCAGCCGTGCGAAATGTGCCTCTCGGCGATGCGTTTCTCGGGCATCGACCGGGTGATCTTCGGCGCGGGCAAGGCGGCGGTGGCGGGCAAGTATTTCGTCTTCCCCGACCTGTCGCTGCAGGATTTCCGGGCGGCGGCGAAGGGCGATTTCCACTGGCACGGCCCGCTCCGGCAGGACGAGGTGATCGACCTCTACGCACACGGCGACGAATAGTCGTCACCCACCCAGCCCCGCCTCGACCAGCACCCCACGCAGCCATTTCCGGAACAGACGCTGCGGCGCGGACAGCGACCGGTCCCGCGCCGACACCAGCCAGTAGCTGAGGCCGGTCGGATGGAACCGCGGCACCGGCGCCACGATCTGCCCCCGGTCGAGCGCGTCGCGGCACAGCGTCTCGAATGCCAGGAACAGCCCCTCCCCGGCCATGGCTGCGTCGAGGCAGAGCGACGCCTCGTTGAACGTCGGCCCGTCGCCGAGGATCGCGGGCGACAACCCCTCCGGGCCCAGCCAGGCCTCCCACCCGAACATCGCGCCCGGCTCGCGGATGATGGGCACGCGGGCCATGTCCGCGGGCGTGTCGACCTTCGCCGCCCAGTAGGCGTTGCAAACCGGGATGACGCGCTGGTCGAATAGCTTTTCCGCCATCACGCCGGCATAGCCTCCGGGGCCGATACGGATGGCGAAGTCAATGTCGCCCGCGTTCGGATCCGCCAGCGCGACATCGGAATCAAGCCGCACACGGATGTCGGGATGCATGCGGGTGAACTGCGACAGTCGCCAGATCAGCCAGCGCGCGGCGAAGATCGGCGCGACCGACACCGTCAGCACATGCGCCCGGTCGCGGCGCGTCATCGCGACCGCCGCCGCCAGCGCGGCGAAGCCTTCGCCGAGGCGGCGGAACACGTCGTCGCTGCCCGCCACCGGCTCCATCCCCCCGGGCCGCCTGTCGAACAGCCGCCGGTCCAGCGCCCCCTCGCAGCGTGCGATCTGCTGGCTGACCGCGCCGGGAGAGACCCCGAGTTCCCGCGCTGCGGCGGAGAGGGAGCCGAGCCGCGCGACCGCCTCCACCGCGCGGAGGCCGTTCAGCGGTATCCGGTTCAGGTTCTCCATTCAGTTTTTCTAAACCCCTCTGCAGATCACGTGCAATCCTCGCGAGCTGTTCGCGCGCCTATCTATGTAAAATCTGAAAGGAGAAAGCCATGTTGAACTGGTTCAGACACCTCACCACTCCGGCGGGAGACCCCGCCCCCGGCGATCCGTTCGCCCATCCCGAGATCTCCGCGATGTCGCACCGCGACCTCGCGGATCTGCCATTGATCCCGCCTCCGGCCCCCGCACAGCGGCGTGAGGCGGCGGTCGCGGCGAAACCTCTGCGCCGGGTCACGTGTTGACCTGCCAGCACAAGCTGGAGGTTTCCGCATGTTTCGTCTCACCCTCGTCCCGCTCGCCCTTCTGGCCGCGGCCCCGGTCACCGCGCAGTCGGTGTCCGATTGCGACACCCGGGCCAGCGCCCGATTCCTCGCCGAACCGTGGGAGGAGAACACAGCCACCTTCGCCAACGGCGAGGTGCGCGTCGCAGCCATCGACATGATGGAGCCGGCGGGCGCGCCGGCCTACCTGATGATCCTCTCGCCACCGCGCAACGAAATCGGCGAGCGCCAGTGCCGCATCGTCGAAGCGGAGCCGGATTTCGGCTTCTACACCGTCGATCTGCAGAACATCGTTGCCGACTATGACACCGCCAGCGGCCTGACCCTGCGGGTCCCCGTCACCGACTATGCCGACGGGCCCCAGACTCCGCCGCCTTTCCCCCTGACAGTCAGCATCAATCAGGCTACAGGAGAGGTGACGGCCACCACCGAATAGCAGGCGCATGATCCTCGGCATCGGCACCGACCTGGCGAACATCGACCGGATCCAGCGCACGCTGGACCGGTTCGGCGACAGGTTCCGCAACCGCGTCTTCACGGAGGTGGAGCAGCGCAAGTCCGAACGACGCCGCGACACCGCCGGCACCTACGCCAAGAGATGGGCGGCGAAGGAGGCGTGCTCCAAGGCGCTCGGTACCGGGCTGCGCATGGGAATCGCGTGGAAGGACATGGCGGTGTCGAACCTGCGCACCGGCCAGCCCGTGATGCACGTGACCGGCTGGGCGGCCGACCGTCTGGCGCAGATGACGCCGCCGGGATATGAGGCGATCATCCATGTCACGCTGACCGACGATCACCCTTGGGCACAGGCTTTCGTGGTGATCGAGGCGCGGCCGAAAACGGGCTGAGCGGATCGCGTGATCGTGCAATCCACGCGGCGTCAGGGCCTGCCGCTCTTGGCTTGACACCACGTGCCCCCGCCCGCATGTAGCCCCGGAGGCTTGGGCAGGGACAACCGACATGGCGAGCGAAGGCGGCTTCTTCAGCGCGGTCTGGGAAACCATCAAGACGATCTTCTGGGCGCTGCTGATCGCGGGCGTCTTCCGGACGGTCTTCTATCAGCCGTTCTGGATCCCCTCCGGTTCGATGAAGGATACGCTGCTGATCGGCGACTTCCTGTTCGTGAACAAGATGGCCTACGGCTATTCCTACGCCTCCTGCCCCTCGATCCGCCTGCAGCGCTTCGGCATCGACATCGACGCGCAGGACATCTGCGGCTTCATCGACGGCGACAACACCCGCATCTGGGGCGGCGAGCCCGAACGCGGCGATGTCGTGGTCTTCCGCCACCCGGCGACCGGGCAGGACTACATCAAGCGGCTGGTCGGGATGCCGGGCGACACGGTCCAGATGATCGACGGTGTGATGCAGATCAACGGCGAACCGGTCCAGCTGGAAGACGCCGGCACCTTCGTGGAGACCTACGAACGCCAGGGCCCCGAAGGCCGCCCGCCGCGCTGCGAAAACGGCGCCGTCGGCCCCGGGGCCGCCTGCGAGAAGTCGCGCCAGATCGAAACCCTGCCCGGCGGCACCAGCCACCACATCCTGAACATCGGCGATTATCGCGGGGCGGACGACACCGGCGTCTTCCACGTGCCCGAAGGCCATTACTTCATGATGGGTGACAACCGCGACAATTCGCTCGACTCGCGCTTCCCGCCGACGGCGGGCGGGGTGGGTTTCGTTCCCTACGAGAACCTGATCGGCCGCGCTGACCGGATCATGTTCTCCTCGGCGGGCCGGTCCATGCTGTTCTTCTGGACGTGGCGCAGCGACCGGTACTTCCAAGCCATCGAGTGAGCGGGGCGGCAAATGAAGCTGTCACGCGAACAGATCGCCTTCCAAGAGCGGCTCGGCCATGAGTTCGGCCGGATCGAGCTGCTGAAGAACGCGCTCACCCATTCCTCGGTCTCCACCCCGAACCGCGACGACAACCAGCGGCTCGAGTTCCTCGGCGACCGGGTGCTGGGCCTTGTCATGGCCGAGGCGCTGCTGGCCGCCGACAAGCGCGCGAGCGAGGGGCAGCTGGCCCCGCGTTTCAACGCGCTGGTGCGCAAGGAAACCTGCGCCGACGTCGCGCGCGAGATCGACCTGGGCGCGGTCCTGCGGCTTGGCCGGTCCGAGATGATGACCGGCGGGCGACGCAAGCAGGCGCTTCTGGGCGACGCGATGGAGGCGGTGATCGCGGCGGTCTACCTCGACGGCGGGTTCGAGGCGGCGCGCCGTGTCATCCTGTCGCTCTGGGGCGGCCGGATCGAGACGGTGGAGGCCGACGCCCGCGACGCCAAGACCGCGCTGCAGGAATGGGCGCAGGCGCGCGGGATGCAGCCGCCGCGCTATGTCGAGACCGGGCGCAGCGGGCCGGACCATTCGCCCGTCTTCACCATCGCCGCGCGCCTCGCCAGCGGCGAGGAGGCGACCGCCTCGGCCGGGTCCAAACGGCAGGCCGAACAGGGCGCGGCCGAGGCACTGATGCAGAAGCTTTCGGACAAGGGCTGAGCGCCGCCTACTCGCCCGCCATCACCACGAGGTTCCCGTCCGGGTCGCGCAGCCGCAGAATGAGGGCGCCGCCGCCCTCCTCCATCTCGCCCGGCGCCAGCGCCTCGACCCGCTCCCGCTCGGTCGCGATGGCCGCGACCTTCAGCGTCATCGCCCCCTGCCCGGCACGCTCCGCGTCGCGGTGCAGCTGGAACCCGGCGGAGGCGCCGAGATGCCATTCCGCCAGTCCCTCCATCGGGCGGGCGTCGGGCGCACGATCGAAAAGGTCGGCGTACCATTCGGTGCTGCGGTCCAGGTCGGTGCAGGCGAGGTTGGCGAAGACGGCGTTGATCGGCATGGGTGTGTCCTCCTGCTGTCCGAACCGGAGCGCCGGGCGGGTGTTCCCGCCGCACGATCCGGCCGCGCCGTTCTCTGCCGGTTCGGCGACGGGGTGGTGACGGAATGACCAAGGATCGGTGACATGCGCCCCGACCAGCGGGCGCTTGCCGATGCAGCACGTGTCAATTCGCTGGCCCGCCGCCTTCATTTCCGCTACAGCGCCGGTTCATCCCAGACCGGAGCCCATGCCATGACCACCCGCGCCGGATTCGTCGCCCTGATCGGAGAGCCCAATGCGGGCAAGTCGACCCTGCTGAACCGCATGGTCGGCGCCAAGGTATCGATCGTGACGCACAAGGTGCAGACCACCCGCGCCCGGATCCGCGGCGTGGCGATGGCGGGCGAGAGCCAGATCGTCTTCGTCGACACCCCCGGCCTGTTCCGTCCGAAACGGCGGCTGGATCGCGCGATGGTCGCTGCGGCGTGGGGCGGCGCGGCGGATGCCGACGTGATCGTTCTGCTGGTCGAGGCGCATCGCGGCGTCAGCGAAGGGGTGGAGACCATCCTGAAGGGGCTGGAGGATCTGCCGAAGGGCCGGACGGTGGCGCTTGCGATCAACAAGATCGACCGGGTGGAAAGCCCGCGCCTGCTCAAGCTCGCCGAGAAGATGAACGAGCGCCACGCTTTCGCGAAGACCTTCATGATCTCGGCCGAGAAAGGTTATGGCGTGGAGGACCTGCGCGACTGGCTGGCGGGCGAACTGCCCGAGGGGCCGTGGCTGTACCCCGAGGATCAGATCGCGGACCTGCCGATGCGGATGATCGCCGCCGAGATGACGCGCGAGAAGCTCACGCTGCGCCTGCATCAGGAACTGCCCTACCAACTGACCGTCGAGACGGAGAACTGGGAAGAGCGCAAGGACGGATCCGCCCGGATCGACCAGGTGATCTATGTCAGCCGCCCGGGCCACAAGGGGATCCTGCTGGGCAAGGGCGGCGAGACGATCAAGGCGATTTCCCAGGCCGCGCGGGAAGAGATTGCCGCCTTCCTCGACCGTCCGGTCCACCTGTTCCTGCAGGTCAAGGTGCGCGAGAACTGGCAGGACGAGGCGGCGCGCTATTCCGAGATGGGCCTCGACTTCCGCGACGGCGGCTGATCCGGCCGCCGGCGCGTGCGCCAGCGGATGCGGGCGACCACCTGCCAGATCACCCCGATCAGCGCGGCGACCGCGCCCAACAGGATCAGCGCGATCCCTAATGCGCCGCGCGGCAGCAGCAGGGACGCGGCCACTGTCGCCACGCCCGCCATCATCAGAATCAGCGCCCCCTTGGGCGGCACGAAACGTTGTGCCATATCCCTCACCAACCGTTCACACGGCAACAGCCTCGCAGCCACGCCCTGCCCTGATCAAGTGAAAATCACCGACATGCGCCTGACCGCCCGCATCTGGGTCGATGCTTACCTCACCCGCCTGCGCCTGCAGGACATCCCCGCCTTCGTCACCGCGCATGGCGACGACACCGGCGGCGCGGTACTTGTCAAGCTGAACACGCTGGACGGTCGCGCCCGCGCCTTCACCCGCGGCTTCGACCTGACCACGGGCGGACGGACATGGGCGGAACTCTCTGCCGGAGCGGAAGGTGATGTCGATGCGGCCATCGCGCGGCAAAGGGGGTTCGACCCCGACCTGTGGGTGATCGAGGTGGAGGACCGCCACGGACGTCATCTTCTGGACGAACCCGGACTGAGCGACTGACAATTCCACGCCGGATCGCTGCATTGCAGAATTTTTCACATGCCGAATCGGACAATCCGGTTTAGTTTTGACCCATGGTCACGCGACAACGACTTTCTCCCGACGACTGGCTCAAGGCTGGTGTCGACGCGCTTGCCCGGCTGGGGCCCGAAGGGCTGAAGGCCGAGCCGCTGGCGCGGGTGCTCGACACGACCAAGGGGTCGTTCTACTGGCATTTCCCGGACGTGCCGACGTACCAGAAGCGCGTGCTGGAATACTGGAGCGCCTCCTACGCCGCGCCCGAAGAGCTTCCGAAGAAGAAGAAGGAAGCGGTGGCCGAGCTGAAGAGCCTGATGGAAGACGGCTTCGGCGAGGACGGCGCGGCCGAGGCCGCGATGCGGACATGGGCCCGCACGGACGCGGATGCCGCCGAGGCGCTGGCCAGGATCGACGCCGCGCGGATCGAACGGATCAAGGCGCTGCTGGACAAGGTCGGGGTCACCAACCCCGATATCCCCCGCGCGCTCTATGCCGCGCGGATCGGGGCCGCACAGATTGCCAAGGGCAAGGACAAGACGAACAAGGCCGCGATCGAGACGCTCGTGGACCTCGTCCTCGCCCTGCGCTGAACTTGCCCCTTGCGGCAGCGCCGCGGCGGTGGCTGGATATCGGCGGGAGGTGCCCCGATGATCGAACTCTACCACGCCCCGCGCAGCCGCTCTTCGTCAATCGTGCAACTGCTGGACGATCTGGGGGCGCTGGACAGGGTGACCATTCGCGAGGTCACCATCACCCGGTCCGACGGCAGCGACGGCCCGGACCCGGCAAACCCCCATCCCGACGGGAAGGTGCCCTACCTCGTACATGACGGTGTCGGAATGACCGAGGTGAACGCGATCATGCTCTACCTCACCGACCTCTTTCCCGAGGCGGGACTGGGTGCGCCCATGGGCGACCCGCTGCGCCCGCGCTTCCTGTCGTGGATGGCGTGGTACGGCAACGTGCTCGAGCCGGTGGTGCATTTCCATTTCATGGAGATCGACTCGCCCGGGTTGAAGCGCACCTTCCGGGACTTCGCCACGGCGGTGGAGCGGCTCGAGTCGCAGCTGACGAAGACTCCGTGGCTGATCGGCGACCGTTTCACCGCCGCCGATCAGCTCATCGCGCACATGTTCCACTTCTTTCCGCAGTTCCAACCCAAAGACGGGCCGATACCGGACTGGGTCGCGCGCTACGCCGCGCGGCCCGCGACCCAGCGGCAGGCAGCGCGGGACGGGCTCTAGCGGTCACGCCATCGCGGCATTCAGCGCGGCGTCGAGCAGCGCCTTGATCCGGTCCTCGCGGGTCTCGGCCACCAGCCGCCCGACCTCACCGTCGCCTTTCAGCACCACCAGCGTTGACCGGCGCGGGATGTTCAGGCGCTGCGCGAATGTGGAGCGGCCGTAGGTGTCCCAGTCGACGTTCACGAAGGTGATGTTCGCCTCGTACGCTGGATTTTCCTGCTTGAGCTTGGTCAGCACCTTCTCCTGCGCCGCGCAGGTGGTGCACCAGCTGGCCTTGAAGTCGAGGAACACCGTCTTGCCGGCCGCCAGCGCGTCGCGAACCACGCCGGGCTGGAAGTTCACGGGCTCCGCCGCCAGCGCCGCCGGCAGCAGAAGCGAGGCTCCGGCGGCCCCGATGAAGTCGCGTCGTTTCATGTCCGTTTGTCTCCTCAGATCGACACCGACAGGTTGATCAGCCAGTCGGGCATGGTGTCCACCGCCCAGGCTTCAACGATATGATGCAGGCGGAACAGGATGGCGACCCCGGTCGCGACGAAGATCGCCCCGAGGATGGGCCGCGAACGCTCCGCCAGCGCCCTCAGCCACGACTCCCGCCCGGTCAGAAGTTTCCGCGCCCCGTAGCCGAGCGCAAGGACCACCGTCGCCACGCCAAGCGCGAAGCCCGCCATGATCGCCGTGGCGCGCAGCAGCCCTTCGCCCTGGCTGGCGAGGGAGATCGCGCCACCCAGCGTCGGCCCGACACAGGGGCTCCAGACTGCGCCGAGGAGGATCCCGCCCAGGAACTGTCCCCTCGCCCCGGTGCTGTCCATCCGGCCGATCCGCGCGTCCGCGCCCGAGGCGAAGCCCGACGTCACGGTCGAGAAGGCCGTCGAGAAGCGCGGCACCAGCAGGATGACCCCGAAGCCGATCATCAGCACCGCCCCCGCCTGCGCGATGCTGCGTTCGTCGATCCCCAGCAGGTAGCCGAAGGTGGTGACGGTGACGCCCAGCACGACAAACGACAGCGCCATCCCGGTCGCAAGCGCGGCGGGCCCGTAGCGGCTGGCCTGCAGGGCCGAGCCCAGCACGATGGGCAGCACCGGCAGGACGCACGGATTGATGAGCGTCAGCAGGCCCGCGAGATATGCGAGGATCAACTCCATGTGACCAGAGCTAACCAGCGGCGGCCCCCGCGTCACCAGACAAGCGCGTGAGGGGGATAACATGCGTGTGGGAAATGTTACGTCCTCACCGCCCCGCCTGCATCTGCTCCATCATCCGGCGGAGCAGCTCCACCCGGCGGGGGCGGAAGCTTTCCCGGGTCGTCTCGCAGGCCATAAACCGGTGGAGGTGGAAGCGCCGGAAGTCCTGCCGCAGGCAGCACCAGCTGAGAGCGGTGGCGCTGCGGTCGGTGTAGACCACGGCGAGCGGCCAGATCCGCCGGGAGGTCGCACGGCCCTCGGCATCGGCGTAGCAGATGTCGAGCGCCATCTCCTGCCAGCAGGCATCCCGAACCTTGTCGACGAAGGGCGCAGGCGGCGGCCCGGCATAGCGGTAGGCCATCGTCACCGCATGGGCCATCTGCCGCTCCACCCGCTCCGGCAGGGTCGCGGTGATCTTCGCCAGCGCCCCCTCCGCCGCCGCGGCCAGCGCCGGATCTCCGACCTGGCGCACTTCGGCGAGGCCGAGCACGAGCGCCTCGACCTCGAGCCGGTCGAACATCTGCGGTGGCAGGGCCGGATCCTCGGTCAGGGTGTAGCCATAGCCCGCCGCGCCGTCGATCACGGCACCGGCGGAGCGCAGGGCGTCTATGTCACGGTAGAGCGTGCGCTCCGACACCCCCGTCTCCTCGGCCAGCCTCGCGGCGGTGACCGGCGCGGGCAGGGTGCGCAGCAGGTTCAGCAGGCGGAACATGCGGTCGGTGCGGGGCATCTTCGCTCCTGACGGAATTTGACAGGAGGGTGCCACGATAAGGGTGGGATCACCAACCCCCCTGGAGACACCGACATGCTCACCTTCTACCACGCCCCGCACTCCCGCTCGACGCGTATCCTCGCCCTGCTGAAGGAGCTGGGCGCCCTCGACCACGTGGACATCCGCCGCGTCTTCATCCCGCGTGTCGACGGCAGCGGCCGGAGCGATCCGGACAACCCCCACCCCGAAGGCAAGGTGCCGCTTCTCGTCCATGACGGCGTGCTGATCCGAGAGACCACGGCCATCGCGCTCTACCTCACAGACCTCTATCCCGCGGCCGGCCTCGGCCCGGCGGTCGGAGCGCGCCTGCGCGGCGCCTATCTGGCGTGGCTGGCCTGGTACGGAGCGGTGATGGAGCCGGTCTATGTTCTCAAGGCCGCCGGGTTCACCCACGAGATCGCGCAGGCCACCTTCCGCGGGGTGCCGGAGGTGGAGGCGAAGCTGGTCGAGGCGCTGTCGGACGGGCGACCCTGGCTGCTTGGCGACCGCTACAGCGCTGCCGACCTGATCGTGCATTCGCCCTACGCCTACTTTCCCGATGCGCTCCCCGCCGATCCCAGGGTGCGCGACTGGGTCGCCCGCTGTCTGGAGCGGCCCGCGACGCTCTGGGCCGCGGGGGAGGACACCGCGGCGATGGCGGCATAGCCACAACCGCAAAAGCAAAGGCGGGCCGCCGGACAGGCGGCCTTGCCACCCGCATCGCTTCCCGCTCATATCGCCGCAGGCAGGCAGGGGGGATGATTGCCATGCAGCGCAAACGGATCTGGGGCTGGTACTTCTTCGACTGGGCCAGCCAGCCCTACAACACCCTGCTCATCACCTTCATCTTCGCCCCCTACGTGAAGGAGCTGATCGGCGACGGCGCGCAGGCGCAGGCGGCTTGGGGCTTCGGCATCGGCGCGGCGGGCGTCGTCATCGCCATCCTCGCCCCGGTCCTCGGCGCGATTTCGGACGTGTCGGGCCACCGGCTGCGCTGGATCTGGGTCTTCTCGGTCATGTATGTCGTCGGATCCTTCGCGCTCTGGTGGGCCGCGCCGGGCGATTTCGACCTGATCCGCACGCTGATCTTCTTTGCCATCGGCATGATCGGGATGGAGTTCGCCACGATCTTCACCAACTCCATGCTCCCCGACCTTGGGTCGCGGGAAGAGGTCGGCCGGATCTCCGGCTCGGGCTGGGCCTTCGGCTATCTCGGCGGTCTGATCTCGCTGATCCTGATGCTGGCGCTGCTGCAGGAGAACACCGACACAGGGCGGACCATGATCGGCATCGAGCCGATCCTCGGGCTGGACCCGGAGATGCGCGAGGGGACGCGCGCCGTCGGGCCGTTGACAGCGATCTGGTACGCCGTCTTCATGATCCCCTTCTTTCTCTGGGTGCGCGACCCCAAGTCGGCCAAGGCCCCTCCGGGTGCGGTCAAAAAGGCGCTGCGCGGCCTCGCCGGCACCATCGCGGGCCTGCCCCGGCACCCTTCTCTCTTCGCCTACCTGGGATCGTCGATGTTCTACCGCGACGGGCTGAACGGCATGTATGTCTTCGGCGGCATCTATGCATCGGGCGTGCTGGGCTGGTCGATCACCGACATTGGCATCTTCGCCATCATCGCCATCATCTCGGGCGCGGTCTTCGCGTGGATCGGTGGGCGGGCCGACGAAAGCTTCGGACCCAAGCCGGTCATCACCGTCTCGATCCTCGTGCTGACGGTCACCGCGGTCTCTATCGTCCTGATCTCGCGCGAGAGCATCTATTTCGTACCGGTCGCCGAAGGCTCCTCCGCCCCCGACATCCTGTTCTACCTGATTGGCGCGCTGATCGGAGCGGCGGGCGGCACGCTGCAGGCCGCGAGCCGGACGATGATGGTGCGGCAGGCCAACCCGGATCGCATGGCCGAGGCCTTCGGCCTCTACGCGCTGGCCGGCAAGGCCACGTCCTTCATCGCGCCGCTGTCGATCGGCGTGGCAACGGCGCTGACGCAGAGCCAGCAACTGGGCGTGTCTCCGCTCATCGCCCTTTTCCTGATCGGCCTGATTCTGCTACGCTGGGTCAACCCCGAGGGCGGCGAACCCGCCTCGACTGCGGAGGACCGAGCAGCATGGCCCGCCACCTGACACTCGCCACAATTCTGGCCCTGACGCTTGCCGGCTGTGTCGGTTCAGGCGACGGCGGCAGCACCGTCGGACAGACATCGATTTCCACCCAGCAGGAGATCCCGGCGTCGATGCGCGGCAAGCCCGCGAAGCAGTTCTTCGGCGCCGCGCCCGCCGGATCGGCGCAAGCGCCCGCCGCCTTCGGCTCCTACTCCAAGGGCTGTCAGGCGGGGGCCGTGCAACTGCCCGAAACCGGCCCGACATGGCAGGCCATGCGCCTGTCGCGGAACCGGAACTGGGCGCTGCCGGAGACCGTGGATTACGTGCAGGACCTGAGCCGCAAGGTGGCGCAGATCCCGGGCTGGAAGGGCATCTACGTCGGCGACATGTCGCAGCCGCGCGGCGGGCCGATGACCTCGGGCCACGCCTCGCACCAGATGGGCCTCGACGCCGACATCTGGCTGCTCGCCCCGCAGCGGCTGAACCTGAGCCGGGCGGAGCGCGAGTCGATCTCGTCCGAATCCCTGCGCCGCGCGAACGGCGCCTACACCAACAGCAAGTGGACCCGGCAGCACATGGAGGTGCTGAAAGCCGCCGCCAGCGACCCGCGCGTGGCCCGCATCTTCCTGTTCCCCGGCGCCAAGGTGAAGATGTGTGACGAGGCCACCGGCGACCGGTCGTGGCTGCGCAAGATCCGGCCGTGGTACGGGCACCATTACCATTTCCACGTCCGCCTCTCCTGCCCGCGCGGGATGAGCGGCTGCGTCGACCAGTCCCCGCCGCCCCCCGGAGACGGCTGCGAAGAGGCGCGCCAATGGGTGCGCAACATCCTCAACCCGCCGCCGCCGGACCCGGACGCGAAACCCGCGCCGCCGCGCCGCGACCTGACCCTCGCCGACCTGCCCGGACAATGCGTTTCGGTCCTGCAGTCGCGCTGATCGCGACTCTCCTCGCCGCGCCGGTGCGTGCGGAACCGCCTGAGACGGCGCGCTGGCTGTCGTCGACCGACCTGCCGCGGGACCAGGCCGGGCTGGGCGGGCTTTCGGGGCTGGAGGTCTCCGTTGACGGCACCTCGCTCGTCGCCCTCTCCGACCGGGGCACGCTGTTTCGCGGCACGATCGCCCGCGCCGGTGAGACCATCACCGCCATCCGCTTCGATGCCGGCGTCGCCCTGCGCGGGCCCGACGGCCAGCGGCTGACCGACACCTATGCCGATCCGGAGGGTCTCGCGCTCGGCCCGGACGGGCGCGTTTACATCTCGTTCGAGAACCAGCACCGAGTCCTGTCCTACCCGCCCGACATGGCGCGCGCCACGCCGATGCCCATGCACAGGGCGTTCCGCGCGCTGCAGCTGAATTCCGGGCTGGAGGCGATGGCCATGGACGAGGCCGGGCGCCTCTACGTCGTGCCGGAACGCTCCGGGCACGTCAAGCGGCCCTTCCCGGTCTGGCGGCTGGAGGACGGCACCTGGACAGAGGTCTTCGCGATTCCGCGCCACCCGCCCTACCTGCCCGTGGGCGCGGATTTCGGGCCGGACGGGCGGCTCTACCTGCTGGAACGGCACTTCGCCGGGCTCGGATTCTCCAGCCGCGTGCGCGCCTTCGAGCTCGGCGAGGGGGGCATCACCGCAGAAGAGGTGCTACTGGAAACCGGGACCGGCACGCACGGGAACCTCGAAGGGCTCGCCGTCTGGCAAGACGACACCGGCGCGATCCGACTGACCATGGTGTCAGACGACAACTTCCTCGGCTTCCTGCCGTCGCAGATCGTGGAATACGCCCTGCCCCTTGCGCGCGGGCCGCAAACCCACTAAACGCCGCCCGTTCCCCCAACGGGGACACAAGTCGCCGCTACCTTGTCTAAAAAACGGGCTCATACATGAACCGCACCTACCTGCCCGGCATCCTCGCCATGGCCGCGATCGTCGTGGCCTCGAACATCCTCGTCCAGTTCCTGCTGGGCGACTGGCTCACCTGGGGGGCCTTCACCTATCCCTTCGCCTTCCTCGTCACCGACGTGATGAACCGGGTCTACGGCCCCGGTCCCGCGCGCAAGGTGGTCGTCGCGGGCTTTGTCGTCGGCGTGATCTGCTCTCTCATCGGCACGCAGATCCAGGGCGACTTCGGGCCGCTTGTCACCTTCCGCGTCGCGCTGGCGTCGGGCACGGCCTTCCTCGCCGCGCAACTCACGGACGTGTTCGTGTTCAACAGGATCCGTGGCGGGAGATGGTGGCGCGCGCCGCTGGTCTCCACGCTGGTCGGCTCCTCCCTCGACACGGCGATCTTCTTCACCGTGGCCTTCTCCGCCGCACTCACCGCGATCGAACCCGGCAACGACGTCGCCTGGGCGAACGAGGCGGTGCCGCTTCTGGGCGCGGGGCCGGCCCTGCCGCTCTGGGTGTCGCTTGCCGTGGCGGACTGGGGGGTCAAACTCTCCCTCGCGCTGCTCGCTTTGATACCATTCCGTGTGGTGGTCGGAAAATTGACCCCAAGACCTGCCTGATTTCGTTTGGAGATACGGCGAATCTGTGAGACCCTTTCCGTATCGACAACATTCAGAAAGGAGGTGCTCTAGTGTCTATTGAGACTTTGGGGAAAGGTGTTGGAACAGTTCGGAGGACGATCGTCTGAGGCAGCCCTCAGCCATCTGAACACGAATTGGTGGGAAACCTAACCAACCCGCCTCCTTATCTCGAGAAGGGCCGTTCCGACACCGGGGCGGCCCTTTCCGTTTCCCATTTACGGCCCCGGCCCTAGGTCGGTATCACGAAGGCGCAGCGGACGGGGAAGGGCATCGTGCTGAGGATCACGGACCAGATCGCGATCGAGGACTGGGAGCTGGTGGAGCAGTTCATCCGCGCCGGCGGCCCCGGCGGGCAGAACGTGAACAAAGTCTCCTCGGCCGTCGAGCTGCGCTTCGAGGCCGAACGCTCCCCCTCCCTCCCCGATGCGGTGAAACGGCGGCTCCGGCGGCTGGCGGGGCGGCGCTGGACGAAGGACGGCGCGGTGGTGATCCAGGTCTCCGAGGAACGGTCCCAGGCCCGCAACCGCGAGATCGCGCGCGAGAGGCTGGCCGATCTGGTCCGCCGCGCGACGGTGGCGCCGAAGCGGCGGATCCCGACGAAGGTGTCGCAGAACCAGAAGCGCAAGCGGGTGGAGGCCAAGAAGGCCCGCGCCGAGGTCAAGTCGACCCGCGGCTGGGACAGATAGCCGCCCCGTGGAACGCCGGGGCCGGGGTGGCGGTTGAGTCCGTGAACCACAAGGAGACACCAGATGCCCGACCCGAAACCCAAACGCGGAATGCCCCGCTCCCTCATCTACGCGGCGATCCCCCTCGGCTTCGTCGCCATCGTGCTGTTCATGGTCCTCGGCGGCGAGGCCGTGCAGGAGGACGTGGTCCCAAGCGTGAGCGATGTGACGGAGGATGGGGGGTGAGTCTGGGCGGAAGCTGACGCCCCCGGGACGGCGCATGGTTATCCGGGTGTGGGGGAACGCCGGGCCCGCAGTCGGAAGATCACTCGGGAGCGGCTGGCCGAGTTGGTGCGGAAGGCGACGGTGGTGCCGAAGCGGCGGGTGAGGGTGAAGGGCTCGGCCGGGCGGAGGCGCTGGCGGGGGGAGGTGGTGAAGGCTCTGGCGGAGGTGAAGGAGAAGCGGGGGTGGGAGAGGTAGGGAAGGTTTACCCGCCTTGAGCGAGACGGGAGCTCCTACCTGACCTTGTCTCAAGAGCACCACTTGGGTACTTTTGGAAATTCGAATTATTGTGTTTACCGAAATTTTGTGAATTGTGGGCACCAAGGGAGAACCTAGAGTGACCTACCACCCAAACCGACCGACCAATTGCCCGCCCGTCATAGCCGGATCAGAAGATCAATGGGTATACAAGGCTGCTAAGGAAATGCCCTTCGATGACAGTAGTTTCCTTGCGTATATTGACGAGAAGCCGGAGAAAGCCGACCCCCAGGACTGCCGCTCCTACGGTTGTTCAGTATGGACAAGTATGGAAGGAGTCGAGCATGGGCGCAAAGCTATCCCCTTCTTTCGCCGAAAATGCTTTATCTTCCGAACATGGATTACGAAAAATTGTGGCGTGGTGGCGCATACGCCAACCGGAAATCAGACTTTACATCACACATTTTGGAAGAAGTCTACGATTACTCTCGGTGGACCATTTGAAACCGTCCTAAAGCCGGAGCCTCGGTGATGTGGTCCCTGTCAAGCCCCTCCCAAAAAAGTCCGATTCATTCGCTAGTCCCCGGGGAAGTGCTCTACTGGTTTGACGAACCTCTGGTTTTCACCTCTAGGATCGGTATCGCAGACTATGTCTTCGTGAAAATAGATGAAAGCGCGCTTGGAGACATTTTCCTCGGAGCGCAGTGTACAGCGCGCGAACTTTTCGCATTGAAGAATGGCGATCTTTCCATTCGCGGAGCAATAGGCCACGCCGAGGCATACGTATTCGAAACGAAAGGGGACTGGAAGGTGTCCCGGTTTTGGGAGACCTGTGTTGCAGAATTCTCCGAAGCGGAACTCCCTGAGAGCGGAGTGGGGATAGATCCTGAAATCGAATGGTGCGCCGATTCAATCGAGCAAGTTGACTCGTTCTTCGCCGTCCGACTTGCTGGCGGAGAGCTGAAAAGCAGCACAATATCCTTGAAAGACCTCCGCAATTTCACATCGAATTTCTATGACTTAGTACGTGATTTCATTAGCCCCCTGGAGTTCGCTCGTCGCCGGGATGTAATCACCTACGAAGCCTACGAACCAGCGTTCGGATCGTTGATATTTTCGATAAAACACCCAGTCATCAACACAGAAAAAATTGATGTCAGGGATGGTGAAGCGGCATCCAAGGAGCTTCAGCGGCGGCGTGACGAACTTCTAAAAGGGTTAGAGTGGCTAGATAAATTAGACCTGAGGGGGGAATTAGATCCAAACGAACGGTTCGCGCTCATTGATCTAGTCGAGGGCATTAATGCGCTTCTGCCCGATGAGGAGGGTAAGTTCGCGAAGCTCGAAATAAGTTACAATCACGGAAAGGCGTTAAAGCACCATGTGATTGACGCCGAAAAAGCAAGCGAGTACCGTGCCAGGCTGGCCAAGATCAAAGCGGAACGCGTTTCAATAACTGGAATGGTCGAGATCACCAATTCTCGCTCGAACACATTTGTTGTTCGAGCATCCTCCGGACGTCAAGTGACTGTCACCACCGACCCAGGGACCTTTGCAAATTTGCTTTTCCAAGGCATGAGCAACGGCGCGAAAGTCACCGCAACCGGGACGTATCAGCGCCGCGAGCGCCGGGACCTGCTATCGGCCGACAGTGTAAACTTAGGTTGACTCCCTAAACCACAACCTCCATCCGCTCCTGCTCCCCGACCCCGAACACCCGCTTGTACCGGGCCACTTCCCCCTCCGGCCCCATGGCCTTCTCCGGGTTGTCCGAGAGCTTTACCGTCGCCTTCCCGTCCGCCGCCACGGCCTTGCACACCAGTGAAAACGGCGCCAGCGCGTCCCCCGGGACCAGGCCGCGGAAATCGTTGGTCAACAAAGTCCCCCAGCCGAAACTCACCCGGACCCGGCCGGAGAACTGGCGGTGGAGCTCCTCGATCTTCTCCACGTCGAGCCCGTCGGAGAAGATGACGAGCTTGGTCGAGGGGTCCTCCCCGCGCCCGCGCCACCAATCGATGGCGGTCTCGGCGCCGGTGGCGGGGTCTCCGCTGTCGATGCGGATGCCGGTCCAGCCCGCAAGCCAGTCCGGCGCGCGGTCGAGGAAGCCCCTGGTGCCGTAGGTGTCGGGCAGGATGATGCGCAGGTTGCCGGAATGCTCCTCGTGCCAGTCGGCCAGCACGTCGTAGGGGGCGCGGGCCAGCGCGGCGTCGTCGGGGGCGAGCGCGGAATAGACCATCGGCAGCTCGTGCGCGTTGGTCCCCACGGCCTCCAGATCGCGGCGCATGGCAATCAGGCAGTTCGACGTGCCGGTGAAGCGGGTCCCCAGCCCCTCGGTCATCGCCTGCACGCACCAGTCCTGCCACAGGAAGGAATGTCGCCGCCGGGTGCCGAAATCCGCAATGCGGAGATTGTCGAGGTCCTTCAGACGCTCGATCTTTTCCCAGATCTTGGTCATCGCGCGGGCGTAGAGCACCTGAAGCTCGAACCGTTTCATCCGGTCGAGGATCGCCCGCCCGCGCAGCTCCATCAGGATGGCGAGTGCCGGGATCTCCCACAACATCACCTCGGGCCAGGCGCCTTCGAAGGTCAGCTCATACTGGTCGCCCTTCCGCTCCAGGTGGTACGGCGGCAGGCGGAGGTTCTCGAACCATTCCATGAAGTCCGGCCGGAACATCTGCCGCTTGCCGTAGAACGTGTTGCCGCGCAGCCAAGTGCTTTCCCCGCGCGTGAGGGAGAGGGAGCGGACATGGTCCAGCTGTTCGCGCAGCTCGCCCTCGTCGATCAGGTGGGCGAGGGGGACGGATTTCGTCCGGTTGATCAGCGAGAAGGTGACGGTCGTGTCGGGCCGGTTGCGGAAGACCGACTGGCACATCAGCAGCTTGTAGAAATCGGTGTCGATCAGAGAGCGGACGATCGGGTCGATCTTCCAGCGGTGGTTCCAGACCCGGGTGGCGATGTCGGCCATGGCGGCGCTCTCCTCTGCAGCGTGGACGCTTAAAGCAGGGGTTTCCGGGGTTTGGCAAGGCGGCGGGGATCGGCAAGGATCTGCCGACGGGTGATGTTCGCGGGCCGCAGGACACCACAGCGGCGCGGCGCCGCCATGTTTCGACCTTTTTTCGACCCTAGCCGTGGCGGGATGACTGCACCCCGCCGGAGCCGCCGTTGACCGATCCCATCCGCTATGATTTCGACATGATCCCGATGATGCCGGGCGAGAAGCGGGCGGAGTTCCTGTCGCTGGGCATCGTCGACGCCCGGCTGGACGCGCGCGTGGCGCTGTTCCGCGACCGGCAGGCGGCACTGGCGCTGCGTGGCGCGGGCGCGCCGGTGCGCGACCTGTTCAGCGCGGCGGGCTTCGGCATGACCGCCAGCGGCCGCACGGTGGCCCCAGGCGCCTACCGTCCCGAAGAGGCGCCGGCGCGGCGCGAGCTGCTCGCGCGGTTGCACGAGCTGATCCTGGCGGAGTTCGACACGCTGCGCATGGCGGAGTGGGGGGTCTTCTCGCTCGAACGCTTCCTGGCCGAGGCGGAAGCTGCCCGCCCTTTGGCCGCGAACCATAGCGGCGAAGTCGGGGGCCCGCCGGCGTGGGTCGGACGGCCGCGCCGCGTGTCGCAGTTCCGCTAGGTCTCAGGCGACGGTGACGCCCGCCTCCCGCATCCCCGCCAGCGCGGCGGTGAGCGAACCTTCCATGTCGATCCCCCGGCACATGTCCTGCCGCACGGTGACCGCGAACCCCAGACGCGCGGCGTCCACGGCCGAGAAGTTGACGCAGAAATCCGTCGCCAGCCCCACGAGCGTCAGGTCGGTCAGCCCCCGCGTGCGCAGATAGCCTTCCAGCCCCGTCGGCGTCTGATGATCGTTCTCGAAGAAGGCGGAGTAGCTGTCGATCGCCGGGTTCATCCCCTTGCGGATGATCAGATCGGCGCGGTCGGTGTCCAGCGCCGGGTGGAAGGCCGCGCCCTCCGACCCCTGCACGCAGTGGTCGGGCCAGAGCACCTGCGTGCCATAGGGCATCTCGGTGGTCGAAAACGCGGTCGCTCCTTCATGGGATGACGCGAAGGAGGAGTGCCCCGCCGGGTGCCAGTCCTGCGTCAGGATCACCGCCGGAAACTCGGCCATCAGGGCGTTGACGGAGGGCACGATTTCGTCCCCGCCCGCTACGGCAAGGGCGCCGCCGGGGCAGAAATCGTTCTGGATGTCGATGACGATAAGGGCCTTTGTCATGGGCGTCTCCGGTTGAGCACGGCGCAGGGTAGCAGGGCGGGCGTCGGGATCAATCCGCCGTCCGCCGCCCCGGCGCATCGGGCCACGCGGTCGGGTCGGTGTCGAGGTCCGGGAATTTCGCCGGGTCGAAGACCGGTTTCTTCACCCCGGCGTTCACCTGCGACCGGAAGTCGTCGATCAGCCGCATCGCAATCGGGAACATCATGGCGATGGCCAGAAGGTTCACCAGCGCGAGGATTCCCATCATCGGGTCCGAGAAGGAGAAGACCGCCGTCGCCCCCGGCGCCGTCGCGCCGAGAAACACGATCCCCATGATCGCGATCCGCAGGATGTGCAGCGCGACCGGCTGCCCCGTCATGAAGGTCAGGGCGTTCTCGCCGAGGTAGTAATTGTACATGATCGACGAGAAGGCGAAGAGGAACACCGCCCCGGTCAGGAAATACTGCGACCACGCGCCGACATGGCTCACCATGCTCTGCTGGGTCAGGGCGACGCCGTCGATCTCCTCCGCGCCCGGCTGGTAGACATCGCCCAGCAGGATCACGAAGGCGGTGCAGGAGCAGATGACGATCGTGTCGATGAAGACCGAGAACGCCTGCGTGATGCCCTGGCTTACCGGATGCCGCACATAGGCGGTGGCGGCCACGTTGGGGGCGGAGCCGAGCCCCGCCTCGTTCGAAAACAGCCCCCGCCGCAGCCCGTTCGAGATCGCCGCGCCCATGCCGCCCGCGACCGCCTCGCGGAAGCCGAAGGCGTTGGCGAAGATGTCGACCAGAACCGCCGGAAGCTCCGCGATGTTCAGCACGATCACCAGAAGCGCCATCCCGAGGTAGCCGAGCGCCATGATCGGGATGATGATGTCCGCCGCACGGGCAATCCGGTGAATGCCTCCGTAGACGATGAAGCCCGTCGCCGCGACAAGGAACACCGCCGTCCAGACCCGCGGCACGCCCAGGCTGTCCTGTGCCGCGCCCGCCACCGTATTGCCCTGGAACGCATTGAACCCGATCGCGAATGAGGCGATCAGGCAGATCGCGTAGATCACGGCAAGCCAGCGGTAGCTTTCTCCCAGCCCGTGGATGATCGCCCGCGCAGGGCCGCCCCGGTAATCCCCGTCCGGCTCGGTCCGCTTGTAAAGCTGCGCCAGCGTGGATTCGACCAGCGCCGAGCACATGCCGATCAGCGCGATGGCCCACATCCAGAACACCGCCCCCGGCCCGCCCGCCGTGATCGCCACCGCGACCCCGGCGATATTGCCGCCGCCGACCCGGCCTCCGACCGAGATCAGCAGCGCCTCCCGAGCGGAGATCTTGGTGGGATCGTCGGTCTCGTCCTGCGAGGAGAGTACGCCGAACATCCGCCCGAAGAAGCGAAACTGGACGAAGCCCGACGCCAGGGTGAAGAAGATGCCGAGCACCACGAGGAACGGCACGAGGGCAAAGCCCCATGTCAGATCGTTGATGACGGTGAAGACGGAATCGAGGAATTGCATGGCTCCGGCCCTCTCGCTGATCGCTCCCGGTGGCGATTAACCGTAAGGTTAGTTGACCTCAGGACAGGGTGTTACCCGCTTTCGGCCCGCCAGCGCAGTTTTCCGTCCGCGCGTCGCCCGTTTGCCCCTGTACGGGCGCCTTTCACGTTGTCTTGTTGTCACGACACGAATCGTGGCAAGCTGCCGCCATGAAAAAGATCGAACGCATGCAGACCGGGCTGAGGCTCGAGAAGACGATGGTGAAGGTGCTGAAGGGCACCGCCGAATACCTCGACATCTCGATGAGCGAGCTGGTCGAGTGCATGTGCCTGCATGCGTTCGACGGCCACCTCGTCTTCGGCGAGGAGACGCGGGAGAAGATCGCCGCCCTGCGGGCGGTCTACGGGCTCGAACTGACCTCGGCGGATGCCCACGGGCTGGAGGAGGAATTCCGGTGAACTACGATCACATCCTCGAGGAGATGGCGGCGGGCATCCTGCCCTGCACCGGCTTTGGCCACAGGGTCCACCTCGGCACCGCCCACGCGGCGCTGCGACGGTGGGAATTCTTCGAGGCCGCGCACCGCTACGCCGCCGCGATCCGCGCCGCGGCCGCGGCGGCGGGCGTGCCGGAGAAATTCAACGCGACGGTGACGCTCGGCTTCCTGTCGATCATCGCCGAACGGATGGGGGACGAAGACACCGAAAGCTTCCTCGCCGCCAACCCGGACCTCGGCCGCGATGCGCTGCTGGCCGCCGGATACGATGCGGAACGGCTCGGCTCCGAAAAGGCGAAGACCGTGGGGCTGCTGCCGCGGCGGGCCGGACGGGGCGCGCCCGGCACCTGACGGCGCCCGCCGACCGGAGGAGCGCTTGCCTGCGGCGGGCGCCGGGCTTATCTGGCGCCCATGTTCGTCGTAGCCGCACTCTACCATTTCACCCGTTTCCCCGATCCGGACGCCCTGCGCCCGCCGCTGAAGGACGTCTGCGAGGCGCACGGCGTGCGCGGCTCGCTCCTGATCGCAGGCGAAGGGATCAACGGGACCATCGCCGGGACCCGCGAAGGGATCGACACAGTGCTGGACAACATCCGCGCCCTGCCCGGCTGCGCGGCTCTGGAGTGGAAGGAAAGCACGGCGGCCGAGATGCCCTTCGGCCGGATGAAGGTCCGGCTGAAGCGCGAGATCGTGACGATGGGCCAGCCCGACGTCGATCCGCGCGCCCGCGTCGGCCACTACGTGGACCCGGCCGACTGGAACGCGCTGATCTCCGCGCCCGATGTCGCGGTGATCGACACGCGCAACGATTACGAGGTCGCCATCGGCAGCTTCGAGGGAGCGGTCGATCCGCAGACCGAAAGCTTCCGCGACTTCCCGGCGTGGTGGGAGGCGAACCGCGACCGCTTCCACAACAAGCGGATCGCGATGTTCTGCACCGGTGGCATTCGCTGCGAGAAATCCACCAACTGGCTGATGAGCCAGGGGGTGGACGAGGTCTATCACCTGAAGGGCGGCATCCTGAAATACCTCGAGGAGGTGCCCGAGGCGGAAAGCCTCTGGCGCGGCGAATGCTTCGTTTTCGACGGCCGCGTCAGCGTGGGTCACGGGCTGCGCGAAGGCCCGCACGAACTCTGCCACGCCTGCCGCCGCCCGATCCTGCCGGACGACCGCGCAAGGCCGGAATACGAACACGGCGTGTCCTGTCACCAGTGCATCGCCGAGACCTCGCTCTCCGACAAGGCCCGCTTCCGCGAACGCCAGCGCCAGATCGCCCTCGCCGCCGCACGCGGCGCCCGTCATATCGGACGCTGAGTCCCGCGTTCCTGTGGTCGAAAATACTCCGGGGGTGAATTTCGCGCCTGCGCGAAAGAGGGGGCAGCGCCCCCTCCCCTGAAGCATGTCGTGCGCGGCCTTGCCGCGCGCCGCTGGATTGGTCCCCGCCGGCTACATCGGCATGGGCATGATCTCGGCCACCTCGACCGAACCGCCGCCCTCCACCATCGGATTGCCCTTCGCCAGTTCGCAGGCGGTCGCGATATCCGGCGCCTCGACGATGGAATAGCCGAAGGCCGCGTGCGGCACGTCGTCCGCGACACCGGCACCGGTGACGGATTTCGACTTTCCGACCGGTTCGCCCGGGTCGACCATGGCCGGGCCGACCGTCTCCATCCACGCGCCCCAGGCGGCCATTGCGGCCTCCTGCTCCTCGGGGGTGGAGGGCACGCCGGAGGCGTCGCCGTGATAGATGTAAAGATAACGGGGCATCTGGAATTCCTTTCCGTCGCAGACTTGGTGCAGACCGCGGGCGCCGATCCGCCCAGGGGGAAATCACCGGGCCAGGGTGGCATCCGGCGCGAAGTAAAAGTCGAGCTTGCTCAGCGAGGAGAGCCAGCCGCGCGTGTGGTTCTGCGCCTCCTCGACCGAAGGCAGGGCACGGTGGTTCAGGGTCAGGCGCGCGCCATTGGCCGTCGCCTCCACCGTAAAGGTGACGTGGCTTTCCGGGCCGCGAGTGCCGGTGTCGTCGTGCCACGCCCATGTGAAGCCGACCGTGCCCCGGCCGCCGTCGGGCGGGGCGACCCGGGTGATCCGGCCCGACACCATAAAGGCCGTCCCGCTTTCCTTGCCGACCATCCGGCAGCGCCACGGGCCCGTGCGGCGAAAATCCATCTCGCAAATGTCGAGATAGACGCCCTCCGGCCCGAACCACTGGATGATCTGCACCGGCTCCGTCACCGCCCGCCACAGCCGCTCCAGCGCCACGGGGTAATCTCGAACGAATTCCACGTCCGCCGTTTCGCTATCCTTCATCACCCTCTCCCTCGGGATCGAGCGCGAGCAGGCCGTCCAGCCGGTCGAGGCTGCCGCTCCAGAACGCGCGGTGGTCCATGGTCCAGCCGACGATGGCGCGCAGCGCCTCGGGCCGGACGGCGTAGAAGCGATGCGTGCCTTTGGCCCGCTGATCCACCACCCCGGCCTCGCGCAGCACCTTCAGGTGGCGCGAGATCGCGGGGGCGGAAAGATCGGCCGCCGCCACGAGATCCCCTGCGGGAAGCTCGCCCCGGCGGATCAGGGTCTCGACCAAGGTCAGTCGGGTCGGGTCGGCCAATGCGGCAAAAGTGCGGGACAAATCGCTCATGTCCCATTTATTCGTGATTCGGTTAATTAGCGCAATAGTTAATTAACGGCTGAGGGTCAGGCCGCGAAGTCCTCGCGCGCATAGCCTTGGATGTAGAGCAGCGCGGTCAGGTCCCCATGGTTGACCCGGATGTCGCATTCCGCCGCGACAACCGGCTTCGCATGCAGCGCCACGCCCGCGCCCGCCAGCCCCAGCATCCCGAGGTCGTTGGCCCCGTCGCCGACCGCCATCACCTCGGATTTCGCCAAGCCCAGCCGGGCCGAGATCTCCTCCAGCGCCTGCACCTTCGCCTCGCGCCCGAGGATCGGGCGCGCGACCTCGCCCGTCAGGATGCCGTCCCGCGCGATCAGCGTATTGGCCCGGTTCTCGTCGAACCCCAGCGTGGCCGCGATCCGCATGGTGAAGGCCGTGAACCCACCCGATACCAGCGCGCAGTAGGCCCCGTTGGCCTTCATCGTCGCCAGCAGGGCGGGCCCACCGGGCATCAGCGTGATACGCTCGTCCAGCACCTTAGCGATCACCGTCTCGGGCAGGCCCTTGAGCAGCCCGACGCGCTCCGTCAGCGCGCCCTCGAAATCCAGCTCGCCGTTCATCGCCCGCGCGGTGATCTCCTTCACCCGCGCCCCGACGCCCGCCTCGTCGGCCAGTTCGTCGATGCATTCCTGCCGGATCATCGTGCTGTCCATGTCGGCCAGCAGCATCCGCTTGCGCCGCCCCTCCGTGGGTTGGACGATCAGGTCCACCCGCTCGGCCTGCAGGCTCTCCCAGACCTCCCAGCGGTTGCCCGGCACCTCCGGCACCTCGAATTCAGCCGCCTCACGCGTGGCGAGCCACCGGATCGCCCCCCCGCCCCATGCGTTGCGAAGCGGAGTGACCAGCGCGCCGTCGAGGGTCGGCGCCTCGGGCGCGGTCAGGAGCGTGACGGTGAACATGGCGCCTCCGGCGGTCGGTTGTCTGTCGGTCGTCTGTCGGAGGGCGATATTCCACGGAAGCGGCGCGCTGACCAGAGGCGCGCGAAGTTTCCGATAGGAGACGCCCGCTGCGAGACCGGGCCGAAAAGCGTCCCCACGCGACGGGAAAGCGACATCTGCCGCGTTGCGCCGCCCCCGAATCGCCCGTATATCCGGCGGCGGGACACCCCTCCCCAACGAGGGGCGCTTATCTGGAAGGGTAGCTAAATGGCTATTGATGCACCGGTCACGCGGCCGGCCAACCCGCGTTTCTCCTCTGGCCCCTGCGCCAAGATCCCCACATTCTCGCTCGACAAGCTCTCCGACGCCCCGCTCGGCCGCTCGCACCGTGCCGCCATCGGCAAGGAAAAGCTGAAGGCCGCGATCGACGGCACGGCGGAGATTCTGCGGATCCCCGAAGGCTACCGCGTCGGCATCGTGCCTGCTTCGGACACCGGGGCGGTCGAAATGGCGATGTGGTCGATGCTGGGCGCGCGCAAGGCGACCATGCTGGCGTGGGAAAGCTTCGGCGCGGGCTGGGTGACCGACGTGGTCAAGCAGCTCAAGATCGACGCCGAGGTCAGGGAAGCGGGCTATGGCGAGATCGTGGATTTCGCCGACGTGGATTTCGACACCGACGTGGTCTTCACCTGGAACGGCACGACCTCGGGCGTGCGCGTGCCGAACGGCGATGCGATCCCGGCGGATCGTGCGGGCCTCACCATCTGCGACGCGACCTCGGCCGCCTTCGCGCAGGACCTGCCGTGGGACAAGCTCGATGTCGTGACCTTCTCCTGGCAGAAGGTGCTGGGCGGCGAAGCGGCGCACGGGATGCTGGTGCTCTCCCCCCGGGCGGTGGAACGGCTGGAAAGCTACACCCCCGCATGGCCGCTGCCCAAGATCTTCCGCATGACCAAGGGCGGCAAGCTGAACGAAGGCATCTTCAAGGGCGAGACGATCAACACGCCCTCCATGCTGGCGGTCGAGGATTACCTCGTCGCGCTCGACTGGGCACGCTCGGTCGGCGGGCTCAAGGGGCTGATCGCCCGGGCCGACGCCAACGCGCAGGCGATCTGGGACTTCTGCGACAGCCGCGACTGGATTGCGAACCTCGCCAATGACCCGGCGACGCGGTCGAACACCTCGGTCTGCTTGAAGTTCACCGACGACCGGATCACCGACGGCGCGGCCTTCGCCAAGGCCGTGGCCAAGCGGCTGGAGAAGGAAGGCGTGGGGCTCGACCTCGGCGCCTACCGCGACGCGCCGGCGGGGCTCCGCATCTGGTGCGGCGGCACGGTCGAGACCTCTGACATCGAGGCGCTGCTGCCGTGGATCGAATGGGCCTTCGAGGCCGAGATCGCCGCGCAGGCACAGGCCGCGTGAGGCGGGCCGGGCTGAAGCCCGGCCTACCGCGCCACCCCATCCCATCTCCGTAGGCCGGGCTTCAGCCCGGCCCACTCCCAAACATCCACGCAAGGAGCGCCTGACATGGCCCCTAAAGTTCTGATTTCCGACAAGCTTTCCGCCGCCGCCGTCCAGATCTTCAAGGATCGTGGCATCGAGGTCGATTTCCAGCCCGACCTTGGCAAGGACAAGGACAAGCTGGCCGAGGTCATAGGCAATTACGACGGCCTCGCCATCCGCTCTGCCACCAAGGTGACCGAGAAGATCCTCGAGAAGGCCACCAACCTCAAGGTCATCGGCCGCGCCGGGATCGGGGTCGACAACGTCGACAAGGAAGCCGCGTCCAAGAAGGGCGTGATCGTGATGAACACGCCGTTCGGCAACATGATCACTACCGCGGAACACGCCATCGCGATGATGTTCGCAGTGGCCCGCCAGATCCCCGAGGCCAGCGCCTCGACCCATGCCGGCAAGTGGGAGAAGTCCAAGTTCATGGGCGTCGAGCTGACCGGCAAGGTGCTGGGCGTGATCGGCGCGGGCAACATCGGCGGCATCGTCTGCGACCGGGCGCGCGGGCTGAAAATGAAGGTCGTGGCCTATGACCCGTTCCTCAGCCACGAGAAGGCCGAGAAGATGGGCGTCGAGAAGGTCGACGAGCTGGACGACCTGCTCAAGCGCGCGGATTTCATCACGCTCCACGTGCCGCTGACCGACCAGACCAAGAACATCCTGTCGAAGGAAAACCTCGAGAAGACCAAGAAGGGCGTGCGGATCATCAACTGCGCGCGCGGCGGTCTGGTGGACGAGGCCGCGCTGGCCGACCTGCTGAAATCCGGCCATGTCGCGGGCGCGGCCTTCGACGTCTTCACCGAGGAACCGGCGACCGAGAACCCGCTCTTCAACCTGCCCAATGTCGTCTGCACTCCGCACCTCGGCGCGGCGACGACCGAGGCGCAGGAAAACGTGGCCCTTCAGGTGGCCGAGCAGATGTCGAACTACCTGCTGGACGGCGCGGTCGAGAATGCGCTGAACATGCCCTCGATGACCGCCGAGGAGGCCAAGATAATGGGCCCCTGGGTGCACCTCGCCGGGCATCTGGGCAGCTTCATCGGCCAGATGACGGACGAGGCGGTCAAGGCGATCAACATCCTCTACGACGGTGTCGTCGCGGACATGAACCTCGCCGCTCTGAACTGCTCGGTCATCGCGGGGATCATGAAGAAGGCGAACCCGGACGTGAACATGGTCTCGGCCCCGGTGGTGGCGCAGGAGCGGGGGATCCAGATCTCCACGACCAACCAGTCGAAATCCGGTGCCTTCGACGGCTACATCAAGGTCACCGTGGTGACCGACAAGCGCGAACGCTCCATCGCCGGGACCTGCTTCTCGGACGGCAAGCCGCGCTTCATCCAGATCAAGGGGATCAACATCGACGCCGAGGTGGGAGAGCACATGCTCTACACCACCAACAAGGACGTCCCGGGCGTGATCGGGACCCTGGGGTCGATCATCGGCACCTCGGGCGCGAACATCGCGAACTTCACGCTGGGCCGCGCGGCGGCGGGCGGCGAGGCGATCGCGCTGCTCTACCTCGACGACGCGGCGAGCCCCGAGCTGGTGAAGGCGCTGGAAGAAACCGGGGTCTTCCAGCAGGTCAAGCCGCTGGCGTTCGAGGTGGTCTGAACGGGCCGAAGATCGATCGGAAGGGGGCGTCCCGCGGGGCGCCCTTTTTAATGGGCGGGGTCCTCCTCCGCCCGCGCAACGCAAGCCGGGCGAGCGCCTGCCCGTGGGGTGGCGCTTCCGACGGCTGATCGGTGCACTTTATGGCAGCCAGACACATCCCCCGCTCAGAGATGCGCGCAAACGTCGAAAGAGCGCCAGCCCGCCGGGAGGGGCAGGCGCTCGCCCGGCGCCTTCGGCTCGATCCGGGCGGGGCGGAGACCTCAGACCGCGTTTCTTGCAGGGCGACAGGAATCTGCGCTCTGCGAGTGCAGCCGAAGGAGCACCCTACCCCTCCGCCAGCTTCCGCGCCTTCGACAGCTGCACCATCAGGATCCCCGCCGCGACGATCGCCACCCCGATCATGTCGTTGGTCCCGATCCTCTCGCCCAGAACCACCGCCGCCACCAGAACCCCGAAGAACGGGTTGAGGAAGTGGAAGACCGATGCCCGGATCGCCCCGATGTCGTTGACCAGCGTGAACCAGATCCACGTCGCCAGCAGCCCCGGGACCAGCGTGGTGTAGACGAAAGCCACCACCAGTCCGGTGGTCATGTCGACCCACGGATCCTCCAGCACCAGCGACGCGACGCCGAGGCAGACCGCCCCGATCAGCATCTGCAGCCCCACCACCATCATCACGTTTCCGCCCGACGACGCGCCCCGCGCCGACAGCGTCGCCACCGCCAGCGCCAGCGTCCCGATCACGCAGAGCAGAAGCCCCACGGCATCCGCCCCGCCCGAGATGCGCGAGGACATGATCACGATCACCCCGCCGAACCCCAGCCCGAGGCCCAGCACCGCCATCGGCGCCAGCCGTTCGCCCAGAAACACCCGGTTTGCCAGCGCCACGATCAGCGGCATGGTCGAGGCCATGATGGAGGCGAGCCCCGCCTCGATCCATTGCATGGCCACGAAGAAGAGCCCGAGGTAGAGCGCGTTCTGGCAGACCCCGAAGATCACCGTCGCCCGCCATTGGCCCCGCGTCAGCCGCCAGCTTTCACCAAGCGCGCGGGCCAGCGCCACGCCGATCAGGCCGGAAACCAGGAACCGCAGCGCCAGAGAGCCGAGCGGCGGGGCATGGGCCACGATCACCCGGGCCGAGGTGAAGGCCGAGGACCAGAAGAGCGCGAAGAAGAGCCCGAGCACCATCGCCCTCATGTTCATCGTAGGCCCTCCATCCTTGCGCGCTCGGCGCGACAGAACCACATCCCGCCGTCAGGTGGAACCCCGCGCCCGCCGCGCCACGTTGAACATACGGACCCGGCGGGAATTGACGCCGGAAGCGCCGGCCCGTTAGGTGGCGCCGGCCGGTTCGGGACGACTACTACGGGGTCTGGGTGACGTACTTCTTCTACTTCCTGCTGTCGGCGCTCTACCTCTTCGTGCTGATGTCCTTCGTCGCGCGCGCGCTGCTGCGGCCGCACCGCGAACCTTCGGCCCGTATGGCCTGGGTCCTGGTAATGTTCCTGCTGCCGTTCTTCGGGATGATCGCCTACGTGTTCTTCGGCGAAACCAACATCGGCCGCGCCCGCGCGGCGCGGTATCGCGAGATCTCGTCCAACCTCGGGCGCTACACCGACACACATCCGATCCCGGACGCCTACGACAACATCGACCCACGCCATGCGGCGCTGTTCCGCTCCGGCCAGTCGATCAGCGGCTTCCGCCCGATCGGCGGCAACCAGGCGGAGCTGTCGCGCGACTACGTCGACGCGATCGACCGGATGATCGCCGACATGGACGCGGCGACGGACCATATCCACGTTCTCTTCTACATCTGGCTCAACGACACTTCGGGCCTGCGTGTGGCCGAGGCGCTGAAGCGTGCGGCGCAGCGCGGGGTGACGGTGCGGGCGATGGCGGACGACCTCGGCTCGCGCCAACTGATCAAGTCGGAGCACTGGCAGGCGATGGAGGACGCGGGCGTGCGCGTGGTCCGCGCCCTGCCCATCGACAACCTGCTGCTGCATCCGATCCGGGGGCGGGTCGATCTGCGCAACCACAGGAAGATCGTCGTGATCGACAACGCGATCACCTATTGCGGCAGCCAGAACTGCGCCGACGCGCAGCTCAAGCCGAAATACGGGCCGTGGGTCGACATCTTCGCCCGTTTCACCGGCCCGATCGCACGGCAGAACCAGTGGCTTTTCCTGCAGGACTGGATGGTGCATGTCGACGAGGATCTGACCGCCCTGCCGCAGCGCGCCCCGACCGAACCGGAACAGGGGGGGATCGTGGCGCAGGTGAACGGCACCGGCCCGACCGTCCGCGCCTCGGCGATGCCGGAGATGTTCGAAGCCCTGCTGCACGGCGCGCGGCGGCAACTGATCATCACCACGCCCTACTACGTGCCGACCGAGGCGATGCAATCGGCCATCTGCGCCGCCGCCTATCGGGGGGTGGAGGTGCGGTTCGTCCTGCCCGCGCGCAATGATTCCTGGGTCGTGCAATCTGCCAGCCGCAGTTACTACCACGACCTGTTGAAGGCCGGGGTGACGATCTTCGAATACCCCAAGGGCCTGCTGCACACCAAGTCGCTGACGCTGGACGGAGAGGTCGCGATGATCGGCTCCGCCAACCTCGACCGGCGCAGCTTCGAGTTGAACTACGAGAACAACATCCTGCTGCAAGACCGCGATTTCGTCGCGGCGCTGGTCGCACGGCAGGAGGAATACATAGCGGACTCCGAACGTGTGACGCTCGAACGGGTCAAGGGCTGGGGCATTTCCCGGCGGCTCTGGTACAATGCGGTTGCCATGCTGGGGCCGGTTCTCTAACCGCGCAAGACCCGGAAGTCACAAAGAAAAAGAGCCGCCCTGCGGGCGGCCCCTCGTCTCGGCTCCAACGTGGATCAGCCGTTTACGCTGTCCTTCAGGGCCTTGGCGATGGTCATTTTCACCACCTTGTCGGCCTCTTTCTTGAACTGTTCGCCGGTGGCGGGGTTGCGGACCATCCGCTCGGGACGTTCACGGCAGTAGATCTTGCCGACGCCCGGCAGGGTCACGGCACCGCCTTCGGAAACTTCCTTGGTGATCACGTTGGTGATCGCGTCCAGCGCCGCCGAGGCGGTCTTCTTGTCTGCGCCCATTTCTTCGGCCAGTGCGGCCACCAATTGGGTCTTGGTCAACGGTTTTGCCATTTCTGGTCTCCCTTTACTGCCCGATCTGTTGGGCCCCGATTTCCGGATTTAACCGGATATTGGGGATCAACACAACAATTTGTGCAGCAAAACAAGGGAAATCCGCCGATCCGGGCTGCGAGGCCACGGGTGACCCGGGGTCAGAGGAAGGCCGTTTCGTCGAAGGACCTCAGTTTCCGGCTGTGGATACGTTCCAGCGGCATCTCGCGCAAGGTTTCCATCGCCCGGATACCGATCATCAGGTGGCGCGACACCTGCGTCTTGTAGAAATCGCTGGCCATGCCCGGCAGTTTCAGCTCTCCGTGCAGCGGCTTGTCGCTGATGCAGAGCAGCGTGCCGTAGGGCACGCGGAAGCGGAATCCGTTGGCGGCGATGGTCGCGCTCTCCATGTCCAGCGCGACGGCGCGGGACTGGGACAGCCGTTGCACCGGGCCCTGCTGGTCGCGCAACTCCCAGTTGCGATTGTCCAGCGTGGCGACGGTGCCCGTGCGCATGATCCGCTTGAGGTCGAAGCCCTTAAGCTCCGTCACCTCGGCCACCGCCTGCTCCAGCGCGACCTGGATCTCGGCCAGCGCGGGGATCGGCACCCAGACGGGCAGGTCGTCGTCCAGCACCTTGTCCTCGCGCAGGTAGGCATGGGCCAGCACGAAATCGCCCAGGCTCTGCGTGTTCCTTAGGCCCGCGCAATGGCCGACCATGATCCAGGCGTGCGGGCGCAGCACGGCGATATGGTCGGTCGCCGTCTTGGCGTTCGACGGCCCGACCCCGATGTTGACCAGCGTGACCCCTGCGGAATTCGGGCGTTTCAGGTGATAGGTCGGCATCTGCGGCATCTTCGACGGCGTCGGCAGGTCTCCCAGCGGGCCGGTGATCTCGGCATTCCCGGTGGTGACGAAACTGGTGTAACCGCTGTCGGGATCGGCCAGCATCCGCCGCGCGTAACTTTCGAACTCGGACACGTAGAACTGGTAGTTGGTGAACAGGACGTGGTTCTGGAAATGCTCAGGATCCGTCGCGGTGTAATGTGCCAGACGGGCCAGCGAATAATCCACCCGCTGCGCGGTGAAGGGCGCCAGCGGCATCGCCTCGCCCGGGGGGGTCAGGTAGGTGCCGTTGACGATGTCGTCGTTCGTCGTCGTCAGGTCCGGCACGTCGAAGACGTCGCGCAGCGGGAAGTTCGCCGCGCCCTCCTGCGGGACTGTCACCTCGTCGTCCGAGGCCACCGCGAAATGCAGCGGCATCGGCGTGTCCGACACCCCGATCCGCACCGGCACCCCGTGGTTGTCGAGCAGCAGGCCCAGTTGCTGACGCAGGTAGTTCGCAAAGAGCCGGGGGCGCGTGATCGTCGCCGCATAAGTGCCGGGATCGGGTACGTGGCCGAAGGACAGGCGGCTGTCGACATGGGCATAGCTGGTCGTGGTGATCCGGATCTCGGGATAAAAGGCCCGGACCCGCGACCCGTCCGGCCCCTTGGAGAGTGTCTTGCGGAATTCGTCCTGCAGAAAGCGCGTCGCCTCGTCGTATAGCTCGATCAGGCGGTCCACCGCGGCGGCCGGATCGGTGAACTCCTGCGGCGGGGTGGTTGGGGGCGTGCGGAGGGCCTGCTCCATCGTCTTCTCCTTCTTTTTCCCTGTATCCACGGGATCGCCCGATGCGGCAAGGGGGGCGCCCCCTTGCGCGAAGTCTCGCGGCATCGCATTGCAGGGGGATGACCACGCTGCTTTCCCTTGGCCACGGCTATTCCGCCCGCGCCCTGTCCCGCCGCCTGCTGCCGCAGGGCTGGCGCATCCACGCGACCACCCGCAACGCCGACAAGGCCCGCGCGCTCGAGGCCGACGGCGTGATCCCGCATGTCTTCCCCGGCACGGACCTTTCCGCCGCACTGGACGAGGCGACGCACATCCTGATTTCCGCCGGCCCGGACGCCGAGGGCGACCCGATGCTGCGGCACCTCGCGGGTCACATCGCCGCGCGGGCCGGGACGTTGGAGTGGGTCGGCTACCTGTCGACCACCGGCGTCTACGGCGATCACGCCGGGGGCTGGGTGAACGAGGACACGCCGCTGACCCCGTCGACCCGGCGCGGCAAATGGCGCGTCGCGGCCGAGGCGGAGTGGCAGGCGATCCCCGGCCTGCCGCTGCACATCTTCCGGCTGGCGGGCATCTACGGCCCCGGGCGCGGGCCTTTCGCGAAGGTCCGAAACGGCACCGCCCGGCGGATCGTGAAGCCCGGACAGGTGTTCAGCCGCATCCACGTGGAGGACATCGCCCAGATCCTCGCCGCTTCCATCGCGCGGCCGAACCCAGGAGCGGTCTACAACCTCTGCGACGATGACCCGGCCCCGCCGCAGGCGGTGATCGCCTACGCCGCGGAACTGCTCGGCCTGCCGCTGCCGCCCGAGGAGGATTTCACCACCGCCGAGATGACGCAGATGGCGCGCTCCTTCTATGCCGAAAGCAAGCGGGTCCGGAATGACCGGATCAAGAAGGAGCTGGGCGTGCGCCTGCATTACCCGACGTATCGCGACGGGCTGAGGGCGCTTCTGGAAAACGGCGGGGATGCACCTATCTGAATGCAACCCTTCGACGCACCGGGCGTTGCAGGATGATGAGTGACATCTTGATGACCCCGCCTCCGCCGATCGCCGATGCGCGCGCCGCCACCTCGACGATCGGGGGGCGCCCGCTGCGGGGTCTGACGGACATCCTCGACGCGCTGGACCATGCGGCGCGGACGGGGGAGGTGTCGGTCGGCGATGTTCTGACTGAAATCGGCATCCGCTCCTTCGCGCCGTTGATCCTCGTGCCCGCAATTATCCTCGTCTCGCCACTGTCCGGCATCCCGGGACTGCCGACGGTGGGCGCGCTCTTCATGCTGCTGGTGGCGGTGCAGAAGCTGATGGGGCGGCCGCATGTCTGGATGCCGGAGGTGCTTAAGCGGCGGACCGTCGGCGCGGAGCGGCTGCGCCGCGCGACCGGCTGGCTGCGCCGCCCCTCGGCATGGATCGACGCGCGGACGCACAGCCGGCTGACCCTGTTCGTGACCCGGGGGGCGAACGTGGTGACGCTGCTGGTGATCGCGGCGACCTGTCTTCTGATCCCGTTCCTGGAAATCCTGCCGATGGTCACCTCGCTCTTCGCGACCGGCATCTCCTTCTTCGCGCTCGGCCTGCTGGCGCGGGACGGGCTGTTCACGCTGTTCGGCTATGCCTGGACCGGAATGGCGCTCGCCGCGCTGTGGTGGCTGGTGTCGGCGGCGACATGAGTGGGCGTGGGCGGGAAACCCACCCTGCAGTGCCGGAGTCGCTAAACCCCCGCCGGTAAGGATTATGCCTTCCGCTCCGCCAGCCGGGCCACGCCCAGCACCTCCAGCACCTTCGCCTCGATATCGTCGGCGTTGAGCCCGGCGACGTCGTACATCGCCTTCGGGCTCGCCTGGTCGATGAAGATGTCGGGCAGCACCATCGACCGGAACCTGAGCCCGTGGTCGAACACGCCCTCGTCGGCCAGCAGCTGCGCCACGTGGGAGCCGAAGCCGCCGACCGCCCCTTCCTCCACCGTGATCAGCGCCTCGTGCGTCTCGGCAAGCCGCAGCACCAGATCCCGGTCCAGCGGCTTGGCAAAGCGCGCATCGGCGACCGTCGGCCGGATCCCGCGGGCGGAAAGCGCCTCGCACGCCGCCTCCACCTCGGCCAGACGGGTGCCGTACGACAGGATGGCGACGCCGGAGCCTTCGCGGATCATCCGGCCCTTGCCGATCTCGAGCGGCGTGCCGTCCTCGGGCAGCGGCACGCCCACGCCCTCGCCCCGGGGATAGCGAAAGGCAATGGGGCCGTCGTCATGCGCCGCGGCGGTGGCCACCATGTGCCGCAGCTCGGCCTCGTCGGCGGCGGCCATCACCACGAAGCCCGGCAAGTTGGCAAGGTAGGCGACATCGAAGCTGCCCGCATGGGTCGCCCCGTCGGCTCCGACGAGCCCTGCCCGGTCGATCGCGAACCGCACCGGCAGGCGCTGGATCGCCACGTCATGCACCACCTGGTCGTAACCGCGCTGCAAAAAGGTCGAGTAGATCGCGCAGAACGGCCGCATCCCGCCCGCCGCGAGCCCGGCGGAAAAGGTGACCGCGTGCTGTTCGGCGATGCCGACGTCGAAACAGCGCGACGGGAAGCGCCCGTCGAACAGCTTCAGCCCCGTGCCGTCCGGCATCGCCGCCGTCACCGCGCAAATACGGCTGTCCTTCTCGGCCAGCTTCACCAGCGTCTCGCCGAAGACGTTGGTGTAGGAGGGCGCGTTGGACTTCGCCTTCTTCTGCTCGCCCGTCGCCGGGTCGAACTTGGCGGTCGCATGCCCGCCGTCCCGGGCCCCTTCAGCGGGGGCGAAACCCTTGCCCTTCTTCGTGATCACGTGGATCAGCATCGGCCCGGTCGCCCGCGCTTTCACGGTCCGGAGCACCGGCAGCAGCTGTTCCATGTCGTGCCCGTCCAGCGGGCCAACATAGGAAAACCCCAGCTCCTCGAACAGCGTCCCGCCGACGGTCACCGACTTCAGCAGCTCCTTGGCGCGCTTGGCGCCCTCCTGGAACGGGCCGGGCAGCAGGCTGACCGCCCCCTTCGCGGCCGCCTTGAACTCCTGGAACGGGGCGCCCGCGTAGAGGCGCGAGAGGTAGGAGGAGAACGCCCCGACCGGCGGCGCGATGGACATCTCGTTGTCGTTCAGCACCACGATCAGCCGCTTGCCGAGCGCGCCCGCGTTGTTCATCGCCTCGAACGCCATGCCTGCGCTCATCGCCCCGTCGCCGATCACGGCGATGGCGTCGCCCAGTCCCTCGGGGACCGAACCGCCCAGATCGCGCGCCACGGCAAAGCCGAGCGCGGCGGAAATCGAGGTGGAGCTATGCGCTGCCCCGAAGGGGTCGTAAGGGCTTTCGGTGCGCTTGGTGAAGCCGGACAGCCCGCCCTCCTGCCGCAGGGTGCGCATCCGGTCGCGGCGGCCGGTCAGGATCTTGTGCGGATAGGCCTGATGGCTGACATCCCAGATCAACTTGTCGCGCGGCGTGTCGAAGACGGCGTGCAGCGCGACCGTCAGCTCCACCACGCCCAGCCCGGCGCCGAGGTGGCCGCCGGTCTCCGACACCACGCTGATCGTCTCGGCGCGCAGCTCGTCGGCCACGCGGCGCAGTTCGCCGTCGTTCAGCCGCTTCAAGTCGTGCGGGGACTGGATGCGGTCCAGCAGCGGAGTGTCGGGTCGGTCGGTCATGGCAGCCCCTCCGGGCGGGCGTTCAGCTTCGGCGCGAGATAGCGAAGCGGGCGGCCTCCCGCAAGTTCTCCGCCCTGGCACCGTAGGGGGCGAGCGCGTCACAGGCGGCCTCGGCCAGTTCGGCGGCCCGGGCGCGGGCCGGTTCCAGCCCCAGCAGCGACACGAATGTCGCCTTGCCCGCGGCCCCGTCCTTCTGAAGCCGCTTGCCCGTCCGGGCCTCGTCGCCCTCTACGTCCAAGATGTCGTCGGCGATCTGGAAGGCAAGGCCGAACGCCTGCGCGTATCGCCGCAGCGGGCCCGGGTCCGCGCCCGCCATCCGGGGGCCAACCATCGCCGACCATTCGAATAGCGCGCCGGTCTTGCCGGCCTGCAGCGCGGTGATCTCTTCGATCGTCAGCGGGGCCGGCGCAGTCTCGGCGGCAACGTCCATCGCCTGCCCCAGCACCATGCCGCGCGCGCCCGCCGCCTGCGCCAGCGTCAGCGCCAGTTCGGCACGGGCGGCGGCAGGAAGGGCCGGATGTGCGGCACATTCGAAGGCCAGCGACTGCAGCGCATCGCCGGCAAGGATCGCCGTCGCCTCGTCCCATTTCACATGCACCGTCGGCTGGCCCCGGCGCAGGTCGTCGTCGTCCATCGCGGGAAGGTCGTCGTGCACCAGCGAATAGGCGTGCATCGCCTCGATCGCCATGGCAGCGAAACGCGCCTGTTGCGGGTCGATTCCGTGCAGACGCGCGCTTTCCAGCACGAGAAAGGCGCGCAGCCGCTTGCCGCCCGTGGCCGCATGGCGCATCGCCGCGCCGACGGCCCCCGGCATCCCCGAAAGCAGCCCCTCCAGCCCGCGCCCGACCTCATCGGCCGCGGCGGCGAGCGCGGCGTCGAAACTCACTGCGGATCGACCGGGGTGGTCCCCGTCGGCTGGCCCTGCGCGTCGAGCGTGATCGCGGCGACCTTCTCCTCGGCCTCTTTCAGCTTGGTTTCGCAGCGCGCCTTCAGCTTCGCCCCGCGTTCGTAGAGCGCGATGGATTCGTCCAGCGGCACGTCGCCGCGTTCCAGCTTGCCGACCACGGCCTCAAGCTCTTTCATCGCCTCTTCGAAACTCATCTGGTCGACGGGCTGATCGGACATGCGTGCCTCCGCTCTCGAAACTCGCGGCACCATATCCGCGCGCGCGGGGAGGTGCAAAGGGGAAGCCCGTCAGTCCGTCCGGTCGGGCGCCCGCGCGTAGAGCGCCAGCCCAACCGCCAGCGCAAGGCCGTAGAACAGGAAGATCGCGTCGTAGGCCTGTGCAAAACTGCCGCCGCCGGTGACGATCCGTTCATGCAGCCGCCCGGTGAACATCTGGCTCAGCCCCACGCCGACCATGCCGCAGAGGTTCATCAGCGTCACCCCGCGCCCGATCAGGTGCGGCGGGAAGAAGGCCCGCCCGTGCGAGATGATGAGCGCGTAGGTGCAGGTGAAGAGGCAGATGCCGGTCAGGATCGCGGCCGAACGGATCAGGTCGTCCGGCGGCAGCACCACGACGGCAAAGCACAGCAGCATCGCCAGCGCGTTGCCCGCCAGCGCCACCCATTTCCGCGTGCCGAAGATCCGCTCCACCGGGCCGTAGCCCAGCGTGCCGACGATCATCGCCACCCCGAAGACCAGCGCGACGGTACCGATCACCTGCTGCGAGGCGCCATGCACTTCCGCGAAATAGGGGCCGGTCCAGACCCCGCGGATGCCGCCCGAAGGCATGTAGGACACGAACATCAGCGGCAGGATCCCCCACATCGCCGGGATCTTCAGGATGTCGAGCAGCGAGCCGTGGCTGTCCACCTGCACCCGGCCCGGGTCGCGCACCACCGCCAGCAGGCCAAGCGCGACGGCCCCGCTGATCGCCGCCAGCCCGCCGACCGCGGCACGCCAGCCGATCGCCTCGGAGGCCCAGACCATCGGCAGCGAGGAAAAGATCGACCCCGAGGTCCCGATGCCGAGGATCAGCCCCGCCAGCGTGGAGAACCGCGCCGCCGGAAAGTCCCGCGCGAGGATGTAGTAGGCCGCCATGAGCACCGGCGAACAGCCGACGCCCAATAGCGCCATCGCCGCCGAGATGTGCCACGGCTGGGTCGCGAAGGCGAACAGCGCCGCGCCCCCGCCGCCACCGATCAGCAAAAGCCATCCCGAGGTGCGGCGCGGCCCGATCCGGTCCAGCGCCACGCCGACGGGGATCTGCAGCGCCGCGAAGGCGAGGAACCAGAATCCCGAGGCCGCCGCCAGCTGGTCCGGCGCCGCGCCGAGATCGTCCTGCAGTGGGACCGTGAGGACCGACAGGAAGCTCCGGTAGAACTGGCTCAGCACATAGGCCAGCCCCAAGAGTGCCAGGTCCTTCCGCATGATCCCTCCCCGCGTCAGCCCCGCATGGTTAGGCCGGGTCCGGGGCAGCCGCAAGAGAGGGCGGTCAGGCGGTTTCGGGGAGCTTGGGGGCCGCGGCGATCAACTGGCGGGTGTAGGGATGGGCGGGGGTGTCGAATACCTCCTGCGTCGGCCCCTCCTCCACGATCTCGCCGGATTTCATCACCATCACCCGGTCGGTGATCGAGCGCACGACGCTCAGGTCGTGGCTGATGAACAGGTAGGTCAGCCCGAACTTCGCCGACAGGTCCGCCAGGAGGTCGAGGATCTGCGCGCGCACCTGCACGTCCAGCGCGCTGACCGCCTCGTCCAGGATGATCAGGTCGGGCTTGATGATGAGCGCCCGCGCGATAGCGATCCGCTGCCGCTGGCCGCCGGAAAATTCATGAATGTATTTGTCCTTGTCCGAGGGCCGCATCCCGACCGAGGTCAGCGCCTCGTCGATCGCTCGTTCGCGCGCGGCGCCCTTCGGCGGATCGTCGAGCAGGTGGAAGGGTTCGGTGACAAGGCGCGACACCCGGTGGCGCGGGTTGAACGATCCGTAGGGGTCCTGGAACACAACCTGCATGCGCCGCCGCACCGTGCGGTTTGCGGTGTGGCCGTCGAAGACCGGGGTGCCGTCCAGCCGGATCTCGCCCTCCTGCACCTCCTCCAGCCCCAGGATCGCCCGGGTCAGGGTCGATTTCCCGCAGCCGCTTTCCCCCACGAGACCCAGGCTTTCGCCACGCTCCAGCGTGAAGCTGACGCCTCGGACCGCATGGATCTTCACCGGCGGCCCGAAAAGCGTCTTGCGGGGCAGCGTATAGTCCCGGATCACGCCGCGCACCTCGAGCAGGGGGGCGTGCACCGCCCGCGCCACGCGGTCGGGCACATGGGACGAGGCCGCAAGCAGCGCCTTCGAATAGGGGTGCTTCATGGCCGAGAAGATGCCCGGGCAGGCGCCGCGTTCGACCACCCGGCCGTGCTGCATGATGACGATCTCGTCCGCCATGTCCGACACGACGGCGAGGTCGTGCGTGATCATCAGCATCCCCATCCCGTCCTCGCGCACCAGCCGGGTGAGCAGCTTCAGGATCTGCGACTGCGTCGTGACATCCAGCGCCGTCGTCGGCTCGTCCGCGATCAGCAGCTTCGGGCGCAGCGCGATGGCCATGGCGATCACCACCCGCTGCCGCTGTCCGCCGGACAGCTCGTGCGGGTAGCGGGTCAGCGGGAAGCGGTCCTCGGGCAATTCGACCCTGTTCAGGGCCTCCCGCGCCCGTTTCATCGCCTCGGCCTTCGTCACGTCCTCGTGGATCAGGATGGTCTCGGCCACCTGGTCGCCGATGGTGCGGATCGGGTTCAGGGCCGTCATCGGCTCCTGGAACACCATGCCGACCTCGTTGCCGCGCAGCTTGCAGAGCGCGGCCTCCGGCAGGTCCAGCATCTCGTGCCCCGACAGCCGGACCGACCCCGTCGCCGCCGCCCCGTTCGGCAGCAACTGCATCACCGCGAAGGCGGTCATCGACTTGCCGGACCCGCTTTCGCCAATGACCCCGACGATCCGGCCCGGATCTACTGAAAAGGACACGTCCCGCAGGATCGGCGTGCCGTGGATGTCGAGCGTCAGGCCGGAGATCTCCAGAAGGCTCATGCCCGCGATCTCCTCAGTTTCGGGTCGAAAATGTCGCGCAGCCCGTCGCCCATCAGGTTCAGCCCCAGCACCGTCAGCAGGATCGCGAGGCCCGGGAAGATCGCCATGTGCGGCGCGAGGGAGATCATCGTCTGGCTGTCGGCCAGCATCCGCCCCCAGGACGGCACCGGCGGCTGCGCGCCAAGGCCCACGTAGCTCAGCCCCGCCTCGGCCAGGATGCCCAGCGAGAACTGGATCGTCCCCTGAACGATCAGCAGGTTGGTGACATTGGGCAGGATGTGTTCGAACGAGATCCGCGCCGAATTCTTCCCCGACACCCGCGCGGCGAGGATGAAGTCCCGTTGCCAGAGTGTCAGGGCCCCGGAGCGGGTCAGGCGGGCGAAGACGGGGATGTTGAAGATCCCGATGGCGATGATCGCGTTGACGGCCGAGGCCCCGAAGGTCGCGGTGATCATGATGGCGATCAGCAGTGACGGGAACGCGAAGACAAGGTCATTCGCCCGCATGATGACCTCGTCCAGCATCGAGCCGCGCCGCGCCGCCGCCCAGAGGCCGAGCGGCACGCCGAAGAGCATCCCGATGCCCACGGCGACCACCGCCACTGCGATGGAGGTGCGCGCGCCCACCATGATCATCGACAGGATGTCCCGCCCGAAATGATCGGTGCCCATCCAGTGCGTCCACGACGGCACCTGCATCTTGTCCGAGATCGCGAGCCGGGTGATGTCGTAGGGCGTCCAGACGAAGGACACCAGCGCGGCGGCGACGAAGATCAGGGTCAGAACAGACCCGATGACGAGGTTTCTCGACCGGAAGGCGAGGTGCCAGGTCCGGAGCGGCGTCGCCTCGGGTGGGAGCGGATCGACGCGGGGATCGCTCATCGCCCGGCCCTCAGACGGGGGTCGACGAGGGCATAGGTGATCTCCACCACGAAGTTCACGACGACCACCGCGAAGACCAGCAGCATCACCACCGACTCCACGACCACGAGATCGCGGGAGGAGATCGACTGGAAGATCAGCCGCCCGAGACCGGGCAGGAAGAAGACGTTCTCGATGATGATGGCCCCGGCGAGAAGGAAGGAGAATTGCAGCCCGATGATCGTCAGCACCGGGATCAGCGCGTTCCTCAGCGCGTGGCGGCGCAGCGCCTGCGCGCGGGTCAGGCCCTTGGCGCGGGCGGTGCGGACGAAATCCTCGGACAGGGTGTCGAGCAGCGACGACCGCATCACCCGGGCGAGGATCGACGCCTGCGGCAGCGCCAGCGCGATGGCTGGCAGCGTCAGCGCCTTGAGGCAGGCGAGGACCCCGGCGTCCCAGCCCGGGAAGCCCCCGGCCGAGAACCAGCGCAGGTTGATCGCGAAGACCAGCACCATCAGCATCGCGAACCAGAAGTTCGGGA
>Ga0310345_10000330_pt1 | contig 79807 bp, 73 predicted proteins | sample HC15DNA20500_MG_FD_204667 | JGI IMG/M metagenome (GOLD analysis project Ga0310345, IMG submission 204667) | Marine microbial communities from station ALOHA, North Pacific Subtropical Gyre - HC15-DNA-20-500_MG | ecosystem: Environmental > Aquatic > Marine > Oceanic | place: Pacific Ocean: North...
GGCAATGACCTTCCCGGCCCGGGTGCGATCTTCACACATCTGGAAATGCGGTTTCGCCGGCCGGTGTTCATCGGTGACACTGTGACAGCGCGCGCCGAAATCACCGAAATGTTCGAGCGCGGAAACCGGGTCACGCTCAAGATCACCTGTCTCGTCAATGACAAGGCGGTTGTTGCGGGCGAAGCCAAGGTCATGGTGCCGAGCAAGGACGCCTGATGGCGGTGTTTGCCGACTTTCGCGGTCTGCCGGAAGCTGCCCGGGGTTATTCCATCGCGCTGGGAAATTTCGATGGAGTGCATGCCGGCCACCAGGCGGTGATTGAGGCTGCACGCATCGATGCGCTCCAGCTTGGCGTGGCGACATTCGAGCCGCCACCTCGCGCCTTCTTCCGGCCGAACGATCCGCCTTTCCGCATCTATCGGCCGGCCCGGCGAAATGCGCGCCTGATCGAGCTTGGCGCGGAAGCGGTTTACGAGTTGCCGTTCAATGCCGAAATGGCGTCGATGACGGATGAGGAATTCTGCCGCATCGTGCTGCATGAGGGGCTTGGCGTGCGCCATGTGGCGGTGGGTTTTGACTTCAGGTTCGGCCGCGGCCGTATGGGCGACGCCGCGCGTCTGTCATCGCTTGGCCGGTCGCTGGGTTTCGATGTGACCATTGTTGACCGCGTGGAAGGGGTCGACGTCGCCAAGGCGTCGTCGACAGCGATCCGGGAGGCGCTCATTTCTGGGGAGCCCGAGAAAGCCGCCGCCATGCTGGGCCATGCCTGGATCGCGGATGGCGCGGTTGAGCATGGCGAGAAGCGGGGCCGTACCATTGGTTTCCCGACAGCCAACATTCACCTCGGCAGCCTCATTCACCCGCGTCACGGGGTGTATGCGGTGAAGGTACGGATTGACCGGGATGGGGAGTGGTTGCCGGGTGTTGCGAACTTCGGACGCACGCCCACCACTGGCGTGCGCGACCCACTGCTTGAAGCATTTATCTTTGACTTTGAGGGCGACATTTACGGCCACTTTCTTGAAGTGGCGCTGCATCACTATCTGAGGCCGGAGCTGCACTTTTCCTCCCTCGACGACATGGTCGAGCAGATGCACCGCGACTGCGCGGACGCCAGGGCGAAACTCTCAGGTTGAATATTTCCTCGGGGGTGACTTTCGGCCCGACCTCTTCCAAAGTGAAAAGACATTTAAGAGGGGATGTTCATGAAACTTTCGACACTCGCGCTGGCTGCGGCCGCCATTTCACTTCCAGCCTTTTCGCAGGGGTCGGATATTATCACATCTGTTACCGAGGACTCGCTGACGGCATTTGTCGAGGCTCAGGGGCACGAGGTCCTGGGCTATGGCGAAGCGGGCGATGTGTCCGTTCGCGCAGAGAGCGATGACGGGATCGTCTACTATCTGACCGGTACGGCTTGCACGGACTCAGTCTGCACCGGCATCAACATGAATGCGCGCTTCGACGCCAATGATCTTGTGACCTTTGAGAAGATCAATGATGCGAATATCCGGCGCGCGGCTGTCAGTGTCTGGAAGCTAGACAATACGCTCGGCATTTCGCGCTATGTGATCCTTGATGGCGGCATGACCGAAGAGAACATCCAGATCAATTTCGACAATTTCATCGCGATCGTGCCGACCGTCATCGACATGTTCTACGAAGAGTAGGCTGGCGACTTGCTGCCGGACGGATGACATTGCTGGAAGGCTCTGCTAGACGCCGAGGCGTGATGACGAAACCGGCCATGAATTCCGCGATTCGAATTAGCCGCCCGGCTTTGCGATGACCTGCTTCGATTAGAGGCGTCAGGCGAAGCCGGGGCGATCCCTTTGCAAACCCGGACAACTGCTAATTCGAGACTGATCAGACAATGAGTAACGAGACGACGACGGACGCGGGCAACGATTACCGCGACACGCTCTTCCTGCCAAAAACCGACTTCCCGATGCGCGGCGGCCTTCCAAAGGCTGAGCCGAAATGGATCGAGCGTTGGGACGAGATGCGCCTTTACGATCGCATGCGGGAGGATGCGAAGGCGCGCGGTGCCAAGCCATTCATCCTGCATGACGGCCCGCCCTATGCGAACGGGCCCATTCACCTCGGCACCGCGATGAACAAGATCCTCAAGGACCTTGTCGTGCGCGGCCATCAGATGCTGGGCTATGACGCCTCCTATATTCCTGGCTGGGACTGCCATGGCTTGCCAATCGAATGGAAAGTGGAAGAAGAGTTTCGTTCGAAGGGCCGCGGCAAGGATGATGTGCCGGGCGACGAGTTCCGCGCCGCCTGCCGGGATTATGCCGCAAAATGGATCGAGGTGCAGAAACAGGGCTTCCGCCGCTGCGGCGTCGAGGGCGACTGGGACAATCCATACCTCACCATGAACTTCGAGTCTGAAGCTGCCACGGTGCGCGAATTCCTCAGCGTCGCCATGTCTGGCCGTCTGGTGCGCGGCTCCAAGCCGATCATGTGGTCACCGGTGGAACGGACGGCGCTCGCCGAAGCCGAAGTCGAATACTACGACCGCAAGGTGCCGGTGATCTGGGTGAAGTTTCCTGTGCAGGGCGACGACGCCTCTGTTGTGATCTGGACGACCACACCATGGACGATCCCGGCCAACCAGGCTGTCAGCTTCAATCCGACCATCGCCTACGGCCTGTATGAAGTCGAAAGCGTCATGAGCGAAGAGGAGCTTGGCTTCGCCCCGTTTGCGGCGCCGGGTGACAAGTATGTGCTGGCTGATGCGCTGGCGCAGACGGTGATGGACAGCGCGAAAGTGTCGTCATTCAAGCGCGTATCGGACGTCAATCCGCAAGGCTGGACGCTTCAGCACCCGCTCAATGAACTTTCAGATTTCTACAAGCACGATATTCCGATGCTGGCCGGCGATCATGTCACCGATGATGCCGGTACGGGCTTCGTGCATACGGCGCCCGCGCACGGCGAAGATGACTTCCTCGTCTGGATCGCGAATGGCTACAAGGCGTCCGACATCCGCGACATCGTCAATCAGGACGGTGTCTATGAGCATGACGAGCTGCCCGAACCCCTGAAGGGCCTCGATATCATCCGTACCTCTGGCAAGAAGCGCGGCGAGCAAGGCAAGGCCAACCCCGAGGTCATGCGCCTGCTGACCGAGGCTGGAAACCTCCTCTCGCGCGGCGTGACCATGATCCGCGACGCGCATAGCTGGCGCTCCAAGGCCCCTGTGATCCGCCGGGCGACGCCGCAATGGTTTATCGCCATGGATCAGGCCGGCTCCGACGGGACCGCACCGCTGCGCGATCTCGCGCTCAAAGCTCTGGAAGATACCGCCTTCGTGCCGCCGCAGCTTCGCAACCGCATCACGTCAATGGTCGCTGACCGACCGGACTGGCTGATCTCACGTCAGCGCAACTGGGGCGTGCCGATCACGCTGCTGGTCAGCCCAGATGGCGAACCGCACACGGTGGCGCTTCCGGCAGACAAGGCGAATGAGGTCAACACACGCATCCTGGATGCCATCGCGGCCGAAGGCGTTGAAGCCTGGTTCTCTGCCGACGCGGCGACATTCCTTGATGGAATCGAAGATCCGGCGGGCTGGGAGAAGGTAAATGACGTGCTCGACGTCTGGTTCGACTCCGGCACGACGCACGCTTTCACGCTTCGCGATCGCGGTATCATCGACGAGCAGACCGGGCAGGCGGATGTCTACCTTGAGGGTTCTGACCAGCATCGCGGCTGGTTCCAGTCATCCCTTCTGGAGAATTGCGCGACGCGCGGCATGGCCCCGTACAAGACGGTTGTGACGCACGGTTTCATTGTTGATGCGGACGGCAAGAAGATGTCCAAATCGCTCGGCAATACGGTCGAGCCGCAGCAGGTCGCCGACCAGTTCGGCATCGAGATCCTGCGCCTCTGGACAGCTTCTTCGGACTTTACCGAGGACCTGCGCATCTCGGACGATATCCTGAAAACGAATGCCGAAAGCTATCGCCGCCTGCGAAACACGCTGCGCTACCTGCTCGGTGCGCTGGAAGGCTATAGTGAGAACGAAGCGGTCACACGCGAAGAGATGCCGGGGCTCGAAAAATGGGTCCTGCACCGGCTTGCAGAAAGCGACGCGCTGGTTCGAAAATCCTATGCGACGTTTGACTATAAACGCATCATGTCCGCCATGCTGAATTTCTGCGGCGTGGACCTGTCGGCCATCTATTTCGATATCCGCAAGGACAGCCTCTACTGCGATGCGCCCACGGATGTCCGCCACCGGGCGACGCGGACGGTGATGAGCCTCGTGCTGGAGCGGCTATTGACCTGGCTTGCGCCAATTATGCCGTTCACTACCGAAGAAGCCTTCCTGATGAGCCATTTCGCAGATCGGGCTGACAGCGTTCACTTGCTGACCTTCCCGGAAACGTCGGCAAGCTGGCTCGATGCGGAGCTTGCATCGCGCTGGGAGAAAATCTTCAAGGTCCGCCGTGTCGTGACGGGCGCGCTGGAGATCGAGCGCCGCGAAAAGCGGATCGGCGCGTCGCTGGAGGCGGCCCCGGAGGTCTATATCGAGGATGCGGGCCTCATTGCAGCATTTGAAGGCGAAAGCGCTGCGGACCTGTTCATTACGTCCGGTGCGACGCTGATCCACGGGACGGGACCTGCTGAAGCGTATCGCCTGGAAGATACGACGGGGGTCTCTGTCGTTCCCGTGAAGGCGAGCGGCATCAAATGCGCTCGTAGCTGGAAATATTTCGACCCGGCGACAGCCGACCCTGCCTATCCGGATATCACCCCGCGCGATGCGGCGGCGGTGAAAGCCATAAGGAGCGCTGCCTGATGGCGACTGCACAGAACCGTATGCTCTGGCTCGGTGTCATTCTCGCCGTGATCGTCTCGGACCAGCTTACAAAATGGCTGATCCTCAGCAATCCTGCCTTCAATGCGGTGCCGTGTCTGGATGTCATGGTTGCCTGCGGGAAGATTGAGCTGTCCTCCGTCTTCGATCTTACAATGCTGTGGAACCGGGGCATCAGCTTCGGGACCCTGCAATCGGATGGCATCATGCGCTGGGTGCTGGTGCTCGCAACGACCGGCATTGCAGCAGGCTTTACCTACTGGCTGTTCCGGGCGGAACGCTGGCTTACCGCGCTGTCGCTGGCGCTGGTGATTGGCGGGGCGATTGGCAATCTGATTGATCGCATCCGGTTCGGCGCAGTTGTCGATTTCCTGGATTTTTCCGGCCCCTGGTTCGGGGCTCATATCGCAAACTGGCCGATTGGCTTTCCCTGGGTCTTCAATATTGCAGACGCTGGGATTACTGTCGGCGCGGTCTTGCTGTTTCTCGATCAGTTTCTAATGTCGCGGAACGAGACCGGCGAAGCGACCGGTGTTTAGAACGTGTTTTTTGAAGTGAGGACGCCAATGAAAAAGGCAATTCTGACCAGTGCGGCGATGGGGGCGCTCCTTGCAAGCGGAGGGTGCTCGGTCTTCGGAGGTGGTGGAGGCTCGCCAGGACCGGACGAGTTCCGGGTTGTGACCAAAGCCCCGCTGTCGGTGCCACCGGAATACAGCCTGCGTCCGCCAACCGCCGGAACGACTGTCCCGGCAGAAGCAGATCCCAGCCGCGCGCCTGTGGCAACAGCCTTCGGCACGACGATCGGGCAGGATGCGAGCGCTGTGGAACGCGCGCTTGTCGCCGCCGCTGGTGCCAATGCGGTCAATCCGATGATCCGGTCCGTCATCGACTATGAAGAGGCCGGTATCGTCCGCAAATCGCGTGAGGATGCAGACACCATCCTCTCCAGCCGAGGAGACGCGTCGGTCGAGGACGCTGCGACGGGCGATGCCCAGGTCTCGATTGCCCGCGGCAGCGGCGAGCGCATCAAGCTTCCGGGGACGTAAGTACCGTTCCATTTCCAATTTGATTGCCCAGACATGAACCGGAGTAGGACTATGAGAACATTTCTCGCGGGAGGTCTGGCAGCGGCCATTGTTGCAGCCTTTCCTGCCCATGCTGATACGGCAGAAGGCGATGCAGTGCCGTCCACATTTGAGCTTTCGAACGGCATGGAGGTCGTTGTCATTCCGGACCATCGTGCGCCGGTCGTCACGCACATGGTCTGGTACAAGGTCGGCGCTGTCGATGAGGACCCGGGCAAGTCCGGTATCGCGCACCTCTTCGAACATGTGATGTTCAAGGAAACCGACGATATCGGCCCCGAAGAGTTCACGACCATCGTGCAGCGTAATGGCGGCCAGCTGAACGCCTTCACGAGCTGGGATTACACCGCCTATTATGAGCGCGTCGCCAAGCAGCATCTCGAAAAGATGATGGAGCTTGAAGCCGAGCGCATGACGGACCTTGTCATCAATGATGATCCGGAGGGCCCGTTCATTTCAGAGCGTGATGTCGTCAAGGAAGAGCGCCGCCAGCGCATCGACAATAATCCGGGTGTCATCCTGCAGGAGCAGGTGATGAGCGCTCTCTATCAGGACCATCCCTACAACATCACCGTTATCGGAAAGATGGAGGAGGTCGGTGCGCTGACCCCGCAGGATGGCCTCGATTTTTATCAGAAGTGGTACACGCCTTCAGAGTCCATCCTCGTTGTCGCCGGTGACGTGACCCCGGACGAAGTGCGTACGCTTGCCGAACGGACTTATGGTCAGATCACCAAGTCGGATGGCGAGGTCCCGACGCGCGGATGGCGTGAGGTCGAGCCGCTGCCGGCGACCCAGCTGATCGAATATTCCGATCCCAAGGTTCGTCAGCCCGAATGGGAGCGCTGGTACCTGTCCACTTCATACAGCCAGGACCAGGATTTTGCCTATGCGCTGGACGTTGCCCTTGATGTCCTGGGTGGCGGCCGGACCAGCCGCCTGTATCAGGCACTGGTCGAAGAGCAGAAAATCGCGGTCAGCGCGTCAGCGGGGGCGTGGCTTTCCCTGCATGACACAGCGCCTGCCGTCTTGTCCGCCTCTCCATCAGACGGCGTGAGCCTCGATGAGCTTGAAGCCGCGTACATGGCAGTCGTCGCCGATGTGCTGGCCAATGGCTTTACCGATGCAGAGGTTGAGCGCTCCAGAAATTCGCTCGCAGCCAGCGCCATTTACCAGCGTGACAGCCAGGTCAGCCTGGCGAACACATATGGTCGGACACTGGCAATTGGCGGCACTGTTTCTGATGTCCTCAATTATCCCGACGACATTCGCAGCGTGACGGCCGAAGACGCCATCGCAGCCCTTCGCCGCGTGCTTGCAGCGGACAAGAACTACATTGAAGCCCACCTGCTTCCGGAAGAGGAGAGCCAGGATGACGAATAGAACGAAACCTGTCTTCGGGGCCGCAATTGGTGCGGTGTTGCTGCTGACAGCCTGTCAGGTACCGGCAGGAAGCGCGGACACATCGACCAGCCTCGAGGCTGCGACAACGCCAAGTGACGAACTAACGGTGATGGTGCATGAGGGCGACTTCGCCCGCATCCAGCAATTCGAAACGCCCGGCGGTATTTCCGTCTGGCTGGTGGAAGAGCCATCCATCCCCATCCTGGCGCTCCGCATGGCCTGGGAGACAGGCGCCGCAACCGACCCGGAAGGCCTTGAGGGGCTGACCGATGCAATGACCTACATGATGAATGAAGGCGCTGGCGAGCTTGATTCCCTGGCCTTTGCGACGCGCATGGAAGAGCTGAACATGAGCTTCGGATGCGGGTCTGGTGATGAAGCGACTTTCTGTTCAGCCAGCATGCTGACCGACAATGTCGCCGATGCCATGGGACTCGTCGCGCTTGCCATGACCGAGCCGCGTTTTGACACCGACCCGATTGAGCGTTTCCAGCGCGAGCAGCTGATCAGCATTCGCACACGGGAAACCAATGCTGGCTATCTCGCCGGTCGGGCGCGCAATCAGGTGCTGATGCCTGATCATCCGTTTTCGCGAGAAACCAGCGAAGAGAGCATCACTGCTATTTCCCAGGAGCAGATTGCGGCCCGAAAGGACGAGGTGATGGTACGCGATGGCCTGCTCGTCACCGCGGTTGGAGCCATGTCACCGGAGGAACTCGCGCCGCTGCTCGACGCCGCGCTGGCAGGCCTTCCGGACAGCTCGGACGTGGCTGAGATTGAGGACGTGGTGCTGAATGAGCCTGTAAGCGCGCCGATTGTTGTCGACCTGCCACAGCCTCAAAGCCTTGTATCCTTTACCGCGCCCGGACCGGCACGCGACAATCCGGACTTCTTCCCCGCCTATGTGTTGAATTACACATTTGGCGGCGGCGGTTTCGAAAGCCGCCTGATGAAGGATCTGCGCGTCGCAAAGGGCCTGACCTACGGCATCTATACTGGCGTCTCGACCGGTGACCATCTCAACACATGGAGCGGTGGCGGCCAGACCAAGAATGAGAGCGTTGGCGAGTTCATCTCCGGGATCAAGACCCAGATGACTGACATCGTTGAAAACGGGATCACTGAACAGGAACTGGCTGATGCAAAGGCGTATCTGACCGGCTCCTATCCGCTCTCATTCGACAGCAACTCTAAGATCGCCTCGAACTTGATGAGCGTCCGTCTTGAAGAGCTGGGTGTCGATTATTTCGACCGTCGCAACGCACTGGTCGAGGCCGTCACGCTGGACGATGTGAATGCCATCGCGGCCAAGTATCTGAAGCCGGAAAACTTCACCTTCATCGTGGTCGGAGAGCCTCAAGGCCTCACCGAAACCGCGACGCTTGCGCAGGATGGCGACATCAGCGTCTCGCTCGACGATGCCGGCGACATGGAAGAGCATGACTCTGAAGAAACGGACGCAATGCCGGACCCAGATCACGGCTGAGACCTCTGAACATGGAATTGATAAAGGCGGTCAGAAATGGCCGCCTTTTTTCGGTTTTGTGAGGCGGTTCCACTTCGCGTCACTCTCGATGAGCCGTAAGGCTCATCTGAGAGCCCATCTCCGGCATCGTCCACACGCGACCGCGTCTGCGGTAGGAGATGGACCCTCAGACCGCGTGACGCTGTCGAGTGTGACGCACCCAACAGCTGTGGAGGGACCTGCCTCAATAGTGCACCCAGCCACTAAACCCTGATACAATTTCCCTTCATGCCTGATTCTGCGCGCCTTCCAGACCGTCCGGTCATCCGTCAGCTGCCGCCTGACGCGGTCAATCGTATCGCGGCTGGCGAGGTCGTCGAACGCCCGGCAGCCGCTGTGAAAGAGCTGGTAGAAAATGCACTCGACGCGGGCGCGACCGCCATTTCCGTCAGTATCGAGGATGGCGGGCTAAAGCGCATCTGTGTTGAGGATGATGGCTGCGGGATGAGCGATGCCGACATGCTGATGGCGCTGGAACGTCATGCAACGTCAAAGCTTGCCCCCGGTGCCGACGGCATGATCGACCTGCTTAACATCCATACGATGGGATTTCGCGGTGAGGCGCTGCCATCAATCGCAAGCGTGTCGCGTATGACGATCACCTCGCGCGCCGCCGGGGAGGATGCTGCCGAAGTCTTTATTGAGGCCGGACGCGTCGAAGGGCCGAAGCCCGCTGCATGGACCGGCAAGGGTGAGGCCGGTACGCGAATCGAGGTGCGGGACCTCTTTCATGCGACACCCGCGCGCCTCAAATTCATGAAGTCCGACCGCGCCGAGACCATGGCCGTCACCGACGCCGTGAAACGGCTCGCCATGGCCAATGCCGATGTCAGCTTCTCGCTGGAAAGCAATGGCCGCAGCACGTTCCGCTATGCCGCGCACCAGCCGACCCCAGAGGGACATCTCGAACGGCTCGGCGCGATCATGGGCCGTGATTTTCGCGAAAATGCGATTGCTATCGAATCGGAACGGGACGGTGTGCAGCTTTCGGGATTTGCCGGCCTGCCGACACTTAATCGCGGCAATGGCTCCTACCAGTACCTCTTCGTGAATGGCCGGCCTGTGAAGGACCGGATGCTGACGGGCGTCATCCGCGCGGCCTATCAGGATTTCCTCGCCCGTGACCGCCATCCCATGGCGGCGCTCTTCGTTGATTGCGACCCGGAGCTGGTCGATGTGAACGTCCACCCCGCCAAGACCGAAGTGCGCTTTCGCGACGCCGGCAATGTTCGCGGCCTAATTATCGGTTCGCTTCGCCACTCGCTGGCCGCAGCCGGCCACAGGGCAAGTACGACGGTCGCAGGCTATGCGCTTGGCCGGATGCAGTCGGAAGGGGAGAGCCAGCGCGACGCGCCACTGCCGCAGCCTTCGGTATGGGACCGGTCCAGCCTGTTTCGCGACTCTTATGGCAGTCCGCCGCCGCGTCCGCAGGTCTCGCCGCAAGCCTATGAGCCAGCCCCCCCGCCGCCAGGTATGGCTGAGGGCGAGGGACGCTATGATGCGCCGTCGGTCCGCATGGAGGCTGATCTTCCAACTGAAGGCCCGACCCACGACTTCCCGCTCGGCGTTGCCCGCGCGCAGCTTCACGAGACCTACATTGTCGCCCAGACAAAGGACGGCATCGTCATTGTCGACCAGCACGCCGCGCATGAACGGCTCGTCTATGAGCAGATGAAAGCACAGATGGCCTCCGACGGCGTCAAACGCCAGGCCCTGCTCATCCCGGAAGTCGTCGAGCTTGCTGAAGACGAAGCGACCCGTGTGCTGGACCGGGCTGAGGAACTGGCCGAGATGGGCCTCGAAATCGAAGCTTTCGGGGCAGGGGCGGTTTGCGTGCGCGCGACGCCGGCCCTCTTCGGCAATATGGATGCGGCCAGCCTGATCAAGGACCTCGCCGATGATTTCGCCGAATACGAAGAAGGCCTCGCCCTGAAGGAGCGCTTCGAGGATGTCATGGGCAATATGGCCTGTGCTGGCGGGGCCGTTCGTGCCGGCCGGCGTCTCAATGCCGATGAAATGAACGCACTGCTTCGCCAGATGGAAGCCACACCCTATTCAGGCCAGTGCAATCACGGCCGCCCGACCTATGTCGAGCTTAAACTCGCCGATATTGAACGCCTGTTCGGGCGGCGCTAACCGGCGCTGTCGTCAACCACGGTGTAATTCTCCGGCGTGCAGCTGCCGCTGGTGATCTTCATCATGTGCAAGGTTACCGCATCGCCCTCTCCCGGCAGCGTTTCGAACCTGTCCTTCTGAACGTCGATTTCGTCGCCGTGCGGATTGAGGAACAGGACGGCGGTCTCGGTGTAGCCGGTCGGCGTGGCGGTAAAATCCACCTCGTCATAGGTGCATGGCCCGCCGATGACAGGGCCCTGGCATCCTGCGGCGACCATCAGTCCGAGTGCACCGATGAGCCGCCGCTTATTCCACACCGCCGACATCTCCCTCGATCACCGTATAGATCTCGGGCGTGCAGGTGCCCTCGGTGATCAGTTCGGCCTTGATCGTGTAATCGGCGCCAGCCTCCGGCACAGACGGAAAATCCCCGACCTGCATGTAGAAGCTCTGAGTGCCATTCCCGGCAAGTTCCACAAGGTCATCGTCAACAGCGATCACGTGGGCGTCGATGACGGTCTCCTCATAGCTGCATGGCCCGCCCACAATGGGTATATCAGGCTCGCTGTCATCGACAGTGGCCGACTCCGAAGGAGGGGCAGGCGCGGCCATGTCCTCTGGAGGTAGGTCTGAATCGCCGCCTCCGCAGGCAGTGAGAAGAAGAGCGAAGGCGGAAAGGCAGGCATATTTCATGTGCGACCCCAATCTTGTTGAAGGGGCAGTGGAGCATGGAATGGCGACTAGCGCCAGCCGGCTGGCCGCCGCTCCCAGCCTCAATAATTGGCAGGAGGGTCGCTTGCCGGGAAGGATTCGTCGGACTGCTCGTCTGCGACGTCCCAGTCTTCAGGTGGATCCTTCATGTTTTCAGGGCCGGCGGGCCTGATATGCTGCCTGGCGAGGCCTTCGCTGGCCTCCTTTTCGATGTCGCTCTTGTCTGCCACTTCTGGTCTCCGATCGGTTGATTGCGGATAGCTGCTGAGGCTCAAACGCGAGACGGTTTCGTCCAGTTCCCGCACAGGTGTTTCAGTGAGTCCGGAATTGTGCACCTTCCGCCAGGACGCCTTTTCCCGGCACATAATTTACCTCGCCGCGCATTCCGTCCGGATCCTCGAAGAGGACTGAATAATAGCCCGGCGCCCAGGGGCCTTCCTCTGGGGCGTGGACAATAGTGCCGCCAATGGATCTGACCAGTTCGTGCACTTCATCGACCGTCGCACGGTCCTTGGCCCGGAAACAGTAATGATGCAGGCCGACGCGCCACTGATTGGCCCGCTCGCCCCTGAATTCATCGTGTGGCTTGCGCACGCCGAACGCGGTGCGGGCGCCGACGCAATAGAAGATTTCTTCCGTGTCGGAGACGATGCTGAGCCCCATGGCCGGCAGAAGCTTGCGATAGAAGGCGGACGTCTTTTCGAAATCTCCAGCCGTTACAATGACATGCGCCATTCCGCTAATGTCCATAATCCACCTCCTCTCTGACTGTCATGGCACCAGACGAAAATTGACGCGGGGACCGTCAAGCTCGTAAGCCTGAGAGGCGGGTGAGCGTCCGCGAAGGGCTGCTGCGATGAAACTCAGAGACGCGCTGAATATCAATGATCTTCGGACCATGGCGAAACGCAGGCTGCCGCGCATGGTGTTCGATTATATCGATGGCGGCGCGGATGATGAGGTGACGCTGCGCCATTCGGTGCGGCGCTATGACGATTATCAGCTGACATGGCGGGCTCTCTGCGATGTGACGGAGATCGACACCGCCACGCGTATCATGGGGCAGGAGACGCGCCTGCCTTTTTTCATATCGCCGACGGCTTCCACTAGGCTGTTCCACCCGTCAGAAGGCGAGCTTGCCATGGCAAGGGCTGCTGAAAAGGCGGGTGTGATCTATGCCTGCTCGACGCTTGCCTCGCAGACTGTGGAGGATATCGCAAAAGCCTCGTCCGGGCCGAAGTGGGTGCAGGTCTATGTCTGGAAGGATATGGGTATCGTCCGCAATTTTCTGGCACGCGCCAAGGATGCTGGCTTTACCGGTTGTATCCTGACCGTTGATCTCCCGGTCGGCGGCAATCGCGAGCGTGATCCGCGCAACCGGTTCTCTGTGCCGCCGACGCCGAACCTGTCGCTCGCCCGGCAGGTCATCACGAAGCCGCGCTGGATGTGGGATCTCCTTACAAGCCCGAAGATAACGCCTGCCAATTTTGACCATATGCGCGAGCATGGCGACCAGGGCGGCGTCGTCGGCTTTGTGAACCAGCAATTTTCTCGTGCAGTGACGTGGAAGGATGTCGAGTGGATTCGAGAGTTCTGGGGACACGGCTTTGCGGTGAAGGGTATTTCGCGCGCAGAAGATGCAAAGCGCGCCATCGATATTGGCGCTGATGCGGTCTGGGTCTCCAATCATGGTGGCCGTCAGCTCGACACTTCTGTGCCGACCATCGACCTGCTGCCCGAACTCGTCGATGCTGTGGGCGGACGCGCAGAAATCATCGCAGATGGCGGCGTCCGGCGCGGCAGCCACGTGGCAAAGCTCCTGATGCTTGGCGCGACCGGCGTGGCACTTGGGCGGGCCTCGCTCTATGGACTGGGTGCTGGCGGGGAAGATGGCGTGCGGCGTGCGCTGACCATCCTCGAGGAGGAGCTGGTGCGGACCATGTCGCTTCTCGGTGCGACGAAGGTCTCTGAGCTCGACCCGGAGCTGATGCGGGCGCCTACACGTTAGGCCGAATTCTCTTTACAATATATCGAATATCAATAAGGGTCTCTTTGGCGCGCGATTTAGGATGAATTGATGAAGACTGCCACTGCGAAGGATCAGCGTTTCTGGGACAAGCTCGCCGCGAAATATGCGAGCCAGCCGATTGCCGATCAGGAGAGCTATGAGAAGAAGCTCGAGATCACGCGGAAATACCTGACGCCAGACAGTGATGTGTTCGAGTTTGGCTGTGGTACAGGCTCAACCGCAATCCTGCACGCCCCTTACGTCAGGCATATCCTCGCGACCGATCTTGCCGACAACATGCTGGCCATTGGACGGGACAAGGCGCGTGAGGCTGGCATAGAGAATGTCACGTTCGAATGCACCGGGATCGAGGAGTTCGACGCCAGGGGCCGCCAGTTCGATGTCGTGCTGGCGCTCAACATCATCCATCTCTGCCGCGATCCGCTTGCTGTGATGAATAAGGCAAGAAGCCTGCTGAAACCGGGTGGGCATTTCATCCAGAGCACGGTCTGCCTGAAAGATGCGATGCCAATCGCGCCCTTTGTCATTCCGGTGATGCAGCTCATCGGCAAGGCGCCACATGTCAAATTCCTGAAGCGCGATCAATTGTTCGATCAGATTGATGAGGCTGGCTTTCATGTGGTGGAGACCTTCCGTCCGGAGCGGAAGCTGAGCGCGGAATTCATCGTGGCAACGCCGGCCCCTTGAGGGTCACCCTGCCCGTTTCAGCCTCTGGATTTCCACTTCGAGAGCCGACAGGAAATTCGACCGGTCAGCCGGTCTGAAAGGGGCAGGGCCGCTGGTCTGTTCACCGGTCGAGCGCAGGTCCTCCATGATAGCACGTGTGGCGACCTGCTGGCCGATCGAGTTCTGCGTGAACGCCTTGCCTTTTGGGGAAAGAGCGCGCGCACCTTTCTGCAGGCAGCGCTCAGCGAGCAATATGTCCGCTGTGATAACGACCGACCTTGCATCGGCGCGCTCGGCGATCCAGTCATCCGCGACATCGGGCCCTTCATGCACCATCACCAGCTGGAACAGCGAATTGGAAGGGACGCGGATAAAGCTGTTGGCGACAACGTTCACCGGTAGCCGGTGGCGCAAGGCAACCTTGTAGACCTCATCCTTCACCGGGCAGGCGTCGCCATCGACGTGGATGACGATTCCTGCGGGGGCAGGTGCCTGCGTCGTCATTCGGGCGCGACGATTTCTGGCGCGTCCGTGAACGGCTCGATCCCGAAGGCCGGGTAGATTTCGCTCGGGAAGTAGGCGACGCCGCCTTTCATCACCATCCGGATCGTCTTGACGGCTTTGAGATCACTGACTGGGTCTCCCGGCACCAAAAAGAAGTCGGCAAGCTTGCCCTCCTCGATAGATCCGATGTCCTCGCCCATTCCGAGATAATCGGCGGCATCCTGCGTTGAGCGACGAAGGATCTCGCCCGGCGTGAAACCGATGGTCTGGTAGAGTTCAAGCTCGCGGTGAAGGGTGAGCGCGCCGCCAAGGTCCGTCCCGAACAGGATGAAGATCCCGCGATCATGCATCATCTGCAGCGTCTCGGTGATCTGGTCGAAAGCGCCGGCATAGGCAGCATCGTCTTCCGGTGTCTCGATGTTCGACCAGGCCTGGCGCGCCCGGCGCTGCACACCGACGGGCATATGTTCGATATAATCGACCATGCCCGGGTTGAGCTCTCCATTGCGTGACAGGAGGAGCGATTCATGGATGGCGAATGTCGGGTCAATGGCGACGTCGTTCGCCACCATCAGGTCCAGCGTGTGTTTGACCGCGTCTGAAGCAAGGTCAAGTTTCGGCAGGCGCTGAAGCGCGGTCAGGCGCAGCAGGGTGCGTGTGTCCTCATCAGCGTCCAGCACCCAGCCAAGCATGACCTGGTTGATGTGGGTGAGCTCATCATAGCCCGCCTCGATCATCGCATCGGCGCGCGAGAAGGCCGGGACGTGACCGGCAACGCGCAGGCCGCATTCGTGGGCCAGGTCCACCATTTCGGGGACCCACTCGCCCTTCATGGAATTGTAGATCTTGATCTGGTGGAACACACCCATCTCGCAGGATTTGCGGACGGCCTCGTTCGCTTCCTCCTGGCTGGTGACGATCATGCCATTGTTGGAGTTGTAGGGGCTCTTTCCTTCGATAAAGCTGGACTGGACAATGCGTGGTCCGGCAAGGGTACCGGCATCGATCTTTTCGATCAGTTCAGCCAGCACTTCATTGTCATTGCCCATGTCACGGACGAAGGTAACGCCGGCAGCCAGGTTCTGCATGGCTGCATCCTGTCCCATATGGCCATGCATGTCGGAAAGCCCGGGAATCAGCGTGCCTCCCGCGCCATCAATGACATATTCGCCAGCTGCTCCCGCGTTGGCAGCGTCAATCGAGACAATCCGCTCACCCTCGACAAGGACGGAGGCGGGCGGTGTAAGCCCCATTGTGTGAGGGTCGAAGATGCGGACATTGGTGATGCGGACCGGCGCGTCGAATGTGTGAGCGGTTTCGGCCTGCAGCTGTTCGAAGCGTGTCGTGGAATAGTGAACGGCCTTGTCTCGGAGACGGACGTCTTCGTCTTCAAAGCCTTCGCGGACGATCAGGAATTCAGGTGAGATCTGCGCAAACAGCGCATCCTCATCGTCGAGCAGGAAATAGGTCGGGTCGAGTTCCGGGCCAATGAGCGCATAGGCGGTCACTGTTTCTTCGTCAGCGCCGCTGACGGAAAACGTCTCCAGCTCCTGCAGCGAAAGGGAACCGCCGGGCAGGGCAGGCATGGACTGGTCCGCATCGGCCAGAAGCGCTGCAGAATAGATCGCAAGGGAATAGGGCGTGCCCGATTGTGCGATATAGACGGAGGGTTCAGCCACGACGGCTTCGCCGTCCCCCGTCGAGTCGGTCCAGCGTGCGGCGCTTCCATCGAGCGTGAAGCTCTCATTGATGGCGTTGCCGAAGGTTGAATTGCCTGCAACGTTCCAGGCGACCGGGACGCCATTCTCACCGACTGTTATCGTTTCGAGCATGGTCGGGCCGCGTCCATTGTTGCGGTATTCAAAATCCACGGTGACGGTGTCGCCAGCTTCCGTCACGAGCATGTCGCCGATCTTCGTGCCGGACGTCATGACTGTGTAGACCGTGTCGGTCGCCTGGGCCGCTGGCTGGGCCGAAGACGTGTCTGTCTGCGCGCCCGTTGCCGCGCCGCTGCACGCTGCCAGTGCCAACATGCTGATGCTTGTAATGAGACTCTGTTTCATGGACGTATCCTCTCCTGTAGGCGCGCTTCTCGCCCGGCGCACGGCGCTTTCATCGAAGGGCAACAAAGCACCCCGCTGGATGGAAGGCGAGAGGCTTTGCCTGAACTTTTCAGTTCTCTTGTGTCGCGGCTCCTATTTGCAAGGCTGATGAACTTGGCCAGAATGGCGCACGGCAAGTCGAAGGGGACGCGTCATGAAACATGAAGAGATCCGGACGGTCATGGTCGGCATCGCTGCGCTGGCCACCACAGCGTCCTGCGTGGTTGCGGGCGAAGATGCCCTCGCCGATGACTGGCCGGGCATTGCCTCGCTGCAATATGCGCAGGGCCGGTCCATGATGCATGAATGCGGGGCGACGATGATCTCAGAACGCTGGCTGCTCACGGCTGCCCATTGCGTCGATGAAGCCAGGATCGAGCGTAACGGGACCGCGGCCCAGTATTACCGCCGCGAAGATGGGATGATGCAACGCCTCGGTCCGATGCGGGTCGCTGTGGGCAGGACCCACCTTGCAGACGATGAAGACGTGAAGACTTATGCGGTCACGGCGCTCCATATCCATCCCGATTATGTGCCAGGAGAATTCGAGCGAGGCAGCGATATCGCGCTCCTGCAAATCGAGGCGGGCTATAAAGGGCCATATATGCGGATCGATGGCCTTGGTTTCGACGCGATCAGTCTTGCTTCGGATACGTATGTATCTGTTGCTGGCTATGGTAACACGGAAGAAACCAGCGTGGCGGAGGGTGACCTCAATGCCCGTGGCCGCGCTGTCTATGCCCCCAGCCTGAGGCTGCAGCAGGCGAGCCTGCCCCTCCTCAGCCTGGACGCATGCAAGGCCGGGCTCGACGCCGCAATTGAGCTTCACGGGCTCGAGCAGGTCTATGGCGACTATAGCCTCGGTGAGCACACAGTCTGCGCGGGCGGCGGCGAGCAGGACTCCTGCTATGGCGATAGTGGCGGGCCGCTGGTTGTCCACGATGAGTATGGTGAGCCGATTCAGGTCGGCATTGTAAGCTGGGGCCTCGGCTGTGCGCGCGCAGGCAGTCCCGGCGTGTATACGCGCGCTGCCAGCTATTCGGACTGGATATCCGACATAACACAACTGGACGAGCCCTCTGGCTAGGCGCGAATTCTTGTAAAAAATATTTGACAGTCAAAAATTTTTGACTATCTGTGTGTCAAATATCTTTTACAAGGAGGCGTCAACGCCATGTCTTTCCACGAAAAATCCGCATGGGCGATGGCCGTCATTCTGCTCGCAGGCCTTGGCTGGTACGTGCGAACCATTGCCGGCATGTCGGCAGGAATGGAGCAGCTGGCGCCGCCGGTGCTGCCGGTCGTCATCGCCTACATCGTGGTGATCGTGATCCTTTCGATTGTCGGGCACGTCCTGATCGCAGTGGCTAAGCCCTCAGAAGCCGACGATATGATGGATGAGCGTGACAAGCTGATTGCGGCTCGGGCGGGCAATGTCAGCGGCGTCCTGCTTGGCGTCGGCGTTCTCGCCGCCCTGGGCGCGTATCTCTTTACCTATGATGGCAATCTGCTTTTCCATGCCGCCTTCCTCGCACTGATGGTCTCGCAGATCGCCGAATACGGCGCGCGGATTGTCTATTATCGCGGCGGGGTCTGAGCGTGATGGCGAAGCGTCCTCCCATTACCAATCGTGTGCGGGAATTGCGCGAGCGGGACGGCCTGTCCCAGGCAGCGCTTGGCCAGGCGATTGGCGTGACACGCCAGACCGTCATTGCCATCGAACAGGGGCGGTACTCGCCGTCCCTGGAGAGCGCTTTCCGCATATCCCGCGTGTTCCACGCTGGCATCGAGGATGTGTTTGGCTGGGAAGAAGAGTAGGCAGAATCACATTGCCGAAGCGGCACGATATGACGAAGTGGCCAGGTCGCTTTCAATGGCCCTCGTTACTGAAATCTGCTATGCAGGACATATTATGAGAACGGATGTCGATGAACTCATCAAGAGGGTCTACATCGCGCGCCGGGACGACAATCCCGACGAAGCTCATCTTCTTGCGACAGACGCGCTCGAATATGCGCGCAGTACTCGTGATCCCGAAACGATTGTCCGGGCCCTGATGGCCAAGGGACAATGCTATCGCGACGAAGGCCGCTTCGATGACGCAGAGAGGCTTTACGTCGAAGCGGCCAACCTCTGCCGCCGCGAAGACGTGCCGCAGCTCGTTGTGGCGCATGTGATCCGCCATCTGGGAGATGTGACCGCCGAACTGGGCCGGTTTGGCCTTGCCAAGACGCACTATCAGGAAGCGCTGGATCTCTATCGGGAGATTGAGGATCTGCCGGCCGGAACACTCGCCAACGCGATTCGTCCACTCGCTCGCCTGCATGACATGCTGGATGACCATGTTGAGGCAATTGATTGCTGGCGCGAAGCCCGGGGGCTTTATGAGAAGGCCCGGATCAGCTCTGGTGTGGAAGAATGCACCCGCCGCCTGAACGGCGCCGGTTAATCACGGTCCCGGCGCTGCTTCTTGCCGCGCTCAATCTCGGTTTCAAGCGCCATGAACTTTGGCTCCCAGAAGGTGCGGAACTTGTCCAGCCACGCATCCGCCGCTTTCAATCCGTCCGCGCGGATCGCATAGATTCGTCGCGTCCCGTCGATGGTCGACGTGGCGAAGCCGGTCTCGCGCAGAATTTTCAGATGCTGTGAGACTGCCGCCTGCGATATGCCAAACTCGGTGCTTATGACGTCTGAAACGGCACCAGCAGGTTGTTCTGTCTCGGCGAGCAGCTCGAGTATTCTCCGCCGAACCGGATCACCTAGGACATCAAAGGCGTTCATCAGGCCCCCGGCGGCGTTTCGCCGAGATAGAAGGCGGTTGTGGCGGCGGCGCGCTTCGCCGCGATCTCAGGTTCTGCTCCACTTGCGGCATCTGCCTTGCCCCAGGCTTTGCCGCACTGACGGATCAGCCATTTTCCCTCGTCAGACTGGCCGAATGCGGTCTCGTCGAATTTTGCATCCGGATCAGCGAGGTGAAACTGCATTCCCATCAGGCCAAGATCCCAGCCGACGCCGACCGCGCCTGGCCCATAGGTCTCCCAGTGAGGACTGACGGGCGCGGTGTGGATGAGCGTCAGGCGGGCCTCGTCTCCATCTGGCGAGAGATGTATCTCCAGCCAGCTGATTTCGGCGCCGAACTCCCAGGTGAGGGAAAGATGCTCTGGCTTGTCACATTTCAGAATTGTGCCCCCGGCATTCCCAACGAGCTGGTACCGGCCACCGGGCCTGAGGTCGCCCTCGACCGGCAGGAAAGAACGGGGAAGGCGTTCGGGATTGGTAATCGCATCCCAGAGGTCGTCGATATCGGTATCGTAGACGCGCGAGAGGCGTACTGCGCGAACGGGCTTGCCGTCGCGTTCGCCTTCCTCGACCGAACGGTCCACGGCGCCAAACACTTTTGAGAAATCCATGGGGCTTTTCCTATAAGTTGTGTCTTATATAAGTGAAAACTGATAGGATTGCAAATTCGCTAGAACGGCACGTTCGGATCGTCCTCGCCCGCCTGTCCGAACGCAAGTCCGGCAAAGTCAAACACGCGCGGGTCATGCAGGTGGCTCGGTCGCACGGTTGCGAGCGCATGCGCCATGACCTGCCGCACGCCCGGCTTCTTGCGTTCCCAGTCATCCAGCATCTGTTTCATCGCTACCCGCTGCAGCCCGTCCTGTGAGCCGCAGAGATTGCACGGGATGATCGGGAAGTTCATCGCCTCGGCAAACTTGGCAAGATCATCTTCGGCGCAGGTGATCAGCGGGCGCAGCACGAACATGTCGCCAGCATCATTGAGCAGTTTTGGTGGCATTGCTGCCATCCGCCCGCCATGCACGAGGTTCATCATGAAGGTCTCGAGCGCATCGTCGCGGTGGTGACCGAGCACGATGGCCTCGCAGCCTTCCTCGCGCGCGATGCGGTAGAGGATGCCGCGGCGCAAGCGCGAGCACATGGAGCAGAAGGTCCGCCCTTCCGGCACTTTTTCGGTGACGATGGAATAGGTGTCCTCGGTCTCGATCCGGTACTTTACGCCGACCTTGTCCAGCCATTCCGGCAGGACGTGTTTGGGAAATCCGGGCTGTCCCTGGTCGAGGTTGCAGGCGATGAGGTCCACCGGCAGCGCCCCTTGCCATTGCAGGTCAAGCAGAGCCGCAAGCAGCCCATAGCTATCCTTGCCGCCTGACAGGCAGACCAGCCATTTCGGCTTGTCGGGCCGCGCGCGGTCGACCATGCCGAAATCGTCAATTGCCTGAAGGGCATTGCGAACAATCCGCTTGCGAAGCTTCTTGAACGTTACGCTCTTCGGCACGTCCGCAAACAGGGGCGGCACGAGCCCGGTCATCATGTCGTCAGCCATGGCGCTCTATCGCATGCAGCCTGCCAGAGCGCAAAGGCTCCGAACAGCCTACTCATACTCGATCATCAGCTCGATGCGGCGGTTGAGTGGCTCGTCCACCTCGTCATCTGTCGCTTCGACGGGCTGCGCTTCGCCGAGGGCTTCAGTGACAATGATGTCGGGTTCAACCCCTGCTGCGTTCACGATGTACGCCTTGAGAGCGTCTGCCCAGCCTCTTGTCCGCGCCTGGTTGTCTTCATCAGAGCCAACTGTGTCGGTATGAGCGCGGATCGTGACAGAGGAAACATCGCCGCGCGCCAGGGCTGGCATGAATTGAGGCGCGAGCGACTCCGGATCGAAATCGTCGCGGTCGTTCACATAAATGACGACATAAAATGGCGGCAGCGCGGTCGGGGGTGCGCTACGCGGCGCCGGTGCCTCTTCCATGACGGGCGGAGGAGGCGGTGGAGGCGGGGCCATTTCGCGGGCTGGGCCAAAGCGGGCGTCTGCGGGGGCCTGGCTCACATCGGTCAGCGGAAAGGCATCGCGGAACAGGGAGCACTCTTCATAGCCAGGCGCGATTTCCGCGTTGACGCGGAAATACTCATCGCCGTCGTCGAGCGCGCCGAAGCGCAGTCGTTCCAGCGCGCGGTCTTCCGGATTGGCCTCTGCCATGGCGCATAGCATGTCGCCGAGGATGAAAGGATTGTCCGAATAATAATTGTGGCCAAGGCCGAACAGCTCTGTTGCGACTCCGGTCGCGTCGACCGTCTCGTAGAACTCGTTGCGGCGGATATAGGGCTTGTTGCCATCGGTATCACCGAGTCGGAGCTTCTGGTTGACGATCTCGCTGACATGCAGGGCGCGGTCGGCGTCCGAGGTATAGATCGTCACATTGGCTTTCAGATTGTCGAGCACACCGGTGATCTGATCGAAGATTTCGCGGTCGACATCCGCGGCGACGAGGATGATGCGGAACTCGATGTCGCCCTCGCCATGCCTTTCGAGATAGTCGGCAGCATAGTCTTCGAGCGCCTTGGTGAGTATACGGTTGCCCATGGAGTGGGCGACGATGTTGATCCGGTCGATGTCGGAATTCTCGATGATGATATCGAGGAATTCTTCGAGATATGGGGCGGCCTCGATGGACCGGTCCTGATCGCCACGATAATCGCCGAGCGACACCTTGCCGGCGGACGGCCAGCTGAACAGGATCGGCACGCCAACGTCGAACAGGTCGCGGCGGGACAGATCGACCGAAAGCTGAGCCGAGCGGATCAGCGCGTCCTCGAATGGCGTGTTAAAGCCGTGCACAAAGAGGAGGGCGGAGTAGGAATTGTTCTCGATCAGCTGGTCGTCGAGTTCCATCAGGAAGCGTTCCTGACCCGTCTTGGTGATGCGCGTCAGGAAGACATATTTGACGAGCTCATTGTCCTCTTCGGGCACCTCGCCCTGAAGGAATGGTGTCTCGCCGCGCTCCCTCGTCCCGCCTTCCTCAATCAGTTTCGGCAACCAGACATCGGCGCGGCCAAGGTGTAGCTCACCAGCATTTTCGGCTTCGGTGCCAGTCGTGTCGATTTCGCCATCAGCAGCCGGGGCGGCACCGTCAAATCTGACTTTCCGGTTGGTGCCATAGAAGACGCGCACGCAGTCGACCGCATCCTGCGTGCTGCCTGTCAGGAGCTCGCGGCAATCGGTGCCAAACTCAGGATGATGAAGCGTTGTCTTTGGCTGCAAGGCCACGAGCGTCGTCGCGAACGCACCGCCAAACAAGGAGAAAATCATCAACCAGAACAGGACACGCCGCATGTTCATCCCTCACCACCGAAGACGCGTTATGATCACACGCATAGCACGATTTCAAGGCGGTGTTGGGGCCTTGGGCCGGCGCTTTGAAATTGCGAGGCGGGCAAACCGGCCTAGGCCAGCTGCCTGCCCCAGCTTCCAGAGAGGATCGCTGCGCTAGAAGCGCACGGTGAGCGTGGCCTGGAAGGTCCGCGGATTGAGCGGACGGAAGAATGCTACGCCGGCAAAGACGAAAGCGGTTGGCACTTCTTCATCGAGCAGATTGTCGACATTGAAGCGCAGATTCACATTTTCCGGGACGCCGAACCCGTTTGGTCCGCCAAGGTCCAGATAGGCGCTGAGGACGGTGTAGGATTCCATCTCATAGCTCTCGGCGAAGTCTGCAGAGCGTTCGCCTGTGTATTTGCCGGAAATGTTGGCAACCAGCCACTCTGTGGGTTCGTAGGTGACGCCGCCGGTAAACAGCCATTCCGGGCTGTCGGCGAGACGTGAACCGGCCGGGTTTCCGGCGAAGGCGTCCTTCGACTCTGCTTTATTGTAGGTCAAGTTCCCGTCGAAATAGAGTACATCATTGAACACCGAAGGCTGGTACACGCCCGAGAGCTCGAAACCGTAAGCCTCGGTCTCACCCGCATTGAGATAAAACGCTTCCGGTTGACTGGTCGCGGGGTTGATGACGCTTCCTGCGACAAGGCGATTATCAAAGCTGGTATAGAACAATGCTGCAGACCCGTAGAATTCGGGCCTGTTTGTCCGGATGCCGATTTCATAGTTGTTGGATTCCTCGCCCTCCGGGGCGGGCAACGGATCGGTGGCGTGATTGGTCGATGCAATCGAGAAGATGTCATCTGCCCCGCGCGGCAAGGCATAGTTCTGCGAGTAGGACGCAAAGACCTGGTCGAAGTCTGTCAGCTGATAGACTGCGCCCACCATTGGGGAGAAATTGTCCTCATATTCGGCTTCGATGTTTTGAGGGCCGAACATTTCGTAGTCGTTATAGTCGCGGTAGCCATCGAGCGAGTAGTCAACGCTGAGGCTCTTGATGCCGACTTCGACGTTGAGCTTGTCGTCGAGCAGGCTGACCGTGTCCTTGATGTAGAGCTGGGTGGTCTCGCGCACCGATGTGTAGTCACGCCGGAAATAGGCTGTTTCGTCCGCGATCACGTTGCCGTCGGATGAGCCATTGGTCTTGTTCAGGCGCTGCTGCGTGCGGTTATAGTCCTCGTCCTCATACCAGACGCCGGCTTCAAGCGTATGGTTTGCGACGTCCCATTCCAGCCCGGCGACCAGGCCTGTCCGTTCGCCGCCGACTTCCGACAGGCCCCATTGCACGCCGCGCGGATGGGTGACGTCGAGGCCGGCTGCAAGCTGGCGGTTATAGATGGCAAGCGAGTTCGGATAACTGTCGGGCGAGACGCCATAGCCGTCCTTGTCTTCCCGGTAGGCGGTTGCCTTCAGCGTCAGCCCGTCGGTGATGTCAGTCTCGAAGTTCAACGAATACAGCGTATCGTCACGGATATTGATGCGGTCTTCATAATACCTGGTACAGGCGCTGCCGGTGAAGATCGGTGTGTAGTCATTGTCATCGATCACGCCGTCATTGTTGAAGTCGACAGAAAGTGGCGCCACACAGCCTGTTTCGGGCAGGATCGGGGAGTAGCCGTAATAATAGTCCGCCTCGAACACCGATTCCGGGCCGGACGGGGAATCGTAGTCGAAGAAGTCATTGTGAACATAGCCGAAAGTCAGGAATGTGTCGGCGTCGAACTCATACTTGATCTTTCCTTCGATATGTTCGCGGTCGATCGTGCCGGGGCCGCGCCACAGGTCGCTGTCGGTTTTCGAGCGGCTGACATAGGCCGAGAGACCGCCAATATTGCCGGTTTCGAGCTTGATGAAGCTGCGCTCCAGATTGTCGTCACCGAGCGTATAGGCAATCATGCCGCCCGCCTCGTCGGACGTGTCGACTGTATTATAGGAGACGATCGGGCCGAGAGAGGCATAGCTGGGCAGGGAGACGTCGCCCGCGCCGGGCGAGGCCACAACCGAGCCGAGATTCTCATTGTCCACGTAACGGAAGATCGGGCTTCCCCCGAATGCATCCGAGCGGCCCATCGGCACGCCGTCGAGGACGAACCCGATCTGTTGCAGGTTGAAGGCACGGACCGTCACCGAGTTGCCGAACTCATAGAGGCCGAGCGCGCCATCTGTCTGCACGTTGAAGCCTGGCAGAGACTCCAGCATTTTCAGGCCGGAAATGCCGCCTGGAGCCGAAAGAAGTTCTTCGCGTGTGACGGCGACGGTATTCGTCGCCTCGTCGAGGCCGATCGCTTCGTCGGTGGTCGAGACGCGCCGACCGGTCACGAAGACCGTACTCTGTCGTGCTTCTGCAGAGTCTTCGTCCTGCGCAAGGGCAGGCATCGACGGGAGGCTGGCAATCAGTGCGAGCGCAGTGGCAGCGCCGAACTGGGAACGAAAGCATAGTCTCATGGGAGGATCCTTACTTGTTGTCTCTGTTACACCTTGCGACCGAGACAAAGACGGGACTGTTCACCCGACAACCAAATTGTCGAATGTCTTAACGAGCTATGTCTATATGCATTACTTTTGCGCAATATTGTTGCGGTGCAGCACAAGCATGCGGCTTGCTTGTTGCAAGTTTGCGATAAGTGCTATTCCCAAGCTGTATTGGTTGCTTCAGTCTTCAGAGAGGGGATGCTGCCCATAGGCAGGGTTATTCTTTAGGTTAAAGAGGCTGCAAATCTGCATGGTTTCTGGAGCGCATTCCTTAATCGCGCAACGGATGGGTGGGGACGGCGCCACGCAAAAATTCCTGCAGCGTTCGGGACGCTGCCAGGCGAGCTCTACCTCATATTCGCCGCTGTCTCCGCCTGTTCCAGCGCATACGCCTTGATCGACTTGTAATCTGCCTTGCCGTTGGGAGCGCGCCCGAGATCCGCCTTGAAGAAGATGCGTTTGGGGGCCTTGTAGCGCGCAAGTTGGGTCTGCACGAAACTGCGCAGCGTGTCTTCGTCTGCCTTTGCCCCGTCATTCAGTTCCACGACGGCGGTGACCGCTGAGCCCCATTTGTCGTCTGGCAGGCCGACCACCAGGGCATCGCGCACAGCCTCATGATTCTTCAGCGCCTCTTCCACTTCTTCCGGATAGATTTTTTCGCCGGCCGAATTTATGCAGTTCGACCCTCGGCCAAGCAGGGTGATCGTGCCGTCTTCATCGACTGTGCACCAGTCTCCCGGAACCGCATACCGGACACCATCGACTTCCCAGAAGGTCTTGGCGGACTTTTCAGGGTCCTTGTAATAGCCGAGGGGCACGGCGCCGCCGCGGGCGATGAGGCCGGCCTCTCCGGAGCCGGGTTTCACCTCGCGGCGGTCTTCGGTGAACACCTTGCACGTATCCCCAATCTGGAATTTCGCGGTCTGCTGAACGCCCTCTGCGGTTGTCACCGACATGCCGAAACCGACCGCTTCGGAAGCCCCGAAACTGTCCATCAGTGCAACCTGCGGGATGTGTTTGATGAGCCCGCGCTTGACCTCCATGGACCACATCACGCCGGAGCTGGTGATCGTCTGTACGGATGACAGGTCATACTTGCCAGGATTGGCTTCGAGCACTTTCAGCATGGGCTTGGCGAAGGCGTCGCCAACAATGGCCATGGCCGTAACGCCATGGCGGTCCACCGTTTCCCAGAGTTCTACCGGGTCAAACGTTTTCGTGTTCTGCAATGTAACGATGCAGCCGCCCGCAATCATCGAGCCCATGGCTGTGAACAGGCCGGTGCCATGCATCAGCGGGCAGGCCGGAAGCTGACGCGACAGTTTTCCTGCCTCATTTGTCCACGCAATGTGCTGGTCCATGTTCTCAGGCGCGAAGCCGTAGATTTTCACCATCGCTTCGCGGGAACTTTCGCGCCAGATACGATGACTCCACATGACGCCTTTCGGCATGCCAGTGGTGCCTCCGGTATAAAGAAAGAGCTGGTCATCATCAGACCGCTCGATATCCAGCGGGGTGCCGTCGCCTTCAGTGGCGAGGTGTTCATAGGTCAAGGCAAAGTCTGGCGTGTCCGACCCATCGCCGCCAATCTCGACCCAGGCTTTCACCTTCGGAAGCTTTGTCCGCACCCGCTCGACATTGCCGCGAAACTCCCGGTCAAAGAAGACGACGGCGGAGTCCGAATTGTCGAAAATGTAGGTCAGTTCGTCGTCGAGGTAGCGATAATTCACGTTGACGTGGGTGAAGCGGCCTTTGAAGCAGGCGGCGAGCGCTTCCATGTATTCCGGCTGGTTGCGCAGATAGAAACCGGCCTTGTCACCTGTCTCGATACCGCGTGCACGGAGGTTTCGGGCGACATTGTTCGAACGCGCCGTCATCTCGGGCCATGAAACAATGCGGTCTCCGTGGATCAGTGCTGGATCATTGGCGCCAAGCTCGCGGCCAACGGCATCGAGCATGTCGCCGAGATTGAAGATGCTGTTGCCCATTACAAGCATGCCTCCCTGAATGACTGTTTCTGTTTTCCGCGAGAATAAGCAGAAATCAGAGAGCCGGGGAGGGCTGACGTCGCGTCGGCTAGCCGATGTGGGCCTTGCCCCACCAGAAACGGTTCCAGAAGCGCTTGCGCCGCCAGGCCTTTTCGAGTTTGCGGTTATTGGGCGCGTCGAGAACGCCGCGCGGGATAAGCATGTCGTTCATGACAGGCTGATAGCGCCGGATGAGGTCTTCCTCGATGCGGGCACGGGCGCGGGCATTCGGCACTTTCAGGATGTGGCGCTCCGTTGCGCCGCGATTCCACCAGGCCTCCGGCCAGCGCTCATGGCCGATCAGGCGGCTTTTGAGGTTGGTCGCCTTGCCGATGTAGAGCGGGTCGAGAAAGAAGACGAACCGCCGGCGCACGAAGACATAGATCCCTGCGCCATCAGGGATTCCCTTGTCCGTCAGGGTGACGTTGAACTTGTATTTGCGCCCGGTTTCTCCAAACCAGGGATGAGCACCAAACACGATCATCTGCGTGCCTCCTCCATACTTTGGCGAAGAGTCCCGCCGACATGGTTAATTGCGGGTTAACATCTCGGGGTGCCGGAAAGGTGCTTTGAAGGATTTTCTGTGGTCTCAGGCGGCCGCTTCGAGTGCCCTACGGACAGGCGCGAAGGTCATTCGGTGACACTTGCAGGGGCCGAGTTCCCGCAAGGCTGACGAATGCGCGGCCGTGCCATACCCCTTGTGCTGACGGAAGCCGTAGCCGGGATACTGGTTGGCAAGGCCTTGCATCTCGCGGTCCCGGGCGACCTTGGCGAGGATCGAGGCAGCTGAGATTGCAGGCTCGGTCAGGTCGCCCTTGACAATTGCGCTCGCCGGGCAGGGAAGGGCCCTTGGCAGCGAATTTCCATCCACAAGAACCTTGTCCGGGATGATGCCCAATATGGCTATTGCGCGCGTCATGGCGAGGAATGTTGCTTCGCGGATATTGAGACGGTCAATCTCATCGGGACTCGCCCAGCCTATGCCGAAGGTCAGGGCTTTTGCCTTGATTTCCGGGTAAAGCGCCTCGCGGCGGGCTTCTGTGAGTTTCTTGGAATCTGTCAGTCCATCAATGGGTTGCGCCGGGTCGAGTATGACCGCGCCGGCCGTTACCGGCCCCGCCCAAGGGCCGCGTCCGGCCTCGTCAACGCCGCAGATCATTCCTATCTTGGTCATAACAGCACCAATCCATCATGATTCCGGGAGCCTTAACCATGAGCGACGCTTATTGCATTCAGATTAACGAGACAGGTGGACCGGACATTTTAACCAAAGTCCCGGTGGAGCCAAGAGAGCCTGGCCCGGGCGAAGCCCTGATCCGGCAGAGCGCCATCGGCCTCAATTTCATCGACACCTATTTCCGCACCGGGCTTTATCCGGCCAAGCTGCCTTTCACACCAGGCCAGGAGGCGGCTGGCACGGTCAGCGCGATTGGCGAAGGTGTCAAAAATCTGAATGTGGGTGATCGCGTCGCCTATCTGGGTTCAGGCACCTATGCGACGCATTTTACCGGTCCCGCCGCTCGCATGATCAAGTTGCCCGACGGCATTTCCGAGGAAGACGCAGCTGCGACCCTTCTAAAGGGGCTGACTGCCTGGATGCTGCTCTTTGAAATCCGCAGGGCCAGCCCCGGAGAAACCGCCCTGGTCTGGGCGCCATCAGGCGGTGTCGGTTCGTTGCTCGTACCGTGGGCAACATCGATGGGGGTTCGCGTCCTGGCTGTGACGTCCACTGAAGAGAAAGCCGAACTTGCGCGCAAGGCTGGGGCTGATCAGGTCATCTTTTCGCACGAAGACGTCGCTGGACGCGTGCGCGCCCTGACGGGAGGCAAGGGCGTCGATGTCTCCTATGACAGTGTCGGCAAGTCGTCGGCGAAAGCGTCGCTTGACAGTCTGAAGCCGCGTGGATGGTGGATGACATATGGCAATGCATCCGGCGCCGTCGAACCGCTGTCTCCGGGAGAGCTCAACCGGCGTGGTTCACTCGTCATGACGCGGCCAGGGCTTTACCATTTCATTGCGCAGGATGAGGACTGGCGCCGCGGTTCGGCTGCTTTGCTCGGTGCGCTGAAGACCGGGACCATCAAGGCCCAGGTCGGGCAGACTTTCCCACTGGACAAGGCGGCGGATGCGCACCGCGCCCTGGAAGGCCGGCAGACCACGGGGTCTACCCTGCTGACGCCCTAGTCCTCGCCTGCGTCCTTCCCCAGGGGGCGCTTGTTGAAGAGATGGGATTCCATCACTCGCAGCGGCACCAGGATGATGAGTGCGAATACGGTCGCGATGAGAGCGATTGCCAGGAACCCTGCGCCGCAGGCCAGCCCGATGGCGCCGGCAAGCCACATGCCGGCACCAGTCGTCAGGCCTTTGACGTTGCCACGTGCCTGAATGATGGTCCCGGCCGCCAGAAAGGCCACCCCCGCTGTGACGGCCTCCACAACCCGCAATGGGTCGAGCTGGGTGCGTTCGTCATTGGCTGCGAATACCGCCATCATCTCAATCGTGATGAGGGCAAAGAGGGCGGCTGCCAGCGAGGTCAGCATATGGGTGCGAAGTCCAGCCGGACGCTCGCGAACCTCCCGTTCGAATCCGATCAGAAATCCGCAAAGGCAGGCCAGCCCGAGCCGTACAAGGATCGCAAGCAATGGTGTGTGCGTGTCGAATGTGACTGCCGTCATCAATCCAAATCATAGCTAAGGCGATACCAACCTACGAACGACGCCCCGAATGGTTTCGTGCATAAGCGAAATCAGGGTGTTGGCACTGGCTCGGGAGGGATCTCCAGAAGCAGGGCTGGGTCGATATAGAAATCTCCATCCCTGTCTTCGCTTGCCGTATTGCGCCACTTCACCGCCCAGTGGAGGTGCGGCCCTGTCGTGCGGCCTGTATTGCCTGAGAGGCCAAGCGGGTCTCCGGTGTCGACAAAATCGCCAGCTTTCACTTCGACCCTGGACATGTGCATGAAGACGGACACCAGCCCGCCGCCATGATCAAGGAAGACGCTTCCCCCCTCATAATAGAGATCAGGATCACTGAGAATGACGACACCGCTGGCAGGCGCAACTATAGGCGTGCCGGTCGGGACAGCCATGTCATAGCCGCGGTGGACTGAGGTGCTCTCGCACTCCTTCCCGTCGACCCCCACGCCGATATATTTGCGCGTTGGTCCGAAAGGCGAAGAGGTAGGGCCTGTTGCGGGTTTGATGAAGCCCTGGGACGCGGCGGGACCCTGGTTGAACGTTGCAAAAGCGTCCTGCTTCTTCACCCAGCTTTCGGCGGCATGCTGTTTCTGCGCTTCGGTGCGGGCATCGACCTTGTCGCAGTCGAGCCCGCGGATGACGCGATAATCGTCTGTTCGAGGCGTAATCTGAACGGTCAGCGGCGTTACATTTGGTGCTCGCGGCGTCAGGGTCAGCTCAGGCGCTTCATCCTGTGCAAGACCGATGACCACCCTGCCGTCGGCGTCCGTCCTGACCGAGCGGACGGTGGTTCCGCCGGGCGCGATGACATCGATCGATGTTTCGGCAGGGCCCGAGCAGACCAGCAACCCGCTCTGCTTTGCCGCGCCGGCGCAGGTCAGCTCCGCGACCGCAGGAGAGGCTGGCAGGAGAAATACGAGACCCGGAAAAATCAGATCGCGAAGGAGAAACATGTCAGTCCTGCTTGCTGACCATTCGCGATGCGGCAGCCTCGGCGTCGACATAGGCTTCCTGATGGTCGACGCTCCAATAGCGAAGGGCCTGCAACGGGATCTTCCGACCGGTTACCGCGCAGACGACATAATCGCCCGGCTCGATCACTTCGAGATCGGCATCAAGATAGCGCAGGCGCGCTTCTCCACCAGGTTTTCCGGTTCGCGTAAGCATGAGGCCATAATGGTACGTTTGAGGCGCTGACGGAAGGCCTGTTTGGCGCAAAGCTGCATTCGGTCAGGGTTGTGATGGAGGCGGAGTGGTTGCAACGCCCGTCGGTGCTGGCTCAGAAGGCTCGGGCCGGTCCGGATTCGGCGTGCGGAAGATGAGATCAAGACTGCGCATATAGGTATGCGGCCAGTCTCCCTTGCGGACATGCTGACGCGCCCGCAGCACGATCTCCACGGCTACATCTGCGTGCGAGAAAACATATTCTTCCAGGAGGTCACCCGATGACAGGTCGGCTTCGTCAGGCGGCGTTGCGGTCCATCTCGACATGGCAGGGCAGGCGGCGATCTGTTCGACCAGCGCGTCGCGGCGGTCTCGCATGTCGTCGAGATATTCTGCCTCGCCATTGGTCATGTCGAGCTGGCAGGTCACCTGATTGTACGCGCTGTCAGCCGTCAGCTCCGAGGCCGCCGGTACCACGACGGTGCAATAGTCAGCGCCGAGCGCCCTGAAGGCGTCGCCTGCCGGGTATTTGCCGAGCGGGGCGCCGCCCAGCGTGGAGGGCGACAGCGTCGCGAACCGCGTTGCCAACACGCCCGCGCGAATGATCGGCCCGATCTCGAGGCAGACAGGATCGGCGGGCGGTGCTTCGACCACCCTTGTGGCCGTTGGGTAGGTCGGCCGGGTCGGCGGGGCGGACTGAACGGTAGGGGCGAAGGGAAGAGTGGTTGGTGGTGGATCGTCGGCAGGCGGCGTTTGTACGTCGGTCGTTTCCTGCGCAAGCGTTGGCGATGACAGGAACAAGGCCGCACACACGCCAGCCAGAAGAGTTCGAATGTCCGACATGTTGATCCTTGCAAGCACAGTCCCTTCGGTGCGCGAGTCTAGGCGGCTCCGCCCCTTGCTGGCAAGCATTTGCGACACGCCAGAAGTTTTTGTTTTGTTCTTGAGAACATATGTGGTACATGCGGTGGACTTGATGAAACGCCGGCCTTGCAATGCAGGGCCAGATATGGACCTAAGGAGACGACTCATGGCCAAACCCGCATTGCAACTCGTGGACAAGGAATCCGGCGTGGACAAGCAGAAAGCACTCGAAACCGCCCTCGCAAATATTGAGCGGTCCTTCGGCAAGGGCTCGGTAATGCGGCTCGGCGACAAGCAGACAATGGATATCGAGGCTGTCTCGACCGGTTCGCTTGGCCTCGACATCGCCCTCGGCATTGGCGGCCTGCCAAAAGGCCGGATTATCGAGATTTATGGTCCGGAAAGCTCCGGTAAGACGACCTTGTCCCTGCACGCTGTGGCCGAAGCTCAGAAGAATGGCGGTGTCTGCGCCTTTGTTGACGCAGAGCACGCGCTGGATCCGGTCTATGCGTCGAAACTCGGCGTTGACCTCGATGACCTGCTCGTCTCGCAGCCTGATACGGGCGAACAGGCGCTTGAGATTGCAGATACGCTGGTGCGGTCTGGCGCTGTCGATCTTCTGGTCATCGACTCTGTTGCGGCGCTGACACCGCGCGCGGAAATCGAAGGCGAGATGGGTGACAGCCTGCCGGGTCTTCAGGCCCGCCTGATGAGCCAGGCGCTGCGCAAGCTGACGGGTTCGATTTCGAAATCGAAATGTATGGTGATCTTCATCAACCAGATCCGGATGAAGATCGGCGTGATGTTTGGCAGCCCCGAGACGACGACGGGCGGCAATGCGCTGAAATTCTATTCCTCGGTCCGTCTCGACATTCGCCGCATTGGCGCGATCAAGGACCGTGATGAGGTCATCGGGAACCAGACGCGGGTGAAAGTCGTCAAGAACAAGGTGGCCCCGCCCTTCCGCCAGGTCGAATTCGACATCATCTATGGCGAAGGCATCTCGAAGACCGGGGAGTTGATCGACCTTGGCGTCAAATGCGAAGTGATCGAGAAGTCCGGCTCCTGGTACTCCTACAAGGAAGACCGGATCGGTCAGGGCCGCGAGAAGACCCGCCAGTTCCTGAAGGACAATCCCGAGATCGCTGACGAGATCGAGACCGAGATCCGCAAGCGCTCCGGTCTGCTGTCCGATGTCATGCTGTCCGAGGATGGTGACGATTCGGGGAGTTCCGACGATATCGACGAGGCTGAAGCAGGCTGAGGCATGTAAGCCGCACTGCAATTGAATGGGCCCTGCGGCGCGCCTGACGCTTGGCGCGCCGCAGGGGACTCTTTATATCCCCAGTTTCAATGTCGATTGTTCGCAGCAGACTGCGCGCTCGGCTGATAGACCGACGGGGCCAGGATTAAACACAATGACAAGCGTCAATCACCTTCGCGAGACTTTCCTCTCCTATTTCGAGAGACAGGGCCACACCCGCAAGGCGTCGGCGCCTCTGGTGCCGGACAATGACCCGACCCTGCTTTTCGTAAATGCCGGCATGGTCCCGTTCAAGAACATCTTTACCGGGGCAGAAACACCATTCGCGCCGCGCGCAGCCACGTCGCAGAAATGCGTTCGCGCTGGCGGCAAGCACAATGACCTCGACAATGTCGGGTATACGGCGCGCCATCACACCTTCTTTGAAATGCTCGGCAACTTCTCGTTCGGAGATTATTTCAAGGACGACGCGATCGCATTTGCCTGGGAACTGGTCACCAGGGAGTTCGGCCTGTCAAAGGATCGGCTTCTTGTCACCGTCTATGCCGAGGACGAAGAAGCGGCCGACATCTGGAAGAAGGTGGCGGGCCTGCCCGATGACCGTATCATTCGCATCGCGACGAGCGACAATTTCTGGTCAATGGGCGATACAGGGCCATGCGGGCCATGCTCTGAAATCTTCTTCGATCATGGTGACAAGATACCTGGTGGTCCTCCGGGGTCTCCGGATGAGGATGGCGACCGGTTCATCGAAATCTGGAATCTCGTCTTCATGCAGTATGAGCAACAGGCCAATGGTGAACGCATAAATCTTCCCAAGCCCTCCATTGATACGGGCATGGGGCTGGAGCGCATGGCCGCCGTCCTGCAGGGCGTTCACAACAATTACGAGATCGACCTTTTCCAGAAACTGATTGCTGCGGAAGAAGACGTCTACAAGGCGAAAGCGGCCGGCGACCAGCTCGCCTCATTCCGCGTTATTGCGGATCATCTTCGCACGTCTGCCTTCCTGATTGCCGACGGCGTGACGCCGTCGAATGAAGGGCGCGGCTATGTGCTGCGCCGGATCATGCGGCGCGCCATGCGTCACGGTCACCTCCTCGGCGCGCGCGAACCGGCCATGTTCAGGCTGGTGGGCGCGCTCGCCAGTGAGATGGGCGAAGCCTATCCGGAACTCGTTCGGGCACAGCCAGCCATCGAAGCGGCGCTCGAACAGGAGGAGGCTCGTTTCCAGCGCACGCTGGGCCGCGGCCTGGCCCTGCTGGACGAGGCGACCGAAGGCCTTGCCGAACAGGATGAACTGCCAGGTGAAACAGCGTTTCGTCTCTACGATACGTTCGGCTTTCCGCTGGACTTGACGCAGGACATTCTTCGCGGCCGGGGCATGAGCGTCGATACAAAAGGCTTTGACGACGCCATGGCGCTCCAGAAGCAGGCTGCGCGCAGTGCCTGGGCGGGCTCGGGCGACGCCGGGTCAGACGCCATCTGGTTCCGTGTGCGCGACAAGGTCGGGCCGACCGAATTTCTTGGATATCAGGGGGTCGATGCAGTCGGCACACTGAAAGCCATCGTGGCCGATGGCGCAATGGCGGACGCTTTCGAGGGCGGCGATTGCGAACTCGTCTTCGACCAGACGCCGTTTTACGCCGAAAGCGGTGGTCAGGCCGGCGATCATGGCGAGGTTCACTTTGACAATGGCGCTCGCTTTATTGTGCGCGACGTCCAGAAACGCGCCGGCGATGTTCATGTCCATATTGGTGAATTGACCGATGGGGCCGTGAAGACCGGCGATGCGGCAAGGCTCGTGGCGAGCTTTGAGCGCCGCCAGCGCATCCGCGCCAATCATTCTGCGACGCACCTTTTGCACGCCGCCCTGCGCAGCGTGCTGGGCGCGCATGTGACGCAGAAAGGCTCCCTGGTCGAGGAAGACCGGCTGCGCTTTGACTTCTCGCATGGCGGCCCGCTCACGCCGGCTGAGATCGAAGCGATCGAAGAGCAGGTGAACGCCGTCATTCGCCAGAATGATGAAGCAAAGATCCGCGTCATGGCGCCAGACAAGGCCATAGAGGCCGGAGCCCTGGCGCTCTTTGGCGAAAAATATGGTGACGAAGTTCGCGTTCTTTCGATGGGCCAGTCCCTCGAAGCGGATGAGCGCCCATACTCGGTCGAATTGTGCGGCGGCACACATGTGTCTCGCACCGGCGATATCGCGGCCTTCGTGATCACGTCCGAAGGCGGGGTGTCAGCGGGTGTGCGCCGGATCGAGGCTGCGACAGGCGCCGAAGCGCTGTCCTTCCTCAAGGGCCGTGCACAGGTCGCGCTCGATCTTGCTGACCAGCTCAAGGTCCCTCTGAAGGATGTCGGGCGCAAGGTTGCGTCTCTCAGCGAGGAGCGCCGCAATCTCGAACGCGAACTGGCGGACGCCAAGCGCAAGCTTGCCATGGGCGGCGGTGGATCATCCGCGCCCGCCGGGCCGGAGGAGATTGGCGGCTTCAAGCTCATCGCCCGCGTGGCGGACGGTGTTGGCGGCAGGGACCTTCGTGGCCTCGTCGATGAAGCAAAGTCGAAACTCGGCTCCGGCATTGCTGTCTTTGTCGGCGTCAATGAAGGCAAGGCTGCTGTGGCGGTTGGCGTCACAGACGATCTGACCGGCAAGGTCTCGGCCGTCGATCTCGTGCGTGTCGCGGCTGCTGAAGTTGGCGGCAAGGGCGGTGGCGGCCGGCCGGACATGGCGCAGGCCGGTGGCCCGGACGGTGACAAGGCAGATGCTGCGCTCGATGCGGTCCGCAAGGCGCTCGCTGGCGAATCCTAGGCTGGGAAAACCGGTTCGCTGTCTCCGGTCTTCCATTGCGCAAATTTGGGCATGATCGCCTTAAAGCGTTGGCTTTCGAGGTGTTCACCCAACCAGCGCTGCAAGGCCGGGTAGGGCTGCGTGTCGAACCAGGCGCGGTCAGTATTCGCGAACTGGCGTAGGAACGGCATGATGGCTAGGTCGGCCAGCGATACGCGATCGCCGAAGAGCTGCGCGCTACCGGTCAGGCGTTCATTGAGCGTCACCAGGAAACCGGTCGCGGCGGTCCGATGATCCGCGGCGACAGCGCCTTCATACCTGTCTGGATATTTGTAGCGATCAAGATGATGCTTGAACGGTCCGTCGCAAGCCGCGATCAGCGCCAGCATGTCGTCGAGCGTTCCCGTTTCCGGTTCCAGCAGGCTTTCCGGATCGGCTTCGCCCAGGGCGTGACGCATCACATCAAGGCTTTCATCAATGACCTCGCCCGAGCTGAGCTGAAGGACCGGAACCGTCGCTTTGGGTGAAATCTCGAGCATTTCCGCGGGTTTGTCTCGAAGCACGACTTCGCGCAGACGACACCTGAACCGCGCAGACTGGATGGCGAGGCGGGCGCGCATGGCATAGGGGCAGCGCCGGAAGGAATAGAGGATAGGCAGGCTCATTTGCCTGCCGTTTTCACCCTTGTACGCCCGAGATGCAATTCGCCGCGCTGCTTTGCGAGTGCAATCTGGCGCTGGCGTTCCTGAAAGCGGGCCCTTTGCTCATCGGTGAGACGGTCATGGCAGGCCGGGCAAGAAAGCCCTTCGACAAATCGCTCATCCTTGCGCTGTTCGGCGCTCACTGGCGTCTTGCAGGCATAGCAGAGATAGAAAGTGCCAAGCTCAAGACCATGGCCGACTGAAACGCGGTCGTCGAAAACGAAGCATTCGCCCTGCCACTTGCTGTCCGTCTCCGGCACGGTTTCGAGGTACTTCAGAATGCCGCCCTTCAGGTGGAAGACCTCGTCGATGCCTTCCGATTTGACAAAGCTCGTGGCCTTTTCACAGCGTATCCCGCCGGTACAGAACATGGCGATCTTTGGCTTGCGCCCTTGTTCTTCCAGTTTGGCGCGAAACGCGCGGAACCAGTCGGGGAACTCTCGAAAGGCGCGGGTTTTCGGGTCGATTGCGCCTTCGAATGTCCCAATGGCAAATTCATAGTCATTGCGCGTGTCGATCAGCACAGTGTCCGGATCCGAAATCAGCTCGTTCCACTCGTGCGGGTCGACATAGCTGCCGACAAGTGCGTTCGGGTCTGTGCCGGGAACGCCCATGGTCACGATCTCGCGTTTCAGGCGCACCTTGAGTCGCAGGAACGGCATCTCCTCAGCATGGCTTTCCTTGTGTTCAAGGTCCGCGCAGCCGGGGAGCGAGCGCAGAGCCGCCATGGCCTCATCAAGGGCAGGGCCTTCGGCGGCGATCGTGCCGTTAATGCCCTCTGAGGCCACAAGGACGGTTCCCATGGCGCCTGCCCTTTCGAGGGCGGCAAGCACGGTTTCGCGGACCGCTGCGACATCTGCGAGCGGTGTGAACTTGTAGAAGGCGGAAACACGGACGGTCATCATGCGGGCTTATGCCAGAGCTCTGCGAGCGATGCCAGATTTGCGCACAGGTGCATCATTCGGGGGTCGACCGCATTCGCATATTCCCAAAGCACCCGACTCCCTGCTAATGGGGCGGCATGAAGAGCGCAGTGATTGTTTTCCCAGGGTCGAATTGCGACCGCGACGCCCAGACCGCGCTGGCGGACATTACCGGCAGCGCCCCTGAAATGGTCTGGCACAAGGATGGCGACCTGCCGGACGATGTCGATCTCGTCATGGTGCCGGGTGGCTTTTCTTATGGTGACTATCTTCGTTGCGGTGCGATGGCGGCCAACTCACCGGTGATCGCAGCACTGAAGAGGCATGCGGACCGGGGTGGATACGTGCTCGGCGTTTGCAATGGCTTCCAGATTCTCACCGAGACGCAGCTTCTGCCGGGGGCACTCATCCGCAATGCCGGGCTGGAATTCGTCTGCCGGCCGCAGGATTTGACCATCGAGAACGCCAATACGGCCTATACCAGCGCCTATGGTGAGAGGAAGGCGATCTCGATCCCGATCGCTCATCACGATGGGAATTATGTGGCTGATGACGACACGCTCGACCGGCTGGAAGGCGAGGGCCGTGTGGTCCTGCGCTATGCCGGAAACCCGAACGGATCGGCGCGCGATATCGCCGGCATCCTGTCGGATAATGGCCGTGTCATGGGGCTCATGCCGCACCCTGAGCGGGCCATCGGCGGCCATGAAGGCGGCAGCGATGGGCGCGGTATGTTCGAAAGCCTGATGGGCGCGATCTGACGTCAGGCCTTGGAGCGGCGCTCAACAAACCCATTCGCAGTCTGGGAACGTTTCGCGGTGTTGACCTTCCGCGCTTTTCTGCGGTCAGGCGTGACCCTGAGGGCGAAGAAGAAATCACCTTCGTGGCCGGTTGGCACCCAGCGCTTTTCGAGCTCTTCCACACCCTTTGCAAACCGACCGTGCGCGCAGTCATAGCTGAGCTGACGACGGATTCTGACGCCTGTCCCATCAAAGCAGACCTCTTCGAAGCGGTCCGAATAGGGCAGCTTCACACGCGACAGACGGTGCTGCCTGGCAAGTGAACGGGCGGTCCGGATGAGCGGTGGAATGACCCGTGCGCCATCGCAGCCCGGCAGGATTTCAAGGTCGATGATGTGAAGTTCAGCCGGTTCGAAGGCATTCGGCTTGGTGATGATGACCTGCATCAGGCCTTCAATCGCATCCTCGGCGACGAGCGCCAGCAGCGCTGAGCGGCCAGGGGCGTCGGGATCGCGCTGCTGATAGGCGTAGACTTCAGGCGAACGAACTGGCGCGATGGGATGAGCACGCGCCAGCCCCTTGTCGAAAGCCCGGATCATGTCGGCATCGCGAGCGCCAGACGGGTTTAACCAGACAATGCCGCTGGAAAGGTTTTTCGGCCGTGACAGGGATCGCGCGCTACCGGCGTGTTTTTCATTGCCCGATAAACGGACATAGACAGACTGGCGGCGCGCCAGCCGTGACAGGGCCATGCCAATCGCCATGGTTACGGGACGCACAGGCCACTCCAGGCGCTTGCGACCGTTGGGACCAAGCCATGACGTTAACCCCATACGCTTGTAAAAGCGGCCAGCCACCTCATTGTTGTTTAGTGAGTAGATGGCCGCGAAACGGTCATTGGCGAGCGTCTTTCTGGCGAGCGTGAAACCCGACCCGCGGCCCGCCTTGCTTGATATGAATGTGTGCCCGGATGCTGCAAGTATCCGCTGATTGCCATAGTGAAATGAGCGTGCCTGCGTTCCGACCATCGCAATGATCGTTCCATCACGTTCGGCGACGTAGCCGCAGGGCAGGTCTCCCTGCTCAGGGTTCTCAAACAGGGCCCAGTGCCACCCTTCGCGGCTGCGCGGCGGAAACCCGCACGCGTTCGCAAGGTCAACAACCCCCTGAACGTCACTTGGGACCAGTTCCCTGTACGTCGTCATCTGCGTTCCCTTTCGAATAGAAGGCTAGCAGAACAGGTCTCAGATCCTCTGAAGGTGATGCGGTAAATTTTACCGATCCCGAAAAGCTTTTTGCGTGTCTGTATGATTGTGGTTAATAGAGTAGCCTATCGTGAAGGTCAGGGAGGAATGGCTATGAGAAGACGATATGGTGCGGCGCTTGCGTCAGTGGCACTGGTGGCTGCTTGCGGCTCTGCTGGTGGCGACCCGGTCGAGGCCAATGCGGCAACAGCTTCGCCTGCCGAAACCGAAGCGGCGGAAGCAGAAACCGATGCGCCTTTCGCAAGTGGTACCTTCGAAGTCGTCGACTATTCAGATCAGGCCAGCTGGCTCTGCCATCCGGAGAAAGCCAATGATGCTTGCGACGTGGACCTCACCTATACCGTTGTGAATGCCGACGGCACGACATCTGTAGAAGCGGTCGAAATTGCCGAGAACCCGCCCATTGATTGCTTCTACATTTACCCGACCGTCTCCATGGATGAGACGCCGAACAGCGACATGACGGCGAATGATGAGGAGCGGCGCGTGGTGGAGGGCCAGCTTGCAGCCTTCGCGCAGGAATGCCGGCTCTTCGCTCCGCTCTATCGCCAGATCACGGTTCCCGAACTGCGCCGCGGTCTCGGCGGGCAAGGCTTCACGGCCTCCATCCCCATGCGCTGGTCGGATGTGACCAGAGCCTGGAATGAATATGTCGACAAGTATAATGATGGCCGCGGGGTGGTTCTTCTCGGCCATTCGCAAGGGTCCAGCCTGATCCAGGAGCTGGTGAAGCGCGAGATTGTCGGGTCCGAGATGGAAGACAGGATCGTGTCTCTGATGCCGACTGGCATGACCACGCACCTTGATGCCGATACAGGTGCGTTCGGTCCGTACGCGCCCTGCGAGGCGATGGATCAGACCGGATGCATCATCGCATATTCCTCCTATCGCTCGACACTGACGCCGACTGAGGGCGCACTGTTTGGCGGCAAGAGCCGGACCGGCAAGCCGGCCCTGTGCGTCAATCCAGCCGAGCTGTCCGGGGACAATGGTGCTCTCGATGCGCGCCTGTCGGCGCGAGGCTGGTATGGCGGAGAGCAGTCAGAGTTTGTGAACGGGGAAGGCGTGGACACGCCGTTCGCTGCTGTGCCGGGCCTGCTTACCGCTGAATGCGTCGATAACGGCGAGTATTCCTACCTGGAGATCACTGTGAACGGTGATCCGTCTGATCCGCGCGCCGACGATATTGTAGGCGATGTGACGGGGCCAGACGGCGTGTACGCCGGATGGGGCCTGCATCTCATCGACATGCATGCGGCTATGGGCAATCTCGTGAAGATTGTAGGCGCCCAGTCCGATGCCTGGTTGGCGGCTCACCCGGCTGACGAGTAATTCCTGGGCTGAAAACAAAAAAGCGCCGCCTCGATCCATCGGGGCGGCGCTTCATTTTCTGAGAAATCGGGAAAGGCCTATTCTTCCTCGGTCTCTTCTTCATCGGCGGGCGACGAGTAGACGAAGGCACCGCGGCAATCTGCAACCAGCGCGCGTACTTCATCGGAGGTCGGAATGACCGTGACGTCGCCGCTATCGGTGACGATACGGATATCGCCCCGGGCGCTCGCCAGCATGACGGCGAACGGGTCGTCTTCGCCAACCGTGATCGTAACTGGATTGTCGCCAGCTGGACCGTAGGATTTGGAGCCGGCCGAGGTGTAGACCGAAATCGAGTCGCCAACATCTTCGAACGCCATGAAACGATGGAACATGACACCGTTTACGGCGTCAGAACCGCGATCCTGACAGCCGACACCGGCAATCTGTTCGCCAGTAGCGCTTGTGAAGACGAGCGTTTCATTGCCGCCAATGCGGGTTGCGGTCCATTCGCCTTCAATTTCTGAAGCCTCAGTCGAGGTGACGGCAAACTCGTTGCTGACCGGCGTAACGGTTTCGCCCGGCTCGCTGTCTTCCGGATATGGTGTCGGCATCCGGGCTTCCGGATCGATGCGTTCATTGCCGCAGGCGGCCAGCATGACCGGCAGCAGGGCCAGCAAAGCAAGTCTCATGGGGGCACTCCTTGATGTGTTTTCCGTCTCTGACTTAAGCCAAACCTATCAACACGCTCAAGGCCTTTAAGTACAGAGTGGTTTCACCGCCTGCAGTAATTGAGGCGAATGCGACTGGCGACTCGCCGCGCTTGACGCTAAGGAGCGGGCATGACGGACACATCTGCCATTCTTGAGCACCTGAAAGCTGAGCAGACCGAAGCCGATGCGGCCGGTCACGGGATCAACGCTGAGGAATGGGACCGGCTGATCACACGCCTTGGACGCAATCCGAACCTTGTCGAGCTTGGCATCTACTCGGTGATGTGGTCCGAGCATTGCTCCTACAAATCCTCGCGCCGGCACCTCTCAAAGTTCCCGACCAAGAATGACCGCGTTATTCAGGGGCCTGGTGAGAATGCAGGCGTCATTGATATCGGTGACGGGCAGGCGGCGATCTTCAAGATGGAGTCGCATAACCACCCTTCCTACATCGAGCCCTATCAGGGCGCAGCGACAGGCGTCGGCGGCATCCTGCGCGACGTGTTCACCATGGGCGCGCGTCCGATTGCACTGGTCAACGCACTGCGCTTTGGTTCGCCGGATCATCCGAAGACGCGCTCGCTCGTGGCCGGTGTGGTCGCGGGCATCGGCGGCTACGGCAATTGCGTTGGCGTGCCGACGGTGGCCGGCGAGACGCAGTTCGACGAAGGCTATAATGGCAATATCCTCGTCAATGCGATGGCCGTCGGCCTCGCCGATCAGGACAAGATTTTCTATGCGCGCGGTGCAACGCCCGGCAATCCGATCTTCTATGTCGGCTCAAAGACCGGCCGGGACGGCATCCACGGCGCGACCATGGCGTCTGCGGAATTCTCCGAAGGTGACGAGGAAAAGCGCCCCACCGTGCAGGTCGGTGACCCATTCACAGAGAAGCTGCTGATCGAGGCGTGTCTTGAGCTGATGGCGACCGATGCGATCCAGGCGATTCAGGATATGGGCGCAGCCGGGCTGACGTCTTCCTCCGTCGAGATGGCAGACAAGGGCGGCATCGGCATCGAGATGGACCTCGACAAGGTGCCCCAGCGCGAGACCGGCATGACCGCCTATGAGATCATGCTGTCCGAGAGCCAGGAGCGGATGCTCATGGTGCTGAAACCCGGCAAGGAAAGGGTCGCCAAGGCCATCTTCGACAAGTACGACCTCGACGCCGAAGTCATCGGCATGACGACCGATACCGGCCACATGGTGCTGAAGCAGTTCGGTGAGGTCGTCTGCGACATCCCGGTGCCGCCGCTTGCCGAGGACGCGCCGAATTATGACCGGCCATGGGTGGAGCCCAAGAAACGCGCGCCGCTCGATATCTCGAAATATCCAGAGCCTGAAGATTATGGCGAGGTGCTGCTGAAGCTGATGTCCTGCCCGGACATGGCGTCGAAGCGCTGGATCTGGGAGCAGTATGACCGCCACGTCATGGGCGACACGGTCGACAGTTCCCAATCCATGGGCGATGCCGCGATTGTCCGCATCCACGGCACGAACAAGGCCCTCGCCATCTGTTCCGATTGCAATCCGCACTATGTCGCGGCCGACCCGTATGAAGGCGGCAAGGCGGTTGTGGCCGAAGCGTATCGCAATCTCTCAGCAGTTGGCGCGACGCCCATCGCGATCACCGACAATCTCAATTTCGGCAACCCGGAAAAGCCCGCGACGATGGGCTATATCGTCAAGGCGATCGAAGGCATGGCCGAGGCGTGCAAGCAGCTCAATTTCCCGGTCGTCTCAGGCAATGTCAGCCTTTATAACGAGACCGATGGTGTCGCGATCCCGCCAACGCCGGTCGTTGGCGGTGTCGGCCTGATCGAGGACATCTCGAAGATCGCGACCTTGAAAGGCGCGCAGCCGGGCGACGTGCTAATCCTGATCGGCGAGTCCACGGGCCATCTGGGCGCTTCGCTTTATGCGCGCGAGTGGCTGGGCCTGAAAGGCGAAGAGCTTGGTCCGCCGCCGCCAGTCGATCTTGCGACGGAAGTGCACCATTCCGAGTTGGTGAGGGGTCTCATCGAAAGAGGACTTGTAACGGCCGTCCATGATGTGAGCGAAGGCGGCGTTGCTTGCGCCGCAGCTGAAATGGCATTGTCAAATGGCACTGGAGTGCAACTGGACGATACGGTCAGTTCCACACCTTCTGCGATGTTCGGTGAGCGCGGCGCATCATTCCTGATTGCAGTTTCTCCTGAAATCATTCGCCAATATCACGTCGAAACAGAGCAGTCTGTGCGCGTTGGGGAATTCGGGGGCGACAGCATTCTTGGTGTCCCGCTCGGCACCCTCCGAGCGGCACATGAAGGCTGGTTACCGCGCTATATGAAGGGCTGAGGCGGTTAAGCCCGCCATTGTCACAAAATTTTTTTGTACTTTTTTTCATCTGAATCGTCTCCTGAAACGTAAGTTTTCATGAGAGGCAGATGATCAGGGCGCCTTCGTCCCCCATCCTGCGCCTTGCTATCTCTCAATTCGCGTTGGCCCCTGCAGGCTGTCCCCCATCCCTCAATGCTTGCAGGGCCATCGCGATCAGGCGGGTCCCCGGCCTTGTTCGCGTCTGTCAAATCCCGGCCTCGGCCATTGACCTTCTCCCAGGTTAGCGCTTCGTTTGGCGCATCCATGGAGGTTCCCTGAAATGAAACGATCCCTTTCTTCCGTCAGCGCCGCAGCGCTCGGCTTTGCCATGCTGGCAGCGTGCGCCGGCAATTCTGCTGACAATGTCCCGCCGGCTGAAGTGCCTGTTCCGCCACCTGCAGCCGATGCGGGCCCGACCGTCGAAGATGCGCGCGCCTTCCTTGACCGCGCCGACGCCGAACTTGCCGCAATGTCAAAGGAAATCAGCCCGATCTTCTGGGAGCAGGCGACAAATATCACCGATGAAACCAATGCTGCGGCCGCCGCAGCGGGCGCAAAGGCGACGAAGCTCTCCGTCTCGCTCGCCAACGAGACCAAGAAGTTCAATGATGTCGACCTGCCAGCGGACCTTGATCGCAAGATGAAGCGCCTTCAGTCCGGCATCACGATCCCGGCACCGTCAACGCCTGGCGCAGCCGAAGAGCTTGCCGAAATCACAACGGGTCTGGACGCCACTTACGGCACCGGCACCTTCGTTTACAAGGGCGAGACGCTCAATCTCGATCAGTTGTCGACGATCATAGAGACGAGCCGCGACCCGGAAGAGCTGAAAGCGGTCTGGGAAGGCTGGCGCACGATTTCACCGCCGATGAAGGACGATTATGCACGCATGGTCGAAATCGCCAATGCAGGTGCGCGCGAACTTGGCTATGACAATCTGAAGACGATGTGGCTGTCGAATTACGACATGCCGCCGGAAGAGATGGCCGAGGAAGTGGACCGCCTCTGGACGCAGGTCGAGCCGCTCTATGAGGAGCTTCATTGCTATGTCCGCGCTGAACTGAACGAACAGTATGGCGACGAGGTCCAGCCCGCCACCGGCCCGATCCGCGCCGACCTTCTCGGCAATATGTGGTCCCAGCAATGGTCGAATATCTATCCGCTGGTCGAGCCGGAAGGCCTGCCGGGGCAAGGCTATGACCTGACCGAGGAGCTGATCGAAGCCGATTATGACGCGATCAAGATGGTCGAGACGGCCGAAGCCTTCTTCGTCTCACTCGGCCTCGACCCGCTGCCGGACACGTTCTGGGAGCGCTCGATGATCGTGCGGCCACCGGCTCCGCGGGAGGTGGTCTGCCACGCGTCCGCCTGGGATCTCGACGATGAGGAAGACGTTCGCATCAAGATGTGTACCGAGGTGAATGCCGAGGACTTTTACACGGTGCACCACGAGCTTGGTCACAATTACTATCAGCGCGCCTACAAGGACGTCGACCATCTTTACAAGGATGGTGCGCATGACGGTTTCCATGAAGCCATTGGCGACTTTATCGCCCTTTCGATTACGCCATCCTATCTGGTCGATATCGGTCTCATCGACGAGTCGCAGGTGCCAGGCGCTGACGCCGACATCTCGCTGCTGATGAACACCGCGCTCGACAAGATTGCCTTCCTGCCTTTCGCGATCACGGTTGATAGCTGGCGCTGGGACGTGCTCGACGGCACCACGGCGCCAGAAGACTACAACACCGCCTGGTGGGAAAAGCGGACCAAGTATCAGGGAATCGTCCCGCCGGGACCACGCCCAGCTGATGCATTTGACCCAGGTGCGAAGTATCACATCCCGGGCAATACGCCGTACTTGCGCTACTTCCTCAGCTACATCATGCAGTTCCAGTTCCATAAGGCGGCCTGTGAACAGGCCGGTTGGGAAGGCCCGCTGCACCGTTGCTCGATCTATGGCAACAAGGATGTCGGCGCGCGCTTCAATGCGATGATGGAGATGGGCGCGTCAGAGCCATGGCCGGATGTGCTGGAAACTTTCACCGGCACGCGTGAAATGGACGGCTCGGCGATCATCGAATATTTCGATCCGCTGATCACCTATCTTGAAGAAGAAAATGAAGGCCGGTCTTGCGGTTGGGAATAGCAAGCCAACTCATCCGAACAGGAGGCCCCGGATTGTCGATCCGGGGCTTCTTTTCAAGAGCACCAGCCCTGCTGATGATTGCCCCATCGATGGGCGAGGCCCTCGGCGATCAGTGTCTGGCCGACGGAGCGTCCATCGACGACCGCAACGCGTAACAGGCGACCATACTTGTCACGGTCGCGCGAGCCGGATGTGCGCAGTTCGACCTGCCCCTGATTGAGCAGCGCTGCGAGGCGAAGCGTTGCCTTGTGTCCAAGTTCCCTTTCGGACGGACAGTCCGGAGAGAAAACTTCCGGGGCATCAATATCTGCAAGACGCACCTTGTCGCCATGGGCCCAGATCGTATCGCCATCGACGACGCAGTTGAGGCGGACATCACCGCTGCAGGTCGAGAAAAAGACCGGGCCGAGAAAATCGGACGGCTCGCGGGACTTGTTCCAGTAGGAGATGGCGAGCGCGGCGATGACGAGCAGGATCAATGGGAGCAGCGATACGTCCCCGCCCTGCACGCGCAGCCAGCGCCCGAAGAAGAAAGATCTGAGAGCACGAACCATTTGCAGGCCTTTCGCTTTTGGCGGCCTGAATATGGTTTCCGAATAGTTACGATTTCCTTTCCAGAAGGTTTCTGGATGCGGTGCTGAAGGCCTAGTCTGTCGGAGAGGTTTCCAGCCCGGCAACCCAGTCGTCGAGGGCCTCTGCCGTCAGCATGATTGTATCGACTGAGCGAGCGAAAGCGTCGGGCTCAACTTTGTCGAACTCGTCACTGGGCTTGTGATAGTCCGCGTGATCCTCGACGCCGAGATACAGAATTCGTATGCCAGACCTGAGGAACGGGGCGTGGTCGGATGCAAATGACCAGTCGTCTGGACCGAGATCCGGCGTTTCGTGTCCGCGCAACAGTTTCAGTGGTGCTTGCGATGCGATGTCCTTGATCAGGGGGATTAGCTCCGGGAAATGATAACCGCCGATTACATAGAGCTCACCCTTGTCAGCGCGTGACACCATGTCGAGGTTGAGGTTGATCGCGATATTCTCTTTTTCGGTCGTGCTGAACTGGTCGACCATGGAGGCCGACCCGACGATTCCCTGTTCTTCAGCATCGAAGAAGGCGAAGATGATCGTATTCTTTGGCGGATTGGCCTGAAACCAGGAGATGGCTTCAAGCAAGGCAGAGACGCCCGATGCATTGTCATCGGCACCATTATAGATGCCGTCATCTGCGCCGAGATGGTCATAATGGCCGGACATTATGATGGCTGTCTTGGGATTTTCCGTGCCTGAAATCGCAGCAACGAGATTGATGCCTTCGATGATCTCCTCCGGTGACCGGAAATTCGGGGCCGTAAAAGGGGCCCGGTACCCTTCCTTCGTCGCCGGCATGACAGCGCGATCGCGCAGTTGGCTTTCGATCCATTCCATCGCCTTGCGATTGCCTTCGGTGCCGGTCTTGCGGCCTGCAAAGTCGTCGGATGATAACATCTTCAGGGCGGCCAAGGCCCGTTCCTGATCATGGAATTGTGCCTTGTAAGCGATCTGGGGGCTGACCCTTGAAGAGGCGGGGGGCTGCACCGACGCACTGGAACATGCGGCCAGACTGAGCGCCACCGCCGACAAAATGTATTTCATTCAATGTCTCCAGATCGGGCCTTCACCTTGACCCTAGGCGCGTTGCGCGCCATGTGCCAGCAAAAGGAGACAGTCGCCATGGCCATGGACCGCGAGACGCTTGAAAACCACCTGAAGGACGCTTTCCCGGAAGCGGACATCATTCTGACGGACCTCGCAGGCGACAATGATCACTGGCAGGCAGAAATCGTATCGCCGCAATTTGCGGGTGTTTCGCGCGTCAGGCAGCACCAGATGGTCTACGCCGCGCTTAAAGGTAAAATGGGCGGCGAATTGCATGCCCTTGCCCTCAAGACACGCGCGCCGTCCTAGTTTTCAGATCCTGTTTCGCCGGAAACCTCGGCTTCGTCTTGATCCGGCAGCGTTTCAAGATACCCCGCGGTCGCTTCGAGGTCGCCGGGCAGGATTTCCATTTTCTGCACCGAATAGGCCTGGCCATCGTTCAGTCTGCGGCGTGGCAGGGGCGGGCGGTCATCTGCGCCCAGTGACGGAAGCGGCTGGCGTGACGCAGCACTCGTCCGCGCTGGAAGCGGTTGCTTTTCATCGAGTGCAGCTGGCGCAGCTTCGGGCCCTGCACGAGGCGGTCTTACGTCGCTGGCCGGCGGGACAGGGCTGACAGGGAAGGGCGGCTCTGCGGGCGACGTGGTCGCAGATCTTGTTGCAGCCGCACTTGGCCGTGCGATCAGCGGCGGCGGTGCGGGCGCTGCGTTCGGGGGTTTGGCGGGCGAGGCAGTCTTCGGCGCCAGGGCCCGCGCCGTGGTAACAGTTCGCGGCGGCGTGGTGACGACCGTTCGCGTGCGCTGCACAGGCTGTGGTGTTGGTACAGGGACACGAACCGGAGCAACGGAGGATGATGTAGGCCTCGTGCCGCGCAAGGTCGACGCGACGATCTGCTGGCTTTGTCCCGGATCTGTTTGACGCGGCGGGTCGGACTGCCGGTTCGCTTCGATGATCTGCGTCGCGGTCTCTGCGCTAGCGGGCTGAGGGTTCTGCGTTTCCGGCCCGACCGCAGCAGGTTGCACCTGCCGGATGCTGGCGGGCGGCGGTGCCGGTTGCTGTACCTTCGGGCGAGCAGGGATGTCCGACAGGATGCGTTCTTGCCGCGGCGGCTGTGAGGCGGCCCGGTAAACCTCGGCCTGCTTCAGCTCGCAGCGTGGACCGACGCGGAAGGTTGGCAGCGTCAGCGCCCAGCCAGTGCACTTTGCATCTCGCATGCAAGTCGCTTCGCACACGGCCGCAGTTGAGCCGCGTTGTGAGGCATAGGTCGTCAGCTGCTCATGGCCGTCGGAGCCGGCTGCAATCGAGGAGTTCTGCTGCGCAAAGGCAGCCCAGGGGGGCGCGATCAGAAGCGTGGCAAAAGCGATTGAACGCAGCATCATGCCGGCATCCTTCAAGAAACACTGCGCCCCTGTATTGCGCAAAGCCTTTAAGACAATCTTAGGCTTAGTTGTTGCTGGCGAGGCTTTCCTTCAGGGCCTCGATTTCGAGCCAGGCTTCTTCGGCTTGCTCCAGCTCTTTCCTGGCGTTTTCGAGGCGGCCGGAAATCGTCTGAAACCGGTCCGGATCCGATGCATAAAAATCGGGATCGGCAAGATCGGCCTCGAGCTTTGCGATTTCCTTTTCAAGCCGGGGCATTGCCTGCTCGACTTCCTTCAGCCGGTGCTGGTCCTTGAAGGAGAGTTTGGCGTCCCTGCGGGCTGCGCGGTCGGGCGTGCTCGCTGGCTTGGTCTTGGTGGAGGTGACGGTCTTCCCGGCGCGCTGGCTTGTCAGCGACGGGACCTGCTCTGCCGCGTCGCTCCATCCGCCTGCCGTTTCTACCCATTTGCCGCGGCCGAGCGGAACAAGACACGAGGTCACAATCGCATCAAGGAAGGCACGGTCATGGCTGACAAGGATCAGCGTGCCGTCAAATTCGCTGAGCATTTCCTCAAGCAGGTCGAGAGTCTGCATGTCGAGATCATTGGTCGGCTCGTCCAGCACGAGCACATCGGCCGGCTTGGCGAGCGCAATGGCGAGCGTGAGCCGATTGCGTTCGCCGCCGGACAGGGCCGACACGGGCTGACGTAGCTGTTCAGGCGAGAACAGGAAGTCCTTGGCATAGGCTGCGACATGCTTGGACTTGCCTTGCACCATGATCGCGTCGCCGCCAGCCGGCGCGAGCGCTTCCCAGAGCGTATCCGTCGGCTTGAGGGTTTCCCGGGTCTGGTCGAGATAGGTGACGGTAAGTGCCTGCGAGAGTTTGACCGAGCCTTTGTCAGGCTCGAGTTCGCCCAGCAGGATCTTGAGCAGGGTGGTCTTGCCGACACCGTTCGGGCCGACGATGCCGATACGATCGCCGCGCAGGATACGCAGTGACAGGTCATCGGCGATGACGAGGTCCCCGAAGGCTTTCGAGATGCTGAAAGCTTCGAGCACCTTGCGGCTCTGACTGTCGCCGCTTTCGGCAGACAGGCCAGCAGTCGACTTGGCTTCATTGATGAGGGACTTCTGTTTGGCGTGTTGCGCACGCAGGTCGTGCAGTCGCGCGAGACGTCCCATATTGCGTTTGCGGCGGGCGGTGACGCCGCGGGCGAGCCAGTGTTGCTCCTCCTTCAGGTGGGTCTTCATGCGCTGCAGCTGTTTTTCTTCCTCCGCCTCGATCCCAGCTGCCCAGTCGTCAAATTCCGCATAACCTCGCGGCGACTTCCAGACCTTGCCCTGACGCAGCCAGAGCGTTGTGGTGGTCACATTTTCGAGGAAACGCCTATCGTGGCTGACGAGCAGTACGGCACCGGGGAAGGATTTCAGGCGATCTTCCAGCGTCTCGATCATCGGGACGTCGAGATGGTTGGTTGGCTCGTCCAGGAGCAGGATGTCGGGATCTTTCGCGAATGCCCTCGCCAGGGCCGCGCGGCGTATCTGACCTCCCGACAACGTGGCCGGGCTGGCCGTCGGATCGATGCCGAAAAGGCCGAGTTCGGCTTCAGCCATCCAGGTCTCGTCACTGCCATCGCTCGCATAATCAAGCACGGTTTCAAAGGCGCTGACGTCAGGTTCCTGTTCGACGACGGCAACGTCAGTTCCGGGCTGAAGCCAGAGCTCACCCGCATCCGGCTCATGGCGACCGGTGACAAGCTTCATCAGGGTTGATTTTCCGGCACCGTTGCGCCCGACAAGCGCAGCGCGCTCGCCCTTGGCGAGGGTAAATGTGACGCCCGTAAAGATCGGTGTGCCGCCAAAGGTCAGCTCGACATCGGCAAGGCGAAGGATTGGAAGGTCAGCCATGGCGCTTCTGGTGTGCCGAGGGGAGGGTCTCGTCAAGCCGGAGAAATCAGGCTTTCAGCTTGTAGCCGATCCTGAACAGCCACCAGACCCAGACGCATGCCAGGAAAGTGAAGACCCCGGACGCTACCATTCCGGTCATCAGGTCTGAGTTTGACACACCGATAAAACCAGCACGGAACCCGTCGATGAGATAGAAGATCGGGTCGAAATGGGCCGCCGTCTGGAAAGGCTCAACCAGCACCTTGATGTCATAGAATGTGCCGGACAGGAAGGTGAGCGGGACGATCACGAAATTGGTCACGGCGGCGAGATGGTCGAACTTGTCAGCCCAGATCCCGCCGACTGCGCCGAGTGCGGCCAGGAAGATCGTGGCCATAAGGCTGAACCAGACAACTGGCCAGATATTGACGATGCTGAGGTCTGCAAGGCCGCTGAAGTGAATGGCAAGCGCGCCGATGACGCCCACCATGAGGCCGCGCGTCACAGCACCGAATATGAAGCCGAGCGTCAGTTCGACAGGTGAAAGTGGCGGCATCAGGAAGTCGACCTGGCTGCCCTGTACCTTGGAGATGGTGAGCGATGAGGAGGTGTTCTGGAAGGCGTTCTGCAACATCGACATCACGACCAGGCCCGGCGCGAGGAAGCTGTTATAGTCGAGACCTTCAAAGTCTCCTGTCAGCGTTCCGCGATTGCCGAAGGCGAGCTTGAACACGGTCATGAACAGCAGGGTGGTAATGACTGGAGCGAACAGGGTCTGCATCCACACCTTCAGGAACCGTCCGACTTCCCGCTTGTAGAGGGTCCAGAGACCTATCCAGTTGACCGCTCCATAGGCGCGCGGCGGTTTCGGAAGAGGGCGGGAAACGGCAGAGGTCTGATCGGTCATCGCGGCTATTTAGGTATGAACAGTGCGGATGACGATAGGCAAACCGCGAATCTGCTCGTATTTTTCCAATCTGTCCACAGCTGACACTATATGTTGAAAGGTTGTGGAGAACCGATCTCAGCATATTGTGTTTCGTTTCGCTCTTGATACGATATCTAGGTGTTAACGGGGGCGGCTGATTTTAGCTGCTACAACATCTAGGGGTGCAAAGCGCCAGGAGGCTATCCATGTCTTGGACGGAAGAACGCGTCGAAGTTCTGAAGAAACTCTGGGCTGAAGGTCATTCAGCCAGCCAGATTGCGAAACAACTGGGCGGAGTGACCCGCAATGCCGTGATCGGCAAGGTTCACCGGCTCGGTCTGTCGGGCCGCGCCACGCCGTCTCGCCCAGTGAAGCGTCCACCGCGCCTGGCCCGGCCAAAGCCAAGGCTCAGCCCGGATGGATCGGTGCCAGCCCCCATCAAGTCGCCGGAAGAGACGCGCATCCGCCGCTCCGAGCAGCATGCCATTGCTTCGGCACTCCAGCCGGCTCCCGTAGCCGACGGTGAGGCAGCGACAATTCTCACGCTTCGCGACTCCATGTGTAAATGGCCCATCGGCGACCCGGCCGATCCGAAGTTTGCGTTTTGCGGCCGCAAGTCCGATTGCGGGCCATATTGCGCCGAACACGCCAAGGTCGCCTTCCAGCCACAGCGCAAGCGCGACCGAAAGAATGCCAGTGACAGCGAACCCCGGAGAATTGCCGGCTAGCCCAATTTGTTAGGTTGGCAATAACCGAGTTGGACCGGGCGCTTCTGGCGTCCGGTCTTTTTTCGTCTTCGGGCTTTACGAATTCAGGCCGCTTCGGTTTCAAGCGTTTCGCTGGTTTCGGGCATCGGCTCTTTCACGTCGAACCGGTCCGCTTCGCGCGAGACCCACTCGGCCACCTGCTTCTCCTCGATCCCCAACTGCCTTAAAACGTCAGCCGCCATCTCGATCCCGACCGGCTTGCCCATGGACAGCCAGGCGCGCATGCCAAGGTCTGAAAAGCGCTGGCGGTCCGCTTCATTGTCGACGGCGACAAAGCGCGGCGTGTCGGGAAATTCGCGCTGCGCTGCGGGTGTGAGGTCGCGCGAGACGTCATAGCGTGGGGCTCCGATCACGACAGCACGGGGATTTGGGCCAGCGATCGCCTCGACCAGTCTGAGATTGGCCGCATTTCCAAACGAAACCGTGTAGCCGTCCGCGATGGCTGACACGAAGCGGTCAGGTTCGGCGTCGAGGCAGACATGCGGAATATCATGGTCTGACAGGGCATCGGCGGTAAGGCGGCCTGATGGCGTCATGCCAAATATGATGACAGGCCGGTCCGGCGAGATCGGCGTGATCTCATTGTCCGGCCGCGTCTGCCCGGCAAACAGGCTGGCGACCTTGCGCGACAGTTTCATTCCGCCGGCGGCCCAGAAAGGCGCGACGGCGAGGGACAGCGCCACCGCTGCCACGGAGATGGTTGCAACAAAAGGCGGAACCATTCCGGTCACGGAGGTCAGGATCGACAGGACGACCAGCGTGAATTCCGACCCCTGCGCCAGCAGGAAGGTCAGCTGGACACTGCCGGGATTGCTCCACTTGTTGAGACGTGCGGCAGCAAAGCCGAAGACGGTCTTGATCAGCAGGATGGAGAGCGCAATCGCGATCACCAATGGCCACTGGCTGGCGAGGACATCAAGGTCTACCGACAGGCCGACCGACATGAAGAAGAAGGACAGGAGCAGGCCGCGGAACGGCCCGGTCTCCATCTGGATCTGGTGGCGGAATGAAGTGCCGGACACCGCAAGGCCGGCCAGGAACGCGCCAAGCGTCAGCGACAGGCCGAGCTGTGCGGTGGCGGACGCCGCGCCAAGCACCAGCAGCAGTGTGACAGCGGTAAAGGCTTCCTGGTTGCGTGTCTGGGCAAGGCTCCTGAACACCGGGCCCATCAGGAAATGACCGGCGGCGAAGGCAACAATGAAAGCGAGTACGGCGAGCCCGGCCGCGCGTGCCAGCGTCAGCGCCAGCGCGCTGGCGTCGCCGCCAGAGCTGATCGAGGTTGCAAAAATGAGCAGGAAGATCGCCACAATGTCCTGGAAGATCAGGACATGGGTCGATGAGCGTCCCAGCGGGCAGGAACCGAGCCCGCGTTCAGACATGACGCGCGAGACCACAGCCGTTGATGACAATCCAAAGGACAGGCCGAGAGCCAGCGCGACGGGCCAATCCAGGCCGAACAGCATCAGGGCAATCGTGAAGGGAAAACTGGTCAGGACGAGATGCGATGGCGCCAGCCCCATCAGGTCACGACCGCTCTCCCTCAGCTCACGGAGCGAAACATGCAGCCCGATATCGAACAGCAGAAACACCACGCCAAGTTCGGCGAGAAGGTGCGTGGTCGAACTTTCCTGGATGAGATGGAACGCATCCGGGCCGATGAGAATTCCAACAGCGAGATAGCCGACAATGGGAGAGAGACGCAGCGCCTTGCACACAAGCGCCGCCGCCCCGCCTGCAGCGAGCAGGGTCATCGCCGGAATCAGCGCATCTACGGGTGTGCTTGCGGGATCCGCCATGTCCAGCCTCCTCTTCTCACATATTGATGCGTTCTAGGGCAAAAGAAAGACCGCCGCTCATCGGAATGAGCGGCGGCCTGATGTCCTGACTGACGTTTACAGGAGGAAAACGCCTGCCAGGTCTGTTCTGACCCTTGGTCTAGAGTGCGCGGCTGACAGCGACCACGAAAGAGTCGTCATTGCCGTCGACATCGGTGCCGATATAGCGGAAGTCGAAGTCGAAGCCTTCGAGCGCCGTCGTCAGGCCAATGGACCAGTCGGTGTAGTCAGCACCCGACAGGTCCTGGAAGTCGGAGTAACCAATGGTGGCGTCGAGTCCGAAGCTCTCACCCAGTGGGATGCCTGCGCTGGCCGCCCAGTAGAAGGCGTCTCCGCTTTCCAGGTAGAAGTCAGGGGAGTAGGCAACCGAAGCGCCGACTTCCACGAACTCACCAAGGGTCGTGCTGCCGCCGGCATACACCTCAACAAAGTTCTGGGATGGATCGTCCGGAGCATCCGGATACCAGTAATAGATCGCGCCGAGATCGAGATCGAAGACGCCGACCGTCGGTGTCCAGCCAGCATAGACGTCGATTTCGGTCGATGTGCCATCGCCAAAGTCTACGCCAGACGCCCAGGTGCCGATGTAGAAGTCATCGGACGCGAAGTCGAAGCCGCCTGAAATCATCGGCGCGCCGTCAGTTTGCGTAAAGCCACGGAAGACGTAGTCGCTCGACAGGGTTACGTTTCCGCTCCACTCGCCCTCCGCAAGGGCCGGAGTTGCGACGACACTAGCTGCAACTGCCAGAACGGCTGCACGTGTGAATGATTTGCTCATAATGAACCTCCTTTGCATCCTCATCACCGGCAAACAGTGGAGGCGGCAGCAGGTTCTGATCCACTTCGACAAGGGTTATTGCGTCAATTTTTGCGCAGCAGCACGAAAATCGGGCAATGGACGCAAAATCAGCCTGTCAAAAGTGCTGATTCACCGTTCAGCGTGCGCTGAGAGGAGCGTAACCAAGGTGCATTCCAGCGTCCACGAGCAAGGTTTCGCCGGTCACATGACGCGACGAATCGGTCAGGAAGAAAATCGCTGAATCTGCAATGTCGTCGGGGCCGCTGGCCACATGAAGCGGCACGGATTTGCGGACACCCTGTTCCATGCGCTCATACTGTTCTTCATCCATACGGTCCTTGAACCACCGTGTACCGATGAATCCTGGGCACACAGCATTTACCCTGATGGCCGGAGCCAGTGCACGGGCCAAAGACAATGTCATTGTGTTCAAAGCGCCTTTCGTGGCGGCATAAGCGACAGAAGAGCCGATACCCGTGACGCCTGCGATTGATGAAACATTGAGCACAGCAGACGCTCGGCCACTTTCTTTGTGGGCTGTGACCATCAGGTCACGGCAGGCCTGCATCATCAGGAACGGACCGGCGACATTGACGGCATAAGTGTCCATGAAGTCCTGCCGCGATAGCGCGTCGAGGTCGGAATGGTCGCGCGCGTGCCGGGTGATGCCGGCATTGTTGACCAGAATGTCCAGCTTGCCCCACTGGGCGGCAGCGTCCGCGAGTTTCCTGCATCCTTCCTCGGTCGAAACATCGCCGGTGACGAGCTGGGCCTGAGCGCCGGCGGCATTGCAGGCGGCAACGGTCTCTTCAGCATCCTCAACACTGCGCGTGCAATTGATGATGACGTCGGCACCGCGTTCAGCGAGGCGGATTGCGATCGAGCGGCCGAGGCCGGTTGCCGAGCCCGTTACCAATGCCTTGCGGCCTTCCAGTTCACCAGTTGCCATTTTTGATTCCCTTCGAGTTTTTATGTCGCGTCTTCTTTGGACGCGAAGACGCCAAAGATCAAAGTGCCAGGTTCTGAACAGCTAGTCCTTATGATAGGGGAGGCCGGCTTCAATACTGGCGGCGCGGTATAGTTGCTCAGCGAGCATGGCGCGGACCAGACGGTGTGGCCAGGTCTGGACGCCGAACGCCATTTTTTGCGTTACTGCGGACCTGACGGCATCGCCATAGCCCTCGGCCCCGCCAATCAGGAAGCAGAGGTCCGGCTGGCCCCGGTCCCGCAATTGGGCGAGATAGGCGGAGAAATCGGTGGAGCGCCAGGATTTGCCATACTCGTCTAGCCGTATGGCGTGCGCGCCCGCCGGGAGTCTGGAGAGCAGCCGCTCAGCTTCGGCATCAAGGCCGCCTCCGCTTTCAATTTCGATGATGTCGGCGCTACGGTAGCCAAGGGCTCGGCCAGCCTTGCGGAAGCGGTCGAGATAATCTTCGCACAGGTCGAGTTCGGGGCCGGACTTCAGCTTTCCGACCGAGAGGATCGTGATGCGCATGGCGGCGGGTCAGGCCTGCCGCTCAGGCGTGGCCGTGGGCGCTATCGTCAGACCAGATCTTCTCAAGATTATAGAAAGCGCGCACTTCCGGACGGAACAGGTGCACGATGATGTCACCAACGTCGAGCAGCACCCAGTCAGCATTCGGCAGGCCTTCCAGCTTGACCGGGCGGCCCGTTGCATCCTTGACGGTCTGGGCGAGGTGGTCGGCAATGGAAGCGACATGCCGGGCAGATCGGCCGGACGCGATGACCATGATGTCTGCGAGTGAGGATTTTCCCTGAAGATCGATCACGGTGATGTCTTCAGCTTTGTCGTCTTCAAGACTGTTGATGACGGTGTCGGCCAGCGCGCGAATGTCATCAATGCTAGCTTTGGCGGCCTTTAGGGGCTGCGTACTCGTGGAAGGCAGGGTCTCAATTCCTTTTTCTCGACTCGAAAGAGCATATCACGACCGCCGAACTGGCTCTAGCGTTTTTGAGCGTCACGTCGCAGTTGGGTCGATGACGTCCGGTCATATGGCGCCTTGAGGTAGACCCAGGCAGGCGCATCGAGGCCCGGCAAGCGCGCCGCCTCCCTCTCGCGCACGCGCTGACCGGCATATTTGCGGGCGAAGGGTGAACGCAAGGCCCGCGGCCCGGCTTCGGGGCGAGACACGACACAGATCGGTATCGTCTGTGCAATCTCTTCCCAGGCGCGCCAGTCATGAAAGTTCTGGAGGCTGTCAGCACCCATCAGCCACACGAATTTCGCGTTCGGGCTGTGGAGGGTGAACTGTTTGAGAACATCGATCGTGTAGCGGACATTGGCCCAGTGCTCAAAATCGCTGACGAACATCTGCGGATTATGGCCAATGAGTTCGCGCACCTGGTGCACGCGTTCATAGAAGGCGGCCGGCTTGCTTTTCAAAGGGTTGCCGCGCGCGGGCAGCCAGTAGATCCAGTCAAGCCGCAGGCGTTTGAGCGCGGTTTCGGCGACATGCAGATGCCCCGAATGCGGCGGATTGAATGAGCCGCCAAACAGGCCAATTCGCTGGTGTGTCAGCGATGGTGGCAGGGTTCGGACAGGTGGAAGTAAAGCTGGCGAATGCCGTTTGCTACGGGTCACGGACGTGTCTGGCCGGTGCCGCGAACGACATATTTGAAGATGGTCAGCTGTTCGGCCCCAACCGGCCCGCGCGCATGGATCCGGCCCGTCGCGATCCCGATCTCTGCGCCCATGCCGAACTCTCCACCATCGGCAAACTGCGTGGACGCATTGTGAAGGACGATACCCGCATCGACATCCATCAGAAACCGTTCTGCCGTGCTATTGTTCTCGGTGATGACAAGCTCAGTGTGACCGGTCCCGAAGGTGGCGATGTGATGCAGCGCGTCATCAAGGTCATCGACGATACGAATCGAGAGGATGGGGGCAAGGTATTCGGTCCGCCAGTCTTCTTCAGTCGCAGGAAACATGTCAGGCAGGATTGCGCGGGCAGCCTCATCACCGCGCAGTTCGCATCCCGCATCGCGCAATGGCGCGGCAATCGCGGGCAGCAGATTGGACGCGACGGACTTGTTCACAAGAAGGGTTTCCAGCGCGCCGCAAATGCCGGTGCGACGCATCTTTGCATTCAGCACGATATTGACCGCCTTTTCGGGGTCTGCGTCTGCATCGACATAGGCATGACACAGACCTTCCAGGTGCCCGATCACAGGGATGCGCGCATCCTGTTGCACGCGGGCGACGAGTCCCTTGCCGCCGCGCGGAACGATGACGTCAACCTTGCCATCAAGGCCCGACAGCATGTGTCCGACGGCCTCGCGGTCCGGCGTATCCACGAGTTGGATGGCGTCGGCGGGCAGGCCCGCACCTTCAAGGCCGGACCGGAGCGCCGTCGCGATCGCGAGGGCAGATTGCAGGCTCTCGCTGCCTGCGCGAAGGATCGCAGCATTGCCCGAGCGCAGGCAGAGCGCTGCAGCATCGGCGGTTACGTTCGGGCGCGACTCATAAATGATGCCGATCACGCCGAGCGGTGTTCTCACGCGGGCAATGTCGAGCCCGGAGGGCACCGTCCAGCGCGCAATTTCGCTGCCGACAGGATCGTCGAGTGCGGCAACCGCGCGCACTGCATCGGCCACCCCGCGCAGACGCTTTGCGTCAAGCATCAGCCGGTCCAGCATGGCATCTGTCAGGCCTTTCGACCGGGCGCCGGACATGTCGCGCTTGTTCGCGTCAAGAATGTAGGTTTGGGATGTCTCGAGCGCGTCCGCCATGGCGTTAAGCCCTCGCGTGCGGTCAGCAGCACTCAAGGATGCTAGCCGACTGGATGCTGCCCGTGCGCGGCGACCAATCTCCAGCATTTGATCGTGGAGGGACGGATGGTGTGTGCTCGAAATTATGCTCATCGCGTGTATCTGCCGCAAAGTCTGCAGTCCCGCAACTCAAAGGCAATTGAAGAATTGCTGCACCCGGCGCCATCAGCCCTTCCAGAAGCGAGCCGTCATAAGCGTGAAAACGGCGACGAATTCGAGCCGTCCCATGAGCATAGTGATGAAACAGATCCACTTGGCGATAACCGGGATGTCCTGGAATGTGCCCGATGGGCCAACCATCGGGCCGAGGCCGGGCCCGACATTTGAGACACTTGAGGCTGCCGCCGAGATGGATGTCAGAAGGTCCAGCCCGGTCATGGAAAGCAGGATGGTAGCGATGATGAACGTCGCGAGATAGAGAAACACGAACACCATTACCGACTGCAGCGTGTCCGATGTTACCACGCGCCCCGCATACCGCACGCGCACTACCCGGTTCGGCCGCACGATCTGCGAGGCATAGGCAAGCACCGCCTTGAAGCTGATTTCGAGGCGGAACATCTTGATGCCGCAGGCTGCAGAGCCGGCGCAGCCGCCGAGGAAGGTCGCGATCAGGAAGATGATGACGGCCGGTTCGCCCCAGGTATCATAGGGCGCCGACGCATAGCCCGTTCCCGTCATGATCGAGATGATATTGAACAGGGCCTGGCGGAAGCCGTGAAAAACGTGATCGAAGATTGGCGGATCGACGACGGCTTCGTGCCAGACCACGATCACCAGTGCAAAGCCGAGGGCAAGGCAGGCATAGAGCCGCGGCTGCGGATCGGTGATCATCGGGCGCCAGCGACCATGCAGGATGAGCAGGGCCAGCAGGCTGAAGGGAAGCCCGGCAATGAACATGAAGAAGGTCGCGGCATAGGCGGCAGGCGTGTCGTTGAAATAGGCAAAAGAGGTGTCGTGCGTCGAATACCCGCCCGCCGACATGGTGGTCATGGAGTGGGCGATCGCATCGAACGCACTCATGCCGCAGGCTGCATAGGTGATGGCGCATATGGCAGAGATGATGAGGTAGACGATGCCGGTCTGCGCCGTAATCTCGGTAATGCGAGGCAGGAACTTGCCCGACATGTCCGAGCTTTCAATCTGGAAGAGCTGCATGCCGCCAACACGCAGCATGGGCAGGATTGCGATGGCGGTCACGATGATGCCGATGCCGCCAATCCACTGCAGGATGGCGCGCCAGAGCAGGATGCCGCGCGAGGTCGAGTCGAGGCCGGTCATCACAGTGGCACCCGTGGTGGTCAGGCCCGACACGGACTCGAACATCGCATCCGTGAAGGACATGCCGTAATTCAGGAAGGGGATGGTCGCGATTACCGGAAGCACGATCCAGATCATCACTGTGAGAAGGAAGGCCTCCCGCGCGCCTGTGGATGGTGGCGCGCCGCCAACCAGCACGGCGAGGCCGGCACCGATCAGGATGCTGATTGCAGCGGAGATCAGGAAGACGTGCCATTGTTCCGTGCCATCTGCGATGTCGAGCAGGGCTGACGGAATCATGGCGGCCCCGAGCAGGGCGACCATGAGGCCGATGGCAAATATGACGGCGCGTAATTGCATCGGGTCTGCCCTTACCACTGAAAACCCTGCGAAGCCGTCAATTTCTTCAAGGAATGCACCTGGCCTGTGCAGACTCAAAGCGGTGGCCGCTCTCGCGCTGAAAATTTCATAAAAAAGCTGTGCGATTTTTGGGGCAGGTTAATGCCCTGTAAATAAAGTCTTTTCAAACTGTTAACGCGCGAAAGGGCCTGTGTTTGCTGAGGCAGTTCCGGTTCATTCTATATTTGTTCCGCATATGATCTCTTGTGGAGTAACCGAATCGGGCAGTCGACCCATTGGTTCCCAAGTTTCCCCATGTTATCCCAAACCATGATGATGCTATCCCAAGAACTGGGGTGGTGGGGCACAAGGGAAGCGGTTGGTGTTTGTTTCCACCTATGAAACATCGCTCGATGCGAAAGGAAGGGTCTCTGTGCCCGCACCCTTCCGCGCGGCCCTTGCTGGCGGAAACCGCATATTCCTGTGGCCGGCTATTGACGGCTCCGGCTGCGTTGAGGGCGGCGGCGACGAGCTGATGGCGCTCTACCGCCAGACCCTGGCGCGAATGGCGCCGAATGATCCCAATCGCCGCGCCTTCATGCACACCATCTTCACCCGTTCCGCTGACCTGAAAATGGATGATACGGGCCGTATCTCCATCCCGGCGTCCCTTCTGGAGGCCGCGGGGATCGAGAAGAAGTTGGTCTTTGCGGGCGCCTTTGACCGGTTCCATATCTGGGAGCCATCACGGTTTGCGGCCTTCGATGCCCAGATGGCGGAAACCGCGCTCAAGAATCAGGATGCGATGGCCGAGCCATTCCAGCAGGCCATGGCGGCGGGCGGTCTTCCAGGCTTCGGTGGCGGGGGAGGCGACTGATGGCGCACGTTCCCGTTCTTCTGAAAGAGGTCGTTGAGGCGATGGCGCCGCGGGCCGGTGACGTGCTCGTTGATGGCACTTTTGGTGGGGGAGGCTATGCGAAAGCGCTACTCGCAGCGGCTGAGTGCAGGCTTATCGGCATTGATCGCGACGGCGATGCTATCAAGCGCGCACTGGAGGTCGCAAGGTCACAGCCGCGGCTGATCCCGCTGCAGGGGCAGTTCGGCGACATCAAGCAGCTGCTCGCGAGCGTGAGCGTTCCGGCGGTCGATGCCATCACGCTCGATCTCGGTGTGTCTTCCTTCCAGCTGGATGAGGCCGAGCGCGGCTTCTCCTTCATGCGTGACGGCCCGCTCGACATGCGGATGGGGCAGGCCGGGCCTTCAGCGGCCGATGTTGTAAACCAGATGGATGAGCGTGATCTTGCGACCATCTTCTTCCGGCTGGGCGAGGAAAAGCAGTCCCGCCGGATCGCGCGCGCCATTAAAGAGCGCCGCCTTAAGTCTCCTTTCACTTCGACCCTTGATCTTGCGAATCTGATCGAGGAGACGCTCGGTGGCCGGCGCGGCTCACGCACGCACCCGGCAACCCGTTCGTTCCAGGCGATCAGGATGTTCGTGAATGATGAGCTTGGAGAACTGGCCCGCGCACTGGAAGCTTCCGAAGAAGTCCTGAAAGAGGGCGGGCGGCTCGTCATCGTGACCTTCCACTCACTGGAGGACAGGATGGTGAAACTTTTCATGCGGGAACGCTCAGGCCTTCAGGGCGGCGGTTCCCGCCATATGCCGGAGAAGGCAGACGAGGCGCGGCCGAGTTTCGAGATGCCGTCGAAGAAGGCCATCGAGCCGACGGATGCCGAAATTGAAGCCAATCCGCGCGCCCGCTCTTCTCGCTTGCGGGTGGCTGTGCGTACCGCAGCGCCTCCTATGGCCCTCCCCGTGACAACTGGTGTCGACCTTCCTGACCTGTCGCAAGTGGAGGCCTCATCATGAACCGCCGCGCGCTCATGGTCGGTATCGCCATTATTGGCCTTCTCATCTTCAGCCTCTACCGGGCGAAGTACGGCGCGATCGAGAGCGCCGAAGAGATTGCCGCTGTCGAAGCCGAAATCGAAGAGGCGATCCGCGAACGCCGCGTGCTGCTTGGTGAGCTCAGCCACCTGTCGCGGCAGGAATGGGTCGAGGAATATGCACGTGCCGAACTCGGCATGGTGCCGGCGCGCGCAGAACAGTTTGCCCGGCCGGAAGATCTCGACCAGCTGATAGGGCCGCCTGACGGTGTTGATGAAATCGGTGAACTCCGCCGCGACCGCGAAGGGGGCACCAATGGATAATGTCCGTTTTGATAGTCCTGCGGAGGGTGCGTCCATGCGCACCAAGCTCGTCTCGCTCTGCACCTGCCTGGGCTTTGCCGTGATCGCTGGCAAGGCCGGTATGGTGGCCATGACATCCCAGCCCGCCGATCAAGGCGTCTCGCGGGCTTTTGAGGATCCGATCCGCCGCGCCGACATTGTCGACCGCAATGGCGAATTGCTGGCAACGTCTGTTGCGGTGTACTCCTTGTTTGCGGACCCCCGCGCCATCTGGGACCCGGCAGAAGTCGCCAGTGGAATCGGGCGTGTCTTTCCGGACATCGATGTCGACAAGCTGACGGCCGATCTCTCCGACAAGGAGCGCGCCTTCGTCTGGGTGCGCCGTGGCCTCACCCCGCGTCAGCGGCAGGCCGTATTTGACCTCGGACTCGAAGGACTCGATTTTCGCGAAGAGAGCCGCCGCGCCTATCCGCGCGGAACGCTGGCAGGGCATATTCTCGGCTATGCCGGTACGGACGGACAGGGGCTTGCTGGCGTCGAATATGCGATGGATTCAGAGCTGCTCTCCAGCCGGGAACCGCTAAAGCTCACCATTGATTCCAATGTGCAGTTCGCGCTTGAGGCTGAATTGGCCGCCGCAGCCGGCGAATACGGGGTGGAAGGCGGCGCCGGGGTCATTCTGAACGCGCGCAATGGCGAGGTCATGGGCCTTGCCAGCTGGCCGCCAATTGATCCCAATCGCGTGCTGGAGCTTGACCGCGATGATCCGGCGCGCCTGAACCGGGCCGTCGGTGCCCTGTTTGAACTGGGATCAGTCTACAAGCCGCTCACAGTTGCCGCTGCCCTCGACACTGGCGCAATCCGGCCGAGTGACCGCTTCGATGTGCGCGAACCACTCGTCATCTCCGGGCGCACGATCCATGACGATCATCCGATTTCAGGCCATGCCTCACCGACCCGCATCGTTGCGGACAGTTCGAATATCGGCACGGTCAAGATCGCCATCATGCTCGGCGCGCGCCGCCAGCAGGAAATGCTCGCAGCGGTGGGCCTGTTCGACCGGTCTCCCGTCGAAGTCGCTGGCAGCGCCGCACCGCTCCTGCCGGAACAGTTCGACGAGATTCACGCCGCTACTGTGAGCTATGGCCACGGAATTGCCGTATCTCCAATGGCTTTTGCGACCGCCTTTTCAGTCTTCGCCAATGGCGGCGAAGTGGTTGAGCCAACCATAATCATGGACGGCAAGCGCCGGCGCACGCGGCGTGTGATTTCGGCGCCCACGGCGGCGGTTGTGACGCGAATGCTGCGCGAGGCCGTGGTCGATGGAACCGGGAGGTTCGCCGAAGTTGCAGGCTATCGCGTTGCGGGCAAGACCGGCACCGCCGAAAAGCCGATTGCCGGCGGCTATGCCGACGACGAGAATATCTCATCCTTTGCGGCAATCTTTCCGGCCGACAGCCCTGATTATGTCGTATTGATCGTGCTCGATGCGCCCAAAGAAGGAGCAGGCCGCGGACGAACAGCTGCATATAATGCTGCGCCGACGGCAGGCCGGGTGATCGAACGGGTCGCGCCCATGCTGGGTGTCGAACCAAAATTCGAGGATCTGGGTCGCGGCGAAAGCCCGATGGTCCGCTCCGTCTCTCAGAGAAGGAGTAGTCTATGAAGTTGAGCGCGCTGTTTCCCGGACTGGGCGGAGATGCCGCCACCGAAGTCACTGGCCTGACCGCCGATAGCCGCAAGGTGTCGCCGGGCTTCGTCTTCGCCGCTCTCAAAGGCGTCGTCGCGGACGGCCGCGAGTTCATTCCGCAGGCGATCGAAAAGGGCGCGGTGGCAATCATCGGACACGAGTTGCCGGACGTGTCGCCCGCGATTGCGATCGAGGTCGACGAGCCGCGTCTCGCGCTGGCGACCGCTTCGGCAGCCTTCTATGCCCGCCAGCCGCAAACCGTCGTTGCTGTCACAGGAACGAATGGCAAGAGCTCGACTGTCGATTTTCTCCGGCAGATCTGGGAGACGTCAGGCCTGTCGGCAGCCTCCATGGGCACGCTCGGTGCCATTGGGCCTCAGGGACACATTGACCTCGGTCACACGACACCGGACCCGGTCGCCATTCATGAGACGCTGGCGACGCTCGCAGACCAGGGCGTGACCCATTGCGCAATGGAGGCTTCGTCTCACGGCCTCGTTCAGTACCGTCTGGATGCGGTAAGACTTGCCGCCTGCGCCTTCACCAACCTGACCCAGGATCATCTCGACTACCACGCCGACATGGATGAATACCGGGCCGCGAAAATGCGCCTGTTTACCGAGCTGATGCCTGCAGGCGCTCCAGCTGTGGTCAATGCGGACAGCCCGGAACGCGGAGCCTTCGAGGCGGGCGCGAAAGCAGCTGGTCTCAAGCCGGTTTCGGTTGGCTGGCGCGGTGAAGACCTCAAGATCGAGGAACTCATGCCGCGCGCCACGGGACAGAAACTCTTCCTGAAATGGCGCGGCGAGGCCTTTGAGGTCGAGCTTCCGCTGATCGGTGAATTCCAGGCGCTGAACGCCCTCACGGCTGCCGGCCTGGCGCTCGCGCTCGGTGCGCCGCTGCAGGGCGTCTGTGCAGGCATGTCGAGCCTGAAGCCAGTAAAGGGCCGTCTCGAATTCGTGGGCGAGACCGCCGACGGCGCCGGGGTCTTTGTTGACTATGCGCACACGCCGGACGGCCTGGACGTTCTCATCCGCGCGGCCCGCCCACATACGGCCGGCAAGCTCGTTGTCATCTTCGGCTGCGGCGGCGACCGGGATCGCAAGAAGCGTCCGCTGATGGGCGAGATCGCTGCCAGGCAGGCAGACATTGTGATCGTTACGGACGACAATCCGCGCTCGGAAGACCCGGCCTCCATTCGCAAGGCGATTCTTGAAGCGGTGCCCAATGGCATCGAGATCGGTGATCGCGGTGACGCGATTCGCAAAGCTGTGGCCGACCTCAAGGCAGGTGATACGCTGCTCATCGCTGGCAAAGGCCATGAGACAGGGCAGATTATCGGCTCGACCGTCATTCCATTCTCCGATCAGGACACCGCGAAAGCTGCCCTTGAGGGGGTGAAGGCATGACGCGCCCACTCTGGACGTCTGACGAGATTGCTGCCGCTACCGGTGGACGGGTCACCGCGCCATTCGAGGTCGATGGTGTTTCCATCGACACGCGCAGCCTTGTGACGGGCGATCTGTTCGTGGCCTTGAAAGACGTCCGCGACGGGCATGACTTCGTTGCCAACGCCTTTGAGGCTGGCGCAGGCGCTGCGCTCGTCAGCCGAGAGGTTGAGGGCGCATCGGGCCCGCTTATCATCGTCGATGATGTCCTGGAGGCCCTAGAGAAGCTCGGCATCGCCGCTCGTGAACGCGCTGTAGATGCGGTACGAATTGCGATTACCGGTTCGGTCGGCAAGACAAGCGTCAAGGAAATGATTGCGCGCATCCATCGCGGTGCCGGCAAGGCGCACTGGTCGGTAAAAAGCTTCAACAATCACTGGGGCGTGCCGCTGACACTCGCGCGCATGCCTGCAGATACCGAATACGCGGTGTTCGAGATCGGCATGTCGACTCCGGGTGAGATCGCGCCGCGCTCGAGGATGGTGCAGCCGCATGTGGCCGTGATCACGCGCATTGCGCCAGCCCACCTTGAAGGCCTTGGCTCCATCGAGGGCGTAGCCCGGGAGAAGGCGGATATTGCTGCCGGGCTGGTCGAGCCTGACGGGCAGGTCGTGCTGCCGGCTGCTGATCCAATGTTGCCAGCGCTGGTCGAACACGTTCGCGCACTGAAGCCGGAGGCTCCCATCGGCCTGTTTGGACGTGACGCGGACAAGACAGCGACTGACTGGGTCAGCAATCGTGACGGATTTGCCTGGGTGGAGCGCTACGCTTGCGCCGGCAGTATGAGCCACATTGCCGTAAATGCCCTGACCTGCCTGCTCGACGTGGAAATCCATGCCGTCGGCGAACACTGGGCCGACAATGTTGCCTGCGCGCTTCTGGCGGCAGGACTGAACTCCTCCATCGATCTGTACAAGGCAGCGCTGGACCTCTCCGGCTATACGCCGCCGCCAGGACGGGGCACGGCCGAGATCCTCAAACTGCCTGCGGGTGGCGAGGTGCTTCTCGTTGACGATGCATACAATGCCAACCCGGCCTCAATGCGGGCCGCCCTTGCCAGCTTTGCTGCGCGCAGAGGCGGGCGCCACCTCGTGGCACTGGGGGAAATGCTCGAAGTGGGGACGACGTCGGAAGCAGAGCATCGCGCGCTGGCAGGGCCGATTCTCGAAGCCGGGGCCGAGATCGTATTTCTCGCCGGTGAGGGGATGAAGCCGCTCGCAGATTCGCTTGAGGGGCGAATCGAGACCCATTGGCAAGTCAATGCGAAAGAGCTGGATTCGGTTGTTAAATTCTCGGTCAGGAACGGTGATCTCCTCTTGATAAAAGGCTCGAATGCATCCGGGATGGGCAGGCTCGCAGACAGGTTGCGCCAGTGGAGCAAGACCGCAGACGAGCAAGTGATGGACCGCGACTCAGAACGAGTGGCAGGGGGTAACGATGCTGTATGAACTGCTTGCAGCCGATGACGGGCTGTTTCGCCTATTCAACTACACAACGTTCCGCACTGGCGGCGCGATCGTCACAGCGTTCCTCTTCTCCGTCCTGACCGGCGACTGGATTATTGGCCAGCTTCAACGACGCCAGGGCAAGGGCCAGCCGATTCGCGATCTCTCCCTCGAAGCGCAGCTTTCCAAGCGCGGAACACCCACCATGGGCGGCTTCCTCATCTGGATCGGGCTGCTGCTCGCAACCGTGCTGTGGGCTGACCTTTCCAACCCGTATATCTGGACCGTCCTCTTCGTAACGATCTCCTATGCGACGCTCGGCTTCCTTGATGACTATGCGAAAGTCACCAAGCAGGATGATGCCGGCGTATCCGCCAAAGTCCGCCTGCTCGTTGAGTTCGGTGTCGCCGCCCTTGCTGGCGCCTTCATCATGGGGCTCCACGGCGCGCATACGCCGCTCGGCCACGCCGAATGGGGGCCGCTGAATGATCTCGCGCAGATGATTGCGAATCTGGCGCCCGAAACGACGGTTGAGCCGAACGACCAGTCCTTCTCCGGCGGTGTCGCCGTGCCCTTCGTGAATGATTACTTCGTGCCGCTTGGCGGGTTCTTCATCCTGTTCGCGATGCTGGTTGTCGTCGGCGCCGCAAATGCGGTGAACTTCACCGACGGGCTCGATGGTCTTGCCATTGTGCCGATGATGTTTGCTGGCGCTTCCTACGCACTCATCGCCTATCTGACTGGTAACTTCATCTTTGCAGAATATCTCGGCATCCAGTTCACGCCGGGTGCCGGCGAAATGGGCGTTCTGCTCGGGGCCATGATCGGTGCCGGCATGGGTTTCCTCTGGTTCAATGCCTATCCGGCCCGCGTCTTCATGGGCGACACTGGGTCGCTCGGCCTTGGTGGCCTGATCGGCGTTGTTGCCGTCGCCGTGAAGCATGAGTTCGCGCTCGCCGTCATAGGCGGCCTCTTCGTACTCGAGGCCCTGTCAGTGATGATGCAGGTGACCTGGTTCAAGATTACCCGGAAGCTGACCGGCGAAGGCAAGCGCATCTTCCTGATGGCGCCGCTTCACCACCATTTCCAGAAGAAGAACTGGCCGGAGACCCGTGTCGTCGTCCGCTTCTGGATCCTGTCCGTCCTGTTCGCCCTAGCGGGCCTTGCCACGCTCAAGCTGAGGTAGCCCGCACCCCATGATCCCGATTACCGAATATGCTGGAAAAGACGTTGCGGTGTACGGCCTCGGCCGGACAGGCCTTGCGGCTGCGCGCGCCTTGAAGGCCGGTAAGGCAAGGGTCCATGCCTGGGATGACAGCGAGGAAACCCGCGCAAAAGCAGAAGCTGCCGGCATTCCGCTCTCTGACCTGAACAAGCGCGACTGGCAGAGCTTTGCCGCGCTTGTCCTGTCGCCGGGAATTCCATACCGCTTCCCACAACCGCACCGTCTGGTGCGCCTCGCGCAGATGACCAATGTTCCGGTGGTCGGGGATATGGAGCTCTTCGCCCGCGCGGTGCAGCAGCTGCCGGAGCGCGGCCGCCCGAAAGTCATCGGGATTACCGGCACGAACGGGAAATCGACCACCACGGCACTCATCGGGCATATCCTGAAAGAGTGCGGCATGGATGCGCGCATTGGCGGGAATATCGGCACAGGCGTGCTCGACATGGCGCCGCTTCATGCCAACGCCTATTACGTGCTGGAGCTGTCCTCCTATCAGCTCGACCTCGTCAAAAGCCTGCACTGCGATGTCGCCGTGATGTTGAATGTCTCGCCAGATCATCTCGATCGTCATGGCGGCATGAAAGGTTATGTCGATGCCAAACGCCGGATATTTCTGAACCAGCAACCGGGCGATACGGCGGTCATCGCGGTCGACGATACGATCACGCAGACGCTCGCCATGGACCTCGCTGCGCGCGGCGGTGTTCGGGTGACGCAGGTGTCTTCCGAATTCGCACTGGGCCGTGGTGTCAGTGCCGTGAATGGCAATCTCTTCGACAGCCTCTCCGGCAACGCCATCCGTGTTGGGGATCTGAGTGAAGCCCCCGCGCTTCCTGGCCGTCACAATCACCAGAATGCAGCTGCGGCCTATGCGGCCTGCCGCGCTCTCGGCATCGAGCCTTCGCGCATCAACGCCGCGATCCAGACTTTCCCTGGCCTGGCCCATCGCATGGAGCAGGTTGGCGAGATTGACGGGGTCCGCTTCGTCAACGATTCAAAGGCGACAAACGCGCAGGCAGCAGAGCAGGCACTGCGGGCCTATTCAAGGGTCTACTGGATCGCTGGCGGCGTCCCGAAAGCTGAAGGCATCGGACCGCTCAACAGCCTTTTTAACCGCGTCGCCAAGGCCTACCTGATCGGCGATGCAGCTGATGCGTTCGCGCGAACACTCGATAATGCCGCGCCCTTCGAGAAGTCAGGCACACTCGAAAAAGCGGTTTCCTCCGCCTTTCGGGATGCGCGCGCATCCGGCGAGGAGAACCCGATCGTCCTGCTGTCACCTGCTTGCGCGAGTTTCGACCAGTTCAAGGACTTCGAAGCGCGCGGCGATGCATTCCGGCACATCGTCGAAGACCTCGGCGGAAATGCGCTCGTGAAGGTCATGAAAGAATCGGCATGAGCGTGCAGGTCGGTGAAGCCCTGATCCTGCCGCGGTCGGACCGCTCTCATATCACTGAGTGGCGGCGCAGTGTCGACTGGTCCATTCTGCTGGCAGGCTGTGTTCTGCTTGGTCTGGGACTGGTTCTCTCCCTTGCTGCTGGCCCACCCGCGGCAGAGCGTATGGGCCAGGCCGATGAGTTTCATTTCGTCAAACGCCATGCTTTTTTTGCGGCGGCGGCCGTAATCATACTGTTTGGTGCCAGCCTGCTGGACCGGACCTGGGTGCGACGATTGTCGGCGCTTGTCTTCTGCGGCTCCTTCGTTCTGCTGGCCGCAATCCTGATCGTCGGCCATGAAGCCAAGGGCGCGCAACGCTGGATCGAACTGGGCGGCTTCACGCTGCAGCCATCGGAATTCGTGAAGCCGGCGCTCATCATCCTTTCGGGCTGGCTGCTCGCGCAGAGGCAGCTCTATCCGGGCGGTCCGTGGGCCGTCGTCGCGCTCGTTTTCTACGTCGTCACGCTCGGTCTTCTATTGCTCCAGCCTGATGTCGGACAGTCTGCATTGCTGACGGCGGCCTTTATCGTGACCTTCTTCGTCTCGGGCCTGCCATGGCGATGGGCTGCAATGTTTTTCGGTGGGGGCGTAGGTCTGAGTGCCACGCTTTATGCGCTCCTGCCGCATGTCCGCTTTCGCGTGAACAGCTTCATCAACCCTTCTGAATATGACACCTACCAGATCGACAAGGCGTCACAGGCGATCGGTCGTGGCGGCATTTTTGGTGCGGGGCCGGGCGAAGGCACGGTGAAGACCGAACTTCCGGACGCCCATACGGATTTCATCTACGCTGTGCTCAGTGAAGAATTCGGCTATGTCGCCGCCCTCGCGCTGATCGGTCTGTTCGTCTTTATCTGCTGGCGCGGCTTCCGCGGCGCGTCTCGCGTCCGCGACCCGTACCCCCGCGCTGCGGCTGCCGGACTCTTTGCGCTTTTCGGCCTTCAGGCTGCCATCAATATCGGTGTGAATGTGAACCTTCTTCCCCCGAAGGGCATGACGCTGCCTTTCATTTCCTATGGAGGCTCATCAATGCTCGGTATCGCGTTGACTCTGGGTCTCGCTCTGGCGCTTATTCGGCGCCAGACTTCGACGACCTGGAGGCCGGATGGCAGAGCCTGACGCAGCAAAGCCCCTCGTGATCATCGGTGCAGGCGGCACGGGCGGGCATATGTTCCCGGCCGCTGCCTTTGCCGAAGAAATGCGATCGCGCGGCTGGCAGGTCGGCCTGATGAGCGATGAGCGCGGGCTGCGTTATGCCGAACACTTCCCAGCGGACTGGAAGGAAGAAGTGAAGGCCGCGAGCCCCAATACACGCAAGCCCTGGACCTTGCCGGGTGCTGCGCTGAAAATCTGGGGCGGTATCAATTCCGCCGCATCCACCATGAAGCGGATGAAGCCGTCGCTGGTCGCAGGCTTTGGCGGCTATCCGGCCTTTCCGGCACTGAGTGCAGCGGCCCGGCGCAAGGTGCCGATCCTCATCCATGAGCAGAATGCCGTACTCGGGCGGGTGAACCGGCGCTTTGCAGGCAAGGCCGCCATTGTCGCATCAGGCTTTGACCGGCTCGACCGCCTGCCCACCGGCGCCGTGCATCACGCCGTCGGCAATCCGGTTCGCGCGCCCATCGCCGCGATGCGGGACAAGCCTTTTCCGCCGATGGATGGCGGCCTCACTATCTTCATCACTGGCGGCAGTCAGGGCGCAAAAATTCTCGGCGACATCATCCCGCTTGCCATTGCAAACCACCTTCCGGCGACGCTGCGTGCCCGGTTGAAAGTGGTGCAGCAGGTTCGCGAGGAACAGCTTGAGCAGGTCCGGGCGGTGTACGACAAGGTGCAGCTACAGCACGAATTGAAGCCGTTCTTCTCTGACATGCCGGAACGGCTCGCTGCGGCGCATCTCATCATAGCCCGCTCAGGCGCAGGCACGGTGAGCGAAATCGCCGCCGTGGGCCGTCCATCCATTCTCATCCCTCTCAAGATCGCGATGGACGATCATCAGACGGCCAATGCCGAAGCGCTGGTCGATGCAGGGGCGGCGGATGTCCTGCTTGAGGACAATCTCTACCCGAACCTGTTGGGCGAACTCATCAAGGTGCGTATTGAGGATGCGACCGATTTGAAAAACCGTGCGGCGCTCGCGCGGGTGACCGGGACAATCACCGCAGCAAGCGATCTTGCAGACCTCGCCGAACAAGTGGCAAAGCAACCAGCATGACCCTCAAACCATCCCCATTCGAACTCGGCCCGGCCCACCTTGTCGGCATTGGCGGCATCGGCATGTCCGGCATTGCCGAGATCATGATCAATCTCGGCTACAAGGTTCAGGGCTCTGACGTAAAGGAGAGCGCCAATGTCGAGCGCCTTCGTGAGAAGGGCGCGACCGTCCATATCGGCCACAAGCCAGAAAATGTGGATGGTGCAGGGGCGGTGATCATCTCGTCTGCGATCAAGGGCGACAATGTCGAGGTTCAGGCTGCCCGCGCCAAGGGTATCCCGGTTGTGCGCCGCGCCGATATGCTGGCCGAGATCATCCGCATGAAATGGACGGTCGCTGTCGCCGGCACGCACGGCAAGACGACAACGACGACCATGGTTGCTGCGCTTCTTGATGGTGCCGGTGTGGACCCGACCGTGATCAATGGCGGCATCATCAACGCCTATGGCTCGAACGCCAAGGCTGGCCGGGGGGACTGGATCGTCCTGGAGGCCGATGAGAGCGATGGCACATTCACAAAGCTCAGGCCCACCATCGCCATCGTGACCAATATGGACCCTGAACACATGGAGCATTACGGCTCCATGGAAGCGCTCCGCAAAGCCTTTGACACCTATGTCGGCAACATTCCGTTCTACGGTTTCGGCGTCCTTTGCACCGATCACCCCGAAGTCTCGGCCATGGTAAGCCGTGTGTCTGACCGCCGGATCATCACCTATGGCTTCAACCGGCAGGCCGATGTCCGAGCCGTCAATCTGGAGTCAGATCCGAACGGCGTGACTTTTGACGTGATGGTGCGCGGCCGTCTCGGGCGTGAGGACCTGATCATCGAGGGGGTGCGCCTGCCCATGGCGGGCGATCACAATGTTTCCAACGCTCTGGCTTCAATCACCGTCGCCCTCGAGCTGAATGCGACGCCCGAGCAGATCAAGCAGAGCTTCGCGAACTTTGGCGGCGTGAAGCGCCGGTTTACGCCCGCCGGTGAATGGAATGGCATCCGGATCATTGATGATTATGGCCACCACCCGGTGGAGATTCAGGCCGTTCTCAAGGCCGCCCGTGCCATGCAGGGAGCGAACCGCGTCATCGCTGTGGCGCAGCCGCACCGTTATTCGCGCCTGCATGATCTCTTCGAAGATTTCTCCCAGTGCTTCCGCGAAGCCGATATTGCGCTGATTGCCCCGGTCTATGCCGCTGGCGAAGACCCGATTGAAGGCGCAAGCCATGCCGAACTGGTACTCAGTATCCGCTCGCATGGTCACAAGGATGTGCGCGCGCTCGGTGACCTGGGTGAGCTGCCGGAGGTGATCCGGGATACCGCTCAGCCTGGCGACATGATTGTCTGTCTTGGTGCAGGAGACATCACCACCCACGCCAATTCGCTCGCCAGCAAGCTTGGGTCCTGACTTGGCGGACTGGCGTGACCATCTTCCCGCCGTGCGCGGCAAGCTGTTGCTCGACCAGCCGCTTGCGCCCTATACATGGTTTCGCGTTGGCGGACCGGCAGATGCGCTTTTCCTGCCCGCCGATGAGGATGACCTTGCAGATTTCCTGAAAGCCCTGCCGGAAACGGTGCCGCTCACATTCCTCGGAATGGGCTCAAATACGATTGTCCGCGACGGCGGCATTGAAGGGGTCACAATCCGTCTGATGGGCGGCTATTGGGGTGCTGTCGAAGCGGCCGGCTCGAACTCACTCTTTGCGCGGGCTGGCGCGCTCGACCTCTCGGTTGCGAAGGCTGCAGCCAAGGAAGGGATTGCGGGGCTCTCCTTCTTTTCGGGCATACCGGGATGTGTCGGCGGCGCTGTGCGCACCAATGCCGGCTGCTATGGCCGCGAACTGAAGGATGTTGCCAACCAGATAGAGGGCATCACCCGGTCCGGCGAGCGCGTCCGGTTTGAGGCCGAGATCGCGCAATATGGCGACCCCAAGATCGAATTCTCCTACCGCCACACCAATTTTCCCGATGACATCATCGTCACCGGTATCCTGCTGACAGGATCGGGAGAGGGAGACCCTGATACGCTGTCCCGGGAAATCGCCGAACATCAGAAGCGCCGCGCCGAGACGCAGCCGATCAAGGAAAAGACGGGCGGGTCCACCTTTGCGAACCCAGACCCGCCCGGCACGCCGAACCAGCGCTCCAGCTGGAAGCTGGTCGAGGCGGCCGGATGCCGGGGGTTGCGGGTCGGCGGCGCGCAGGTCAGCGAAAAGCACTGTAACTTCCTGATCAATACCGGCGAGGCGACCGCCGCCGATATTGAAGCGCTTGGTGAACTCGTTCGCGCCCGCGTGCTGGACGTGACAGGCGTGGACCTGCGATGGGAAATCCGCCGGATCGGGCGGCTGCAGGCCCGGCGCTAGAAGCTCCCCTTCAGGCTAATGGACAGGATCGGGCCAGCCCGCCAGCTTCGATCTTCGCGAAAGAGCAAGGCTCCATCCCGGCGCGGGGTGTAGACCTGCCGCGTAAACTGCTCATCGGCATCGAACACATTAAAGTATTCGATCTGCCCGGTCATTCCGAAGATGTCCTTATGTTCGAGATAAAGGAAGGTGTAGACGGGGCGCAGTTCGAAATAATGGCGCTCATCAAGCCGTACGAAGGGCGCATTGTCGAACCGCTCTCCGCCAAAACCCACAGCCCAGTCCGTGTTCGGTACGTCGTAGCGCAAGTCGAAAAAGCCGCCCAGAATGAGGTCGTCATTGATGCGCCGCGTTTCGCCGGTCAGTGGGTCTTCAATCTCGGATTTTCGCGCTTCCAGCTCGTATTCGAGCTGTAGGCCTTCAAGCCCCAAGGGCGCGAACTTGAAGGTGCCGTTCGTCGCGATGCCGTAGCGCTTTGCCTCATCCAGATTGCCCGGGCCTTCGGCGTCCGGGCCAAAGGGGACGCGGTCCACAATGTCCTCTATGTTCTCATAGTAGAACTTGATCGTGTGGGCACCGGCCGGACCGAAATCCTTCTCCAGTTCAACCTCGGATTCCCAGCTCTGCTGCGGGACGATGTCTGGATTGCCCTGGTTTCCATTGCCGGAGTTGACGTTCACCGAAGAGATGAAATCGAAGAAATTGAGCTGTCCGACTTCGCGGGCCAGCTTTGCATTCACCGTCAGTTTGTCGTTCACCTCATAGGCTGCTGACAGGAAGCCCTTCGGCCGCGTGAACTCGCGGGTCTGGGAGGCACCACCTGATTGCGACAATTCCGAATACTCCGCGCCAAGTGAAGCCTGCACAGACAGCTTGCCGGAAAGCCGCCGGCCATGCGTCACATTGATTTCGGCGCGCTTCTCTTCAACGCGCGAATTCGCCTTGTCGAGCGGGACGGGCACGAGAACGCCGGACCCGTCCAGCGATTGCAGGGCGGCTTCGGCTTCCAGGAAATTGAACGCCCCTTCGAGGGCAATCTGCCAGTCGCGGCCGGGGGCGGGCTGCCAGCCATACTCACTTCGAAGGATGGATTCGCCCTCATCGACCGTCTGTTCGAAGATTGAGCGCTCGGTGAGATTTCCGTTCTCATCGATCGTGCGCACGCCTGAAATCACCGGGCTGTGCTCAAAGCGCCAGAGCGCGATGGTCTTCAGGCGGCCCGGCCCCAGTGCGAATTCGAAGTCGCCGCCAATCTCGCTGTTCCATTCATCCTCGGCGTTGTTGAACCGGCGGAACCGGGCGGGCGAACCATCCTCAGGGAAGCGCTCGGAGATCTCTCGTGTGTCGATCTGGAAGATATTGTATTCGGCATTGAGGTTGGCGACCGAGCCGTTAAGCGGTGTCCATTCGAGCGCGCCCGATATTCCAGCTTCGTCGCCGATATTGTTGACGTCTTCATCCCGTGTTTCGATCAGGTTGCGATTTGCGTCATAGACATATTCCGGCCCGGTTGCGCCGCCGCGGATAGGATTGCTCTTGAGGCCGAGCGTCCAGGCAAGCGTGTTCTGCCGGCCGGTCACCGAAACATTGCCGCCATGAAGGTAGGGCGGAAGGTTTTCGCGGAATCGCGAGCGCCATTCCCAGGTGCCGGAGACGCCGTTCACGGTCGCTATGACGTTTGCCACCTGGCCTGACAGGCCCGGAATATCCAGCGTCGCGCCGTCTACAAGCTCGATTTTCTCTACATTTGTAGCAGGAATGCGGTTGAGGGCATCACGCAAGGTAAGGGATTTGCCTGCGACGCGTCGTCCATTGATCAGCACATTGCCCTCGGCCTGGCCGAGGCCGCGGTTCTCCGAATTTTCCTCGCGAATGGCAAAGCCGGGAATTCTCGAGACCATATCCAGTGCTGTACTAGGGGAGAACTGGGAAAAGTCCTCCATTGTGAAAACGGTTCCGACAGGTTCACCCGATGCGTCAGACAGCTCCATGGCGGTCGCGGTAGCAGGCACAATCAGGACGGTACCGGCCAAGATGGCGGTTTTGAAATTCATGTTCGCTACTTCCTCCCCGGAAGAGTCTTTAGGTCTGACGCCCTGACACTGCGCTACATTTGTAACGATACGAATCTGATTGCGGTCGCAACTTACTATTTCGTAATGTGGTTGCCCCCTGCAGTCCGGCTCCACGCATCGTAGCACTGCCTTAATTTCTGACCGCCAAAGTGTTTGTTTCTATGACATGAAGGCCGCATGTCCGGTTGCTCGATCTGGAGAAAGTCATGAAACGAGTCGCAGTCGTCTATGGGGGATGGTCGTCGGAGCGGGAGGTGTCTGTCAGTTCGGGCACCCAGATGCTGCGCGCCGCCAATGCGGCAGGGTATGACGCTGTCGGGATCGATGCGACGCGCGATCTTGCCCGGCAGATCGCGGACGTCTCGCCTGACGTTGTACTCAACGGGCTTCACGGCCCCTGGGGCGAAGATGGATGTGTACAAGGTCTCTTCGAAATTCTCGATATTCCGTACAGCCACTCCGGTGTAACCGCATCTGCCATCGCGATGGACAAGCGAAAGTCGAAAGCTATCTATGAGCAAGCCGGGCTTGATGTCGCGAAAGATGTCCCGGTAACGCGCGAAGAAGCGGCGCGCGCGCATCCAATCAAGCCGCCTTATGTCATCAAGCCCGTCAATGAAGGCTCCAGCTTCGGCGTAGTCTTTGTGCGCGAGAACAATAATGGTCCGTCGCAATTCCTGCTGTCTGACGACTGGAAGTATGGCGACAATCTCATGGCCGAGGAGTACATCCCCGGCCGGGAGCTTACGGTTGCTGTGCTGGGTGACAGGCCGCTGGCTGTCACTGAGATTACAACGTTAAGGGAGTTTTACGACTTTGACGCAAAATATGCAGCAGGTGGATCGCGCCACGTTGTGCCTGCAGATATTCCCGAGCATGTCACAAAACAGGCTTTGGAAGCTTCCCTGAAGGCGCACCAGGCTCTCGGTTGCAGAGGCGTGACGCGGTCTGATTTTCGTTTTGACGAGGAAAGGGACCGGCTCGTGATACTGGAAACAAATACCCAGCCAGGCATGACCCCGACATCCCTTGTGCCCGAACAGGCGGCCTTTACCGGCATGACGTTCGAGGACCTCGTCGCATGGATGATCGAGGATGCTTCATGCCGCCGGTAAAGGGACGCAGACAGCAGGCCGTTGAGCCGGCAAGAGGTCGCCGCCGCAAGGCAGCGCCGCCGCCTCCCGAGCCGGAATATGAAAGCGTAGACGCCTCCTCGGTAATCTTCGGGCTGGTCATGGTGTTCGCCGTGATCGTGGCGGGGGCTGCCCTCATGGGCGGCTCGCTCTCCAAGATCGGTGATCGCGCGACCGGTGCTTTTGACGGCGTCGCCAGTGCGTTCGGTCTGTCAGTTGCCGATGTCAAAGTTGTCGGCCTGGACGATGATGCTGCGCTCGCATCCATGGTGGTGCGCCAGTCGGAGGTCGAGGCAGGTGACAACATGTTCACGTCCGACCCTCACAAGATCCGCCGCCGGATTCTCGCAACGGGGCAGGTCACCGATGCGCGTGTCTACCGCCTGTGGCCCAACCAGATCCTGATCCACGCATCGCCGGCCGAACCCGTCGCCCTGTGGCACGATGGCGAGAAATGGACGGTGGTCGACAGTCTCGGACAACTGATCAATGGCGTTCCGCCAGAGCAGTATCCGGGCCTTATCCGGGTGGCCGGCACGCGCGCCCCCGATGGCGTTCCGGCCCTGGTGCGGGCGGTCAGTTTCAATCAGGCCTTGGGCGACCGGATTTCCTATGCGCAGCGCGTCTCAGAACGCCGTTGGGACATCAAGCTGAAGACGGGCGCAACGATCCGCCTGCCAGCAGACCATTCCATAGGCGGTGCCGCTGCCACACTGGCGGAGCTTGATGCGCGTACATCGCTGACATCCCGCAACCTGGACCGCATAGACCTGCGGGTTCCTGGAAAGATATTCCTTAAACCCACACGTAAAGTTGGCGCAGGAAGCGCGCCAGCGGAAAGCTGATCATGGCCACTGCCGAGGCACGACTGAAACCCGCAAAGGCCGCCCGTGTGGGGCAGGCGATTGCCTCGCTCGATATCGGCAGCTCCAAGGTCACCTGCCTCATCGGCCGGTACGATCCGTCTTCCAAGGCGGGTTTCACCTTTCTCGGCGGCGGCCGCCAGCAGAGCCGCGGCTTCAATGGCGGCTCGATCAAGGACATGGACGCACTGGAGCGCTCTGTCCGCCTCGCTGTCGAAGATGCCGAACGCCAGGCAGGTGAACGCATTGAGCACGTTGTGCTCGGGATTACAGGGCCTCGTGTGGGCTGTGAGTTCGTCGCTTCGCTGATCGATATTGGCGGCCGGGAAGTGACGGCGAAGGACCTGAAGAAGCTCCACGCCGCTGCGCTCTCCAAGGTCAATCCGAAACAGCGCGAAATCCTGAGCGCTCATCCCGTCGTCTATCAGCTGGACGATCAGGAGGGCATCAAGGACCCGGCAGGCATGATCGGCGAGAAGCTGAGCGTTCTTCTTTCTGTGATCTCTGCGCCGAAATCCCTTGTCCGCAACCTGGTTGAATGTGTAG
>Ga0310345_10000331_pt1 | contig 79049 bp, 81 predicted proteins | sample HC15DNA20500_MG_FD_204667 | JGI IMG/M metagenome (GOLD analysis project Ga0310345, IMG submission 204667) | Marine microbial communities from station ALOHA, North Pacific Subtropical Gyre - HC15-DNA-20-500_MG | ecosystem: Environmental > Aquatic > Marine > Oceanic | place: Pacific Ocean: North...
TGCCTCCCGTAGGAGTCTGGGCCGTGTCTCAGTCCCAGTGTGGCTGATCATCCTCTCAGACCAGCTATGGATCGTCGACTTGGTAGGCCATTACCCCACCAACTATCTAATCCAACGCGGGCCCATCCAAAGGCGATAAATCTTTGGTCCGAAGACATTATCCGGTATTAGCTCAAATTTCTCTGAGTTATTCCGAACCTAAGGGCAGGTTCCCACGCGTTACGCACCCGTGCGCCACTCCCTCCGAAGAGGGCGTTCGACTTGCATGTGTTAGGCATGCCGCCAGCGTTCGTTCTGAGCCAGGATCAAACTCTCAAGTTTGTGTCACACACCAGACAAGCACGGGGATAACCCCGCCAGCCTGCTTGGCATGAGCTTCAAGGAGCCGATACCTGCACTGTCAAACGTAATGGATACGAATGGACATGCATCATCAAAACCGCCTGTGGAGGCGATCAGGATGTGGCAATCGGCTTAAGGTTAAACCGGTACACGGAGCCTTGAGGTCCCCGGACCGGGCGCCGTCGCCCACATGTCCCTTCATCAAAAATCAACAATGTCAAAGAGCCGCTCAACAATGTTAGAAGGGACAGCTTTCGTTCCCCCGATTTACACCGGGGGGACCGGCTGTCTCTCTATGTTGGCGACCGAAGCAGTGGGCGGTGGAAGCCGCCAGCGCCGCGTCGGTGAGGGCCATCTAGGCGTGGTCCCGGATTCGGTCAACGCCTTTTTGCAATTTTATTTCGTCTTTTTTGCAAACCCGCGGAAATCCGAGAGTTTCGACCCGTTTTATGCCGAACGGATATAGGGGGCCTGCGGTAGTGTTCAACCGCACTGCTGTTCGGCACCACCAAACACTGCCGATCGAGCGTCTGAATCGCACCCGATTCACCGGTGAATCGCGAATCTCATCGCTCGCTTTCGGCTCGAATCGCGATTAGCACTCCTTGCATGAGGGCGAGCGGGGTCAGCGAACAGGAACCACCGGAAGGATTCGGCGCACGCGTGCGCAGCGCGCTCGCGTGGAGGTGGGGCAGCCAGCTCGTCGCGCAGTTCATCACCTGGGGCTCGACCATACTGGTGGTGCGGCTGCTCAATCCTTCGGACTATGGCCTGTTCGCCATGAGCCAAGTCTTCGTGACCGCGCTCAACTTCCTCAACGGGTGGAGCTTCGCCAGTTCGCTTATCCAGGCCGAGAAGGTGGGCGAGCGCGAGATCGGGCAGGTCTTCGCTCTCTTGCTGCTGACCAATGGTGCTCTTGCTGCGGTTCAGCTCACCTTCGCTCCGGTGGTTGCGGATTACTATGGGCAACCGGCAGTCGCCGAACTGCTGCGCGTGCAGGCGCTGATCTTTCTCACCATCCCCTTCACTGCTCTGCCCACCGCACTTCTCGCCCGGCGTTTGGAATTCCGCAGCCAGGGGATCGCGAATCTGGTTTCCGCCATATTCGCCTCGCTGACTGCACTCGGCCTCGCCTGGACCGGCTTTGGTGTCTGGGCGCTCGTTTACGCACCAATCGCTGGTTTTTGCGTGCGGGGCGTGATCATGAGCGTCGCCGCGCGGTTATGGGTCCGCCCGGTATTCGATCTGAAGGGCGCGGGGCGGCTGATCGGCTTTGGCGGTGCGTTGACGCTGTGTCAGTTGTTCTGGATCATCCAGAGCCAGAGCGACATCTTCATCGCCGGTCGGCTATTCGACGCCCACGATCTTGGGCTCTATTCGGAATCGCTGTTCCTGACCCTTATCGTGACGGGGCGCTTCATCCCCCCTCTCAATGAGGTGGCATTCCCTGCCTATGCCGAGCTGCACAAATCAGGCCGCAGTCTGGGGCCCTATTTCCTGCGCACGGTCCAGAGCGTGCTCCTGGTGGTATCCCCTATATATATCGGGTTGGCCCTGACCGCGCCTGAAGCGATACTCGTGCTCTTCGGCACCAAGTGGGTGGAAATGGCACCGATCGTATCGGGACTGGCCGTGGTCATGCCCCTGATGGCAGTGCAGATCATCTGCTCCCCCACATGCGCCGCTACCGGCAAGGAGCGGATCTATCTCGCCACCAGCATTGCCGGGGCAGCGATTTTTGCAACGTCCTTCTACGTAGGTGTGCAATTCGGTGCCGAAGGACTGGTGCACGCCTGGTGGCTCGCGGCCCCATTGCTGTTGGGTTTTACGCTCGCCCTGACCCTGCCGCAGATTGAACTGTCCGCCCGACGCCTGTTGGCGGCTGCGATCCCGCCTGTGGTAGCGTGCGGCGCGATGGCGCTCGTCGTGTTCGGGATGAGGGCTCTGCTTCCGGGAGACATTCCCGCAGCGCTGGTCCTTGCGGCATTGGCCTGCGGTGGAGCGATGACCTACGCGACAGTCCTGTTTCTAGCCTGGCCGGATGTCGTGCGATCAAGCATTGCAATGCTCAGACGTCGACCGACCAGTCCGATGCCGCCCGCATCCGGGCAAGTGCCTGCCGATCAAACCAGTACCATCGTGGACTGAACCGCGGTCTGAAGCCGGACATTGCCGCCGGATAGGATTCGGCCAGATTGTCGGGCAACCCCTGAGGACCCTCGGATCGCAGGATCGCCGTGATGATACGGTTCTGGAAACGGCGAACCGCATAGTTGGTCATCCGCCGGGACTGGTTACGCAAGCCTGTGAACGTGATGCGGTTCGGCTCGCAGTAGAAGCCGGCCTTAGGGCATATCTCGACAAGCTCGTGCCGCCATTCCGATTCCGGACCGAGATTCGTGTGAGCCAGCGCGCCAATCAATCCATCATCGCCCACAAGGTCGTTGGGGAGTCGAATTCCACTTTCGCGAAAGCGACGAAGGAAATCGCCCGACAAGGCATAGCAGTCGCCAAACAGTCCCCCCTCCTCAACCATGAGCCTGCGATAATATTCCATATGACGACCGTTCATCGGAATGGCCGATGCAGCATTGACGTGAGTGTTCCGCTTCAGACACGATTCGAGAGCATCGACAGACCCGGGCACCAGTTCCGCGTCACCATCGACAAAAACATATGTCTCGGCCAGCAGTGCCTCATCGAGAATGAACCGGTTCCAGCTGCGGGCCTTGCCGCCCTCGGCATACTCTATCAGCCGGACGCCCCGCGCCGCGAAGCCGCGAACGATCTGGGCCGTACGATCCGTGCTGCCATTGACGACCACAGTCACCTGAACTCCCGCTTCGTCCAGCGGAAGGCTTTCCAGGCACGCAGCGATCCTCGTTTCCTCGTTATGGGCAAGGACGGTGATGAGTACCCGGTTCAATTTTTCGTTCATGAGACGATTTCGCCAAGCTTGCCGAATACACCGCCAATACCCGGATTGAATTCGCGCGTCAGCCAGGATTCGCAGCGCCTGGTTTGGCCGTCACCCGACGGAGTGGTATGATGAGTCCGTCCGTGGCCGATCAGAGCCACGGTCTGGGAGATGGACGATGATCCGCCGAGTCGCACTGGCAGTCCTGCTGTGCCTCCCGGTCGGCAGCCTCTTTGCGACGACGCCCGAAGCAGAAAGCCTGCCCGCCGCCGAGGAGGCGCTGGCGCGCGACAGGTACGAACGGATGACCGTACCTGTGACCATCGGTTCTTCCGAACCGTATCGCTTCCTGATCGATACCGGGGCGCAGGCGACGGTGATCACGCACGGGATCGTCGAAGATTTGGGCCTGCCACTTCGCGGGCAAGCCATGCTCGTCGCCATGGGCAGTGCCCAAATGGTCGATCTGGTCGAAGTCCATGAGCTGCGGTTCGCCGATCGTGTGATTACGGGGTTAACCTCGCCGCTCCTCCATGCCGGACATATCGGTGCTGACGGCATCCTTGGTCTCGACAGCCTGCAGGATCTGCGCGTCCTCATCGATTTTCGCGAGGAGCGGATGCTCGTCGCCGACGCCGATACGCTGGGCGGCAATTCAGGCTATGAGATTATCGTGCGCGCCCGGCGCAAGCTTGGCCAGATGGTCATTACCGATGCCGAGGTGAATGGCGTTCGCGTGGCCGTGGTGATCGATACCGGGGCGCAGAACAGTATCGGCAATCGCGCCCTGCTGCGCAAATTGAGAACGCGCGAAACCGGATTGGTGGCAAGCGTCGATGTCCATGGGACGCAGATACTAAGCGACCTCTCCTATGTGCGCGAGCTCGAGATCGGCGGAATGACCATGGGTAACGTCGCCATCAGTTTCAACGACAGTCCCATCTTCCATGCGCTGGGCCTGGACAAGCGACCGGCACTGATCCTGGGTATTGGTAACATGCGGGTTTTCGACCGCGTGGCGATCGATTTCGCTACCCGGCAGGTGCTGTTCGATATACCGGGACGGGCCGATCCCACGCGCGCTCGCGCTATGTTTCAAAGTGACTGGCCAGCCATCCCTTAACGCCAGTGACACCTTGCCCCGCTGCGATCCCTACCCCAAGTAGGCGACCCGATGCCGCCAGATAATGCCAGCCCTGCCCAGCGCGACGATCCCGAAGGCTGGGCAACCGTCCGGCGATTCCTCCCCTACCTCTGGCCCGCCGACGATCCTGCCCTGAAGCGCCGGATCGTCGGTGCCATGCTGTTCGTGCTTGCTGCAAAAGCCACCACGCTCGCGTTGCCCTTCGCTTACAAGAGCGCGGTTGATGCGATGACCACGCCCGCCAATCAGGCAGCGATGGTCGCACTGGCCTTCGTCATCGCTTACGCGGCCGGACGCTTTGCCGCGGTAGCCTTCGACAATCTGCGCAACATCACATTCGAGCGGGTCGGGCAGGATGCGACGCGCCAATTGGCCGAAGATACCTTCTCCCGGCTTCACCAATTGTCCCTGCGTTTCCACCTCTCGCGCCGCACTGGCGAGGTCACCAAGACGATCGACCGCGGAACGAAGAGCATCGATATCATGCTCTATTTCCTGCTGTTCAACATCGCCCCGACCGCGCTCGAACTCACTGCGGTCGGCATAATCTTCTATCTCAACTTCGGCTGGGAACTGGTAGCGGCAACGGCACTGGCGGTCGGCACCTATATATATGTCACCCGCATCATCACCGAGTGGCGAAACGAGCTGCGCCGCAAGATGAACGAACTGGACGGCACCGCCCTCGCCCGGTCGGTCGACAGTCTGCTCAATTACGAGACGGTGAAATATTTCGGCGCCGAGACGCGCGAGCGCGAACGCTATGCCGAATCCACGCGCGCCTTTGCCGAAGCTGCGGTCCGATCGGAGAATTCACTCGGCCTGCTCAACATCAGCCAGGCGGTGATCATGAACCTGCTGATGGGTGGAGCTATGGGCTTTACCGTCTGGCAGTGGAGCAAGGGGGCGCTTTCCACCGGCGATCTGGTGCTGGTCAATACCTACCTTACCCAACTCTTCCGCCCTCTCGACATGCTCGGCATGGTCTATCGCACGGTCCGGCAGGGGCTGATCGACATGGCGGAAATGTTCCGCCTGATTGATACCGAGGCCGAAGTAAGCGATGCGCCAGGCGCACCTGCACTCGTTGTCCGAAAACCGACGGTCGCATTCGACGACGTCGTCTTCGGTTACGAGGAGGAGCGCACCATTCTCCATGGCCTCAGTTTCGAAGTCCCGGCGGGTAGCCATCTCGCGATCGTCGGCCCTTCGGGAGCTGGTAAGAGCACGATCGGTCGGCTGCTGTTCCGCTTCTACGACCCGCAGCAGGGCAGGATCCTGATCGATGGGCAGGACATCTCGAAGGTGACGCAGACCTCACTGCGCGAGAATATCGGCATCGTCCCGCAGGACAGCGTGCTGTTCAACGACACGATCGGTTATAATATCGCCTATGGCAGGGGCGACGCGACGAGAGAACAGGTCATCGAAGCGGCGCGCGCGGCGGCCATACTGCCGTTTATCGAGCGCCTGCCTGAAGGTTTCGATACAGAAGTAGGTGAGCGTGGCCTCAAACTGTCGGGCGGTGAGAAACAGCGGGTCGCCATCGCTCGTACGCTGGTCAAGGACCCGCCGATCCTGTTGCTCGACGAAGCCACCAGCGCGCTCGACAGCCGCACGGAACAGGACATCCTGCGCACCTTGCGGCGCGTGAGCGAGCACCGCACCACCCTTGCCATCGCCCATCGCCTTTCGACCATTGCCGATGCAGACCGCATCCTCGTACTCGATCATGGACGGCTGGCGGAAAGCGGGACGCATACCGAGCTCCTGCAAGCGCGCGGTTTATACGCCGAGATGTGGGCGAGGCAGCAGGCGGAGAGCGAGACCGCCTGACAGGTTCTAGCGACCAAGGGTTGTGCTGCACCGCAACATTGGTCATGTAGTGCGCGTTCCGGCGCTCCACGCGCTTCTCTTCCAGTTTTTACGAACGGAATTCCCGTATGCTCGACCGTAGCGCGCTTCGCCGCGACTGGTTTTCCAATATCCGCGCCGACCTGCTTGCAGGACTCGTCGTCGCGCTGGCGTTGATCCCGGAAGCGATCGGCTTCTCGATCATTGCCGGAGTCGATCCGCGTGTGGGCCTATATGCTTCGGTAGCTATTGCCATCGTCATCGCCTTTACCGGCGGGCGACCCGGCATGATCTCGGCTGCCACCGCTGCGGTCGCGGTCGTCGTGGTGCCGCTGGTGCGCGATCACGGCGTCGAATACCTCTTCGCCGCGACGATCCTCATGGGCGTGTTCCAGGGCATTGCCGCCCTGCTCCGGCTCGACCTGCTGATGCAGTTCGTTTCGCGCTCGGTCATTACCGGTTTCGTCAACGCGCTCGCCATTCTCATCTTCATGGCGCAGTTGCCACAGCTCGACCCGACCGCCTCGGGCATCGGCTGGATGACCTACGTGATGGTCGCCGCCGCGCTGGCGATGATCTACCTGATCCCGAAGGTCACGACCGCCGTACCCAGCCCGCTTATCGCGATCATCGTGCTGACTGCACTGTCCATCTGGATCGACGCACCGGTCAATACTGTCGCCGATATGGGCGAATTGCCCGAAGGCCTGCCCTATTTCGCACTGCCCGACGTTCCGCTGAGCTGGCAAACTCTCGCTATCATCGCGCCCTATTCGGCGACCATGGCAGCGGTCGGCCTACTCGAATCGCTGCTGACCGCGCAGATCGTCGACGACATGACACACACCGGCAGCGACAAGCGCTGCGAAAGCGCGGGCCAAGGCGCGGCCAATATCGCGGCGGCCTTCTTTGGCGGCATGGGCGGCTGCGCAATGATCGGCCAGTCGGTCATCAACGTAACCAGCGGCGGTCGTGGGCGTCTGTCGACCTTCACAGCGGGTTTCGCGCTGCTGATCTTGCTCGCGCTGCTTGGCGATCTCGTCGGACAGGTGCCGATGCCCGCATTGGTGGCGATCATGATCATGGTTTCGATCGGCACCTTCAGCTGGAACTCGATTCCCAATATCGGCAAGCACCCCTGGCAGAGTTCGGTGGTGATGCTGACGACCGTCGTGGTCGTCGTCGCAACGCATAATCTCGCGCTCGGCGTGCTGGCGGGCGTGGTCCTGTCGGGCGTGTTCTTCACCCACAAGGTGATGACCATGTTCGAAGTGGTCCGCGAGCGCGACGGCGAAACGGCGACCTATCGCGCCAAGGGGCAGATCTTCTACGCCAGCGTCGAACGCTTCGAGGCTGCGCTAGGGCCGGAAAGCACCCAGCCCGATCCCGCCGATCACGTCATAATCGACGTGTCCAAGGCACACTTCTGGGACATCAGTGCAGTGGGTGCGCTCGACAAGGTGGTTGAACGCATGCGTCGCAACGGGCGCAGTGTTCAGGTCGTCGGCCTCAACCGCGCCAGCGCGGACCTCGTCGACAAATTCGCCCTGACCGACAAGACCGGCGTCGAAATCGGACTGGCACCTCACCCCTGAGCAGCGGCAAGCTCCTGCAAGATTCCGAGTGCTTCGGCGGCACGTCCTTCGGGCACGAAGACATGGTCGTGGTGTAGCGCCGCGACCATGTTGCAGGGGATGTCAGCCTCCGCGAGAGCGGTGGCGACCGCCGCCGTCAGCCCCACGCCTTCGAGGTCCGAATAGACCTCCAGCACGATGCGCGCAAAAACAGGGTTGCCTTCAGGTACCAGTTGCGGCGGGACGATGGCGCTGACACCTTCCTCCTCGCGGAAGGTCCCAAGCGCTGCGCCGAGCAATTCCGGCGCGCGGTCGGGCGTGACGGAAGCGAAGCACCATTGCCGCTCGTCAAGCCGCGGTGACATCTGCGCGATCATCGTCGGCCCGCCACGCACCGGGTCACCCATCAGAGGATATACTTGCTGAGGTCAGCGTCGCCTGCCAGCGTTTCGAGCCGTTCCCGGACATAGGCGGCATCGATCGTAATCGTTTCGCCCGTATGCTCTTCCGCCTCGAAGCTGATGTCTTCGAGCAGACGTTCCATCACTGTCTGCAATCTGCGAGCGCCGATATTCTCGACGGTCTCGTTCACGCGCGCGGCCAGCTTGGCGACCTCGGCGATCGCATCCTCGGTGAAATCGAGCGTCACATCCTCCGTACCGATCAGCGCCTGATACTGTTCGACGAGATTGGCGCGCGTTTCCTTGAGGATGCGCACGAAGTCCTCTTCCGTCAGCGCCCGCAGTTCGACGCGGATCGGCAGGCGGCCCTGAAGTTCGGGCAGCATGTCGCTGGGCTTGGCCACATGGAACGCGCCCGACGCAATGAACAACACATGGTCGGTCTTCATCGGACCGTATTTAGTACTGACCGTGGTGCCCTCGATAAGCGGCAAAAGATCCCGCTGCACACCCTCGCGGCTGACCGAACCGCCCCGCACATCGCTCACCGCAATCTTGTCGATCTCGTCGAGGAACACGATGCCGTTGGTTTCCGCATTCTCCAGCGCGACGCGATTGACGTCGTCCTGATCCATGCGCTTCTCGGCCTCTTCGTCGACGAGACGATCCCACGCGTCCGGCACCTTGAGCTTGCGGCGTTTCAGCGGGCTCTTGCCCATCGCCTTGCCGAGCATGTCGGAAAGGTCGATCATGCCGACGCCGCCCGGCATGCCGGGAATATCCATCTGCTGGCCGGGCTGCTCGCGCACCTCGATTTCGACCTCGGTATCGTTCATGGCATTTTCAACGATGCGTTGGCGGAACGCCTCGCGTGTCGCTTCGCTGGCATTGTCACCCACAAGAGCGGTAAGCAGCCGGTCCATGGCCGCCTTGCTTGCCGCTTCGCGTACCGCTTCGCGGCGGCGGTCTTTTTCAAGCCGGATAGCCTCTTCGGCAAGGTCGCGGGCGATCTGGTCCACGTCGCGGCCGACATAGCCGACCTCGGTAAATTTGGTCGCCTCGATCTTGATGAAGGGTGCTTCCGCGAGCTTGGCCAGCCGTCGGCTGATCTCGGTCTTGCCGCAACCGGTGGGCCCGATCATCAATATGTTCTTGGGCGTCACCTCGTCGCGCAGTTCGGGGCCAAGACGCTGGCGGCGCCAGCGGTTGCGCAGCGCCACGGCCACCGCGCGCTTGGCGTCCTTCTGGCCGATAATGTGCTCGTCCAGGGCGGCGACGATGGCTTTGGGGGTCAGGTTGTCGGTCAATTCAATTTTTCCAAAATCGCGCAAAAGCGCGGTGCAAAGGGGGATGGTTGGCTTTACCGGGAGCAGGTCCGTCAGACCCGTTCGACGGTCACGTTTCCGTTGGTGAATACGCAGACGTCGGCGGCAACGGCCATGGCCTTGCGGGCGATGGTTTCGGCGTCATCCTCGTAATCGACCAGCGCCTTGGCGGCCGAGAGCGCGTAATTTCCGCCCGACCCGATCGCAGCGATCCCGCCTTCGGGTTCGAGCACGTCGCCATTGCCGGTCAGAACGAGGAGGTTGTCCTTGTCGGCGACGATCATCAGCGCTTCGAGATTGCGCAGATACTTGTCCATGCGCCAGTCCTTGGTCAGCTCGACCGCGGCGCGCAGGAGCTGGCCATTGTGCTGTTCGAGCTTGCGTTCCAGCCGTTCGAACAGGGTGAAGGCATCGGCAGTTGCACCTGCAAATCCGGCGACGACCTTACCGCCTTCGCCGATCCGGCGGACCTTCCTGGCATTGGGCTTCATCACCGTATTGCCCATGGAGACCTGTCCGTCCCCGGCAATCACGGTTTCATCGCCGCGCTTCACGCCGATGATGGTGGTGGAATGCCACTGGGTCAGCCCGTGGCGGTTGTCGTGTGCGTCCATGCCGCGCGATATGGGGCGCGCGGAGCGGGGGTCAAGCTGCGCGCTCGAAAGCGCGTGTCAGCCCGGTCCCTGACCGCCGACGCCCGGCGCGCCAACCGCACCGATATTGCCGAACAGATCTTCCAGGAAAGTGCGTTCCCTGCCCAGCGTCGGCGTCGCATCGCCATCGGGGCTCAGGTAAACGACCTTCTCCACGCCGATCCGTTCGGCCGACACGACATTGCCCGCCTGATCGAACTTCACAGCCAGCACCGAATGTTCCTTGATGCGCGGACGGACGAAGGGTTTGCGGCCCGTCGTGCTCGACACATAGTACCAGGTCTTCTGGCCATACTGGCTTTCGAAGGTGGGACGGCCGAGAACGCCTGTCACGCTCTGCTCGTTATCGATGCCGGGCTGGACCGATTGCACCAGCGCCGCATCGACGATGTAGCCGCGCGGTTCGCGGATCGAAGTGCAACCGCTTGCGGCCATGGCAGCCGCACCGATCGCGGCGAGGCCCAGAATTTTCGACCTGTTCATGGGAACAGCAAATCTCCGTCTTCCGGCAGGTGCTTGGCCGCGGGCGACCACCTGCCTATATGCTCGGCCAACGCCTTAATCCGAAAGCGTCGGCCCATGCAACTTGGCAATGGGCAGCGCTTGGGGATCGCGGCCTGTATTGCCGCTGAACGGAGTAGTATCGTGTCCTTCTTCGCCCGCCTTTTCGGCACCCGACTCGACCCCCGCGAAGAATGGCGCGGTCTGTGGCATCGCGTGGTCGGCGAAGCACGCGATCCGGACTGGTACCGGATGTGCGGCGTCGCCGATTCCATCGAAGGTCGTTACGACATGATCACGCTGGTGCTGACGCTGGTCATGCTGCGGCTGGAGGACGAAGGCGGCCAGGGCCCGGCCACCGCGCGGCTGACCGAACTGTTCGTCGAGGACATGGAGGGCCAGATGCGCGAAGCCGGGATCGGCGATCCGACCGTGGGCAAGAAGATCAACGCGCTGATGGAAAGCATGAACGGGCGCATCGGCGCCTATCGCGAAGGCCTGCGCAGCGACCCCAAAGTGCTGGTCGAGGCGGTGCGCCGCAACGTCACCATGGCCCAGCCGGACGAGGCGGAGGCACTGGTCCAGCGCATGGCGGCTTTGCATGCGCGGCTCGCCCGCACCGGGATCGATCAACTGCGCGAAGGCGAGATTGCGGCATGAGCAGGCCCGAACTCAGCCGCCTCGTAAAGCCGCGCGCCCTTCCCGCCGGCCCCATGGTGGTCAAGGCGAGCGAAGCCGAACGCGCGGCGCTGGCCGAACGGTTCGGCGTGACCTCGATCCCGGCGCTGACCGCGACGGTCGAATTCGGGACGAAGGACGATGTGGTGCTGGCCAACGGCACGCTCACTGCCACTATCGAGCAGCCCTGCGCCGTAACGCGCGAGGATCTGACCTATGACGTCGAAGAGCCGCTTGCACTGCATTTCGTGCCCGCCGGATCGCTGCCCGACTACGCCCCCGACGAGGAAATCGAACTCGACAGCGAGGATCTCGACGAGATCGAATATGACGGCGAGACGTTCGACCTCGGTGAAGCCATCGCGCAGACACTCGCACTGGCGATCGATCCCTATCGCGAAGGCCCCGACGCAGATGAAGCGCGCCGCAAGGCGGGGATCGAGAGCGACGAGGAGCAGGCACCAAGCGGTCCGCTGGCGGAAGCGCTGGCGGCCCTGAAGGGAAAGAGCGACTAGCGATCGCTAGGCAGTGAAAGCAGCCATCGCGCCCCTGTCCATGCCTTTTGCCCGGCCTTCATCCGTAGCTGGTCAGGCATCGGGGCCTATGTGCTCCACCCATCTGCGGCATAGCTGCGCAACCTTCGGTTCGTCGCGCGTGATCGAAGCCAGGTCCCGCCAGACCATTACGCCGCGATCGCTGGACGGCCATTTCGCCAGCCCATCGGGATCTTCGAAGGAAAATCCAGCGTCCGATCTGGGCTTCGCGCCCCGATGAAGCACCAGACGGGCACCGCCCTTTCGTTCGACGCCCAGCGTAATGCAATCCATGTCGCCAAGTGCGAAGTTCGGCGCATTCCACTTTATACTCTCGACCAGAGCCGGGTGCGCCGATCCCGCAATCTCCCTCAGGGAATCGATCATTGCCAGCGTTTCATCGTCCAGACTGCTTCGAAATGCATCGATTTCTGCCATGCCCCCCTCCCATGCGAGGAGTAATGACAGCCATCCGATCTGTCTGCAATCGGTTCACCGACCTTGGCCAGCAGGGCACTCGCAAGACCGTCAGACAGCCGAACTGAACTGCTGCATGGACGGTGCTCGATAGGCGTCGAACAGCGCCGCTATCGAGCGCGCATAGGGCAGGCCTTCCGGAAGGATCGCCAGCCACTGACGATCGACGGATGCAAGGCCACGTTCGATAAAGGGTTTCAGACGCTCGCTCACTTCGCGCATCAGGCAGGCCCCGAGCTGGGCACGCCCCCGACACAGTAATTGCTCGATCACCGCACCGCGATAACGGTCGTCGGCGCTACGCACCACGCCGCGGCTGGCGGTAAGGTGGTTTTGCGAGGCCAGCATACGATAGCGGCCACTATTCTTCTCGTTCTGGGCAAGCAGCTGCGGAAAATTGCTGATCGCCGATGCGCCAAGGCCGATCAGGATATCGCTTTGATCTTCGGTAAAACCCTGGAAGTTCCGCCGCAGGGTTCCTTCGAAGGCCGCCTTGGCCAGCGGGTCCTTGCCTGGCCTGGCGAAATGATCGAACCCGACCGGCGCATAGCCGTGGGTCGCGAGATAGGCATATCCCAGCTCCGCCATGGCGAAGCGCTGCCGCTGTCCGGGCAGATCGCTGTCGTCGATCACGCGCTGGCGCGGCACGATATGCGGCACATGGGCATAGCCGAACAGGGCGATCCGGTCCGCTCCCAGCACCCGTGTACGCTGGAGGCTGTCCTCCAGATCGTGCAACGACTGGCCCGGCAGGCCATACATAAGGTCGAAATTCAGCGACGTGACACCGGCATCGCGCAGCCAGTCGACCGACTGGACGATGCAGTTTTCCGATTGCACGCGGCCGATCGCCTGCTGGCAGTGGCCGGCGAAGGTCTGGACGCCGAGGCTTGCGCGAGTGATGCCGAGCGCACCGACGGTTTGCGCCCATTCCTCGGTCATGGTGCGCGGATCGAGCTCTATCGAAAGAACCGGATCGTTCAGGCTGAAATGCTGCTCCAGCCCGGCATAGAGCATGCGAAATTCATCCGGCGAAATGGCATTGGGGCTGCCGCCGCCGAAGGCGACCCTGCCCACCCGTATGTCGGCGGGCAGTTCGCGCGCCACCGAAGCGATCTCTGCGTGCAGGGCGGCAAGATAGGATTCGAGTCGCTGACGCCGGTTGGCACGGCTGGTATTGCAGCCGCAATAAAAACAGATCTCCTCGCAGAAAGGGATATGAACGTAGAGCGATATTTCGCCATGCGCGGTGCGCAGCGCATCGCGATAGAGCGCGTTATCGATTCCGGCGAATTCGGCGGCGGTAGGATAGCTCGTGTAGCGGGGCACGGGCGTGGCGAGCAGGTCAGGATAATAGGTCCACATGGCTACGGTACTGACCGGGTGGCGTCATGCCGTCATTGCGCGAGATCAAATTTCTTGCGGCACGATCCGGCATGGCAACCCTTTGCCGCGCAGGGCGGTTGCGGCTGCTCACGCCGCTCGATCGGGATTTCGATGGTTCCTCCACCGCAGATTGCGGCAGTGATGCTGTTCTGCGCAGCGGGCAGTGGACCGATGGCCAGCGGCAGCAGTGCGAACAGGGCCAGTGTCAGCGCGTTGTTCATTGCCCTTCCCCGTCGTCTTCGTCGTCGATCAGGATGCGCTGTGCCGCGCCGTCGAGATCCTCGAACTGGCCGCGACGCATCGCCCAGAAGAACGCACCGAGCCCAAGCAGCCCGAGGCCCAGCGCAATGGGGATGAGGAAGGTCAACCCGGTCATTGCGCAGCCTTGCCCAGGCGCAGCGAGTTGCCTACCACGACCAGCGAACTGAGCGACATCGCCACGGCGGCGATCAGCGGAGTGACCATGCCGGCAAGCGCCAGCGGCACTGCAAAAACGTTGTAGATTATCGCGAAGACGAAGTTCTGCCGGACGATCTGCATCGTCTCGCGTGCTACCCGCACGGCCAGCGCAACGGGCATCAGCGCGGAACCGAGGAATACCGCGTCGGCGGCCTGCTGGCTGGCATCGCTCGCGCTGCCGGGCGCGATCGAAGCATGTGCGGCGGCCAGCGCGGGTCCGTCATTGATCCCGTCGCCCACCATCAGGGGGCGATGCCCCGCCGCCTTGAGTTCTTCGAGCAGAGCAAGCTTGTCTTCCGGCAGCAGTTCAGCATGGGCCGCGATGCCCAGCTTCGTCGCCACGCTCTCGACCGGCGCGGCGCGGTCGCCCGAGATGATCCGGCTGGAAATATCGTGGGCCTGCAGAGCTGCCAGCGCTTCACCGGCGTCGCTGCGAAGCGGATCGGAAAAGCCGATGCCGACGGTCTGCCCGCCGATCCTGAGCGCGGTCGAAAGCGCATCGCTGGCGATAGTCGGGCGTTCGAGCGCGACCGGTATTCCGTCGAGCAGTCCCGACACGCCGGTTCCGGCGACCTCGCGGAGTTCGGTGACATCGGCCGCTTTCACGCCGCGTTGGTCGAGGGCATTGGCAAGCGCTTTGCTGAGCGGATGACGGCTGCTGCGCGCGAGCGCCAGCGCGACGACAGCCTGCTCCGGGGCGAGGTGATCGATTGCCGGGATGGGTTCACCGCGAGTCAGCGTGCCCGTCTTGTCGAACAGCGCGACATCGACCTCGGCCAGTCGCTCGAGCGCGCTGCCATCCTTCACAAGCAAGCCGCGTTTGGCGAGCGCACCCGATGCCACGACCTGCGCGGCCGGTACGGCCAGACCCATGGCGCAGGGGCAAGTGATGATCAGCACGGCAATGGCGATGACCAGCGACTGGTACCAGCCGGCACCGGCGATCATCCAACCGGCGAAGGCCAGCAGCGCGAGTGAATGCACGGCGGGCGCATAGAGTCGCGATGCGCGATCGGCGATGCGCACATACTGGCTGCGCGACTGCCCGGCTTCGTCCATCAGCCGCGCGATCTCCGCCAGTGCCGTATCCGATGCAGCGGCAGTCACGCACACGCGGACCGGGCTGCCCAGATTGATCGCACCGGCATGCACCGCATCGCCTTCTCCGGCCGGCTGCGGAGCGCTTTCCCCGGTCAGCATGGAATTGTCGAGTGTGGTCCGCCCTTTTTCGATCACACCGTCCGCCGCCAAGGCCTCGCCTGCCGCGACCAGCATCAGCATGCCCGGCTCAAGATCCTCCGCCGCCAGAGTGCTGCTCGTGCCCGTCTCATCGAGCACGGTAGCGCTCTTGCCCATGCGCGAGAGCAAGGCGCCGATCCCGGCACGCGTGCGGTTGCGCATCATCGCGTCGAGTGCGCGTCCGGCCAGCAGAAAGAACAGCAGCATGACCGCACCGTCGAAATAGGCGTGTTCACCGCCGGTAACGGTCTCGTAAACGCTCAGCCCCGTGGCCAGCAGGACGCCGATCGATATCGGCACATCCATATTGGCGCGGCGGTGCCGCAATGCCATTGCCGCGCTGGCGAAGAAGGGGCGTCCGGCATAGGCGATCACGGGCAAGGCGATCAGCGCCGACAGCCAGTGGAACAGATCGCGCGTCACCCCACCGGCACCCGACCATACGCTGACCGAGAGCAGCATGATGTTCATCATACCGAAGCCCGCAACGGCAAGCGCACGCAGCAGCGCTTTACTTTCGCGATCGTCCCGCGCCAGCGGATTGTCGGCTACAGGCTGGGCCTCGAACCCGATCCGGGCGATGGCCTCGACCAGTTCCGCGTCGCTTACCTGCGTGTCGTGGCGGACGGCGACGCGCTTGGAAGAGAAATTGACGCGCGCGGCAGCAACCCCGTCGACTTTTGCCAAACCGCGCTCGATCCTGGCAATGCACCCGGCGCAGCGGATGCCGGGCACGGTAAACCGGCTGTCCAGCAGCTTTTCGGGTGGTGCCGCGTCGATCGTGGCCGGGGCGTTCACGGGACTTCAACCTCGTCGACCCACGGCGTGCCGCCCGTATCGATCGCGAGGCGAGCGATCCATCGGCCGCTCGGCAAGGCAGCGGTCGAGACATACGAATCTTTGCCGATCTGTTCGAACCGGAGATCCATCTCCTGCGGCAGGCCAAGCGGACGGCGCATGGTGGCGCTCAGAAGAGCGCCTTGTGGCACGTTGTCGGTGGTTACCATCAAGCGCCCGGCGTCATCGCGCTCGAGCGCCATCGAATAGCCCAGGCTGTCGGCTTCGCGCGCCTGCTCGAGCCAACCGTTGAATTTCTGGCTGGCCACATAGGAGTTCTCGACCACGACACCGCCGAACCCGCCGATAGCGAGCGAGGCCATATAGAAATTGACCGCGATTACGATGCCGAAGCCCGCTACCATCAGCCCTGCCATGTGCCTGCCGGTAAATTCGCGTCGCATGAGTCAGTCCTCCGGCGCGTCGAAGCGCGTTTCGACGGTATCGGTTTCACGCTGCTCGTCGAGCGACGTGACGCGGAAGGTGAATTCCTGCGAGCGGGCACCTTCGGGCACGGCGACATAGGCACGCACCTGACGGACAAGATCGGCAGGGACCGTGACCGTCTGCGTTGCCGCCGCGTCGCTGGCGCGGATCGTGTCGGTCCACATTACCGCACCGGGCAGGCCTTCGATGGCGATCTCCATATCGCGCGGCCTGCTTTCCATGTTGCGCAGCTTGAGCGTGTAGGAATTGCGCACCGACCCGTCGCTCAGCAACATGAAAGGCGGGTTGCGATCGGGCGCGACGGTCAGCTCGGTATGGCTGCGCACGCCAAGGGCAAACAGCAGCGCGCCGCCGATACCGCCCCAGATAAGGAAATAGGCGATCGTCCGCGGCCTCAGCAAGGTGCGCCATGGTGCCTTGGGCTCGCCGCCAGCGGCTTCGCGCTCGCAATCCTCGAGCGTGGCATAGTCGATCAGGCCGCGGGGGCGACCGATGTCCTTCATCACCCGGTCGCAGGCATCGATGCACAGCGCGCAGGTGATGCAGCCGATCTGCGGGCCTTCGCGGATATCGATGCCGGTCGGGCAGACCTGGATGCATTGCTGGCAATCAATGCAATCGCCGAACTGGCCCGGGTTCTTCTGCGCCTTCTTGATGCTGCCCCGCGGTTCGCCGCGCCAGTCCTTGTAGGTGACGATGAGCGATTTCTCATCGAGCATCGCGGTCTGGATGCGCGGCCAGGGGCACATATAGATACACACCTGCTCGCGCATGAACCCACCCAGCGTCACTGTGGTCAGGGTGAGTATCGCGACGGTCGCATAAGCGATCGGATCCGCAGCGCCGGAGAAGAAATCGCGGAAGAGAGTCGGGGCATCCGCAAAATACAGGATCCACGCCCCGCCCGTCGCCAGCCCGACAAGCAGATAGATCGACCATTTGAACCCGCGACGCAGCACCTTGCCCCAGGTCCATGGAGCGTTGTCCAGCCGACGCCGGGCGTTGCGATCGCCGTCGACGAAGCGATCGATATGCTGGAACAGGTCGGTCCACACTGTTTGCGGGCAGGCATAGCCACACCATGCGCGTCCCACGGCGCTGGTGACGAGGAACAGCCCGATACCCGCCATGATGAGCAGGCCCGCGACGAAATAGAATTCGTGCGGCCAGATCTCGATGCCGAACATGTAGAAGCGGCGGTTGGCGAGATCGACCAGCACCGCCTGATCGGGCGCATAGGGCCCACGGTCCCAGCGGATCCACGGCGTGACGTAATAGATCGCCAGCGTGACGACCATGACCAGCCATTTGAACCGGCGGAAAGGACCGTCGATCCGCTTGTTGTGCACGAACTCGCGCTTTTCGTAGAGCCGCTGTGGCAGTTCTTCGCGCGCCGGTTCGTGCAACTCGTGTCGGCGAGTAGCCGCAGCCGGTTCGGCAACCGCGCTCGATACGGGATCGTTGGTCTTGGCGATCCCGTCCTCGACGACGACCGACCAGTCGCGGTCGCCGCCGGGATTGCGGTCCTCAGGGTTGCTCATCGACCTCTACCTCGGGATCCTCGGCGACCTCAACCAAGTCTTCGCCTCCCCCGAGCGAATGCACATAGGCCGCGAGCATCTTGATCGTCACCGGATCGAGACGGCCTTCCCATTTGGGCATCACGCCCATGCGCGGATTGAGGATCTGGCGCTTGATCGCCTCGCGGCTGTTCCCGCGCAGCCAGATTGCATCGTTCAGGCGCGGCACGCCCTGCGCACGGTCGCCCTGACCACCTGCACCGTGGCAGGCCGCGCAATTGTCCGCATAGAGTTGCCCGCCCACAGGATTGCTTTGCGCTTTCCCGCTCAGCGAGAGAACGTGATCGACCACGTCATTGAGCTGCTGCGTATCGAAGGCCCCTGCGAAGGTCGGCATCACGCTGGTACGGGTGTCGTCGTCACTTGTCTGGCGGATACCATGGACGAGCGTGTATTCGATCGCCTTCAGGTCGCCGCCCCACAGCCAGTCGTCGTCATTGAGGTTGGGGTAGCCCAGTTCGTGGCTGCCTGCCGCGCCCGATCCATGGCACTGCACGCAATTGACGCGGAAAGCCGCGGCACCCCCGGCGACCGCCTGCTGCATCAGCGCGCTGTTTTCGGGCAGTCGCTCAACCGGAATGCGCGCCAGCTGCTCACGAAAAGTAGCACGGGCCTGATCCGCGACGCTCATTTCCTCGGCTAGCTGGCCACGGCTCGACCAGCCGAGCATTCCCTCGGTCGCCTTGTCGATCATCGGCCAGGCGGGATAGGCCACGACATAGCCGATGGCGAAAACGATGGTGAGATAGAAGGTCCACAGCCACCAGCGCGGCAGCGGGGTGTTGAGCTCTTCGATACCATCCCATTCGTGACCGACCGTTTCGGTGCCGGTCGGCTGGTCGATGCGCTTATTCGCCATCGTCTTGCCCCTCGAAAATCAGCGCTGCGGCTTCGTGGTTGCGCCTCTTGGCGCCAGGCCGGAACGGCCAGGCACACAGGCCGACGAAGATCGCCAGCATGGCGACCAGCGCGTAGCTGTCGGCGAAATGGCGCATGGTGTCGTAGAAGCTCATCGGCCTTTCTCCTCGGCCAGTTCCTCGAGCGGCGCCGCGCTTTCGAAATCGACGAGCGTGCCAAGCATCTGGAGATATGCGACCAGCGCATCCATTTCGGTCAGCTTGTCGGGGTTGCCGTCGAAATCGCGGATCAGCGCTTTGGGATAACGCTGTGCGAGATCGCCTGCATCGGCATCGGGATCGGCCTGCGCGAGCATATCGGCGCGGGCCTTCTCCAGATCTTCGTCGCTGTAGGGCACGCCGACCCGGCGCAGTGCCGTCAGAGTGGCATGGGGATCGCCGATTTCCAGCTTCGTCTCCTTGAGGAAACCATATTGCGGCATCACGCTTTCAGGCACCACGCTCTGCGGGTCCGTGAGGTGCTGGACGTGCCATTCGTCGGAGTAGCGCCCACCCACGCGGGCAAGATCGGGTCCGGTCCGCTTCGAACCCCACTGGAATGGGTGATCGTACATGCTTTCCGCGGCGAGGCTGTAGTGGCCGTAACGTTCGACCTCGTCGCGAAAAGGACGGACCATCTGGCTGTGGCAGGTGTAGCACCCTTCGCGGATGTAGATATCGCGGCCGGCCTGTTCGAGCGGGGTATAGGGCCTGACACCTTCGACCTCCTCGATCGTGTTCTCGAGATAGAACAACGGAGTGATCTGGACGAGGCCGCCGATCGCCACGGTCACGAAGGTCGCGACCGCCAGCAGCGTGATGTTGCGCTCCAGCTTCTTGTGGCCGGAGAAGGCTTCCTTGGAAGTATCGGTCATGGCTGGCCTCTCATTCCGCCGGAACGGCGCTGGGCTGGTTGGCGACGATGGGGCGGTCGGCTTGTGCGTCATAGGCCGCGTCCTTGAGCGGCGCTTCTGCGCGCAGCTTCCCGGCAAGCGTCATCCAGATGTTGTAGGACATGATGATCGCACCGGAGAGGTACATCAGGCCCCCGGCAGCGCGCATCACATACATCGGGAACATGGCGGCCACCGTGTCGGCGAAGGACCAGACGAGGTAACCGTCGGGCCCGTACTCGCGCCACATGAGACCCTGCATGATCCCGGCGACCCACATGCTGGCGGCGTAGAAAACGATGCCGATGGTCGCGAGCCAGAAGTGCCAGTTGATCATCCGCAGCGAATACATCCGCTCGCGCTTCCACAACCGCGGAACGAGGAAATAGACCGCCGCGAAAGTGATCATCCCGTTCCACCCCAACGCGCCCGAATGCACGTGGCCGATGGTCCAGTCGGTATAGTGGCTGAGGCTGTTGACGCTCTTGATCGACAGCATCGGCCCTTCGAAGGTGCTCATACCGTAGAAGGCCAGAGCCATCACCATCATGCGGATGATCGGATCGGTGCGGACCTTGTCCCAGGCGCCGTTGAGCGTCATCAGGCCGTTGATCATGCCGCCCCAGCTCGGCATCCACAGCATGACCGAGAACACCATGCCCAGCGTCTGCGCCCAGTCGGGCAGCGCGGTGTAGTGGAGATGGTGCGGCCCCGCCCAGATGTAGAGGAAGATCAGCGACCAGAAGTGGATGATCGACAGGCGGTAGGAATAGACCGGTCGTTCGGCCTGCTTGGGCACGAAGTAATACATCATCGCGAGGAACCCCGCGGTGAGGAAGAAGCCGACCGCGTTATGGCCGTACCACCACTGCGTCAGCGCATCCTGCACTCCGGCGAAAGCGCTGTAGCTCTTGGCGCCGAGCAGGCTCACCGGCATCGCCAGATTGTTGACGATATGCAGCATCGCGATCGTCACGATGAAGGCCAGGTAGAACCAGTTGGCGACGTAGATATGCGGTTCGTTACGCTTCGCCAGCGTGCCCACGAAGACGATGAAATAGGCGACCCAGACAATCGTCAGCCACAGGTCGACATACCATTCGGGCTCGGCATATTCCTTCGACTGGGTGACGCCGAGCAGATAGCCCGTCGCCGCCAGCACGATAAATAGCTGGTAGCCCCAGAACACGAAACGCGCGAGCGATGGGAAGGCCAGCTGGGTGCGGCAGGTGCGCTGGACGACGTAGAAACTGGTCGCCAGCAACGCATTGCCGCCGAAAGCGAAGATCACCGCGCTGGTGTGCAGTGGCCGGACGCGGCCGAAATTCAGATACGGCTCGAAATTGAGCTGCGGAAAGGCAAGCTGCGAAGCGATGAAAACGCCGGCCAGCAGGCCTGCGAGGCCCCAGAACATGGTCGCGATGACACCCCAGCGAATGACGTCGTCGTCGTAGCGCGAGGGGCCTTCGGGCATCTTGAAGAAACCCTGCGCCTTGCCTATCGGATCGAAGCGCGATGCGCTCATCCAGATCATCACGAATGCCAGCACCGCGACAATCGTCGCATGCGCGGCAAATCCGCGGTCGGCGGCAGCAACCGCGGCGGCGATCGCGGCAAGCATGATCAGGAACCACAGGCCAATCCGGCCCAGTGCGGCTTCAGCGTGCATAGAGGTCTCCGTCCTTCTGACCGATGCCTAGGCCGCCGTCACGGCAGTCGCATTGATCTGGATCAATTCGCGAAAAGAATTCATGCGGCCTCATGCAGATAGCCGGCACTTGCCCTGAGCCCGGCCATGTCGCGCAGCGCGATGCCCGATCGACCGGAAGTGGCGATCAGGCCTCCCTCGCGCAGCAGGCTGATCTGGCGACTGACCGTCTCGATCGTCAGGCCGAGACTCTCGGCAATATCGCGTCGCGACATCGGCAGGTCGAGCGATGTGACCCCGCCCTGCTCCACTCCGATGCGGTCTGCCATGGCCAGCAGGAAGACCGCCACGCGTTCCACCGCCGTCTTGCGCCCCAGCGCGATCGTCTTCTCGCGACACCGCTGCAACGAGACGGTCGTGTTGTGGAGGAGATGGCTGAGGATGCGTGCTTCGTTCGCGGCAAGAGCGAGCACCTCGGCTGCAGGCATGGACAGCAACTCGCAATCGGTCAGAGCGCAGACCGAATAGGAATAATTGTCCCGCTCCGGAATCGAGAAGACGTCGCCGACGAAATGGAAGGCGACGATCTGGTCGCGCGATTCCGAGGCATGGGCCACCAGCTTGGTCGCTCCTCTGGCGACGAAAACCAGCTGCGCACGGGTGTAGTCGAAATCGAGGACGCGGTCTTTTTCCAGCACGGTCATCCGCGCCAGCGACTGGAAGCGCCGGTGCGCCTCATCCGGCAGGTCTGCGGACAGGATCTGTAGCGCGAACCGGTCGAAGGCTTCGGGAAAGTTCGTCATGCATCCTGTGTCGGCGAAACGACGATCGCTTTCCTTGATCGAGATCAATGAATGCCGGTTTCGTCTCCGCCAGAGCAGGCTCAAGCGCTGCAAACATCCTGGGCCGCACAGGGCGGCCGCTGCAGCGCAGAAGGAACCGGAACATGAACAAGTTGCTCGCGGCCGCGTTAGCCGGCGTGGCAATGATCGCCGCCCCCGCACAGGCGCAGGCACAGGACACGGATGGCAAGCTCCAGATCAAGCTGCTCGGCACTTATGTCGCCACCGATGGCAAGATCACCGACGTCAACACCGACATAGTCGGCCTGCCCGCCGATACGCAGACCAAAGCGAACGACAATTTCGTGCCGACGCTGGCGATCGAGTATTTCGTCACTCCGAATATTTCGATCGAAACGATCTGCTGCGTGACGCAACATGATGTCGATGCGGTTTCGGGCCTGCCCGGTGCGGAACTGGTGTCTAATGCCAAGGTCATCCCGGCAACCTTCACCGCCAAATACCACTTCGATATCGGCGGCGCGAAGCCCTATCTCGGCGCCGGGGGAACCTATTTCTGGTGGATCGACGTGGAACCGGGTGCTGCAACACTGCCGCTTGGCGTGACGCGGACCACACTGTCGGACGAACTCGGCTTCGTGCTTCAGGGCGGGATCGATGTTCCGCTCGGCCAGAACGGCTTCGGGGTGACACTCGATGCCAAGCGCTATTTCGTCGACACCACCGCCCGCTGGTATGCCGGTCAGACGCTGGCGATCGAGACCGAGCACAAGCTCGACCCCTGGGTACTCAGCGCAGGGCTCAGCTATCGCTTCTGATGAAATGACCCAAGGGCGCCCCTCGGGGGAGAGGGCGCCTGCGAGACCCCCGGCGCAATCTCCCCGCCGGGGGTCTCATCCCTGCGATCAGGGAACCGCGCCGACTGAGCGCCGAATCCGAGACGCACCAAATAACTAATATCCAGCAGCATTTTTCCGAGCGTCCGCCTCTCAGCCGTGGCGCGGTTTCGGCGCGTCCGCGCGGGCAGTCGGTAGGCCCGTATTAACCAATTCGAATAACTATGGCCGGATAAAGCTGGAATGGACATGCAGTCTTTCTCCAGCCGAGAGGCTTCTGCGGAGGACACTTTGTTCGACCTCGTCGAACAGGGTGACAGCGTCTATTTCGAAGACAGGTCCGCTGGCGCAGGCAAGGGCTTTTATCTGCCGCTTCCGGTCAAGTTCGCCCTCGCCTGTCTGATCGCGGTAAGCTGGACCGTACTGAGCATTGCGCTCTCTCTCTCATGGGTACGCGACCTGGCCGCTGTTGCGGGGCTGGCCTTCGCATTGATCGCGATTACCTTCATTGCCTACGTTCCCGGCTTCATGAACGCATTTCTTCTGTCGACCTTACTACTCGACCGGAAGCCGGCCTCTGTGCCTCTTGCACACTACCCCGGGACCACCATCCTGGTTGCCGCATACAATGAAGAGGCAGCCATTCGCGACACGCTGACGAGCCTGGCCAGGCAGGATTACACGGGGCCGGTGGAAGTGCTGGTGCTCAATGACGGATCAACCGACAGGACTGTCGAACTCGCCAACGATGCCATCGAAGAACTCGGCTTTGCATCCAACATCTCCGCGCGCGTACTGGACTTCAAGACCAACCGCGGAAAGTCGGCCGCGCTGAACGACGGGCTGGCGGCAGCCAGCCACGACCTGATCTTGACGATCGATGGCGATTCCTGGGTCAAGCAGGACGGGCTGCGAAAGATCGTGGAACGGCTGCTCTCCGATCCTGATGATACGCAGGCAGTCGCTGGCGCGGTGATGGTCCGCAATTCACGCGAAAACTTCCTCTGTCAGGCACAGGAATGGGATTATTTCCACGGCATCGCGTCGGTAAAACGGATGCAAGGCATGTATCATGGAACGCTCGTGGCCCAGGGCGCCTTCTCCATCTACCGCCGCAAAGCGCTGGAAGAGGTTGGTGGCTGGCCCGAATGCGTTGGTGAGGACATTGTGTTGTCCTGGGCCCTGCTTAGGAAAGACTATCGCATCGGCTACGCAGACGATGCGCTGGCATTCACCAATGTCCCGACATCGATCCGCCAGTTCGCGTTGCAGCGCAAGCGCTGGTCTCGCGGCTTGATGGAAGCGTTCAAGGAGCATTGGCAACTCCTCTTCAAATGGCGGATGTCGACATTGTTCATCTGGTGGAACGTGTGCTTTCTACCACTCGATCTGGTTTACACAATGGTCTTCATCCCGGGCTTGATCGTCGCCTGCTTCGGCTATTTCTTCATCGCCGGGCCTTTGACCATCGCCGTGTTGCCGCTCACCATTCTCTGGAACGGAGTCATATTTCGCATTCAGTCCGGCGTTTACCAGCGGGAAGGCCTGATCGTCCGGCGAAATGTCGGCGGCTTCCTGTTTTATGCACTCGCTTACAGCCTGCTGATGCAGCCGGTTTGCGTGTGGGGTTACGTTTCCGAACTGCTGGGCCTGCGCAAGAAGTGGGACACGAAATGAGCAGGATCGCCCAAACCTTGCTCGGCGGCGCCGCCGGTTCGCTGCTGATCTGTGCAGCGCCGGTCGTCGCTCAGGATTCCGACGGCGAACGGGCCGATACCGGTCCGCACCCGGCGGCTGGGATGGAAGTCTGGGCCAGCACGGATTCAGACGGCACCAATGTCGTAAAAGTACTCGGTCGGGCACTCTGGAATTTTGAGGGACGCGAGAAATTTGCCGGCATTGCAGTCGAGCATGCCTGGTTCAGTCCGTCGGTGGGCGAGAATGAGGAGGACAACCGGGTCTACCTCGATCTTGCCGATCACATCGGCGCGAATTGGCGCTGGAAGGCGCGCATCGGTACCGATGGAGATACGATTCTGGGCAGCGCCGAACTGCGCCGCACCGATTGGTCTCATAGCTTCTTTGTGGACCGCGAGATCGTCGAAACGGATCAAGGTCTGAGGCGGAAAATCTATTACACTTTCGCTGGCGCCAGCAATGACTTCAAAATCAGCGACGGAACCACCCTTGCACTGACCGCTGGGCTGCAGGAATTTTCCGGCAAGAATGAGCGGTTGCATTTAAGGGGACGGCTCGTCCAGGTCCTCAAAGCCGATGCGGGGCTGAGCGCGCAACTCGATACGCGCTACTACCATTCCACCGAGCCGGGTGAGTTCGACTATTATTCACCGAAGGACTTCATTCGCATCCTTCCGCTGCTGCAGGTTCGCCGCGTATCGGATTCAGGCTGGATGTTTCTCGGGGCTGGCGGCCTTGGCAAGCAGCATAGCACCGGAGGTGGCTGGAAGTCGGCTCGCTTTGCCCAATTCAGACTTGAAAGCCCGAGGTCGGAGCAGCATTTCGACACCTTCGCGGAGATTGTTTACACTAACGACTCAATCTCCGGAGGGCCGGACTACGATTATCTGATGGGACGCGCGGGAATGACCTTCCGCTTCTGAAACCAGATTACTTTTTGTCCTCAGCCATGTCCGCTCTGGGATCCCTTAGTGACTCCTTGCGAACAAGGTCGAAGCGCTCTGGCAAGCAACCGAGCTCGACAGGATGAGATCGTGCCCGCCGCTAGAACGGAATGTCGTCGTCGAGATCGTCGTAGTTCGAACCACCGCCGGAACCGCCCGAGCTTCCGCCCGACGAACCGCCACCCTGGTTCCAGCCGCCCTGACCACCGCCCGAACCGCCGCCCTGATCCCAATTGCCGCCGCCGCGTTGGCCGCCGCCGCCAGCGCCGCCTTGCGCACCGTCGAGCATGGTGAGCGTGCCATTCAGTCCGCGTATCACGACTTCGGTCGAATAGCGGTCGTTACCCGACTGGTCCTGCCATTTGCGGGTCTGGAGCTGGCCTTCGATATAGACCTTGGAGCCCTTGCGCAGAAATCGTTCGACCACGCCGACGAGACCTTCGGAAAAGATCGCGACACTGTGCCACTCGGTCCGCTCCTGCCGCTCGCCTGTATTGCGGTCCTTCCAGGTTTCGGACGTGGCGATACGCAGGTTCGCCACCTTGCCACCGTTCTGGAAGCTGCGGATTTCCGGGTCTGCGCCCAGATTCCCGATCAGCATGACTTTGTTGAGGCTTCCGGCCATCGAATCGTCCCTTCGTATCTGTTGGCGAAGGGGCCTAACCGAGCCTTCGAGTCGCTTCTAGGGCTGCCGCCAAGTTTCCCCCGTAGTGGACGAAACAGCTATAGCCCCAGTGCGGTGGCGATCCAGTAGGTCAGACCTGCGAAGGCGTAGGCCAGGGCGAAGAGATAGCCGACCATGAAGGCGGGCCACTTCCATCCATTGGTCTCACGCCGGGCGACGGCGATGGTCGAGATACATTGTGGCGCGAAGACGAACCACGCAAGGAAGGCGAGCGCGGTGGGCAGGCTCCACAGCGCGGCGATGCGGTCGGTCACACCCTCGGCGGCGAGATCTTCGTCCTCTGCGTCGACGGCGTAGGTGGTTGCGAGAGCGGAGACCGCTACTTCGCGTGCAGCCATGGCCGGTACCAGCGCAAGGCTCATCTCGCGATTGAAGCCGATCGGCTCGAGCACCGGGTGCAGCCCGTCGGCGATCATGCCGGCGACGCTAACGTCCATCTGGCTTTCGCCCGGCTCCGCCTTGGGGAAGCTCAGCATCAGCCACAAGGCGATGGTCACGGTGAAGATGATCGTACCCGCACGACGCAGGAAGACCCAGGCGCGCTGCCACAGGCCGATCGCAAGATCCTTGATACGCGGTAGCTGATAGCGCGGCATCTCCATGATGAAGCCGCTGGCCGCGCCCTTGGCGACCGAATTGCGCAGCACCAGCGCCACAACCATCGCGCCGACGATACCGGCGAGATACAGCGCGAACAGAACCAGTCCCTGAAGCCCCACTCCAGGCCCGACGCTGGTTTGAGGGATTACCGCCGCGATGATCACCGCATAGACCGGCAGGCGCGCCGAGCAGGTCATCAGCGGGGCGACGAGGATGGTCGTCAGCCGATCCTTGGGATCGGGAATGCTACGCGTCGCCATGATGCCGGGGATGGCGCAGGCGAAGCTGGACAGCAGCGGGATGAAGCTTTTGCCGGACAGGCCCACACCTGCCATCAGGCGGTCCATCAGGAACGCCGCCCGCGCCATATATCCGCTCGCCTCCATCACCAGGATGAAGAAGAACAGGATGACGATCTGGGGCAGGAAGACGACCACCGAGCCGACGCCCGCCAGCACGCCCTCGGTCAGGAAATCGCGGATGAAGCCGGACGGCATCGTTTCGGTCACCAGCCCCGAAACCGCACCGACCCCGCCCTCCAGCGCATCGGCGAAGGGCGTGGCCCAGGCGAAGACCGCCTGGAAGATCACGAACAACAGGGCGAACAGTATGACCGGCCCGATCCACGGATTGAGCAGCACACGGTCCACGCCGTTCTCGATCGTGTGCCGAGTGGATTTGGAAAGGATCGCGCCGCGCGCCATGTGTTTGGCGGCGAGTCGACGTTCGGGCAGAGTAATGTGCCAGCGCTTATGCGCTTCCTCATCCGCATGGGTCTCGGCTTCTGCAATTGCAGCGGCGAGCTCTTCCAGCCCCTTGCGCCGCACGGCGACGGTCGGGATCACGGGCACACCCAGCGCTTCCGACAGTGCTGCCGGATCGAGGATCAAACCGTCCCGCTCGGCGAGGTCGACCATGTTGAGCGCAATTACCGTGGGGCGGCCCAGTTCGAGGACTTCCTGCGCAAAGACGAGGTGCTGTTCGAGGTTGGACGCATCGAGCACGAGGATGATGACCTCGGGCAAGGGCTCGCCTTCGAACTCCCCGTGAACGACCTTGCGGGTGACCTCCTCGTCGGGGCTCGCGGCGTCGAAACTGTAAGAGCCGGGCAGGTCGATCAGTTCGACCGGCTCGCCGCTCGGCAGGATAAGCCGCCCGGCTTTCCGCTCCACCGTGACGCCGGGATAATTGGCGATCTTCTGCCGCGCGCCGGTCAGCGCATTGAACAGCGCTGACTTGCCCGCATTGGGGTTGCCGACAAGGGCGGCTGTGCGCTTGCGGCTCATGCCGGCTCGACCTCTATCGCGAGGGCATGCGAGCGCCGCAGGGCAATGGTCATGCGTCCGATACGGATGGCGAGTGGATCGCGCGTGCCAAAGATGCCGCGATGGATCACGGCAACTTCCGCGCCCTCGTCCACGCCAAGCGCTTTCAGGCGCTTGCCTTCATCCTCGGCCAAAGCGGCCCAGTTCACAGCCACGATACGCGCGACTTTCTCGTGTTCGAACCCATCTAGCGTCATGCTATGGCCGCTGCCAGATGTGCAACTCTATTGCAACCGATTATCAATAGCGCACTATCGCGCGGGATAGCGCAGTCGACCAAGGAAGCGCGACATGCTGAAGGTTTCGCGCTCGGGATTTAGCCATTTGGCCTTCACGCGCTCGAACGTCATCACTCCATCGATCCGCCGGTCGAGGAAGGCCTTCGTTTCAGCCTTGTCGTCACTCTCATCCTCGACGAAAACGGCCAGCGTCGCGCCGTAGATCGACGCAAGGATCGCGCGCTTCGTATAATGATTGTAGTCTGTCGCCGTATCGCCAGCGAGCCGCCACATGACATCGGCGCTGCTCCAACCAGTCTTCAGTGCGCGCGGAACGTTCTGCGGCATGGCCAGGATCGCCAGCGCACGTCGCAGCGATTCTTCCAGACCGGTAACAGCGTCGAGACGGTACTGGACGAGGCTGCGGATGCGCTCGCGGATTTTCATCGCAGCCAGTTTGTCCTGCGGCAGGTCCAGCATCATCTGCCGATCGATCGTCTCGATCCAGGCACAGATCATGCCCATCGCCCCCTCGTCCTTGAAGGCGAGTCGCGCGACATCGCGATCGGCACCAAGCTGGTCGGCCGCCATGTCGAGCGCTTCCGTGCTCCAGCCATCGAACACCGCCGCCTCGGCAATGCCGGGCGCCAGCGCCAGACGAAGCTCATCGAGCGTCAGGTCTTCGACCTCCATCGCTCAGCTCGGCCCGTAGGCGTCGGACTGTTCCCCGCGCTCCGATTCGGCGCGCTCGATTTCCTCGAGCATGCTGGAGCGCGCGCCCATCAGCGTCGCGTAGTCGCGCGCCGTGCGGCCCGAATTGTCTGCCCGGTCGGGGCTGGCGCCCTTCTCGATCAATAGCTTCACCAGGCCGCTGTCGCGCCGATGGACGGCCGCAATCAAAGGGGTCTCACCCGTGCTGTTGGGCACGTCCACAGCTGCGCCGCGGTCGGCGAGGATTTCGACGCCCTCGGCAAAGCCTAGCTGTACCGCGAGCTGTAGCGGGGTCGTCCCGTTCTTGTCGGCTAGATTGGGATTGGCCCCCTTCGACAGCAGGAAACGCAGCCACACAGGATCGCGCCGCTGGGTGACGATGTGCAAGGCGGTTTCGCCGCTGGTAATATCGCGTGAATTGACCAGCACGCTGCCCGGTTCATCAAGGAAGCGCGTAACCTCGTCGCCTTCGCGCTTCTTGACGGCCTCGAGGAACTTGTAGCCGTCACGCTGCGACTGCGCCAACAGCGGCGGAGACGCCATTGTCCCTACAAGCGCAGCCAGAAGAATGGTTTTTGCGAAACGCTTCACTGTGCGAAAGCCCCCAATTATCCGCAGGTCGATGGATGACTCGCCCTTGCCGACGGGCGCTTAGCAGACCATGAACCGTCAGACCATGCTACGCAAATGCACTGCAATTTTCGCCACGCTGCTTACGCTGTCCGCCTGCAACGGCGCGCCCGCCGCCGAGCCTCCACTGGCCGGTGCCGCGATCGGGGGCGCATTCACACTGACCGGCGAGGACGGCAACCCGGTCAGCTGGAAGGATTTCGACGGGCAATACCGCACCGTCTATTTCGGCTATACCTACTGCCCTGATGTCTGTCCGGTGGACACCCAGCGGGCAATGGCGGGCCTCAAGGCGTTCGAAGAAAGCAATCCGCAGCTGGGAGCGCAAATCCAGCCGCTTTTCATCAGCATCGACCCAGAACGCGATACTCCGGCAGCGCTTACCGAATTCACCGACAACTTCCATCCCCGGCTGATCGGTATGACCGGTACGAAGGAGCAACTCGATAAGGTCACCAGCGAGTTCGCCGCAACTTATTCGATCGGGGAAAAACAGGAAGGCGGGGGCTACCTCGTCGGGCACACCAATATCACCTATCTATTCGGCCCCGACGGCGAGCCGCTCGCCATGCTACCCACCGACCAGGGGGCGGAAGCCGTCACTGCGGAACTGGAAAAATGGGTGCATTGAGGGACCGCTTCTGGGAGCGGCCACTGGCCGATCTCAACCCAGAGGAATGGGAAGCGCTGTGCGACGGGTGCGGGCGCTGCTGCCTGCACAAGGTCGAATACGAGGACATCGGCGAAATCGAGCATACCAATGTCGCGTGCAAGCTGCTCGATACGCAGACCGCGCGCTGCACCGACTATCGCAACCGCAAGGCATTCGTACCGGACTGCCTGCGATTGACGCTCAAGATCGTCGACAAGGTAAGCTGGCTGCCGTCCACCTGCGCCTACCGCCTGCGGGCGGATGGGCTTCCGCTGCCCCGCTGGCATTACCTCATCACGGGAAACCGCGAGGACGTGGTGAGTGCCGGTATTTCGGTGGCGGGACGCGTGGTCAGCGAAGACGTGGCAGGGCCGCTGGAGCACCATATCGTCGACTGGGGCGACGATAACGAAGAGGAGGCGGCATGATCGACTGGCTCCGCCGCGAAGCGCTGGAGCCGACGATCGAGCTCGACGGCCGCGAGCTACCGATAGAAATCCTCCGCAATCGTCGTGCCAAGCGCCTCACATTGCGGCTCGCGCCCGACGGCAGTGCGATACGCATCACTCTGCCCCACTGGTGCCGCAGCGCCGAGGCGATCGCCTTTGCCCATGCCAGGCGCGAATGGCTGGCTGCGCAACTTGCAAAAGTGCCCGAGCCGCGCGATCCGGCGCGCGACGGCAGCCTGCTCTATCGCGGTGAGGAAATCGCGGTGGACTGGCGCGAGAATCTGCCCCGCAAGCCGCGCTTCGCGTATGGTACGCTCAGCCTCGGCGGGCCGCAGGACACGCTCGGCAAACGCCTCCAGCGCTGGCTCGAGGGTGAGGCATTGAACCTCTATGCCGACGATGCTGCCGATTACTGCACGCGCGGGGAACTGAAGTGCACCGAGGTCAAGCTGACCCGCGCCCGCCGCCGCTGGGGCAGCTGTTCTTCCGAGGGCATATTGCGGCTTAACTGGCGGCTCGTCCAGGCGCCCGATTTCGTTCGGCGTTCGGTCGTTGCCCACGAGGTCGCGCATCTTGTCCATTTTGATCATTCGCCCGCCTTCCACACGCTGCTGGATCGGCTGTATGAAGGCGATATCGAACTGGCGAACCGTTGGTTGAGCAAGCACGGGCGCACGCTCTACGCGGCATTCGGTTAGCGATACTGGCGCGGTTCATCGAAAACCCCTATCTTGCGCACCATGCGCCTCAAGACACGCTTCAATGCCAAGGCCGGATTTGCCGACCTGTGGGACTATATCCGCGAACCGCGGCCCTATCGCTGGACTTTCCTCGCGATTTCCATCCTCATTCCGCTGGCGGGCATCGCAATGCTGGCACAGGAATCGCACTTCCGCCCGCCGGACGCACCGAAGGTGACCTTTATTTCCACCTTCGCCGAGGGACGCAGCGACGAGGAAATCCGCCGGACCAATCTTGAGAACCAGAAGCGCAAGGATGCCCGCGAGGCGGAGCTTGCCGAGCTGCGCGAGCAGAAGGTGGAGGCATACAAGACCCTTGGGAGGGCAACCGGGCTCGACGTCGACGAGATGGAACGCGAAGCGCAGATCGAGAATGCGCGCGAAGCAGCCGTGGCAGAGGCGCGTCGCCGTGAATTGTATCAGGCGGGCACGACGGTTGACGACGGTAGCAAGTGACGCACGTTGGCTGGATGCGGCAGCGCGGCTTGCCTGCCGCGCGCGCCCGGCAAGCTATCCCAATCCCGGCGTGGGGTGCATTCTCGTAAAAGACGGGATCGTCGTCGGGCGCGGCTGGACCGAAGCAGGAGGGCGACCCCACGCGGAAGCCGCCGCGCTGCAACAGGCGGGCGAAAGGGCCACGGGTGCCACAGCTTATGTAACGCTCGAACCCTGCGCGCACCGATCCGAACGCGGCCCGGCCTGCAGCGACGTGCTGGCCGAGGCGGGTGTCGCCCGGGTGGTCGCAGGCGTGGAAGATCCCGATCCGCGCACCGCGGGCGAAGGTCTGCTTCGGCTTCGCGAGGCAGGCATCGCTGCGGAGGTGATGCCCTCCCCCACCGCAGAGGCGAGCCTTGCCGGATACTTCACCCGCGCACGCCATCAGCGGCCGCATGTCACGATGAAGCTCGCCATGTCGCTCGATGGCAGCATCGCGATGGCCAGCGGCGAAAGCCGGTGGATCAGCGGTGAGGTGGCACGCGCGCATGTCCATTCGCGCCGCGCCATGGCCGATGCGATACTGGTGGGTGGCGGCACCTGGCGCGCAGACAGGCCAAAGCTCGATGTGCGCCTGACGGGGCTGGAGGACCGCAGCCCGCAGCGTGTGGTCCTTACCAGAGGCGTTGCCCCCGACGGAGTGAAAGTCATCAACACTCCCGAACAGATCGCGCAACTCGATGCGCTCTATCTCTACGTCGAGGCGGGGGCGAATGTCGCTGCCAGCTTCCTCGCCGCCGACCTCGTCGACCGGCTGGAACTCTACCGCGCGCCCATCGTCATCGGCGGCGGGCGCGGTTCGGTGGGCGATCTCGGGCTCAACAGCCTTGCCGTTGCGCATGGCCGCTGGGCATTGGCCGAACGCCGCCAGCTTGGCAGCGATAGCTTCGAAGCCTACAGCCGCCTGCGCCAGAAATAGAGGGTAGCCAGGAGCACGCATGTTCACCGGGATCGTCACCGCCATCGGCACTATCAAGAACATCGAGGACAGGGGCGACCTGCGGGTCGTTATCGCCTGTCCGTGGGACCCGGCGGGGATCGATATCGGCGCATCGATCGCCTGTTCGGGCGTATGCCTGACCGTGGTCGAGAAGGGTGGCAAGGAAGGCGATGCCTGGTTCGCGGTGGATGTCTCCGGTGAAACCGTCAGTCGCACCGCGCAGGACCAGTGGCGCACCGACCGCCGCCTCAATCTCGAGCCCGCCTTGCGGCTGGGCGACGAACTGGGTGGGCATCTCGTAACCGGTCATGTCGATACGGTGGGGCGCGTGGCGCTGGCCGAGGATTTCGGCGGGTCGACTCGGCTCGAAATCCTCGCCGATGAAGATATCGCGCCCTATGTGGCAGAGAAAGGTTCGATCACCGTCGACGGCGTTTCGCTGACCGTCAACGATGTCGAGGACGAGCCGAGCGGTGATGTCCGCTTCGCGCTCAACATCATCCCGCATACCGGCGAGGTCACCACGCTGGGCGACCTGTCCGAAGGCGATGCGGTCAATCTCGAGATCGATGTGCTGGCGCGTTACCTGAAACGGATGCAGAGCCTCGCGGTCTGACGGGCCGCGATCCGAAGTGCTGAAATCCGCCGCGAACTCCCGCCCGCTCCTATGGCTGATTCTGTCCCTGCCCGGGCTGTGGATCGCCTGGCGCTGGACCATGACGCCCGACCTCTACGGCTACGGCCATGCGATCGGCGATACGGGTGACTGGGCGGCGTGGCTCTTGATGGCGACGCTGGCGGTGACCCCGCTGCGGCTGATCTTCCGCAAGCAGGGCTGGGCCATCTGGCTGATGCGCCGCCGCCGCGATATCGGTGTGGCGAGCTTCGCCTATGCCCTGGGGCACACGCTGGCTTATCTCGTGCGCAAGGGATCGCCCGAATTCGTGTTCGCCGAATTTTCGTCGCCCTATATCCTAGCGGGCTGGATCGCCTTTGCGCTGTTCCTGCCGCTCGCCATCACCTCGAACGACATCTCGGTACGGCGACTCAAGCGGTCGTGGAAGCGCCTGCACCGGCTGGTCTATCCTGCCGCGATCCTGACCTTCCTGCACTGGGTCTGGTCGGCCTTCGATCCGACCACGGCGTGGATCCACGTGGGAATCCTCGCCGTGGTCGAGATCGTCAGGATTGCACTGCAACAGCGTCAGAGAGTGACGTAGTTCCTGAAGCGCGCGACTTCCGCTTCATCGACATACTTGCCGATTTCACGGTCGAACACGCCCATGTCCGCATAGGGACGGTATTCCTCGAACTCGTGGACCATCTTGTCGGTCATGCCGGGGATCAGGCGGATTTCTTCCTCGCTGCCCGTGTTGAGGTTCACCGGAACGAAAACGTTCACCAGCACATCGGCGGCTTCTTCCGCGCTGAGCGTTTCAAGGAGTTTCGTGTTTAGGTCGGTCACGCTGGCATAGGGCTGGCCCGCGACGATCGCCGCGGCGAGTTCGGGGCTGACGCCTTCGGTGCCTGCAAGCTGTTCAGCAGTCGCGGTGTTGGCATCGACGACGGTTGCGGCTTCGCTTGCAGTGTCGACGATTTCGGTCTCACCGGAGGTCGTCGCTTCGGTGGTTTCCGCAGCCTCTTCGGTGCCGCCCGAGCAGGCCGCCAGGGCAAACACGGTTCCTGAAAGGGCAGCGGCGAGTATCTTTTTACGCATAAAAGCAGGTCCTCTTTTTGATAAGGGTTCGCATTAGCAGAGTCGGGCGCGATGGAAAGGTCTTTGACGCAACGCGCAAAAGAATGGTCATCCGAGACACCCAGATGTTCCGTACGGAACGGCGACAGCGGGACTATCGTTCCTGCAGCAGCTTGCCTTCGCCCTGGCCTACGTAGCCGCGTGTCAGTGGCAGGGTCCGGCGGTCGCGCGCAAACTGGATCTGGTAGTTGACCATCCCGCCCCACTCGAAAGCCGCCGTCGCCCCCGCGAGATAGAAGGTCCACATGCGGTAGAAGCGCTCATCGTAAAGGTCGACGATCGCCTCGCGATGGGCTTCGCAATTAGCGTACCAGGCGCGCAGTGTCCTGGCGTAATGCAGCCGCAGCGTTTCGATATCGGTGTGGATCAGACGGCACTTCTCGCTCGCCGCGAGCGTTTCAGACAGTGCCGGGATATAGCCGCCGGGGAAGATGTATTTGCGGGTAAACGCATCGGTCGTGCCCGGCCCGCCCACGCGGCCGATCGTGTGGACCAGCATGACGCCGTCATCCGCCAGCAGGTTGGCAGTCGCGCGAAAAAAGGTTTCGAATTGCGGACGCCCGACATGCTCGAACATCCCGACCGAAACGATGCGGTCGAACCTCTCGCCGCGTTCGGGCAGGTCGCGATAGTCGACCAGTTCGAAGCGCACGCGATCCGTTACGCCTGCCACCTCGGCCCGCTGCCGCGCCAGCGCGAGCTGTTCCTCCGACAGGGTGATGCCGAGCACGCGGACGTCGAAATGCCGCGCAATAAAGATCGCCATTCCACCCCAGCCGCAGCCGATATCGAGCACACGTTGTCCGTCGGATAGCGCCAGCTTGGCGGCGATATGGGCGAGTTTCGCTTCCTGCGCTTCGCCCAGCGTCTCGACGCCGTCATCCCAATAGGCGCAGCTATATTGCATATGCTCGGGGTCGAGCATCAGGCGATAGAGGTCGTTGCCGATATCGTAGTGATGGGCGACATTGCGTTTTGAGCCGACCCGGTTGTTGATCGATTCCGCGGCGAATGCAGCCCTGTTGCGCAGGCGCTTGAACAGGCTTGGCCGGCGTAACTGGCCGCCCCGCTCCCACGGTGTATTCGAGCGCAGAAGCTGCACCAGTTCCATGATGCCTCCACGCGTCAATTGCAGGCGGCCATCCATATAGGCTTCGGCTGCGCCAAGGCGTGGATCGAGCAGGATATCGCGCGGCACCTTCTTGTCCGCAAAGCGCAACGCGACATCGGGAAAGCCTTCATGAGCGCTTCCCAATTCCACAACCTCGCCATCCGCAAAGGTAATGCCCAGCGTACCGCGATCGATGACGCCGCCGAGAAATCGCTTCAGCAGCCGCTTACTCATTGCGCCGACTCGAGCAGAAGGCGTTCAAAAGCCTCACGAGTGATCTCATAGACGAGGTGCACCACGCGCTTGCCCTGGTACTTTTCCAGTTCGTAGCGGTCGGTGCGTACCGCACCGATGGCTTCCAGAGCATTGCGCGAACGGTAATTGGTATCGCCAACGCGGAATTCGACCAGCGCCACGCTTTCGAAGGCATGGGCGAGCATGGCATGCTTCATTTCGGGATTGATGCCCTTGCCCCAGCAGCGCGGCGCGATGAAGGTCCAGCCGATTTCGACCACCCCGCCTTCATCCGGATCGAACTTGTCGTAGCGCGTCGAGCCGATGATGCGATCGTCGCTCCGGTCGACCACCGCCAGTGCACCGCCGCTCGCCAGCCCCTCGTCGAAGAACGCGTCGAACACCTCGCGCCGCCAGCGGTCATGGATCGGGTGCTGTTCCCACACGGCGGGATCGCCCGCGACCGCATAGAGCGGTTCGCGGTCGGTCTCGGTCAGCGGACGAAGGACCAGCCGATCGGTCTCGAGTGTCGGCTGGCGATCCATCGGTGCTTACTCCTTGGTGACGTCTGCCAGCGCGGCGATGAACTTGTCGGTATTGCCTGCGTGCAGGCCTGCCACGTTGATGCGGCCCGAACCGGCCATATAGATGCCGTGACCCTCGCGCAGCTTCGCGATCTGCTCCTTCGAAAGCGGCAGCATGGCGAAAAGTCCGTTCTGTTCTCCCAGTGCGGCGAGGTTGAGGCCCGGCGCCTCGTTGTCCGCCGCGGCCAGCCGCTCGCGCACGCGGCGCATACGGGCGCGCATCTCGTCCAGCTCGTCCAGCCATAGCTTCGTCAGGTCGGCATCGGACAGCACCGTGCGCACCGCAGCGCCGCCATGATCGGGCGGCATCGACCAGTTGGCGCGCGCCAGCGCATTGGCATTGGAGACAATCGCGGGAAGATCCGATGCGCTTCTGGCGATCATGTAGAAAGCACCCACGCGGTCGCGATAGAGGCCAAAATTCTTGTCGCAGCTATAGGCGATCAGCGCCTCAGGCACTTTGGCGAGTACCTTGCGCACGCCCGCGACATCTTCTTCCAGCCCCTGCCCCAGCCCGTGATAGGCGACATCCAGAATCGGCAGGATTCCCTTATCGGCAAAGGCGTCGGCAATCCGGCCCCATTGCTCCTCGGTGTAGTCGACCCCGGTGGGGTTGTGGCAGCAGCCATGCAGCAGGACCGCATCGGTGCCTTGCGCATTGGCGATGGATTCCAGCAGCGCATCGATATCGGCGGTGCCGTCGGGCTTCGCATGCTGGAACGTGGCGGTTTCGACGCCCACATCCTGCAGGATCTGTGCGTGGTTGGGCCAGCTCGGCACTCCCAGATGGATGCGCGTAACGCCCGCCGCCTTGGCCAGCGCCGCCGCGAGCCGGACCGCACCGGTGCCGCCCGGCGTCTGCATGCCGTCGAGCCGCCCGCCCATGTCGGTGTCTGCACCGAAGAGATAGGGCTTAAGCGCGTCGACGAAGCCGGTGTCGCCCTCTGGCCCGAGATAGCTCTTGGAATCCTGCGTATCGACCAGCCGCTGTTCGGCGGCCTTGATCGAACGGAAGACGGGCGTCGCGCCTTCATTGGTGCGATAGACGCCTACGCCGAGATCGATCTTATCCGCGCGCGGGTCCTGCGCATGCATCTTGATAAGCGCGAGCAGCGCATCGGGAGCCTGGGCTTCGAGTTGGTCAAGCATGCCGCCTCATTGCCGGATATGGAAAGGGCCGCAACAGGAAATCCTGCTGCGGCCCCGGAGCTCTTCAGGAATTATCGTTGGGCGACCCGAAGGGCTCCTTGTTCCAAACTCTTAGAAGGGCAACCAGCGCTGCTTCTTGGAGAACTTCATGTAACCGGCATTGACGCCCAACCGCAACCCTGCGCCCATACGTATAGGAATAAGTACGACGTCGCCCTTGCGCATATAGCTCGCAGTCAGGCCACCGATGACGTAGGCTTGGCCCTCGCCGGCAGGATAGCGCTCGTAAAGCTCTTCGGTGTCGTAAAGATTGTAGACCAGCACGAAGGTGCTGCCCGCATTGGCCCCCGCGTCGAAGCCCACCGAAGGACCGGTCCAGTAAACCGGACGTTCGCCTTCGACCTTGTGGTAGAGTGTGCCCGATCCGTAGCGCGCACCGACGATGAAAGCACCGCCTGCCTCGCGCCCGACGATATAGGCATTGGGTTCGCCCTGCTTGGCGAGCAGGTTCTTGATCATGTCGGCAACGCCCTTGGCGCCCTTGCCGAAGACACCTTCGGCCGCTCCGATCAGGTCGTCTTCGCGATAGGTCGTTGCCGGATCGTCGACCCCGGCATTGTCGACGGCATCGCTGGCTGCTTCCTCGGCGGCCTTTTCGGACCATTGCGGCTGCTCGGGATAAGCATCGGCAGGAGCGGCGGCGTCTGGCTCGGTGGTATAGGTCGTCGCCGTATCCGGCTCCGCATAGACAGGCTGGTCGCCCGGCCGTTCGACCAGGTCGCCGTCGATCGCCGTGTTCGGGTCGATCGTCTCGACCTGCGCGGCAAGCGGACTCGCAGCCATGCCGAAAGCGGCAAGCACCAAGCCGAAGCGCGGCAGTTTGTGTGTGAATTTCGTCATGGATCCCTCCGTGTCGGCGGCCCGTGCGCAGACAGATGCGGCACGAGAAGAATCCCCTTTGAGCGCCCGGGCAATGAAACGGCGATGAACCGAATCGAAAATGCGGCGAGTCGAGTCGCGAGGAGAGGCGAGCCGTTCTAATTGCCCCGGCGCAAAACTCCCCTTGATGGCATGCAGGGCCGTGGCTATAGCGCGCCCCTCGCAGCCAGCATGCGTCAGCGGAGACGTGGGTGAGTGGCTGAAACCAGCTCCCTGCTAAGGAGCCATACCTGGTAACGGGTATCGAGGGTTCGAATCCCTCCGTCTCCGCCACTGGCCTTTCCGGGCCGCATCCAATCCCGTTCGGGATGGCGCGGACAAACGCAGATCGGTGTGGTCAGCCCAACTTGGCGAAATTGGCGACACCGGGAGCTGGCTGGCGCGAATAGCGGACCGGCTCCGCCGGCATTGCGCCCAGCCTGCCGGTTGCGGCCGATACTTTTGCAAGCCTGCCGTCATCGATCCGGTAATAGACGAGCTTTGCCTCCTTGCGGGTTTTGACCAACCCTGCATTGCGCAAGACCGCCAGTTGCTGTGAAAGGCTCGGCTGTCCGATATCGGCAGCATCGTCGATTTCTCCGACATTGCGCTCCGTCCCAGACAAAGCCTTCATAATGCGAAGCCGCACCGGGTGAGCAAGCGCCTTCAGCGCATCTACCAACTCGTCATCGGTCATTTCGTCGCGCCCCGATTGGCTTCTCGCATGAACCAGTCCGTCTGACCTTTCGCCGCAAAGACCGTATCGAGCGACGCATCCGGCTGCTTGAGCAGCGCCTGACCCGGCTCCCAGTTCGCAGGCGCGAGGACCGGTCCATCATCCACCGCCTGAAGCGCATCCAGCGTACGCAGCATCTCCGGCGTCGATCGCCCGACATTCGCGGGATAGCACGTCATCGCACGGATGACCCCATTCGGATCGATGAAGAACGTCGTGCGTACTGTCGCGCTGTCATTGTCGTGCGGGGCGACCATTCCATAAGCGCGGCCGATCACCAGGGTCGGATCTTCGACGATCGGGAAGCGCACTTCGATGTCGAACCGGTCGCGGATCAGGCGCAACCAGGCGAAGTGCGAGAACAGGCTGTCGACCGACAACGCCATCAGCGCGCAGTCCCGTTCCTCGAACGCGTCGGACGATTTCGCCAGAGCAACGAATTCGCTGGTGCATACGGGCGTGAAATCCGCCGGATGGGAGAACAGGATCAACCACCGGCCGCGATAATCCGACAGGCGAATGTTTCCGGTCGTACTTCTGGCTGAAAAATCCGGGGCGACATCCCCGATGCGCAAACCTGCGCAAGGGGCTTCGCGCTCCGCGCCTAACTCGATCGCGTTTCCTGTCATGCCACATGCATAGCACTTGACATCAAGATAGCAATACATATAAACGATTTATGTAATTGAATGGAGTTTGAGCGATGGCTGGTGATCAAAACCTTGAGCGCGCATCGGGCCAGGTCGAGCGGGCGCGGGCCGACAAACGCCTGCGCCCCTCGATTGCCGGGTTTTTCGACGAAGCGACGAATACCGTGTCGTATGTGGTGCATGATCCGCAAACAAACGAAGCGGCCATCATCGATTCGGTGCTCGATTTCGAGGCTGCTTCCGGGCGGACATCGAACGGCTCAGCCGACCGCATCATTGAATACGTCATTTCGAATAATTTGAAAGTGACATGGCTTATCGAAACCCACGCACATGCCGATCACATTTCGGCAGCGCCCTATCTGCAGGAGAAGCTGGGCGGAAAACTTGCCATCGGGCGCGACATCGTTCGAGTGCAGGAGGTGTTCGGCAAGCTGTTCAATGCAGGCACCGATTTCGAGCGCGACGGATCGCAGTTCGACAAGCTTTTCGACGATGGCGAAACGTTCAAGATCGGCGAACTCGAAGGCATCGCCCTTCACGTCCCTGGCCATACGCCGGCCGACATGGCGTTTGTCATCGGCGATGCCGCCTTCGTCGGTGACACGATCTTCATGCCGGATTTCGGCACCGCACGCGCCGACTTCCCCGGCGGGGACGCACATCAGCTATTCCGGTCCATCCGCCGCTTGCTCTCGCTGCCGGATGAGACCCGGCTCTTCCTGTGCCACGATTACAAGGCACCGGGCCGCGATGAGTACGCCTGGGAAACAACCGTAAGACAGCAGCGCGCAGAAAACGTGCATGTGAAGGACGGCGTTACCGAAGAAGAGTTCGTCGAAATGCGGACCTCCCGCGACAAGACGTTGGCCATGCCGACGCTGATCATGCCTTCGGTGCAGGTGAACATCCGCGGCGGGCGCCTGCCTGCTCCCGAGGATAATGGCGTCAGCTACATCAAGATTCCGGTCAACGCTGTATGACATTGCCGGGCTTTCCCGAAGCTGCGCCGCTCGAGGGCCTGGCAGGTGGCGTCCTGATCGGCCTCGCCGCTGCGCTGATGCTGCTGGCCCTCGGCCGGATCGCTGGCGTTTCCGGACTGGCTGCACGAGCGGTCGGCCTTGGCGGCAGCGGCATCGCGCGTAGCGGAGCGTGGATGTTCATCATCGGCTTGCCACTTGGTGCGCTGATCGTTCTGCTGGCATCCGGCGGCATTGCAGCCAGCTTCGCCAACCCGCTCACGCTGGGCATCGCCGGGCTACTGGTAGGGATCGGCACCAGCTTGGGAAGCGGCTGTACCAGCGGGCATGGTGTTTGCGGCATCAGCCGCCTGTCCGGCAGATCGGTCGTGGCAACCGTAACTTTCATGATCGCCGGCATCGCGACCGTCGCGGTCATGAACGCTTTCGGTCTGGCGGTGCAATGATGCGCCCCAGCATCGTTTCGCTTCTGTCCGGCACCCTGTTCGGTGCGGGCCTCGCACTCGGCGGTATGACCGACCCTGCGCGGGTGCGGGGCTTTCTCGACCTTTTCGGAGACTGGGATCCCACGCTGGCCTTTGTGATGGGCGGGGCGGTGATCGTGATGGCGATTGCCTGGCGCCTCGTACCGCGGATGTCCGAACCCTTGCTGGACGGACAATTCCACCTACCCACCAGATCGGATCTCACCCCGCGCCTGATCGGCGGAGCGGCGCTGTTCGGCATCGGCTGGGGTATCGCTGGCCTGTGCCCCGGCCCGGGCATTGCCGCGCTCGTCATAGAACCTGCGGCCGCGGCTATCTTCGTCATTGCCATGCTCGGCGGAATGGCCCTCGTAAGGATCTTCGAAGGAGCAAGATCATGAAACCGATCGCGGTCAGCGAAAGCTTTGCGGTCGCGCCGCAAATTCGCCCGGAAGACCTGAAAGCCATTGCCGATGCGGGTTACAGGGCCGTCATCTGCAATCGCCCCGACGGAGAGGACGCCGGACAACCTTCGGTCGCCATCATGCGCGAAGCCGCGGAGGCCCTGGGGTTGGCCTTCCATCACATTCCCGTTTCCGGCGGCGTGTTTGCCCCGGCCGCGATCGCGGCGTTCGGCAAGGCGCGCGAACAGGCAGACGGCAAAACCTTAGCCTACTGCCGCACGGGGACACGATCAATCACGCTCGATGCTCTCGCCAACATCGAGAATTCAAGCGCCGATGAACTCATCGAGCGGGCGCGGCTGGCTGGCTACGATCTGTCCGCCCTGCATCAGCAGCTCTGCGAATAAGCGGAAAGACGGGAGAGATTGTCATGGCACAGAAGCTGCATCACGAAGTCGTCATCATTGGCGGAGGGTCGGCCGGGATCGCTACCGCATCGTCGATGCTCAAGCGGCGCCCGTCACTCGATATCGCCATCATCGAACCGAGCGAGGATCATTACTACCAGCCCGGCTGGACGATGGTCGGCGGCGGGATATTCGAAGCGCCGGTGACCAGACGTCCGATGTCGGACGTCATGCCCAGCCGTGCGAAATGGCTGCGCCAGGCTGCCGCGTCGTTCCAGCCCGACGACAATCAGGTGACGCTCTCGGACGGCACTACCCTGACCTACAGGGTTCTCATCACCGCGCCCGGCATCCGCCTGGCGTGGGAAAAGATTGATGGGCTGGAGCAGGCCCTGGGCAAGAATGGGGTCACGTCGAACTACCGCTATGATCTGGCACCCTATACCTGGGAACTCGTCCGCAACCTCAAGGCTGGTCGGGCGATCTTCAGCCAACCGCCTATGCCGATCAAATGCGCCGGTGCACCGCAAAAGACGATGTATCTTTCCTGCGATGCATGGCTCGAACGCGGCGTCCTCCAGGATATCGATGTCGAGTTCCGGAACGCTGGCGGGGTGCTGTTCGGCGTGAAGGAATACGTCCCGGCCCTTATGGAATATGTCGAGAAATACGGCATCGACCTGAAGCTCGATCAGTCGCTCGTGGCCGTCGACGGTCCGGACCGGAAAGCGACCTTCAAAACCGAAGCCGGTGAAGAAACGGTCGAATTCGATATGCTCCACGCCGTGCCTCCGCAGGTGGCCCCGCAGTTCATTGCCGACAGCCCGCTGGCCAATGCGGAGAGCGGATTTGTCGACATCGACAAATTCACGCTCCGGCATGTGCGCTTTCCGAATGTCTTCGGGGTCGGCGATGCAGGCTCGACGCCGAACGCCAAGACCGCCGCCGCCGCGCGCAAGCAGGCACCCATCGTGGCGGTCAACGCGCTCGCCGCGCTGGATGAGGCAGAACCTGTCGCCCTGTATGACGGCTACGGTTCGTGTCCGCTGACCGTGGAGCGCGGCAAGATCGTGCTCGCGGAATTCGGATATGACGGCAAGCTTCTGCCCAGCTTCCCGAAATGGATCATCGACGGCACCCGCCCGCGCAAGCTCAGTTGGCTGCTGAAGTCCGAGGCTCTGCCCTGGATTTACTGGAACGGCATGCTCAAGGGGCACGAGTGGCTGGTCAAGCCGCAGGTGCGGCACGCGGCCTGACAGGAAGTGGTCGATACACTCCATCTCGTTCTAGGCGCATTGTCCGGGGTTCTGGTCGGCTTTTCGCTCGGCCTGGTGGGCGGCGGCGGTTCGATCCTTGCCGTGCCGCTAATGGTCTACGTGGTCGGCGTGCACAGCCCGCATGTCGCCATCGGCACCAGCGCGCTGGCGGTCGCCGTCAACGCCGCCACTGGCCTCTTGCAGCATGCCCGCGCGGGCACGGTGCGATGGCGCTGCGGAGCCATGTATGCCGGAGCCGGAATCCTGGGCGCACTGGCGGGGTCCACGCTGGGTAAGAATTTCGATGGCCAGCGGCTCCTCTTCCTGTTCGCCATCCTGATGCTGGTGGTCGGCGCGCTCATGCTTCGCGACCGCAGAGCGGTCGGCACGGAGGGGGCGCAGTGCAACCGTCGCAATGCACCCAAAGTTCTGACATATGGTCTCGGCACCGGGGCCTTCAGCGGCTTTTTCGGGATCGGCGGCGGCTTCCTGATCGTCCCCGGCCTCATCGCTTCGACGGATATGCTGATGATAAACGCCGTCGGGACGAGCCTGATTGCGGTCACCGCATTCGGAGTGACGACAGCGGCAAACTATGCCTTTTCCGGGCTGGTGGACTGGCTGCTGGCAGCCGTTTTCATCGCGGGCGGCGTTGCCGGAGGGTTCGGCGGTACCGCGCTTGCGCGCAGGCTCTCCGGCGACGGCCAGCTCAAGACCGTTTTCGCGATCCTGATCTTCGTCGTGGCACTCTATATGCTCTGGAAAAGCTGGACCGCCTTGTGACCGCGATTCCGGACAAGGATGCACGCTGCCGCGAAATAGAAGCGCTGATCAGCAGCGGCAGAGGCGTTTGCGAAAGCTGCCGCGAAATCGGCATTTCCGAGAAGACCTATTACCGCTGGCGCAAGGCCCGCCCCGAGGACGGTAACGAATAGATCCTGCTCGACCGGATCGATGCCCAAGCCCTCCGACTCCGCCATTTCCTGCCGAACTGTTTGAAATGCCGCGCCTGCCGTGCGAAGCGCCGCGCATGGCAGCAGACGCGAAAACCGGGGCCTGGCAATTCGCCGTCGATCGGGGTGGGACCTTTACCGATGTCGTTGCGGTGACACCCGAGGGGGTGCTGGTGACCGACAAGCTGCTTTCGGAAAATCCGGAGCATTATCCCGATGCCGCGAGCGAGGCGGTGCGGCGCCTGATGGAGCGGCATGGCAGCGGACCGATTACCGAACTGCGGATCGGAACCACGGTCGCGACCAACGCCTTGCTCGAACGCAAGGGCGAGCGGCTGGCGTTAGCCATCACCCGCGGCTTTGGCGATGCGCTGCGTATCGGCAACCAGGCGCGACCGGAGATTTTCGCGCGCCACATTGTGCTGCCGGAACAATTGCCGTCACGGGTGGTCGAGATCGACGAGCGGGTTGGCGCCGATGGCGAGGTCCTGATGCCGCTCGACGAAGCGGTGGCTCGCAAAGCCTTCGAAGCGCTGCGTGCCGATGGCTTCGACGCCCTTGCCATCGTGCTGATGCATGGCTGGAAATTTCGCGAGCATGAAGGGCGGCTGGCGGAGATCGCACGCGATATCGGCTTTGCTCAGGTCAGTGTCAGTCACGAGGTCGCTCCGCTCATCCGCTTGATCCCACGTGGCGATACGACTGTCGTGGACGCCTATCTCTCGCCGGTCCTGCGGCGCTATACCGATACGCTACAGGCGAGCCTGCCCGACACGCAGAGCCTGCGCTTCATGCAATCGAACGGCGGACTGGCGGAGGTCGGCGCCTTTCGCGGGAAGGATGCGATCCTGTCCGGGCCCGCCGGCGGTGTGGTCGGCATGGTCGCGGCGAGCGAACCGCTCGGCCATCGCAAGCTGATCGGCTTCGATATGGGCGGGACCAGCACCGATGTCGCGCATTATGCGGGCGACTACGAGCTGACCGGCGACAGTGTGGTTGCCGGTGTGCGCGTCGCCGCACCGATGATGCAGATCCATACCGTTGCGGCCGGGGGTGGGTCGATCTGCCACTACGATGCGGGGCGCTTCCGCGTTGGCCCCGAAAGTGCGGGCGCCGATCCGGGGCCCGCCTGCTATCGCAAGGGCGGGCCGCTGACGGTCACCGACTGCAACCTGTTCCTTGGCCGGATCGATCCGGCGTTCTTTCCGAACGTATTCGGATCGAGCGGAGATCAGGCACTCGATCCGCAGGCATCGCGCATTCGGCTGGAGGAAATCGCAGCTGCTCTGCCCGCGACACGGTCGCTGGAAGACATTGCCGAGGGGTTCCTCGCCATCGCGGTCGACAATATGGCCAACGCCATCCGCAAGATCAGCGTCGCGCGCGGGCACGATGTCACGACCTATGCGCTCGCCTGCTTCGGCGGGGCGGGCGGACAGCACGCCTGCCGCGTGGCCGACGCGCTGGGGATGGAGACGGTGCTCGTCCATCCGCTCGCCGGGATCCTTTCGGCCTATGGCATCGGCCTCGCCCCGGCAAAGGCGATCCGCGAGGTCAGCCTGGTGCGTCCGCTGACACAGGATTTCACCGCCGAACTCGGCGCGCTCGAGACCGAGGCGCGCGAAGCGCTGGCCGGACAGGGCATCGCACCCGAAGCTATCGCGCTGGATAGCCGGGCGCGGCTGCGCTTCGAGGGCAGCGACAGCATGCTGACCATCGCCTGCGCCCCGCGCGATGAAATGGACGCTGCCTTCCGCAAGCTCCATCGCCAGCGCTTCGGCTATTCGGATGCCGAGGCGCTGATCGTGGTCGAGGCGCTCAGTGTCGAGGCGAGCGGCGTTTCGGGCGGGCTCGGCGCAGCGCAGGCCGAGCCCGTCGCCGCCAGCGGCGAAGCCTCGGGCCGTTGGCGGACCGTCGAGCGTGCCGCATTGTCGGAAAGGGAAACCGTCGCCGGGCCGGTGCTGGTGATCGACCCCGCTTCCACCACCGTCGTCGAGCAAGGCTGGCAGGCGCGGCTCGCGGAAGAAGGCAGCCTCGTCCTCACCCGCGCCGAAGCACTCCAGCGCGACCGCGCGGCGGGCACCGCGGTCGATCCCGTGCGGCTGGAAATCTTCAACAACCTGTTCATGGCCATCGCCGAGGAAATGGGCGTGGTACTCCAGTCCACCGCCACTTCGGTCAATATCAAGGAGCGACTCGATTTCTCCTGCGCGCTGTTCGACGGTGCGGGCGAGCTGATCGCCAATGCGCCGCATATCCCGGTGCATCTCGGATCGATGGGCGACAGCATCGCGCGGGTGATCGAAACCCGAGGGGCCGCGCGCGACGGGAGAGGGTTCCGCAGGGGCGATGCCTATGTGCTCAACGATCCCTATCGCGGCGGCACGCACCTGCCCGACATCACGGTGATCGTACCGGTATTCCTTGATGACGATACACCGGAACCCGACGCCTTCGTCGCCGCACGTGGTCATCATTCGGATATCGGCGGCATCGCACCCGGATCGATGCCGCCCGGAAGCCGCACGATCGAGGAAGAGGGCGTATTGATCGACAATGCGCTGCTGGTCGACGAAGGCCGGTTCCGCGAGACCGAGACCCGCGAAATCCTTGCTGCGGCCACCTATCCCGCGCGCAATCCGGACCGCAATATCTCCGACCTGCGCGCCCAGCTCGCCGCCTGCACGCGCGGGATGGAGCTACTGCATGGCGCTGCTCGCGACCAGGGGGCGGAGGTTGTCACGGCCTATATGGATCACGTCCTCGCCAATGCCGAGGAAAGCGTGCGCGGCCTGCTCGACCGGCTGGAAGACGGCAGCTTCGCCTATCCGATGGACAATGGCGCGGAGGTGAAGGTCGCGATCCGGATCGATCGCGCCAACCGCTCCGCCGTGTTCGACTTCACCGGCACCAGCGACCAGCTGCCCGACAATTTCAACGCACCCAAATCGATCACCCGGGCCGCCGCGCTCTATGTCGTGCGCACGCTGGTCGATGATGCCATCCCGATGAACGATGGCTGCCTGCGCCCGGTCGAGCTGGTCGTGCCCGAAGGATCGATGCTCAATCCGCGCCCCGGGGCGGCTGTGGTGGCGGGCAATGTCGAGACCAGTCAGGTCGTCACCGATGCGCTGTTCGCCGCGACGGGCCGGCTTGCCCCGAGCCAGGGGACGATGAACAATTTCACCTTCGGCGATGGTGCCGACCAGTATTACGAGACCATCTGCGGCGGATCGGGTGCCGGGCCCGACCATCCGGGCACCAGCGCCGTGCAGACGCATATGACCAACTCAAGGCTCACCGATCCGGAAATCCTCGAAACGCGCCTCCCGGTGCGGCTCGACAAATTCGCCATCCGGCAGGGCTCGGGTGGCGACGGCGAGTTTCGCGGCGGCGATGGCGTGGAACGTCGCGTCACTTTCCTCCAGCCAATGCGGGCCAATATTCTCGCCAACCGGCGCGTCATAGCACCCAAAGGCATTTCCGGCGGCAAGGACGCAGTCCCCGGACGCAACTGGGTCGAGCGGGCCGACGGTTCGTGCGAGGAACTGGGCGCCACCGGATCGGCCGACATGCAGCCCGGCGATAGTTTCGTGATCCTGACCCCGGGCGGAGGCGGCTTTGGCCATCCCCGCCCGGACTAGGACGTCAGGTCAGACGGCAGCGTCGCGCTTTACCGTGATGACCTGCGGATAGGTGAACTCCTTCAGGCCATCGACACCGTATTCCGCGCCAAATCCCGACTGCTTGTGCCCCCCGAAGGGTGCCAGCGGCGAGATATGCAGGAATTCGTTGACCCAGACCGTACCGGTTTCGAGCTGCTCGGCAATCGCGACCCCCTTGTCGGCATCCTTGGTCCAGACCGCACCGGCCAGGCCGTAATCCGAATTGTTCGCCCGCTCGATCACTTCGTCGACCGTGCCGAACTTCATCAGCGGCATGACCGGACCGAACTGTTCCTCGGCCACGATGCGCGCATCTTCGGGCGGATTGTCGAGGATGGTGATCGGCACGTAATAGCCCGTGCCGCTGGGGTCGACATCACCGCCGGTGAGGAACTTGTAGCCATTGTCCTTGGCGTCCTGGATCAGTTCGCACACCCGATCGAACTGCTTCTTGTTCTGGATCGGGCCGACGCCCGTGCCCTGCTGCGACCCGTCGCCCACGACCACGCCCTTGGCATACTCGGCAATCGCCCTGGACAGATCGTCGTAGATATCCTCGTGGATGTAGATGCGCTTCGCCGCGACGCAGATCTGCCCGGCATTCGAAAAGCTCGACCAGAACAGCTGTTCGGCCACCTTCTCGACATCGGCATCGGGCAGCACGATCGAGGCATCGTTACCGCCGAGTTCGAGCGTGATGCGCTTGAGGTCGCCGGATGCGCCTTCCATGATCTTCTTGCCCGTCGCGGTGGAGCCGGTGAAGGTGATCTTGTCGATATCCGGGTGCTCGGTAATCAGCGGGCCGAGGCTGTCCTCGCCGGTAATGATATTGACCGTACCGGCGGGCACCACGTCCTTGATCAGTTCGGCAACCCGCAGCGTGGTGAGCGGGGTAAAGGGCGACGGCTTGAGCACGATGGTGCAGCCCGAAACCAGCGCCGGGACGATCTTCTGGATCGCCATCATCACCGGGAAGTTCCACGGCACGATCCCGCCGACCACACCGACGGGCACACGGCGGGTGCGCGACAGGCGGGTGTCGTCGTCCTGATTGATCACATCGTCGAGCGTCAGCGTGGATTGCGCGGCAGCAAGACCGGCCGCACCGTAGATTTCCTGCTTCGCCTGCGCATGCGGCTTGCCCTGTTCGCTGGTCAGCAGGCGATAGAGCTCGTCGGCGTTTTCCTTGATCGCTCCGGCGATGCCCTGGACGACCTTCTGCCGTTCTTCCGGCGTGGTCTTCCTCCATTCCTTGAAGGCGCGGCGCGCGGCAGCCACTGCGCGGTCCAGCTCGTCCTTGCCGCAGGCGGGGACGCGACCGACGACCTGCTCGTTGGCGGGGTTCAGCACTTCGAGCCATGCGCCATTATCGACCATCTCGCCGTCGATCAGATTCTTGTAGTCGGTCATCCTATCTCTCCTCGCGCAAATCCGGGGGGACTCGTCTCTCGGCAATACAGTGTCGGGATTCGTTGCTCGATGCAACGGGTCTTGCGGTGCAGCGGCAAATTGGTGAGAGAGGCGGTGAGAGGAGAGCGATGCAGACCTTCGTCACCGAAGCGGTCGACTGGCCCGACACGGCACCTGCCTTGCGCCAACAGGTGCGTGCGCTGGTGGCGGAACACGGCGAGCGCGACCCGGTGCGGCGGGCCAATAGCTGGACCAAAGCCGATCCCAAATTCAGCCGCAGGCTGGGCGAAGCAGGCTTCCTCGGCATGACCTGGCCGACGGAATATGGCGGGCACGAACGCAGCCAGATCGAACGCTATGTCGTGATCGAGGAATTGCTGGCCGCAGGTGCGCCGGTCGGCGCGCACTGGATCGCGGACCGGCAGAGCGCCCCCCTGCTCCTGCGGCTTGGCAATGAAGAGCTGAAACGCCGCTGGGTCCCCGCCATTGCCCGCGGCGAGGCTTTCGCCTGTATCGGGCTGAGCGAGCCCGGTTCGGGCTCGGACCTCGCCTCCGTGCGCACCGCCGCCCGGCGCGATGGCGACGGCTGGGTGCTGAACGGCCAGAAGGTCTGGACCACGGGCGCGCATGTCAGCCATTTCATGATCGCTTTGGTCCGCACCGAACCGGGTAGCGAACGGCAGCAGGGACTGTCGCAATTCGTTGTGCCGATGGACGCGCCGGGCGTTAGCGTAAAGCCGATCATCGACCTGACCGGCGCGCATGAATTCAACGAGGTATTCTTCGACGAGGTGCGCCTGCCCGCCAATGCGCTGCTCGGCACCGAAGGCGAAGGGTGGAAGCAGGCGACGGCCGAGCTGTCGCTCGAACGATCCGGTCCCGAACGCTACCTGTCGTCGATGGCGCTGTTCCTCGAACTGGTCCGGTTTGCCGGAACGTCAGGCGACTCGGCACTGCGCGATCTCGTCGGGCGGCTGGCGGCGGAGGCCTGGACCTTGCGCCTGATGAGCGCCTCGGTCGCGGCCAAGCTCGCGCGGAGGGAGGATCCCGCGCTGGAAGCGACCATGGTCAAGGATCTCGGCAATTCCTACGAACAGGCGATCCCGCCACTGGTTCAGGCGGCCGTGGATTTCACCGATCCGGATGCGGAGGTGCTGCGCGCGGTATGTTTCTATCTGCTGCAGGTCAGCCCCAGCTTCTCGCTGCGCGGCGGCACCCGCGAGATCATAAAGGGCATCATTGCCCGGGGGCTGGGGCTACGATGAGCGATAGCAGGCGCATGCTGGCCGACATGGTCGATCCGCTCTTCGCCGCGCTGGGCCCCGGGGCGAGCATCGAGCGCGACGGGCCGCAGATCGAGGCACTGGGCCTGCCCCTCTTGCTCGTATCCGAGGCCGAAGGCGGGTTCGGCGGCGATTGGCTCGATGCGCTCACCGTGTTCCGGCTGGCGGGATATCACGCGTTGGGGCTGGATCTGCCCGCGCAGATCTTCGCGCAGGCCGCTGAAGAGGGGAACGAACGACACTTCGCCCTGATGGCCTTCGCCCGCAGCGCGCAGATTGCCGGGGCGCTCGATGCGGCGCTGGCGCTGTCGGTCGACTATGTGAACGAACGTCGGCAATTCGGTCGCCCGCTCGGCAAGTTCCAGGCGGTGCAGCAATCGCTGGCGAGCTTCGCCTGCGAAGCTGCTGCGGCCAATTGCGCCGCCATGGGTGCGGCACAGGCGCTCCAGCGCGGGGGGGCGGAATTCGAAATCGCCGCCGCCAAGCTGCGTGCCAATCGCGCGGTCGAAGTGGGGACGAGGGTGGCGCATCAGGTCCACGGGGCCATTGGTTTCACCGAAGAATATGGCTTGCACCACCTGACCCGGCGATTGTGGCAATGGCGCTCCGACTACGGCAACGACGCCCATTGGAGCCGCCGCCTGGGCGAGCATGTGATCGAAGCAGGTGCCGATGCCTTCTGGCCGGACCTGACGGCGAGGATGGATTAGGCAAGCGCCAGCACACCGGTAAGGATATTGCGCACCAGATCGACCTGCCCGCGCGCACCGGTCTTGGCGTAGATTTTCTTCGAATAATAGCGTGCCGTCTCCACCGTCAGCCCGTGTGCCTCCGCCGCCTCGGCGATCGACAGACCCTGCGCCAGCGACCACGCCAGCCGTGCCTCGGCCGGGGTCAGATCGAACAGGTCGACCAGCTGCTCGTGCCGGTCGGCGGAGGATGAGCGGTCGCCGCGCAGGTAGATCACCGCGACCGCCTTGCCTTCGCCCGCCAGCGCGTCGATCCGCATCGGCGCGACGAGAATATCGATCCACGGGTCTTGACTGATATTGATCGCCTGCGGGCGGTGGCGACGATCGGCCGCCATGGCCTTGGCGAGCGCGGTCAGTTGCCGGTCCACCGCAGGCGAAGACGGCACGAGCCGATCGTAGGGCCCGCGCCGCAGCGCCCCAGAGCGCTGGAGGAAGCTTTCCGCCTGGCTGTCGAAATCGACGATCCGGCAGCGCTCGTCGAGCGCGATCCAGCCAAAATTCATCCGCCGGAACGCCTCTGCACTGACCGAGGCGCGGCCGCGTTCGCGATCAATCGATTCGAGCACTTTCAACGCCACGCGCAGATGCGGGACCAGCGCCGACAACAGGCTGGCGATCTCGGCCCCCGGCGCATTTCGCGCCAGAACCGCGAGTGTGAGGGAGAGGTCGTCCCCGCTCGCCCTGACTGCCCGCAGGGCGTTCTCCTCGTGGCCAAGCTCTTCGCCCGAATAGACGCGGCCCTCGCGCATATCCGTGCGCGTCGGCCCGACGGCTTCTCCATCGTGCAACGTCACATCGGCCGTATCTCCGGCTCCGCTCAGCGCGATTGCCGCGGCTTCGGCTTCGCATACCCGACGGAGCAGGCGCAGGAAGGTCTGCCACATCGGTTGCTCGAAAACGCCCGAATGGAGGGGCACAAGCAGCTCGGTCTCACCCAGATTGGGAATACGCATGCGCATCCCATACCACCTCCCAAATGGGAGGTCCATCACGAGCGCCGGGGCGTATGTGTTTCATCAACTTGAGGAACCGATAATGAACCTGACCCACCTTCAGCGGCTGGAAGCCGAGAGCATCCACATCATGCGCGAAGTCGCCGCCGAGGCCGACAAGCCGGTGATGCTCTATTCGATCGGCAAGGACAGCGCCGTCATGCTGCACCTCGCCAAGAAGGCCTTCTATCCCTCGCCCCCTCCCTTCCCGCTGATGCATGTCGACACGACCTGGAAGTTCCAGGACATGTACAAGTTGCGCGAGAAGGCGGCCAAGGACGCCGGGATGGAGCTGATCGTCTATCAGAATCCCGAAGCCGAGGAGCGGGGGATCAACCCCTTCGACCACGGCCCGCTGCATACCGACATGTGGAAGACCGAAGGGCTCAAGCAGGCGCTAGACAAATACGGTTTCGATGCGGCCTTCGGCGGCGCGCGCCGCGACGAGGAAAAGAGCCGCGCGAAGGAGCGTATCTTCTCCTTCCGCACCGCCACGCATGGCTGGGACCCGAAGAACCAGCGCCCCGAGCTGTGGAACCTCTACAACGCGCGCAAGAAGAAGGGCGAAAGCATCCGCGTCTTTCCGCTGTCGAACTGGACCGAACTCGACATCTGGCAATACATCATGGCCGAGAATATCGAGATCGTGCCGCTCTACTTCAGCGCGCCGCGCCCGACCTTCGAATATGAGGGCGGCCTGTTCATGGCCGACGATATCGACCGGCTCGAAAAGGTCATGGGCCATCGTCCCGAAATCACCGAACGCTCGATCCGCTTCCGCACGCTGGGCTGCTTCCCGCTGACCGGCGCCGTCGAGAGCGAGGCGGCGACCTTGCAGGAAGTGGTGCAGGAAATGCTGCTCACCACCACCAGCGAGCGGCAGGGCCGCGTGATCGACAAGGACGCGGGCGACGCGTCGATGGAGAAGAAGAAGCAGGAGGGTTACTTTTGATGACCGACCCTATCTACAAGACCGACGCCCTCATCGCCGAGGATATCGAGGCCTATCTCGAGCAGCACCAGAACAAGTCGATGCTGCGCTTCATCACCTGCGGCAGCGTGGACGACGGTAAGTCGACGCTGATCGGGCGCCTGCTCTACGATTCGAAGATGATCTTCGAAGACCAGCTGGCCGCGCTGGAAAACGACAGCAAGAAGGTCGGCACGCAAGGGCAGCAGATCGACTTCGCCCTGCTGGTCGATGGCCTCGCCGCCGAGCGCGAACAGGGCATCACGATCGACGTCGCCTATCGCTTTTTCGCGACTGAGAAACGCAAGTTCATCGTCGCCGACTGTCCGGGCCACGAGCAGTACACACGCAACATGGTCACCGGCGCCTCGACCGCCGATTGCGCAGTCATCCTGATCGATGCGCGCAAGGGCGTGCTCGTCCAGACCAAGCGCCACAGCTTCCTGTGCCACCAGCTCGGCATCAGGAACCTCGTGCTCGCGATCAACAAAATGGACCTGATCGATTACGACCAGGCGAAGTTCGATGCGATCGTCGCGGACTATGCGCAGTTCGCCGAGAGCATCGGCATCGAGAGCTTCACCGCCATCCCGATGTCGGGCCTTGCGGGCGACAACATCACCACCCCTTCGGGCAATACCGACTGGTACGATGGCCCGGTCCTGATCGATCACCTCGAATCCATGGAGGTGAACAACACCGCCAACCAGGCGAAACCCTTCCGCATGTCGGTGCAATGGGTCAATCGCCCCAATCTCGACTTCCGTGGCTTCTCGGGCCAGATCGCCACCGGCACCGTGAAGCCGGGCGATGACCTACGCTCGCTACCCTCGGGCAAGACCAGCAAGGTCAAGTCGGTCGTCACGATGGATGGCGACCTCGACGAAGCCGTTGCCGGCCAGTCGGTCACGATCACGCTCGAAGACGAGATCGATTGCTCGCGCGGCGACGTACTGGCTACCGCCGACAATCCTCCCGAGGTCGCCGACCAGTTCGAAAGCGCGATCGTGTGGATGGACGACGAGCCGCTCGTCGTCGGTCGCGCGTACTGGCTGAAGCTCGGCACGCAGATGGTCAGCGCGACCGTGGCAGAACCGAAATACGAAATCGACGTCAACACGATGGAGCACCTCGCTTCTCAGCGGCTGCATCTCAACCAGATCGGCGTGTGCGAGATCACTACCGACAAGCGCATCGTGTTCGAGCCTTATGCCGAGAACCGTCCGCTGGGCGGGTTCATCCTGATCGACAAGGTCACCAACCACACAGTCGGCGCGGGAATGCTGCATTTCAGCCTGCGCCGCAGCCAGAACGTGCATTGGCAGGCTACCGACATCACGCGCGAACATCACGCCGCGATGAAGAACCAGACCCCGCGCGTGCTGTGGTTCACCGGCCTCTCGGGCTCGGGCAAGTCGACCATCGCCAACGAGGTCGAGAAGAAGCTGGCGCTAATGAACCGCCACACCTTCCTGCTCGACGGTGACAATGTCCGCCACGGCCTCAACAAGGACCTCGGCTTTACCGAAAGCGACCGGATCGAGAATATCCGCCGCATCGGCGAAGTAGCCAAGCTGATGACCGATGCGGGCCTGATCGTACTCACCGCCTTCATCAGCCCCTTCCGGGCCGACCGGCAGCTGGTGCGCGACATGATCGATGGCGGCGAGTTCATCGAAATCCATGTCGACACGCCAATGGAAGTCGCCGAAGCGCGCGACGTGAAGGGCCTCTACAAGAAGGCCCGCGAAGGCAAGCTGAAGAACTTCACCGGCATCGACAGCCCGTATGAAGCCCCGGAAGATCCGGAAATCCGGGTCAATACGGTGGAGATGACACCCGAAGAAGCGGCCGACTACATCATTGGCAAGATCCTGCCGCTGAAGTGATGCGACACGGCGGGCGCCATTGAGCGCGTCCGCCGCTTGCACTGGCCATGATTTGGAAGTGGTGTCCCAAATGCGACAGGAATGGGCACTCAAATCTAAAGTGGCTTCCCTCCCGGAACGGCCTCTCGACAATTGCCCGGTTTGCGCCGAGCGCATATTGAAAGCAGCGGATTCCCGAAAGTCACATCATGCTACACAAGTTTATTAGCCGCGTCCGTCCACCCAAGTCGGGTCGGGACAGCGATGCCCCTAATGAGGGTTACCCAGTAGTCGATCCGTATTTCTGGACACCGAAAGTCGGAGTGAACTTCGGCGACTACCTGGCCTCAGCAGTCGTCCAGCGAATGTTGGCAGCCCGCGAGTTATTGGTGAATGAACCCGTGAGCAGACATCGACGCTTGTTCAGCGTTGGCTCGGTGCTGCATTTTGCCCAAACGGGCGATACGATCTGGGGCACCGGCCGCAATGGGAAAATCGCGGTCGACCGCCACCGCTTCGAAACACTCGATATCAGAGCGGTGCGAGGGCCGCTCACGCGACGTTTCCTCAACGAGTTGGGGCATTCGGTGCCGGAGATCTACGGCGATCCCGCCCTGCTCATCCCGAAAATCTTTCCGAACCGGTTCCGTCGCCGGTCCGGCGGTCGAGCCCTCGGAATCGTCCCGAACCTTCATGACACAGAACTGGTCGAGGGCGACAACGTCATCGATCCCACATGGCGCTGGGACGCCGTCATCTCGGCCATCTGCGAGTGCGACTTTATCGTGTCGAGTTCGTTGCACGGCCTGGTGATCGCGGATGCGTTCGGCATACCCTGTGCCCATCTGCGGCTGAGCGATACCGAACCCGACTTCAAATATATCGACTATTGCGAGGGCGCCGGGAGATCGGAATTCTGGTCCTCGACGAGCGTTGCCGAAGCTCTTGATCGGGGTCCGCTTCCGCCCATCGCCCATGATGCGGAAGCGCTGATGGCCGCCTTCCCTTATGACCTGTGGGACGCCTGATCAGCGACCACCGAAGAATTCTCGCCGGATCGGAGCAGTAACGCGGCGTAGCCGGGCAAAACGGCGAAGCGTTCCCAGCGGATGGCGTTTCCAGCGACCGGCCAGCACGTACTTCTGGAAAATCCCGGCGGTCTGACTGTGGGAACCTGCATGTCCAACCCGGTAGACCGCCGCACGAAAGGGCACCTGCTTGAGCGGAGTTCCCTCTGCCTCCAGCCGGCGGTCGACACCGTGGTGGCTCCCCATCATGGCTTTGACGAATTCCATATCGGCTTCGTCGAAATTGTCCGGGAGTTCGTAAACACCGCGCTGGATTATCAGCGAGCTGCCGCAGACATGATTGAAATCATCGTGCTGGTACAATAGCCGACTGCCATCGTTCCAGACATATCCGCGCCCGATTTTCCATCCCACCGGGCCGGAATTCTCGCGGACCCACCCGGCCAATCGGTTGCTGACGCAATCATCGTCATCGACGATCATGAAGTAGTCGGTGTCGCGTCCGGCCAGCATCCCGGCGAGCACCCGCCTTCCCTTGTCCAGCCGGAAAGCGTCCAGAACCTCGTCACGCGAAGCGCTGCCCATATCGTGCAGCTTGTTGGCTGGGAAATCGACCCGTTCGACAGAGAAGCCTTCGGGCATCGGCGGCAGGTCTGCTCCATGATTGGCGACCACCACCCCGCGCCAGTTTGAGGATAACTGCGCCGAGAGCGATGCAAGTGTCTGCTCCAGATTGGACTTGAGCTTGGGCCAGTCCGATGCGTTGTCCTGATGCCGGACCGGGACGATGAATGTGAGCGCTGGTGTATCGACTCCCAAGGTCATTGGCCGTCGCTCGACCTTGCCCAGTCATACGCTTCGGCAAGCGAAGTGGCTGCGAAAGTCAGCCCCTCAGGTTCCGGGAACGCCTCCCTGAAGTGCCGGATCTTGCCATAACTGTTGTCGAGCACCGCGTGGGGCTTACCCATCAACAGGCTGATGATGTGCACGTGAAGGCGGTCCGTGATCACCTTTTCAGTCCGCGAAAGCTGGCGGCGCCCCCGGTCGAAACGCTGCCACGCCACAGCTTTGTAGCTTGCGAGGCGGATGGCTCCCCGATCCAGACTTCCCACGGCGGAAAGACGACCCAGCCAGCGTGCCCGGCGCACTGGTCCGACAGCCTCTTCGATCCAGTCCTCGACCGGAATGGTGTCCGGCAGGCTGTCACTGGACGCGCGCCCGCTCATTTCCTTGTCGGCCCTGAGCATGGCGAGCACGGGCAGCTCCGGTTTCCCTAGAGGCTCGACTGGCCCGATCGCAAAAGCCATGTCCGGACAAAGGGTCGCTTCGCAACCGAGCGTATCACGGGCGATCTGCTGTGACTGGCGATCACGCACCAGCAGATCGAACGCACCGTGCCGAGCGATCGCGTCGGCTGCTTTTGCGCACGCTTCGTCAGACGAAAAATGGATCGACTGCGGCATCTGGATGATCTGCCTGTCGGGAAAATCGGCCATGACCCTTTCCCGAAAGGCTTGGTGGCCGGGCCACAGGTCGCCGAAATTGCCGCCCCCGCGCAGCAGGATCGGACCAGCCGGAACGCGTCGCTTCAGCTCTTCAACGTCGTAGCTTCCCATTGTGCTGACATATGCCGGCAAACGTCCCCGGCGCCGCAAATAAGCCATTTCCCCCAACCAGATCGCCGAGTCGCCCACATTGCGGATGTCCGGGAAATCGAGCAGCGCAAACGGGCCATCGAGCGGCTTCGACGAAAGGGCCTGATCGATAAGAGCCGAGTTTGCCGCAACATACGAGGCGGACAGGGATTCAGACATGGAACCTCAACTTAGCATTGCATTACAGGAAGCGCATCTTGTAGCGGGCCGATACCGACGATTGCGCAGCACAGCAAAGAAAATAGCTGCACTGCAGCATTCGAATTCAGGAGCGTCGTTTGACAACCATCGCCAGCCGCATGCTGTCAGGAAGTGCCTGGCTTTCCGGCGCCCGCATCGTCACCAATATCCTGTCCTTCGTCAGCACCATAGTCCTGGCGAGACTACTTACGCCAGCCGATTTCGGTATTGTCGCGCTCGGCACCACGCTGATGGCGATTCTCAATTCCATTACCGAAATTTCGCTGAGCCAGGCGTTGATCCATCATCGCAATCCGACCCGCGAGCATTTTCACACCGCCTGGACATTGAGCGCCCTGCGCGGCGCGGTTCTGGCGCTGATAATGTGTGGAGCCGCCTGGCCGATGGCGATCATATATGGCGATGATCGGCTGATTCCCGTGGTGTGCGTGATGGCGATCGGGGTCGTTATCAGCGGGCTGGGCAACCCGCGCCGGATCATGTTTCAGAAGGAGCTGATCTTCTGGCAGGAATTCCTTCTTATCGTGACGAACCGAATAACCATGGTCGTCAGCACGATCTGGCTCGCGATTGTTTGGGAGAGCTACTGGGCGTTGATCGTCGGGGTTCTGCTCGGCCAACTGGTCCAGACGTTGGCGTCCTACGCCATCCTGCCGTTTCTTCCCCGCCCAGGCCTCAACCACGCGCGGGAATTATGGGGCTTTTCGGTCTGGCTGACTTTGGCGCAGGCCATCAACACCATCAACTGGCGGTTCGATCAGCTATTGGTCGGCGGGCTCCTCGGCAACGCCACGCTGGGGCATTACTCGGTGGGCAGCAACCTTGCTCAGGTTCCGACTCGTGAGACAACGAGTCCGATCCGGCAGACACTGTTCCCAGCCCTTTCGCAGATTGCGGACGATCTGCCCCGCCTGCGCCACGGGTACCAGCGCGCGCAAGCGCTCATTACACTCGTCGCCCTGCCTATGGGCATCGGCGTGGCGTTGGTCGCAGATACGCTGGTCCTGACCGCGATGGGCAGCAAATGGCTGCCGGCGGTACCGATCATCCAGGCGCTGTCCGTGATCTTTGCCATCCAGACGATCGGCTCGATGGGGTCTTCGCTCGGCATGGCTCGTGGGCACACCAAGCTGCTCTTCGTGCGCGACCTGCAGATGTTCTTCATTCGTCTGCCGATCATTGTCGTCGGCACCGTACTGTTCGGGTTGGCGGGTTTGATCGGAGGGCGCGTCATTTCCGGGCTGATCGGCACTTTCGTAAATATGCGGGTCGTACGCCAGCTTGTGCAGCTCAGCGTGTGGGAGCAGCTGGTCGTGAATATTCGCAGCCTGGTATCAGCTGCAGCGATGGCCATTGCCGTGCTCGTATTTCAGCGAAATTCCGGGCTTGCAGACGACACGCTAGTGCTGGCGGCCATCGACATCGCGGCGAATGCAGTGCTTGGCGCTGCGGTGTATATCGCCACCAATCTGCTGCTTTGGCGCTTGGCCGGACGGCCGAGCGGCCCGGAAACCGTGTTGATGGGCATGGCGATGAAGATTTTCAGGCGCCTCGTCCCAAAGCACGCGTAATTCACTTCTTAGGCGCGTTCAGCCGGTCGGCCTCGCCCGCCATCAGCCGTTGCAGAAAGCCGGACAAATCGCGTTCGACACGCCGCCAGCCCAGTCGCTCCAGATCTGGAACGGCAGCCTCCGGAATCGTCCGCACATGACATGCGAAATTGTCGAGGACGCCTGCGGTAAGCTCGCCGGTGTAGAGCTGCACCCAACGGTCGCCCATCAGTTCGGCAAGCTCCGGCATGGCTCCGATCGCCGGGACCAGCACCGGACGGCCGCGCGACAAGGCATGGATAGCCGCGCCGGAATGAAGGATGTCGCGATAAGGCAGGACAATGGCGTGAGAGGCGTCGATCGCCCGGTCGAGATCCTCTTCGGGCAGGATATCGTCGCTAAGCGTCATGCGTATGCTATCGAGCCCCTCCGCCACCCGCTCGAGCGATTGCGCATATCGACGATCATGTCGTCGACCGCAGATCGTCACGATTGTGGATGCGGCATCAAGCTGTCCCGCGGCGGACACGAGGTCTTCAAGGTTCTTGTACGGGCGGACGAGGCCGAAGTTGAGCAGCCTCACGGGCTCACCTGCGCCGGGCGGCATGAATGGCTGGGGAGGCTCGTTCTCGTAAGCGCCGTGAACGGTCACCAGCTCTACGGTGCCGCTTGCTACCGAGTAGACGGAGTGCACAAGGTCCCGCGACGTCTCGGATAGATATACGATCCCGTCGAGATTGCGCACCAGCACACGTTCCACCAGCGATGGGGCCGCGTCCCCCTCGTGCTGGGTGACATTGTGAGCGACCCACACGATGCGCGTATCGCGACGCCAGCGCGCGACCAGCAGGCGGGAGAGGGTTTTCAGACGGGGCAGGAAGCCGTCGTCCTCGAACAGGCGATGAGGCCAGTGGTACAGGACAATGTCCTGTTGCGCGATATCCGCCAGCCAGGGCTTATACGGCACGACCTGCGCCCCGCACCTTTCCAACGCATCGCCGAACAAGCCCGTAAATCGATTGAAGCTCGCCGACCGCGGCGCCAAAGCGATCCGTGGAGAGCGTGATGCCGGGTCGATTTGGCGGCCATATCGGGCTATGGGCAAGATCACCTTCACGCGATTGAAACTGCAAGCGGCGAGTGGAAGTGCGCTTAGCTCGGTTGGGTCCCGCCGCCAAGCGGTAGGCTCAACGAAAGGCTACAGCTTATCGCCGAAGCCTCACCGTTCGGCCAGCTTCTTGCCATGCTGAAAATGGTGCCCTTACATGACTCACATTTCTCGTCTAATATACGGATAAATCAGTGAGTTATACAAGGCTCATTTGACCATTCGAAGTCCTTTTACATGTTCCGAAAAGCAGCCATTCGCCAGGATTAGCCCTGACGGCAGCCGCACGCCCTCATTCCGGCGCATATGGCAATGCGCCAAATCGCTCCGACAGCGGACTTGATAGCACTGGCGATCTATGGATCCACAGCGGAATCGTCGCGTGCTTGGAGTACAGAAACGCGCTAGCTAGCTCTCCGCCTTTGTAAATTAAATGAACCTATTGCCAGCCCTTCAGTCGTGTATCTGGTGCTCTTGCATTGACAGTGCCCATTTGAAGGAGCCCGCCCAGCTTCATTTATCAAGCTTGACGAACTCCAGTTCGGGGAAACCTTCGTCGGCTGACTGATCCATTCGATCATAATAGGCATTGGCACCCCCGAAATAGATCAGCACGCGCGGGCCCTTGTCGTCGCGGTTGGCTCCCATCATCCAAGAATTGACCTCGTCGCCGCACGCCATCAGGGTCTGATTGTGGATGTCCGCGGTGTGCGCGGTCCATTCTTTCTCGGCTTCGATACGTGGCTTGAATACATTGTAGCCTTCGTGCCGCATTTTCTGAATGCAACGCGAAATCCAGATCACGTTCTGCTCGATTGATGTCGGAAGGTTGGCGAAGGGTGCCTGCGGCCCGGTGACGATAAACAGGTTAGGGAAACCGGCAACGCATACACCCATGATCGAATCGGAAGAGCGTTGCCACTTCTCGTTCAGCGTTTCGCCCTGGTCTCCACGAATGGGGAATGCTTCCAGTGCTCCGGTGTAAGCCTTGAAGCCGGTTGCAAGCACGATGATGTCGAACTCATAGCTGTTCTGCGTCGTTTTGATCCCGTCAGCGGTGATCTCGACCAGCGGTTCCTTCTTCTTGATGTCAACCAGCGTAACGTTGTGACGGTTCAGCGACTTCAGGTACCCCTGATCGAGCGGTGGCCGCTTGGCAAAGAGCGGGTAATCATCGACGTTCGGAGCGACGAGATCGGCGATTTCCGGATCGTCGATCTGCTCTTTCATCTTGGTCGTGATGAACTCGGAGGCGAGGCGATTGGCTTCGCGATTGGTGAGGAGGTCGTCAAATGTCTCGAACACCCAGCGGAAGCTGCCCTTCCAGTTCTCTTCGAAGACACGCTGCACTTCGCCCAGCGAAGTCCCTTCGACAGTCCTACCGGTCGGGCTGTCGAATGCCATGCCGAAGGAATGGTCGCGGCACTTCTGGACGATGGCGTCGTAATTATCCTTGATCTCCTTCTCCCACTCGGCCGTCATCGGGCGCTGCATGGCGGGAAGGATGTAGTTCGGAGTACGCTGGAAAACCGTAACGTTCTGAGCGGTTTCCGCCAGCACCGGCACCATCTGGACAGTGGTCGAACCCGATCCGATCACCGCCACTTTCTTGCCGGCGTAATCAAGATCTCTCGGCCAACGCGAGGAATGGAAGATTGAACCCTCGAAACTTTCAATTCCTTCGATCTTCGGGATCATAGGTTCGGAAATCATGCCCATTCCGCTGATGAGGTACTGACAGGTCAGGGTTTCGCCGCCTGCGGTCTTTACCTGCCAGCCGCCCCTATCCGCCATGTATTCGGCTTCGACCACCTCTGTATCGAACTGGATATGTGGCCACATGTCGCACTCGTCGGCGACAAACTTCATATAGGCCTGAGTTTCTTTCCAACCCGGATATCGCTTGGTCCAGGACCATTTTTGAAGCAGCTCCTTGGAAAAGGTGAGGCAGTAATAATAGCTTTCGCTATCGGTCGCGGCTCCGGGGTAGCAATTCCAGTTCCACGTTCCGCCGACGTCCGAACCACGATCCAGAATACGGACTGAGAGGCCGGTTTCGCGAAGGTAGTGGATCAACGCCAGGCCGGCAAAGCCGGCACCAATCCCGATCGCATCGAAATCGAAATCCGACTTCGATTGATCGGCGTTATTCTGGGCGGTGCCCACTGGGTTCGTCGTCATTGTTTTCTCTCCACTTCTCGATATCTTGTTCGCTCCACGCCGCTATCGCACGGCCTGAGTTATTTCGGGTTTTTCGACGTCGGATGCGGGGTCACTCATCCCGATTTCTGCGAGTAGTGCCTCACGATCTGCATCGCGGCGCCACATCCGTGGTTCTACGGTGCGCGTTCTCCCGAAGCGGGGTGCAGGGTTGGGCTGCATGTAACCATCGGCATCGACGTAGCTGTTCCTGGCGAGGCTGTGTTCGTGCGACACGGCCTCCTCTTGAGTCAGTACTTCGGTGAAACAGCAGTCGACGTCAGCAAGTCGCGCCGCCCATGCCGCGCGCGGTGCCGACCCAAAGATCTGGCTCAGCCGTTCTTTCATCTTCGGCCATACTCGCCGCTCATGCTGGTTCGCGAACAAAGGATCACTTTGTAGATCCATCGCTACAAGGAATGCGTCGTAGAACTTCGCCTCGATCGCGCCGAGCGCGACGAACCGGCCGTCCGCGCATGCGTAACAGGCGTAAAACGGAGCGCCGCCGTCGAGCAGGTTCTCGCCACGATCACCATGCCAGATGCCATTGTGTTTGAGCGACCACATGGCTGCCATGAGCGCTGCGGATCCGTCTGCCATCGCACAGTCGATCACCCGACCCCTGCCATCAGTCCTCGCAGCGAGCAGCGCCGAAACGAAGCCGAATGCGAGCATCATGCCGCCGCCTCCAAAATCGCCGACGAGGTTCAGAGGTGGAGACGGCGGCAAACCGGCGGGCCCTAGGGAGGCAAGGCAGCCTGTCATGGAAATGTAGTTCAGATCGTGGCCTGCCTTGGCGGACATTGGCCCGTGCTGCCCCCAGCCCGTCATGCGACCATAAACGAGTGCGCGATTGCGCTCCATCATGGCTGCGGGGCCAAGGCCAAGCTTCTCCGCAACGCTGGGACGGAATCCCTCGATCATACCGTCCGCTGTTTCGACTAGACGCGATACGATCTCGACCGATTTCGGATCCTTGAGATCGAGCGTTATCGTACGGCGGGATCGCAGGAGAACGTCGCGCTCGTCGCTCTGCGACAAAGGATCGCTGCCTCCCGGTCTATCTATCCGGATGACTTCCGCGCCGTGATCGGCCAGCATCATCCCACAGAACGGAGCAGGACCGATCCCTGCGAGTTCAATGACGCGTACGCCCTCAAGGACAGGGCGCATTTCTTCGCTTTCAGAGATGCCGGCGATGCTCACGCCGACGTGACCACGATCATGCAGATCGCGGCATTGGCAGCATGCCAGGCGCTCCCGTGCCGTGCGTGTTCCTGCATATGAACTCTCCACCTGCCGCCGGTCATCGTCGGCTGGCTATCTTTATTTGTTAGCGTCTAACAAATTGCACTTCAAGCGCGAAACGATCACGCTTGGGAAATCACACGAGCAAAATCAGTATTCTATGCCGAAAGCTTCGGCCGAAGATCGACGGTAAGCTTCGAATTGCTTGGCAAGATCCACACTCTCGGGTGCAACCAGCCATTGGTAGATGGTGCCGAAGATGAAACTGCAGAAGCCGAATGCATAGGTATCGGCATCGACGTTACGCTTGATCTCGCCGCTAGCCATGCCATCTCGGACCCAGTGCGCCACGTCGCTGCAATAGATCTGGTGATAGGCGGCAAGATGCATTCGCACATCCGCGTGTGAGCTGATGGATTCAAACCAGAGGATGTACATGGCCTTCATATAACCGGTGTGGCTGGAGAGAAATCCTTCCACGGCACGCAGTGCAGCCAGACAAGCCTGGGCACCCGTCTGCTCGCCAACCTTGTTCGCAAGTTCACGGGTCCAGCTGGTGTTGAAATGCAATACCAGCTGGCCGAAGAGCGCGTCCTTCGACCCGAACCTGCTGGAGGCAAGCCCGCGCGAATATCCCGCCCGCTCTCCAACCGACTTGAGCGTGGTAGCGTGCGTTCCGTGTTCTACGATCAATTGCATTGCGGCATCCAGCATACGTGCGTCCGATAACGCAGTGCGCTCAGCCTGGGTCCGGCGACTCGAGCGAGACTTTTTCGGCTTCGAGATCGGAAACTCGCTCTGAACTTTCGTAACTTCGCGAAGAGAAGCCTTACCACTAATAGGCGAAGAAGCACTCATTGGATTTCGTCGATCCTTTCGAATTGGGTGTCGCCACTCGCTATAGCGTTGCGCAAAGCCTGCTTGTCTATCTTACCTACGCTGGTCAACGGCAAGGAGAGACTGTGCGCCCAGTATTCCGGCACCCAGAAATGCGCGATTTTGTCCCTGAGGACACCTCGGAGATAGGCAAAGTCGGGCCGCGCACCGTCGACAGTCGTGACGATCGCCAATGGCCGCTCTTCCCATCGAGGGTCCGGTACGCCGATTACGGCGGCTACATCGATGCCGGGTAGGCCGGACACATGGTTTTCGAGTTCGGCGGACGGAATCCATTCTCCACCAGATTTGATCAGGTCTTTCAGACGGTCCGTTACCTGGACGTAACCGCGCCTGTCGATCGTGCCAGCATCGCCTGTGTCGAGCCAGCCGTCGCCGGTCAGCACGTCTGCGCCCACACCTTTGTGATAGCCGCGAGCAATCCAGGGCCCCTTCAATTGGAGCTTACCAACCGCAACGCCGTTTTCCGCTACCGGCGCGCCCTCTTCCTCGATGACTCGGACCCTGACGCCCGGCACCGGGCGACCGCTTTTCGCGCGGAGGGCGCGTGCCATATCTTCGCCCACGTCTGCAGCCGGATGTGAAAGGACACAAAGCGGGCTCGTTTCCGTCATTCCCCACCCCTGTATTAATGGAACGCCCCATTGTGTTTGGACCTGCGAAATCAGACTTTCGGACACCGCAGAGCCGCCCGCCACGATGACCCTGAAACTCGACATATCGACGGGGTCATCGGCGTCGGCGCGGAGCAGATCGTTTAGGATCGTCGGCACAGTGGCAGTAAAGGTGGGTGATGAAGCAACGATCATCTTGCGAATGGCAGCAGGCTGCAAATGATCGACTGGCAAGACGAAATCGGCTCCGGCGAACCAGCCTGAAAATGGCAGCCCCCAAGCATTTGCATGAAACATCGGGGGCAAAAGGAGAATGGTGTCCCGATCGCTCAACCCGAATGCATTGGCAGCCATCGACGCCATGCTGTGGAGGAAGATCGTCCGATGCGAATAGACCACGCCCTTGGGATTTCCGGTCGTGCCCGAGGTGTAGCATACGGCCGCAGCGGCGGTTTCGTCCTTAGCTTGAAAATCGAACATCGGCTTCTGGCCCGCGATGAACCCTTCGTATGCGACCGAAGGCTTCCCGAGCCCTTCGATAGCTGCCGGGCCGCCGGTAACGACGACCAGAGCCAAGCTCTCGAGCGCGTTCACCTGGCTCAATACACCTGCGAGCAACTGGGCATCCGCGATCATCACCGTGTCTTCCGCATCGGACATGATGAAGCCGATCTGGTCGGGATGGAGGCGCAGGTTGAGGGTATGAAGCACCGCGCCCATTGCAGGGACGGCGAGATAGGCCTCGAAATGGGCAAAATCGTTCCAGCAGAGGGTGGCAACGCGTGTATTTGCGGTTACGCCTGCCTCGCTTAGTGCGGTGGCGAGCCGTCGGGCTCGCTCCGACGTCTCGGCAAAGGTTCGCCAGGCAATGCTCTCACCATCAAAGCGGCCGATCCGCTTCGTTGCATGGATGCGCTCGCCGTGTTCGAAGATCGCCGCTGTGTCGAGCGGCTCGTGCATCATGGTGGCTTCCATCAAGCGAACCCCTCCTCGCTGGCAAATATGCTAGCCGCTTCAAGCAGCGCGGGCACATCGTGCTCGAGCCCGCGTTCATAGGCACCGTCCACCTGGCCCCTACGATAAAGGACGTATGCACCCTCGACGATGGCCGCGAGGCACCAAAACGCAAACGCCTGAAAATAGCGGAGCCGTGCGATGGAAAGGCCGCTGGATTGCGCCCATCTATAGGCGAGATCGTCACCGCTCATCACCCTTGGATCGTTGGAAATCCTCTGCACGAAGGCGAAGCCCAGCGGACCGTGCTCGTCGCGGTTCCAAAAGGCGGTGACGAGACCGACATCGACCATCGGATCCGCAAGGGTCGCCATTTCCCAGTCGAGGATCGCGTTCACCTTCGGGTGCCGCGGATCCATCAGGACATTGTCGAGATGAAAGTCGCAGTGAACGATCCTGATAGCGTCAGCCTCGGGCGTCCTGTCGGACAGCCAGGACCCGAGTTCCTCGATCAGGGGTAAGTCCCTGACCTGATTCCTCGACCGCTCGTCGCGCCAACGCTCAATCTGCCTTGCGACGAAACAGCGTCCTTTCTCCAGGCTTCCAAGACCGGAGGCAGGAGGTTCGATCGCATGAACACTCGCCAAAGAATCGATAAGCGCCGAACCAACGGCATCCCGGCACTCAGGCGTATCGGGATAACCTTCGGGCAGACACTCGGTTATCGCTTCGCCTTGGACGAACTTGCTGATCGCGAAAGGCACGCCCAACACTCCGGGATCGTCGCAGAAGGTCACCGGCTCGGCGACAGGTGCCTTCCCGGCCATCGCGGATACGTAGCGGTATTCGCGGGCAATGCCGGCTCCAGCCAGTTCCGATACCGTTTCTGTCGGCGGGTGGCGCAAAACCATCAGCCCGACACTCGTTTCGATCAGGCTCGTCACATTGGCATTCCCGCCAGTGAGGGGTCGAACGAGCCTCGCGTCCGAAAGTCCCGCCTCCCGGTCGAGCCAGTTTGCCAGCCGCTCGGGCAATTCAGCTAAAGCTTGCACATCAAGCCGCCGTCATTCGCAATGGTGGAACCTGTCATGTAGGTCGAACCGGCAACCCACCACACAACCTTCGCCAGTTCTTCTGGCTCACCTTCACGGCCAAGCGGGATGCCTTCGATCAGTTTCGCCTTGGCGCGGTCGGATATTGCCGCTGTCATGTCAGTTGAGACCATCCCTGGTATCACCAGATTCACCCGGATGCCTTGACGGGCGAGTTCGATCGCAAGGACCTTTGTCAGGCCCGACAATCCAGCCTTCGATGCGCCGTAGGCAGCATCCCCGGCAAAGCCACGCATGCCGACGACAGCCCCGATATTCACGATCGATCCGCCGTTGCCCATGTGCGGTACGGCCGCGCGGACAAAGTTGAACGGTCCAGACAAGTTCGTGTCGAGCACGTCCTGCCAGTCTTCCTGTGCAAGGCCATTTAGCAGGCCGCCACGATGAAGGCCCGCATTGTTGACGAGCACATCCACTCCGCCCCATTGCCGAGCCACGGCCTCACAGACATCGCTGGCGGCCTTGGCATCGGATACGTCGGCCGCAAGGCCTATCGTTTCCCCATCGATAGATCCCGCAACCGTCTCGATCTCGGCCCCTCTGGCGACAAGCGCCACTCGATCGCCGCGAGTCGCCGCGCGGCGAGCGATCGCGAGGCCCAGACCTCGCGATGCTCCCGTTACGACCCACGTCCTGGTTTTCCCGTCCGACACCATTCTTCGAAATCGGTCCGTTTAGAAGGTCTGCGTCAAGGCAACGCCCCAGGTGCGGCGCGGACGCGGAGCGGCATAGCTCCATACACCCTGAACGTCGTAGCCAATCGTCCACCCGTCCTCGTTCGCCAGGTTCTTGCCGAAGACGCTGAGGGTGGTGCGATCGAAGCGAAGGTTGACCGACGCATCGACGAGATATTGCCCGTCATTCCGAAGATTCGGGTTGTTGAGGAAAGTCATCTCGTGCCCGCCGATGTAGTGCACATCCGCGGTGATCCAGCCGGTCATGCTGTCCGAGAGGTCGGTCTCGTATGTGCCGCCAAGGCTCCAGGTCCATTTCGGTGCGCGCCGGATCTTCAGGAAGCTAGCGTCGATCGGTGTGCCAGTGCTGTAAATGTCGCCCAAGAAATCCTTGTACTTCGCGTCGAGGTAACCGAGGTTTCCTCGGAACGTGAGGCCATCGGTCGGGATCGCAGTGAGATCGAGTTCGACACCCTTGAACCGGGCCGACGATGCGTTGATCGTCCGGTTCTCACGTCCGGTGGACGTGCCCGGCGCCGGAACATCGAGGTCCTGCTGCATGTCGGTATAGTCCATCAGGAACGCCGCGCCGTTCAGACGCACCATCCCATTGGCGAATTCCGCCTTGAAGCCAACTTCGTAGTTGTCGAGCGTTTCCGGATCATAGGGAATCGTTGCCGCGCCTATGGTCGCTGGTCGGCCATTAAAGCCGCCGCCGCGATAGCCGCGCGACCAAAGGGCGTAAGCCATGAGATCATCGGTGAACTCATATCTGAGCGAGACGCGGGGCGTAAACTTCGACCAGCTTTCCTTCACCGGCTCTGCCATGCTTATGGCGCCTGGCAGCGTAGCGACCGGGTTTGCCTCGACCGTCGTGCCATAGATGAAGATTGGCAGATCGTTGACGATGCTCGACTTCTTGTCCTTGGTATATCGAGCGCCAAGCGTAAGCGTCAGCCGGTCGATAAGTTCGTAGTCGGCTTCTCCGTAAATCGCCCATGACTTGTTCGTCTGCGTCACGTCCTGCGCGCTGGTCAGCAACGGAGCACCAGCGAAGCCGATGTAGTTCTTCAGATTGATCGTATAGCGCGAATCCCATAGGTATGCGCCGAGGACGAAGCTTAACGGGCCTGCGCCGCCCTTGGTCAGACGAAGTTCGTTGGTCGTCTGACGCCAACGCGCCGGCCGGTCGGTATGGTAGAGGGTGAACGGCGCGGCATCGAAATCCTGGTAGATTTCCTCATCGGTCTTGAGCCAGCCAAAGATGTAATCGAGCTGCATGTCGGAGCCGATTTCATAGGTCGCCTTCCCGATAGCCATGTCCAGCTTGAACTCGGCATTTTTCTCCAGCCGCCCATCCGACACGCTGACGTAGCGATCGCCAGACGTCGGTACGCCAGGAGATGGCGAGCACTGGTCGTAAGCGGCACAGAACAGGTCGGCGGGCCTGTTCACTGCCAGCAGCTGCGGGGGGTCCTGCTTCGTCTTCTGGTGGTCGTAGCTAAGCTGGATCGTCAGGTCCGGTGTCGGCTCAAACAAGAGTGCGCCGGAAAAGCCATAGAACTCCGACCGCTGCCCCGGCTGGTCGTAGAAATCATTGTAGATGTAGCCGTCCGATTTCTCGTAGGCGCCGCTGACTTTGACCGCGATGTTGTTGGTCAGACCGGTGCTGGCGACACCCTCGACCTTCCATGTATCGAACCTGCCGTATGTCACGCGAGCCTTGCCGGTCAGGTCGTAGGTGGGGCGAGAGCGCGCGATATTGATTACACCGCCGGTAGCATTACGTCCGAACAGCGTGCCCTGAGGGCCGCGCAGGACCTCGACCCTGTCGATGTCGATGGCCTTCATCAAACTGCCTGAGCTTTGCCCGATATATATATCGTCAAAGACTACGCCGACGGCCGGATCGACCGACTTCTCGACATCTGCGACGCCGATGCCGCGAATATAGACGGCCGCGACGCCACCTGGGCCCTGCTGCGTATCGTCGATGACGATGTTGGGTGACGAGTCGGCGAAGTCGCGCACGTCGGAATCGAAACGCCTGCCGATTTCGGCCGCAGACAATGCGCTGATCGATGCCGGCACGTCCTGCATGCTCTCTTCGCGCTTACGCGCGGTAACCACGATGACATCGAGGCCGCTCGTGGGTTCGATCTCATCGATTTCGGATGATTGCTCCTGTGCATGTGCTGCTGAAACGGTGCAAACGGTCGCAGCTGCAATCGCAAGAAGGCTCACGTTCTTCACGCGCTTGATCATGTTCTTCTCTCCCAACGTTGGATGTGATTTTTGCTCGCGGATGCCTTTGCCGTTCTCGCGATTCACATTCCCATGCCAACATGACCAACTTGTTTGCTTTCGACAAGCAAATTCTATTCACAAGCGAATGCCGTTGAAGAACGATCTTCTATTTCACTGATATATAGTATTTTATCTGGATTTTTCCGCTGATTGGATATTGTTGCTTGTTCCAAGCTAGTAAGTGTGCGAGAAGATTTTGGAGAGTGAAAAAGACTTTGGGAGAATATGGATGGCTGGTCGGCTTCAAGGTAAGTCGGCGCTGATTTCAGGCGGTGCGAGCGGCCTGGGTGAAGCGCAGGCGAAGTTGTACGCAAGGGAAGGCGCATCGGTCCTGATCGGTGACCTGCAGGTCGACAAGGGCGAAGCAGTCGTCAACGCGATCGAGCGCGCAGGTGGCACCGCTGCATTCATACGTCTCGATGTCACCGACAAGGCGAATTGGGATGAAGCCGTAACAGATGCGGTTTCGCGGTTCGGCAAGCTGACCACGCTGGTCAACAATGCTGGCATCTTCCATCCCGGTGGCATCATGGGCGAAACCGTCGAAGGCTGGGATCGCATGATCGCGATCAATCAGACCGGTGTGTTTCTCGGCATGAAAGCCGCGTCCGATGCACTACTGGCTGCGGGCAACAGCGCCATCGTCAATGTCAGTTCGCTCTACGGGCTGATCGGCAGTCCCAACGCAATTTCCTACCACGCCTCGAAAGCCGCTGTGCGCCTTATGGGCAAGGCAGGCGCGCTGGAGTTCGCCAAGTGCGGCATCCGCGTGAACACCATCTTTCCCGGACAGATCAGGACGCCGATTCTTGGCGACATTACCCCCGAACAGGATGCGGCAATCAAGGCTTCGATCCCCATGGGCGTGGTGGGAGAGCCCGAGGATATCGCTTATGCGAGCCTCTATCTTGCATCGGACGAGGCCAAATATGTCTCGGGAGCCGAGCTGTGGGTCGATGGCGCATGGTACGCAGGACAGTGACGGCACCGCGCATGGTGCCCCTTAACAGACGGAGCCACTGATGGCCTGGGATTTCTCCACCGATCCGGAGTTCGAAAAGGAACTCGAATGGATGCGGACGTTCGTCGCCGAAGAGGTCGAACCACTGGATCTCGTATTCAGGCAGCCCGAGGCGCACGTCGATCCCAGATCGTCTGCTGCGAAGGCCATGGCCCCGCTCAAGGAGGAAGTGAAGCGACGCGGCTTGTGGGCCTGCCACCTTGGCCCGGAACTTGGCGGCAAGGGTTTCGGGCAGCTTAAGCTGGGACTGATGAACGAGATTCTCGGGCGTAGCCGGTTCGCACCCACGGTGTTCGGAACGCAGGCGCCAGACACCGGGAATGCCGAAATTCTCGCCCGCTTCGGGACCGAAGATCAGAAGATGAAATATCTGCAGCCGTTGCTGGATGGCGAGATCGTCTCCTGCTTCTCGATGACCGAGCCGCAAGCGGGAGCGGATCCCGGCGAGTTCACTTGTCAGGCCCGGCTCGACGGTGATGAGTGGGTGCTCAATGGCGAAAAATGGTTCGCCAGCCATGCCTGCATCGCCGAATTCCTGATCGTAATGGCGATCACCGATCCCGACGTGCCTGTACACGAAGGGTCGACGATGCTCATCGTCCCGCATGATACACCGGGCCTCGATATCGTCCGCAACACGGCTGTCGGCCCCAAGGACGATATCGGCAGCGGTGTCCACGGCTACCTCCGCTTCACCGATTGCCGTGTCCGGGAGGAAAGTCGCCTTGGTCCGGCAGGCGCAGGCTTCAAGGTCGCCCAGTCACGCCTTGGCGGCGGTCGGATTCATCACGCGATGCGCACGGTCGGCATGCTCAACAAGGCGATGGAATACATGACGGAACGCGTCGTCAGCCGCGTGACCAAGGGCGAGCGCCTGGCTGACAAGCAGATGGTGCAGGAGAAGATCGCCGACAGCTACACGCAGGTACTGCAGTTCCGTCTGCACGTCCTCTACGCAGCGTGGCTGCTCGATCAGGACCAGGCCTATACCCGCAGGGTCCGGCGTGAAATCAGCGCGATAAAGGCAGCAATGCCCGATGTGCTGAAGGATGTGGTCTACCGCGCCCTGCACCTGCACGGTTCGCTTGGCATGTCGAACGAAACACCGCTGATGGATATGTGGCAGTACGTTCCCGAGATGGGGATCGTCGATGGGCCAACCGAGGTTCACAAGGTGGGGGTAGCAAAGGATATCCTTCGCCACGCGACCCCTTCGGACGGCCCCTTCCCCACTTACCATGTGCCGACCAGATTGGCGGAGGTGCGCCAAAAGTTCGCAGAATACCTCGAAGAATAGACCAATACCCGGGAGAGTAGGACATGTCAGACATCACCGATTTGGAAGGCAGGCTCGACCGAACCGAGAGCCGGTTCGCGTTGCATGATCTCGTCAGCGACTATTGTCACGGTTTCGACAAGCGGGACTGGAACCGCTTCGCCGCGATCTGGTGGCCCGATGCCGTGTGGGACATCGGCCCGCCCTTCGGAAAGTTCGAAGGTATCGAGGGTATTGCACATGTCACCAAGGACATCCTCTGGGACGCTTGGCTCGCATCGAGCCATTTCACCACCAACCTCGTCGTGACCTTCGAAGGAACCGATACTGCCACCGGTGTCTGCGATGTCGATTGCATCGGCACGACGTCGGACGGGCAGGCTCAGACGGTGAGCGCGAGTTATTACGACAGGTTCGAGCGGCGTGACGGCATCTGGAAGATCGCCCAACGCAAGGTGAAAATGTACCACTTCAACCCCTTGCCGGGGGTCAAACTGACGCCGCCAGAGTAGGAGGTTTCGTGGCTTATCTCGTAACTAAAGACGGCGGGCAGGTATATTACGAGCACCACCGCGGCAATAAACTCACCGTCGTTCTCATCCACGGCTGGGGCATGTCGAGTGATTACTGGGCCTCGGCAATCGAGGCGCTGCAGGCCGCCGGATTCGGCGCAATCGCGGTTGATCACCGCGGATGCGGACGCTCGGATCGCGATTTCGCGGATCTTTCAATCGAGGCAATCGCGGGTGATGTCGACGCGATCGTCGAAAAGTGCAGCCCGCCTAAAGTCGTACTCAACGGCTGGTCGCTCGGCGCAGCAATAGCGGTCGCTGCAGCAGGGAAGCTTGGCGACAAGATCGCTGGGCTCATTCTCACCTGCGGCGCCTCCCCACGCTATGTCGAGGGTGAAGGATTCCCTCACGGCGGAACGGCAGAAGACGTCATCGGCATAGGGGCTGCGATCACAGCAGACCGCGCGAGCTTCTTCCGCACGCTGGCAGAAGGCGCATCGGGCGAAGGCGCGAGCGAAGCGCTGATCGAATGGGTCGAGCGCGGCTTCCTCGCCAGCGGACCGCGGGCGAGCGAAACGCTCGCCGGTCTTGCTACGCTTGACCAGCGAGAACTGCTTTCCTCGTTCTCCTTTCCCGTCCTTTCGATCGGCGGCACCAAGGACACGATCGCCGATCCGGCTATCGCCGGCTACGCAGCCGATTGTGCGAAAGACGGCACGCTCTTGACGCTCAACACGGGCCATTCCCCACAACTCGAAGCGCCTACGATCTATAATGACGCGATCCTGGCCTTCATCGGGAAACTCGCATGACGACCGCAGCAATCGAAGACCTTTCCGCCCTTCTTGCGCCACTGCGCACGCCATTCGAATGCAAATCGCTGAAGGCGCCAAACCGCTTCTGCATGGCGCCAATGTCCCGCTATTTCGCACCGGGAGGCATTCTCACTCAGGACGGTGCCGAATATTACCGCCGCCGGGCCGAGGCAGGCGTGGGTACGATCATTACCGAGGGCACCGGCGTTGCCATCGACCATAGCGTCGCGGCCGATACGATCCCGATGTTCGATGGCGAGGATGCCCTTGCCGGGTGGAAAGCGGCGGTCGATGCCGTGCACAGGGAAGGCGGCACATTCGTGCCCCAGCTCTGGCATGTTGGCGGTTGCTCCGATTTCAACTTTCCAGATGCCCCGCATGCACCGCTGGTGAGTCCTTCAGGCTTTGCCGGACCCGACGTGCCCGGCGGATGGGAAATGAGCGAGGAGGATATTGCCGATACCGTTGCCGCCTTTGCAAAATCCGCGCGCGCGGCAAAGGAAATCGGCTGCGATGCTATCGAGTTGCACGGTGCGCACGGGTATATTTTCGACCAGTTCTTCTGGGACAAGACCAACTTGCGCAGTGACCGATACGGCGGGCCGGATATTGCGGATCGCGCGACCTTCGCCGCTGAAGTGGTTGCCGCTTGCCGCGATGCCGTGGGTGACGATTTCGCGATCATTTTGCGCGTGTCGCAATGGAAAACCTACGATTATGACGCGAAGCTGGCGCGCGACCCGGACGAGCTGGCGCGCTGGCTCGAGCCACTGGTGAATGCGGGTGTCGATCTCTTCCATGCCTCACAACGTCGCTTCTGGGAGCCGGAGTTCGAAGGCGACCAGAAAAACCTCGGCGGCTGGATCAAGGAAGTGACCGGCAAGCCAGTCATCACCGTCGGTTCAGTCGGGATGAACCGCGATCTCATGGAAGATTTCGTTGAGGGAATTTCCTCACCCATGATCGACCGGCTGGCGGACCTTGTCGCGATGTTCGAGCGAGGCGAGTTCGACCTCGTCGCTCTAGGGCGCGTTCTTCTCGCAGACCCGCAATGGCTCGAAAAGATCGAGCAGGGTCGGCTTGTCGAATTGCGCTCCTACGACCGATCGATCGCACTGGAGAATTATGAGCACTGAGCCTGCAATCCAGCGATTTCCGAATCCACGCCCCGAGATGACGCGAGTGCTGTATGCAGATGACGAAACTGCTTGCCATCTCACCCGCGGTTCGGGGTGGTCTCTGCCGTTATGTGCCATCTTAGGGCACGCCTTATTACATTCGCCGAAATATCAGTCGGAACGGCCGGAAATGGGCCGGTTGGAGCGCGTCGCCTTGCAATGTCCGAAATCAAAAAGCCGTCGTTCCGCAAACGGCCCTAAAACTGCCAACAATCGAGCGGAAACCAAAGGTCGACCACGAGCAGCTAAAAGTTCTTTCAAAAGCAAGCAGAATGGGTGGACAAGGTAAGTGGGTTTCGTGTGGGTGAAGCTGGGTTTCCTCCCCAATGCGCCCCAAACTGGACCCAAACGTACTACCAGCCGAACGGGTCTGCCGCAGTAAGCTTCGATTTTTGCTTTTGAAAGTGGTGGTGCCGCTTAGGTGACTCGAACACCTGACCAGCCGACCACGCTCATAGTTGCAGCTCTTGCTCGCGGCACAGCCTGGCAAGCGACTGGTCTGGATGATCTTCAACGAGCAGAATGTAGGCGAACCCCTCGTTGCCCACGGTGTACAGAAGCTCCCACCAGCCATCGTGAAACTCCAGCCAGTCGCAATCGAGGCAAAACCTCATTCCATCAATTCGAGTGTCGAGCGGCGAGAAGCCGATTGCCTGGACAATAGCCGCTTCGGTATCTGTCGCTTCCACGACAAGGACATGGGTGTAGTCATGTAGGCCGCAGTGAAGTGTGTCCGATAAGCGGTCGGCCAAGAGTTGCTTGAGCCGTTCATCGAGCGGCTGATCGAGCACGGCTTTCAGGGCCGTCATGTTGGGTAGGTCACGCATTTGCTCTCCTTTCGGGTAAAAAAAAAGCGCCCCTTTCGGGACGCGGCTGGTTGATCGGCTAGGCTCCTGTCTTGGAGCTAGCGGCTAGTAGGTGAGGTGAGTGTTTGCTGTTGCCGCGTTGGCACGGCAGATGGTCCAGACTTCCGGCACACTCGTTGAGCAGTCCGGCACAAAGACCACGTGTCCGAAGCCGTCGTCGCTGATAACGAACACCGCCTCGTACCAGCCGGTCAGTTTGTCGATGAACTCCCAGTGTTCGAAGGGAGCCGTTCGATATCTTTCGAGGTCTGTGGCTCTGTCGCCCGGCTGCAGGATGAAGACCGTGGCGATCGGTTCGCCTTCAAGAAGGTCGCGGTAGCATTCAAGACGATAGGTCAGCCCATCGGGCGGTTGTTCGAGCGTCCAGACGACGCTTTCGGCTGTAGTGAGGATGAGCATCTGCGTTCTCCAAACAAAAAGGCCCCCGGAGGTCATCCGAGGGCCCGTGGTGGGGGGAGGGGGTGGCGTGTCAGGTAGTCACCGGGTCCGGCCCGTGCTCGTTAGCCCCGTGCGTGCCGTCGACCAGCATGAAGCCGAGCACGATAAACGCCCCGACGTACGGGATTAGGTTCAACAGAACCAACCACGGGGATCTGCGCTGGTCTCGAAAGCGGCGTGCTTGCACGGCCAGATAAGGGGCGAGAATGCCGAGCATACCTAGCGCCCAAAGAGCAAAGGCGATCTCCAGCCCGACTACGAGGCCTGAAACAGCAATGGCCAGGGTAGCAAGGTTCAGAAGAAGCAAGAACATCCAGAACTCGCGTCGGCTGGACCGTCCGTCGAACTCGGCGTACCGCTTGAGCGGGAAAAGCATCCACCCGAGATGGTCATTCACCTCTGGTGTATCGTACCTCCCTTGCCCGACCTGCCGAGCCTCAGTTTGACGCGGCTCGCCTGCAAGTATCCTCTGCTTTGCAGCCTTGAATTCTTCGTCGGATAAGATGCCGCTTTCGTGCATGGTATGGAGCTTTTCCAAACTCCTTAGGTCTTTTTCTTCGATCATTGGGCCCTCCTGTTGCAAGACATGGTTTTGCGATCGCGTGTCGAAACGCAAGTGAAAAAGAGATTCATAGTCCGTGGTTTAATGGACTACATTTCGGTTCAGTCTGGTGGATGGATGTTCGCTGCCGTCTCGCCACCAACATGAAGGCGCTCAGGAAAGAGCGCGGCTGGTCGCAGGAAGCACTCGCAGGTGAAGCCGGGCTCGATCGGACCTATGTCAGCGGGATCGAGCGTAGGGTGAAGAACCCCACGGTCACGGTTGTCGAACGAATTGCCAAAGCGCTAGGTTGCTCTCTGGGCAATCTGCTCGACTGACGAACTTCCATATAAGATACTGGTATTTGCGCGTCCGCTTCGCGCCCTAATCCCAGACATTTGAGCCTGCCTGAACGGCTTCCAAAAGCGGACGCGATTCCGGAAAGGGTTGGATGGCTGAAAGGGGTTGGAGGCTAAGCTCGCATCTCATTGGGGGCCCATCCAACGCCAGCGCAGCTCTGCTTTAGCTGCGCGGGGGAGGTGGCGGCGGAGGCGGAAAGTGCCCTTCTGGCATAGGCGGGGGAGGAGGCGGGTTGAGAACGCTTTCCTCCGCCTGGAGGTCGAGCCGGCGGCCCTTCTCGCCCGCCCCATCAACTAGTGCGATCCAGTCCACTCCGGTGCGTATCACCGCAGGACTGGCTGTTAGCGTCCTCATTATCGCGCCGGGCCCATTCTTCGTGGCACGAGCGACGGCGGGGCAATCGTTGGCATCGATCGCATCTCTCGCCGCGAGCCGCGCATCGG
>Ga0310345_10000332_pt1 | contig 78975 bp, 81 predicted proteins | sample HC15DNA20500_MG_FD_204667 | JGI IMG/M metagenome (GOLD analysis project Ga0310345, IMG submission 204667) | Marine microbial communities from station ALOHA, North Pacific Subtropical Gyre - HC15-DNA-20-500_MG | ecosystem: Environmental > Aquatic > Marine > Oceanic | place: Pacific Ocean: North...
GGATCGCTTCAAGCGCGACCTTGGCCTTAAACTCTGGCGAATGGTTCTTGCGTTTCTTCATTTTGGATCGTCACTTTCATCATGCGATCCACCTTAACCACTGGTCCGAATTTCCGCGACCACCTCTGGCTTCAGCCCAGAAATCTGAGTGCCTTCCAGCTTACCTTTCCGTTCTTTGCTTTTCGCAGTACAGTTCGCACGGTTCGTTCCTCGACCGCGCCGTCGCCAATTTCCTTCGCCAGATCGGGAGGGACAAAAACGTCACCTAGAGGATTGCGAAGGAAGGCGAAGCTGTTTCCTTCGTGCCTCTCGATCCGGCCCGTTACGTTTTCGCAGAACCCTGGGATCACTTCGGCCTCCGCCCGCCTCCAGTCAGTCGGCTTCTCGGTCGGACCGGTCCTTCCGATCTCAATGATAGTGCCCGGCTCAACCTCGGCGATTTCCGGGAAGCGCCCGTGGGGCATCGGAGATCCACTCTCCACGCCAGTCGCGACATAGGTGAGGGCCTTCTTCTCATTGATGTGCTCGACGACGCCGAGGGAGTAAACCACAGGCCTCGCGTCAAGCTCCGTGATCAGTTTTCTTGCCGCGCTCGCAGCCTTCGTCGGAGGCTTCGGCCGATCCGTTGCGATCTCGCGCGAATACCAATCGCTCTGAAGCAGCCGCGATAGCCCCGCCGGAGTCCTGAAGCTATGCTCTTCGCGATAGTCCGCTGCTAGGTGTGCCTGAAAAGCCGCCTCGTCGAATCTCTCCTGCGCTGCCAGAAGCTCTGCCAGCCGGATCCGCACGCGCGCGACTTCCTGCTCTTCCCGCGCCAGTTCCGTGGCATGGACGTAGCACACCACGGCTTGCCCGGGCTGCGTCTTTTCGAGTATCTCGCCGAGCAGGGCCCAAGGCCAGGCGGCTCTCGACTGCCTCCGTAGGATCGGTACGAGACGACGCACCGCGTCCTCAAGCCGATCCTCGCTGAGGTCGATCTTGCTCTGGTAGTAATTAAGCCACTGGTCGGTCGGATCTTCTGCAAGCGCTTGTTCGAGGATCGACAGCCCCCAACGGACCGGATCGGAGTCCCGGCGCCCCTCAGCCGCTGCGGATGCAGCCTCCCGAGCAACCGCACGGGCGAACCGCTGCTGCAGGCTGTCGACCCGCCTGCCGTCGTCGGTAACGAAGGGCGCCCGGTCCTCAGCCGGGAAACCGTCGATGCCGGCCCATTGGGCGAAAGCGAGAAAATCCGGCCAATGGCGAGAGACCTTTCCGGCAAGGCGCAGCATCTGGGAGAACGCTGTGTCCTCTCGGAGTGGCGCTGCCATCTTTGCGAATTCTCGCATGCAAGGCGAGATGCAGTTGGCCATCGCGGAATCGGAGATACGCTTCCGCTCGTGGTCCTCCACGATCTGTTTGGCCTGATCGTAGAGCACCCAAGCGTAGGCCCGCAAAAACCAGAGGTCGTCCTCACGTCCCGTGAGGCCCGCGCGAGCTGCTTCCAGCGCCTCTGCGGATTTGCCTGCACGACGAAGCCCGAAGATCTCCCTTGAATCCATCGTCCTAATTCTTCAATCGCTTCATGAACCGCTGAACCTCGCTGTACAGCCCACCGCTCGCGCCTGGTCCCCCAACCTCCTGTGCTGCCGTCCAGGTCTTGGAGCCGTCGTAGGTGAAGTCGATGTCGCCTCGTCGAGAACCATCCGCAAAGGAAACGCGTAGCCGATACGGCATCAGCTTGAAGGATGTGCGGCTGATTTCACCCCCCTCGAGCGACGCGTCGAGGCGTTTCAGGAAATCCGCCACGAATTCGTCCGGTTCTTCCCGCTCACCAGTATCCTCCAGCGCGTTGAAGGCGGACAGGGCCTCGGCAAGGAGGCTCTCATCCGACCGCGTGCCGGGCGTCGGTCCAAAGCGGCGTAGAAGATTCTTGCGGTTGTAGTAGTACTGGAGTTCCGCTGTTACTCCGTCCCGGACCAAAGTGTAGCGCTCACAGTATTCGAGATGCCTCAGCTTCGCGACATCGATGCCAAGCGCGGACCAGCGTTCGCGAAGCTGTCGATGCCGCGGTAACAGTCTCGCCGTGGCGGGCGAAAAAGAAAACCGGTCCCAATCGGGATCGAGTTTCGCGGCCTCCACATCGTCAGCGCAGACAACCTCCTCGTCGCCTTCGGTCTTGTCCCACATATCCACCGAAATCACGTCGAATTCAGGCGGATCGACGACGTACAGTCGGCGTTTGGCGCGAGTTAGGGCGGTGTATGCCCAACGGAAGAAGGTGCGGTTCCGGACACCCCCGCCGTCGGCGAAATCCACCAGCACGGTGTCCCACTCGCCTCCCTGCGCCTTGTGACATGTCATGGCGTAGCCATATTTGACCTAAACCGCGTTGAAATATTGGTCAGATCTGAGATGCTTGGCGAACTCCTTTGACCTCGGCTTTAGCTGCGGGTTTCGCTGGCGGAAGTGGACGAGGAGCGCACGTTGTTCGAGGGGCGTCAGTTCTCTGCCTGGCGAGTCGAGAAGGTTCTCGAGTATGAGACAGCGCTTCCTCACAACGCTCCCGTCGGCCTCTCTGTAGGCGACGGTTGCGTCGCGGAAGTAGAGTTCGACGACGCCCCCGCCTCTGACCGATACAGAGGCGCGTTCGCCGGACGGCGCCACGTCCAGGACCTTAACAAGATCGCCATTGCGCAGGTCGACCGAGTGGGCGTTGCGGTTCACGAGGAGAATGTCGTCGACCTGCACGGGGCATGCCGCGTTGCCCCAAAGCCGCTCGCGGATGCCGCGATTGTATTCCAGCGCCGTGGCATTGGACCGTACCACGACCACGCTCGAGCTGCGTGACTGCACGCTCCGCTCGAGGACGTCGAATGCAACCTCGGATTCGATCCCGACGATCTCTTCGCCATCCGGCTCCAATGAGAAGGTGTTGAAGATGTCGGCCGCAATAGCCTCCCGTATTGCGGTGGCTCGCTCTAGGATTGTGCTGCCCTCGCGTTGGCGCATCACCTTGCCGAGCTCGAACGTGGATACGGTCAGCCCGAACCCGGCTTTGAGGCGCTGAGGTGACAGGGCTGGCGACTCTTCCTCTCCGACCGGCGGCAACTGAGCGAGATCGCCCACGAAGACCAGCTTGACGAGCCGATCATCGGAACCCGCTCTGCGCCGTGCTCGCGCGAAGGACACGATGTCCTTGAGAAGTCGTCCAGACCCAAAGCGGACTACGTCGCCGTGGGACTCCCGGTCGCCAACCATGGATGCCTCGTCGACAACGAGAACTGACATGTCCGGCTCGTCCTCCGTGAGGGGAAAGAACCACCGCAGGCCGGGGTCATTCGGGGCCTCCGCGTCCTCGTTCACTTCAAGCCGGTCGAGCGCATATATGATGCTGTGGATCGTCTTGGCTCCCACATCCATCCCGGTGGCCTGCGCAACTTTGTTCCCGAGGATCCTGGCTGCGCGTCCCGTCGGCGCCGCTAGCGCGCAGGAGAGCTTCATATCCGCGACGATCTCGACGAGCCTCCCGATCATCGTCGTCTTGCCGGTTCCGGCGCTTCCTGCGAGGACGAAAACGTCGGCGGCATCGTCTATGAGGAACTGTCGGACTGCTTCGACGGCTTTGGATTGTTCCAGTGTGAGTTCGATCTGCATTTGTGCTGCCTGCAAAATAAGACTAAGGCGCGCACGCCTGCTCCTCCGACACTGACGTGGGCAAGTATATGATGCAATGAAGTTTTCGGAGGTTTCCGAGGGGCTTCGGTTGAAGAAAGAGGCGAGGATTTCCGCGTTCTGTCTTCGAGAGGAGATACGCTGCCTGCGAGCAACAACGAGATGTGCGTGACGTAGACCTGCTCGAACCCAAACGAAATCGGCTCGAGGAGTCTGGCACAATCGCTGGAAAAACGAGGCCGTCGGGCTCTCGATGACACAGTTTGGCGGCTCGAAGTGCGTGGCCAAGGACTTTTCCGTGACTGCGGTCCCCCGAAGAGATATCCGCTTGTTCTGCTGGCATCTTCAGGTGATCCTGATGCCAAACTGAAGACCACTTTGTGAATCTCGGCTGTGGCAGTTCAATCATGCTGGGAAAATTGAGGGCATAGCTATAGCAAGCATATATGGAAACGGCGAAGACGCGTTCGGGATCAGATTGAATACAACCACGACCAAACCGACAGACGCCAAGCTCGATTGCGATTTTGAAAAGTCTGCCGATCGCCATCGGGGACATGCGATCCTACTCGCTCTCGGTGCTGCGGCTTTATTAGCCTGGGCATTGAGTGCAGGCGAGGAGACGAACGGCTTCGCTGTCGGGCTCATCGGGGCACTCCTTTTGCTTTTCATTTGCGCGCTGAAAGGCCGCAAGGCGCAGGAAAGCCGGACCAAGTGCGAAGAGTACAGGGCGCGTCGCAGGCAACTCGAGAGCCTGTGCGACGAGGAGGATCCGAGTACGATTGATCGCGGAATCCGGGATCTTCGTGAGACGAAGCTTGCTTCGCATCTGAGGCAGCTCGTCGAGAGCTGGATGCCGGCGATCGAGAAAAGATTGGAAGAAGCGCGACGGTTCAGGGAACTCGAGTGGAATCGCCTGGAGAAAATTCGCCGGCGCAAAGCAGTTTCAAAAGCTACGGCCGAGATGCGGGAGGTGGCAAAAGCGAGGATTGCCCATTCACGCAGGGCGCATCCTGTCCTTGCCACGCGCGACGCAGCCATTCAGCGGCTTGCGCGGGTCAAGGTCCGCAGGCTTCAGCTCGAAGCCGATGTCGACGAGATGCTAAAAGGCAAGTCTTGGTGGACTCAGCTCAACTACGACTATCCTGACTACAACCATATGGACAAAGAAATCCGCGATCTGGAGTTGGACGTCAAACTTTTCCTTTCGCGCAATAAAAAAATCATTCGGGAGGCCGAAGAAAAACTCGACGCCGCGGCCGGGCGCATCGACAAGAGGCTCCGGCGGATCGAGGAAACCGTCATTGGCGCCATTCCGGATAGGAGGCAGGAACCCTTTGACGGGGACACCATCGCACGGGACGCGCTTATCCTGTCGGCGCTGTCGATTCCTGTCTCCGCTTGGCAGGACATCTCACAAGCTGGCGAGGTCTATGACGCGCTGCGCTCTGTCAATGGCAATTTCCAGGGCTTGAGCGACAGCGAAATTTGGCTTCAAACGCTTGCCATGGAGCCCGAGAGCCTTGCAGGCATCGCGTCTCTCACAAAGGGCGCGCTTTTCGAGGCGCATGTCGCAAAGAGCACCGGCGGCACGCTCCACGAACACTCCAATACTCCGGATACCGACATCACGATTGATGGGATGGAGTTCCAGGTGAAGGCGACGGACAGCGCAGGCTACATCGAAAGTGTCGATCCTGACATCCCGGTCATCGCGACCAGCGAAGTCGCCGTGGAGACCGGCGCCATCGACGGCGGCATGACAAATACCGACCTAGACAGCGCCACGGATCTCGCCCTAGGCGGATCCGTTGTCGACTTCCCTGACACGGCGATGGACGCGGTGATCGGTGGCCTCAGCGGTCTAGGTATCTTTGCCACTCTTCGGGGCATCAATCACGCTATCGATCGCCATCGTGAAGGCGTCGACAAGGCCGAGGCGATTGAGGAAGGCATCGGCGTCGCTGTGACCGGGACCATGAAGGCGACCGTGGACTTAGCCGAGATGGGTTACAAGGTCGCTACGTCGCGTCCGAGCCGCTTCTTGGGACGTCAGGTTGTTAAGGTCGGACAGGGGATTGGCCGACGGATTGATGCGGCAGAAGAACGTGCGCGCCAGAAAGAAGAAGCCGAAAAAAAGCATACTTGACTGCCGGCCAAGGGTGGCGCCGATGCCTTTTAAAAACAATGACTTAAGGTGGAGAAGGTTCGATGTCAGGCCCATACCCTCCGCCACTTCCCCTTGCGAAAGCGTTTTCCCGATCCGGCTGCGGCCGGATTCTTTCGTTGTTTTCGAAAGGGTAGGCGGCAGGGCTGAGCACTGGTCCTTCATGAACCGCCAACATTGCGATCCGTGGCAGGTAGTTGATGTCGCTGTTGGCCGCGGCGTGTGCAAAAGTCGCTTGCCGTCAATAGGCCGCGTGGTAGCGGGCGCAGATTTCCGCTTCCGACAAGCCTTCCATCAGGTCGATTTCAGTACGCTTGTGACGATCTATCACGTCAACCAGCGTTTCACCGAAGGCGCGCGCCGCCCATTCGCTTGACGTCAGAGCGGACAGGGCTTCATCGAGGCTTCCGGCAAGGCGGCGACAACCGGTCGCTTCGAGGTCCGCCGCATCGAGCGCGGCAAGGTCGGTTTCGGTGGGCGTGGGCGCCGACAGGCCACGGTCGAGCCCGTCCAGACCCGCATTGATCAGGGCGGCCAGCAGAAGATAGGGGCTCGCGGCGGCATCGGCGGCGCGGAATTCGAAGTGGAACTTGCGCGCTATGGCGTCGGGATCCTTCGCGCCGAAGACCGGGCAGATGCGGACGGCGGATTCCCGATCCTTGTTGCCGAAATTGTTGAAGGCCGCGCTCCAGCGATGCGGGGTCAGGCGCAGGTAGGACGGAACCGACGGCGCGGCGATGGCAAGAAACTCCGGCAGGCGGTCGAGAACACCGGCCACGAAGGCGCCCGAGTGTTGCGCGACGCCATACGGTTGATCGGGGTCATGGCAGACAGGCGTGCCGTCAAGCGTCTCAAGGCTAAAATGGACATGCACACCGTTGCCGACGCCTTCGGGATCAATGATCGGCGCGAAACTGGCCCTCTCGCCCTGACCACGGGCCGTGGCGCGCACCAGGTCGCGCAGGATGGCGGCTTCGTCCGCCGCCCGCAGCGCCGGTTTCGGGCCGATCGTCACCTCGCACTGCCCGGGGCCGTATTCGGGCATGAAGGTGTCGATATCCATCCCGGCGGCATCCAGAACCATCATCAACCTGTCGGGAAAGACGCCAAGTCGGCGGAAGCTGCGCAAGCTATAGCCCAGCCCGCCCTGTTCGGGCAGGCCGGAATAGTGAAACTCGTGTTCGAACGCGGCGTTGATGCGCAACCCGTGCCTTTCCTCCAGCCGTTCCAAGGCGGTCTTCAACTGGCCGCGCAGGCAGCATTCCCAGCGGTCGCCATCGAGCGTATGGATGTCGCCGATGGCAAAGCTCTCGTCGATGCCGGCCTCTTCCATCTGAAGGTCGATCAGGGTGTCGGGATCGGGACGGATCGCAAGATCGCCCAAGGCGCCCCAAGGGGAGGGGGCGATCGGGCCGAAAGATGTTTGCAGCACGTTTGTCGGCGTCCAGCCGATGCCGTTTTTCCGGCGCGATTCCCATGCGCGGCGCGGCACGGCCTTGCCGCGCATCTGGCCTGCCACATCACTGGCGCATATCATGATCAGGTCGGTCTCGCGGCGTGTCACGTCATGTCTCCGAACAGTTACTGGATTGCGGGTCAGAAGTGTGTGCCTGCATGCGGCTGAGCTCTTCGCCCAGTTGCAGGCGATCATGCAGGGGAGCGCCGATTTCACTGGCCAATCCGCCGACAAGGGCTTCGGCCAGCAGAAGCTGGCCGCAATGGCTGTCTATGGGCGAGGGCGACGAGGACGGCATGCGAAACAGCAATTCGGCATCGAAATTCCGCTTCTCCGCCCAGGCGTCGGAGATGGCGATGACATGTGCCCCCCGTGCCGCGGCAAGCGTACTGAACCGCTGCAGCGAGGGCTGGTAGCGACGGATGTCGGTGACGATCAGCACGGTCTGTGCGTTCATTTCCAGCAAGTAGCGCGCCCAGCCTTCGGACGGGCCTTCGATCTGCTGGACCTGCGGCCGCAACACTCCGAGATATTCGGTCAGCAGGGCCGCCACATGACGCGATCGGTGACCCCCGGCGCAATAGATGCGATGCCGCGGATTGGCGAGCAGCGCAATCGCGCTGCGGAAGTCGGCCTCCATGACGGTGTCATGGCATTCCTGAAGCTGCCGCGCGGTGCTTTCGAGAAAATGGCTCAGCGCCGTGCCATCCGGCTCGGCGTCGAGCGATTGCGCGGACAGCCGTTGCAGCGGGGTTTCGAGCAAGCGCGAGACATCCGTCTTCACCGCCTCCTGAAACGCGGCATAGCCGTTGAGACCAAGTCGCTGAACGAGACGGAGCACGGTTGCAGTGCTGACGTTGGACCGTTCCGCCAAGGCGGCGACGGTGCAGAGAGCGGAAATGGGATATTGCCGCAGGATTTCGCGCGCCACGTCCTGCTCGCGACGGCCCAGTGATTCGAAAATCTCCTTGATGCGGTGCGCGATGTCCCCGGAGTGGGAGACGGGGCGGTGATCATCCGCCCTTTCGTCGGTCAGCTGAAGGTCGGACTCGGCCATGCGAAAAAAGTAATGATATATATAGTCGCCGACAAGCTGAAAATGTCAAAAATTGTTGACGCGAAGAATGAGTATCCACTAGCCTTCCGAAGTAGGCATAACATCGCGGCGACAAAGCCGTCTGAAATGCGCGCGCGCCGATCGGACCACCACGGCGGACGCCGTCAATGGGTGCATCGGAGCGCCGCGCGTCGCGTCGATATTTCAAAAACCAGGGAGTGATATGCAATGAAAGCGTTAAAGACACTAGCAGCGGCGGCGGCCATGACGGCCATCGGCATGACGCCGGTACTGGCCCAGGACGGGCCGATCAAGATCGGCGCACTCTACAATCTGACCGGCGGCATGTCCTCGCTGGACGGGCCATCCCTGAAAGGGGCGCAATTGGCCGCCAAGATCGTGAATGAAAACGGCGGCGTGCTTGGCCGCCAGATCGAACTGCTCGCGCCGGACACCCGGACCGATCAGCAAGAGACGGCCAAGGCCGCCCAGCGCGTCCTGTCCGAAGGGGTGGTCGCGGGGATCGGTCAATCCGACACGACCTTCGTGATGGCCGCCGCGCCGCTCTTCCAAGAAGCCGGCGTTCCCTTCGTGACCTCGGGGGCGACCCACCCGGAACTGCCCCAATGGGTTGGCAACTACATGTTCATGACGCCCTTCGGGGACGACGACCAATCCTATGCCATCGCCGATTACGCGACCGACGAAATGGATGCCAAAAGCGTTGTGGTCTGGACCGACCAGTCGATGGATTTCACCAAGGCGCTCAGCAAGTTCTTCAAGGAACGGTTCGTCGAGCGCGGCGGAGAGATCCTGGCCGAGGATTCCTTCATGATGGGCGACACGGATTTCTCGGCGCAGATCGCACGGCTCAAATCAACCGAACCCGCGCCGGATATCGTTTTCGTTTCGGCCATCCCGACCGAAGCAGGCCTTTCGGTCAAGCAGATCCGTGAAGCCGGGCTCGAGCTGCCAATCGTGTCCGCCGACGGCTTCGACACCCATCTGGTGGCAACGACCCCGGGTCCCGATCTTGCAAACGACGTCTGGTTCTCGACCCACACCTATCGTGGTGACGACCGTCCGGAGGTGGACAAGTTCATCGCGGACTACAAGGAGGAGTACGGGATCGAGCCGGAGAACTCGTTCGCACCGCTGGGCTACGATGCCCTGATGCTGGTGGTGGACGCGATCGAACGCGCCGGTTCGACGGATCACGACGCAATCCGTGATGCGCTGGAAGCCACACGCGATTTCCAAGCGGTGACCGGCACGATCTCGTATACGCGTGAATCGATGGTGCCGCCGAAGCCGATTTCGATCATTTCGGTGCATAATGGAGAGTTCACGGTCGAATCCATCTGGCGGCCCTGAATCGCTTACCTGACCAACGAGGAAAGGCGTCTGCTTCGGGCAGGCGCCTTTTTCATTTCCGCGGTGGTGGCCGGGTTCAGCCTGCGGACCGCAGGTCCAGCAGGATGTCATCCACGTCCTGTACCCGGCAATACCCGCCGAAAGCCGCCAGCGCACGTTCGTGGCGGTCCTCGGTCTTGGTCACGCAGGCATCCGCCGCGCAGATCATGTAGAAGCCGAGATCGGCACCGTCGCGCACGGCCATGTCCACGCATTGATCGGTCAGCAGCCCGGCCACGATCACCCGGTCCAGCCCCATGTTGCGGAGCAGATATGTGAGGTTGGTCGAGTTGAAGACGCCGGAGGAGGTTTTCGGCAAAATGATGTCGTCCTCCTGCTGGCCGGCTTCGGGCAAGGTTCGTGCCAGAGGCGATCCGCGCGGCACCAGGATGTCCGACAGCTTGTGGTCGAGGCTCCGGTCGCGACCGTCCGTGGTGAGCGCCTCGATCACGGTATAGATGATCTCGCAGCCTTCCCCGCGGGCGCCCTCCACGAGCCGCGACACCGCCGGCAGCATCCGGTCGCGCATGGCCTTGGCCATCTCGGGGGCGGCGGCGAGCACCTCGTCGGTATATTCACTATGTTGCACATCGACGATCAGCACCGCTGTTTTCGACGGCACCAGCGGCCAGTTACGAACCGGATCCACATGTTTCAAGCATTGGCTCCTTTGGATGACATATCAGCCCTCACGCCGAGCGTTGCCGCGGCGTCGCGCAGTGCGCTTGCCAGATCGTCGGCGCGGGCTTCGATTTCCTCAGGGCTGGAGAGAAGGTCATTGCGCACCTCGATCTCCACACTGTCGAGGCCGCGATCCTCGCCATGCACCGGCACGGTGTAATCGGTGTCACGGCTCATGCTGTAGGGCTCGTTGGCCAGCGCCTTGTCGCCATGGCGCGCGCGCAGCACCTCGAGCAGGGCAGGCGAAAGCGAGTCGTTGCGATCGAACAACACACCGTATTCCATCTTGCGTTCAACACCGAAAAAGACCGGTGTAAAGCTGTGGATCGTCACGAAAAGCGTTTGCTGATCGTCCATCGCCCTGCGGTCGAGCATGGCTTCGACCCCGTCCTGAAACGGTTGCCATATCTCGGCTCTGCGTTGTTCGCGCTCGGCCTCCGTGATGTCGATATTGGCGGGCACGGGGATGCCTTCACCCTGTTCGGGAATGAAGCTCTCGGCCTTCCAATGCCGGTTGCAGTCACAGATCATTCGGGAATAGCGCTGCAATGCCAAGGGCGCATCGAGCCGCGCGGCGATGGCGCGGGCAAGCTCCAGGGCGCCGATGTCCCACATGAAATGTCGCGCGAGGTGCTCGTCCGCCATGCCGAGCGTGCCCAGACTGGCGGGAAGCCGGCGGCCCGCATGCTCGCAGACGATGACGAACGGGCTGGTCCCGGCGACATTCTCGCTGCTGAAGGGCGGGGGGTCCGAGGCGGCGAGAATGGGTTTTTCGCTAGACATGAAATGCTCCGTTTCCAGGCCCGTCGCGACGTGGCGTGAATGAAACTTTTAATACATATTGACATTCAGGCAACTACAATATCAATTAATTTTTGTCCAGAAAGCCTCCGGCAAGGTCTGATGTCGCAGTTACATGTGCGAAAACTCTCCAAGAAGTTTGGCGGCGTTCAGGCGCTTTCGAATCTCGATTTCTCGGTCGACAAGGGCGATCTGATCGGGCTGATCGGACCGAACGGCGCGGGCAAGACGACCGCGTTCAACGTCTTGACCGGGGTGATGCCGGCCAGCGATGGCAGCGTGGAATTCGAGGGCACAGATATCACCCGCCTGAGCCCCGAGCGGCGGGCCAGGCTGGGCATGACTCGGACCTTTCAGAATATCCGCCTGTTCGACGACATGACCGTGCGCCAGAACGTGATGGCCGGTGCGCATGCCAGGGCCGGGCGATCCGTGTTTCATTGTGTTTTCGGCCTTCCCGGTCATCGGCAGGCCGAACAACGCATTCGCGAGATCGCCGACGACATGCTCGAGCGGACGGGATTGACCGAGCTTGCCGGGCGCAACGCCTCTGAATTGTCCTACGGGGATCGCCGCCGGGTCGAGATCGCGCGGGCGCTCGCCGCGGCGCCGACGCTTCTGCTGCTCGATGAACCGGCGGCCGGCATGAACGAGTCTGAAAAAGGCCGGCTTTCGGAACTGGTGCGGGATCTGAACGAGGACGGGCTGACAATCCTGCTGGTCGAGCACAACGTGCGTATGGTCGCCGCGCTCTGCAAGCGGCTGATCGTGGTCAACAAGGGCGAGATGCTGGCGCGCGGCGCAACCGAGGAGGTGCTGCGCATGCCCGAGGTCGAAGCCGTTTACCTTGGTCGCCGCCGAAAGGAGTTGGTCTGATGCTTCGGGTCGAGGACCTGCATGTCACCCGCGGACGCACCAAGGTTCTGGACGGCATCGACCTGACGGTCGAAACCGGTGAGATCGCCACGCTGATAGGCGCCAACGGCGCGGGCAAGACGACCATGCTGATGGCGCTTTCCGGGTTGCTTCCGGTCGCCAGTGGACGGCTTGAACTGAATACGCCCGACGGGCCGCTGGATATCGCCCGCACGGGGCCGGTCGATCTGGTCCGGGCGGGCATCGTTCATTGCCCCGAGGGGCGGCAGATATTCGGACGGTTGACGATCGAGGAAAACCTTCAGCTTGGGGCCTACCTCTCCGACGACCGGGCAGGCGTGGCGCGTGCGGTGTCCGGCATCTATGATCGGTTTCCGATCCTCGGCGAACGGCGTGCGATGAAAGCGGGCAACCTGTCGGGCGGCGAACAGATGATGCTGGCCATCGGCCGCGCGCTTGTGGCCGAGCCCAAGCTGCTGCTGCTGGACGAGCCGTCGCTGGGCCTCGCCCCGCAGATCACCGAGGAGATCTTCGGTTTTCTGGAGGAGTTGAACCGCGAACAGGAGGTGACGATGCTGATCGTGGAACAGAACGCCATGCTGGCGCTGGAACTGGCGGATCGGGCCTTCGTCCTTGAGACCGGGCGTGTCGTTCTGAACGGCACGGGCAAGGAACTTCTGGATGATCCGGCAGTGTACGAAGCATATCTGGGAGTGGGCTGATGTCCGATTACCTGATACAGCAGATCGTGAACGGACTCAGTCTGGGCAGTCTCTATGCGCTGGTCGCGATCGGGTTTTCACTGATCTACGGGGTGATCCGGCTGGTCAATTTCGCCCATGGCGATCTGCTGATGATTGGCGCGTTCATGACCTTTGGCCTTGTGGCGAGCGATCTGGTGCCGTGGGCGGCGATCCCGCTGCTGGTGCTTGCCGGCGGGTTCCTTGCCGGCGGGTTGATCGAACGGGTGGCGTTCCGGTCGATCAGCGGCGCACCGATGATCACCGGCTTCATCGTGACCTTGTCGGCCTCGGTCGCGATCCAGAACCTGGCGCTGATCTTTCTGGGGTCTCAGCCACGCAATTTCAACTTTCCCGAAGTGTTCCGCATGCGCCTGCCGATCGGCGGGGCGGATGTGGCGCTGATCGACCTCGTGATCCCCGCGGTGACTCTGCTCTGCGCCCTCGCCCTGACGACCTTTATCCGCAAGACGCGCGCCGGTATCGCGATCCGGGCCGTGGCCGAAAACCCCTTTGCTGCGCAACTGATGGGCATTTCCATTGGGCGGCTCGTCTTTCTCGTTTTCGCAGTGGGCGGGGCGCTGGCGGCTCTGGCCGGCCTGTTCTGGAGCGGAAAATACGGGCAGATCAACCCATTGATGGGTTTCCTGCCGGGGCTCAAGGCTTTTGTCGCCACGATCATCGGCGGCGTGGGGTCGCTGCCGGGGGCGATCGTGGGCGGCTATATCCTCGGCTTTTCGGAAATCGCGTTCGTCGGGTTCCTGCCGCCGGAATATTCAGGATACCGGGATGCCTTCGTCTTCGGCCTGCTGATACTCATTCTGCTGGTGCGGCCACAGGGGCTCTTCGGTGAAGCCGAACAGGAGCGCGCATGAAGATTCCGGCGCTGAGCCCCTTGCAGGCCTTCTTTCTGTTGGTCGCTGTCATGGCGGGACTGGTTCTTGCCGTCACCGCCTCGGGCAACGGGTATTTCCAGACATTCGCCGCGCTCACGTTGATCAACGTGATGCTGGCGGTCAGCCTGACGATGACAAACGGCTTTACCGGCATGTTCAGCCTTGGCCACCCTGCCTTCATGACCCTCGGGGCATATGTCACGATCCTGTTCACCTATCCGGTGGGCCGCAAGGGGTTCGCGATGCCCGCTTTGCCGGAGATCATCGCGCAGATTCACCTGCCGCTGCCCGTGGCGGCCCTTGTCGGCGGGCTCTTCGCGGCGCTGACGGGGTGGCTGATCGGGCGGCTGGTGGTGCATCTTCAGACCCATTACCTGGCCGTGGCCACGCTTGGTCTTATCATCGTGGTTCAGACCTTCGCACTCAATCTCGACGGGCTCACCCGCGGCGGGCGCGGCATCACCGGCGTCCCGCGCGAGGCGACGCTTTCGCTGATCGGCGTCTGCACGGTTCTGGTCATTGTCCTGTGCTGGCGGATCAAGCATGCCTCGCTGGGGCGGGCGATGCTGGCGGTACGCGAGAACGAAATGGCCGCGCGCTGCTTCGGGATCGAAGCCTTCCGCGTGAAGCTGCTGGCCTTCATCCTCGGCGCAGGTATCGCCGGGTTCTGCGGCGCGCTTCTGCCGCATGTCGTCTCGGTCATGTCGCCCAAATCCTTCGGCCTGATCCTTGCTTTCAACCTCATCGCGATCATCGTTGTCGGTGGGCAGGGGTCGATCATGGGTGCGATCCTGGCGGCGGTCTTCATCTCCGTGGGCAGTGAATCGCTGCGCAGGGTGGAGGAATCGACAGGCGTCTACGGCGTGACACAGGTGATCGTGGCCGTGGCGCTCATCTCGTTCCTGCTGGTGCGGCCGAAGGGGCTTTTCGGTTTGAAAGAACCGTTCATCCGCACGTCATGACCCTCGCCCTAGATCCGGACAAGACCGCACTGTTGCTGATCGACGTGCAGAACTTCGTTCTGGACCCGGCGAACCATCCGCCGCGGCCCGCCTTCTATGACCGCGCGACGCGTATTGTCCTGCCCAACCTTCAGGGCCTCATGGACACCGCGCGGGCCAGCGGCGCCGAAGTGATCTACACGGTGATGGAAAACCTCACGCGCGATGGCCGGGACCGAAGCCTCGATTACAAGCTTTCGGGCTTCAACATCCCCAAGGGATCGGCGGGCGGGCAGGTCGCGCCGGAAACGGCGCCGCAAGGCGACGAGATCGTCCTGCGCAAATCCTCGGCCTGCCTCTTCCATTCGACCAATTTCGATTATGTCATGCGAAACATGGGCGTCTCGACCATTCTCAGCACCGGCTTCCTGACCGATCAATGCGTCGAACAGACAATGAAGGCCGGCGCATCTCTGGGGTATCGCATGATCTGTGTCGAAGACGCCTGTGCCACCGACACCGAGGAGCGGCACGAGGCCGCATTGGACCGCATCCGCGTCATTGGCGAAATCGCGTCGAGCCAAGCGATCCGTTCCGCGCTCGCCACCTGAGCGCAGCGGCGCACGTCGCGCTTCAGATCAATACGTCACCACCGTTGGGGTTGAACGTCGTGCCCACGTAGAAGGCCGCGTTCTCGGTCGCCAGAAGCAATGCCGTGGGAGCGATTTCCTCGACCCGGCCCTGACGTCCGATCAACAAATCATCCTGTTTGTTCGCGGCCCATTCTGGCGGCAGCTTCATATCGGTATCGATCGGACCGGGACAGATCGCGTTGACCGCGATTCCGTCGGCGGTCACCTCGTGGGCCAGCGCCTTGGTCAGCCCGATCACCCCGGCCTTGGCGGCGGCGTAATGGGTCATCCCGTATCCGCCCTTATGGGCAAGCTGCGAGCTGATGTTGATGATCCGGCCGTACCGTTTCGCGCGCATGGCGGGCAACACGGCACGGGTGCACAGGAAAACACTCTTCAGATTGATCTGCAGCATCTCATCCCAAGTCGCGGTTTCCATCTGGGCCAGCGGGGCGACCGTGATGATGCCGGCATTGTTCACAAGGATATCGGGCGGGCCGAGCGCCCTTTGCGCTTCGGACATCGCCGCGTTGACGGCATCTTCGTCGCCCACATCGACCTGAATTGCAACGCTTCGGCGACCTAGCCGCGCGATCTCGGCCGCGACCGCTTCGCCGCCCGGTCCGTTGCGGTCGAGCACGGCCACATCGGCGCCCTCCTGCGCGTAGAGCAGCGCGATGCCGCGCCCCAAGCCGGTGGCCGCGCCGGTGACGATTGCAACGCGATTTTCAAGCTGACCCAAAAGAACGTTCCTTCGAAAGTTGGTCCCGGCACTTTACCGGATCCGGTCCGGGGATCAGCCTAAGGCGCGACCGCCCGGATTGAAACAACGCGGGCGATACTCGCGATGGAAGAAAGACATTTTCGGGCAGCCCGGCAGTTGAAGTCGATCAACACCCCGGTAGGGTGCGTTCGAGCTACTGGGAGGCAAAGACGATGACGGGATCGGCGGCACCGTGCGGCTATGATCGCATCGCGAAAGAGCGCGCGTTGGGGCGGGTCCTGATAACCGGGGCTGGCGGGTTCCTTGGCGCGGCCATCGCAGACGCGTTGCTTGCGCAGAATGTCGATGTCACGGCAAGCGATATCGGCTCCGTCGCGTCGAGGCACGACGAGATGGTCGCGTGTGAAGTGACCGATTTCGAGCGGGTCGATGCCGTGATCGCCAAGGGGAACTTCGACACGATCCTGCATTGCGGAGCGGTGTCGGGCCCGATGGTCATGCCCGACCGGCCGCTCGATATCTGGCGGATCAATGCCGGGGGGACAGCCAACGTTCTGGAGGCCGCGCGACGGCATGGTGTGGAGCGGGTCGTCATCTGTTCGACCAACGAGGTGTACGGCGATCGGTCCGGTCGTGTCGACGAAGCGACCCCGCCGCTGACCAGCACGGTCTACGGGGCAAGCAAGCTGGCCGGCGAAGAGGTGATGATGGGCTATGTGAAGGAACACGGCCTCGACGCTATCGCCCTGCGCCTGTCGTGGATCTACGGGCCCGGACGGCAGACGCCGACAACGCTCGAACGGTTGCTCCGCAATACCTTGGCGGGCCGGAGCTCCGACCTTGCGGTGCCGGCGGACAGCTATACCCACTACCTTCATATCGAGGATGCCGTGCAGGGCGTTATGCGCGCCGCCACGGTGAAAGAGCCCGGTGCGCGAATATTCAACATCACCGCCGGGCAGGGCGTCGCCATGGCGGAGATCGCCGAGATCGTGACGGGGCTTCATCCCGGCGTGGCGGTCACCTGTGCCCCCGCCGTTCCAGCGGCGCGCGGTATCTCCGAGATCGACATCAGCCTTGCCGCGCGCGATATCGGGTACCGGCCACGCGTCCCGCTCTCCGACGGTCTTGCGGCGTGGTACACCGCTCTGAAAGATGAGCAGGCTGAAAAGTAGAACCTGTACGATCTAAATTTTCGCTGAGAAATGACCCGGACCTCTCATCGAGATTTGTCCCGCTCCTGCAGCCTGCGGAAGATGCCGCACGTGGGCGGCCTGGATGACCTGTTTGCCGTGGCACAGGGTCGTGACTTAGAGAACGTTCGATTCCGGCCCCGTCCGCTCCGCCACTTGCCCCTTGTATACGGCGCGGAGACGTGGGTTCCGGATCGGACCTGATACCGGCTGCGCCAAGGGCGGTTCGCGCCAGCCCTGCGCCTGCCTCACTTACCGATCGGATAAGGTTTCGGGCCAGACAACCTTGAAACGCTCGAAAACGACAAGGAGCGAACCGTCGATCGGCCGGCCCTGCTCGCGCCGATAGTAGGCGAGATGACCGTCAAGCCAGTCATCGCGCAATCGCGTGCCTTCACCCTCGTCCCACGCAAATGCGTCGTCGACGGATGACAGCGGCCCCTCGCGCAGTTCGGTCGTCTGCCAGATGCAACGTGGCGATCCTTCGCCGTCGACAAGAACCACGTATCCACCCACGGCCGGGGGGACAGGCGAGGTTTCGGCTTCTTGCGGCGAGCATGTCGTCGCACGTTTGACACCCGACGTTACGAGGTCGGCAAGTTCGGAGGCCATTCCGGGCGAGTCGCCGAATGCCACGACCGCGTAATCCGCATCGATCCTCCGGGCGCGGCAGAATTCCCGCCACATGGCGTCGGTGGCTTCGGTCTTCTTGAACAGATCGTCCATGATCCCTGCTTTTTCAATCCCATCCAAATCGTTTGATCGTGGCCACAGGAGGGCACAGGCCGCACCCCCCATGATCGGGCCCGGCACCGGACCCTAGTGTGATACCGCGCTGCGGCGTGCTTCTTGCCGCGCGAGGGCCCATCCCCACAGGCCGCAGGCGAGAATTCCCACATTGCCCGCCAGATCGAGCAGCATCCAGGCGTTGAGAACCGGCTCGACCAACCAGAACCAGACGTTGAAGGCGAAGAACGGGATCGAGCCCACCAGACCGAAGACGAGAAACGTCACGGGCGTGAAGCGGGCGGTCAGGAGGATCGTGCCATTGAGCACGGCCTGAGCCCCGAAGCAGCCCATGAGGAACCGTGCCTGCCGAGTCGCTTCGTTGAATTCCGGCTGGAACGTGAAGCGGACAACCATGGCCGGCGCGATCAGGCACCACGCGCCAAGAATGAGGAAGATCAGGGCGAGGCCCGTCTGTAGTTTTCGTGCAGTCATCATCGCAATCCTTCTGTGTCAGGTCCCGACACCAATGTCTTTCGTGTCCGGAATGTCATCAGCCTGATCTTTCAGGTGTATCGTTACAGCCCTGCGCCCGGGGGCGTTACACGGACGTTAAATGAGACGGCGTCCGGCAAAAAGGGATGTGCAGGCCCGGTTTGCGGAGCCTCCATGTCGGTTCCGTCAAGCAACGCGAGGTTTCACGGGGCATGACAAACCCGCCGCAGATGTTCGCGAATGTCCGCCGCGATCATCTCCGGCGCGGCCTCGGGGAGCAGGTGGTTTCCGGCAAGCTGCGAGGGTCGGGCGGCGGGGATCAGCCGCGCCGCTGTCTCCGAAACGAGCCGGTAGCAGAGGCGCGTCTGCGTGCCCCATGCCACGGTGGTGGGGCAGCGCACCTGCCGAAGATCATCTTCGGTCAGCGGTATGACCGGTGTCTGGTGCAAGAGCAGGGGCAGCATCATCGCGTTGCGGCGATGGATCTGGCGGATTGCCTCTGGCTGCGCGGCGAACCACCCCGGCCTGCCGGCCGCGCCGTCGATGGCGTGGCGCAGCGCCGAGTCGAGGTCGCTGTCCGACAGGGCGCCGAAGACCGGCCCGAAGGCTGCCATCGTATCGGCCTCGATCCGGGCCGCTGCGCCGGGGTCGGTGACGAAGGTCGGAAAGCCCGGTTCGACCAGGTAGAGACTGCGCAGGAGGTCAGGCCGTTCGATCGCGAGCGCCAGCGCCGCGTGCGCCGAGTAGGACCATGCGGCCACATCGACCGGGCCCCCGATTTCGCTGGCGATGTCGCAGAGGTCATCCCTTTGCTGCCCGGTGCCGAAGGGCCGTGTGCCATGTGGCCCGGCTCCCGCATGACGCTGGCTGATCGTGATCCCCCGGCAGGTGTCGGCGAGCGCATCCGCGACCGGTGCAAGCGTCTCCATGTCTCCCGGCACGCCATGCAGCAGCAGAAGGGGGCGGCCGGCCCCGACCGCCCGCCAACGCAACTGCGCACCGGCAACGGCATAGGCGCCTTCGGACACCTCTTTCGATTGGGTCATCCTGACATCTCCATCAAAGCGTTGACGTCTTCAGACCCGGCAGGGCCCGCGTCGAGCCGATCCTCGATCTCGGCCTCATACCCGCTTGGCCCTTCAAGCGCGGTGCCGATCGGGAGCGCCGGCGCTCCTGCGCCTTCGAGCGCATCCATGGCTCCGAGCGCCGGAAGCCGTTCGACTTTCCGTGCCGGCATGCGGACGGAAACGCCGTCGAGTCGCGGCCCGACCTGTCCGAACAGATTGATCGTGATTTGATGTTTCATGGCTCGATTAACAAAAGAAGCGATTCTGATGACGTGACCCATTTCAGCCGTGACGGGCCAGTGGGTAAACGGCCTTGGTGCCGGAATTCCTCTTTTAACGGTGTTGTAACGGCGGGAGGCCGCCGCGCAAAACGGCGGCCGTTCAGGAAGAGGATGTCACATCGAAAGGCATCCATCATGTTCAAGCGATTCTTCAAACCATTCCGCCTCAAGCTGCTTCCCGATCTGCCGAGGGGCGTGCACCGCCGCCGCGATCCCGGCATCGAGCCACGCAATCGCCGCGACGCATTTCTGGCCCGTCGCAATCCAAATCTCGGGGGATGGGTCTGATGCGTGCGCAGTATCGCAACCGTTTGCCGCAGGTCGACGGAACGCCCCTGCTGACCGACTCGGGCCTCGAGACGGCGCTCATCTTCCTCGAAGGGCTCGATCTGCCGTGTTTCGCCGCCTACCCGCTGCTGGAGAGCAGCGAAGGACGGCAGACGCTCAAGAGCTACTTCGAGCGGCATCTTGCCATCGCGGCCGATCACGGCACCGGTTTCCTGCTGGAGGCCCCCACGTGGCGCGCCAGCCGCGACTGGGGGGCGCAGCTTGGCCATGCGCCGGCCGATCTCGTCCGGTTCAACAAGCGGGCGATCGACTTGCTGGCCGAGCTGCGGCGCGAGGCGGCGCGCGTCTCGCCCGTCGTGATCTCGGGCAATATCGGCCCGCGCGGCGATGGCTACCGGCCCGACACGGCGATGCGTGCTGACGAGGCGCAGGCCTACCATGCCGAACAGGCCGGCTGGTTCGTCGAGACCGAGGCAGACATGGTCAGCGCCTTCACGATCCCGACCGTGAACGAGGGGGTGGGCATCGTGCGCGCGGCGGCGGAGGCCGGTATGCCGGTGGTCCTCTCCTACACCACCGAGACAGACGGCCGCCTGCCGGACGGCACCCCGCTGGGCGAGGCCTTCCGGCAGACGGACATGCTGACGGGCGGGGCCGCGGCCTATTTCATGGTCAACTGCGCCCATCCCGACCACTTCCGGTCGGCGCTGGCCTCCGACGCCGCGTGGCTGCGCCGCGTCTGGGGCATCCGGGCGAATGCCTCGCGGCTGAGCCACGCGGAACTCGACGAGGCCGAAGAGCTCGATCCCGGCAACCCTGCCGAACTCGGGCAAGATTACGCCCGGCTCAAGCGGATGTTGCCCGCCTTGCGCGTCTACGGTGGCTGCTGCGGCACCGACCACCGCCATATCGAGGCGATGGCCGACTGCTGCTGCCAACGCCACGCGGCCTGATCGCGACGCGAATATCCGGCGTTCCGCAATGCGGCGGGCCGCCCATCCCCCTTCTATCCGGAGACATATCCGATGACCTTCTTTCGAACCCTTGGCGCCGTCCTGATCGCGTCGACGATACTCACCCCGGCCGTGCAGGCGCACGAAACCGGGCGGCGCACGGAGCTGTTCCGCCCCGGCGTCTCCCATGCCGAAACCACCATCCCCGACAGCGATGCCGCCGCGGCGATGAAACTGGCCGGCTACGGCGATTTCGGCTTCGACGCCGGCACGGAGGTGGCCGAGGCCCGTGAGGCTTTCGCCCGCGGCGTCGCGCTGCTCTGGGGCTTCAACCACACTGCCGCGGTCTCGGCCTTTCGGGCGGCGCAAGAGGCGGATTCGACCTGTTCCGCATGCTTCTGGGGCGAGGCCTATGCGCTTGGACCGAACCTGAACGACGGAATGCATCCCGAGAACCGGGCGCGTGCCGCCGGGGCCGCCGCACGCGCGCTCGACCTGTCGGTCTCCCCACGGGACCGGATGCTCGCGGCTGCGGCGGTCGCACGCTACGATGAGGGTCGCGGGGACCGCGGCGCACAGGACCGTGCTTTCGCGGAGCTGATGGCTGTTGCCGCCGAGCAGATGCCCGAGAATGCAAACGTTCAGGTGATCTACGCCGACGCGCTGATGAACCTGCAGCCGTGGGACTACTGGGAAGCCGATGGCACGACGCCGAAGGGCGGCACCGAGCTTATTCTCGCGACGCTGGAGCGGGCGATCGCGCTTGCGCCCCAGCATCCGGGCGCGCTGCATCTCTACATTCACGCGGTTGAGGCCTCTGCCGATCCGGCGGCGGCCGAGGCGGCAGCGGACGCGCTTCGCGGCGCGGTCCCGGTGGCGGGTCATCTGCTGCACATGCCGGCCCACATCTATAACCGGGTCGGGCGCTACGCCGATTCCATCGCCGTCAACAAGGAGGCCATCGCGGCCGATCAGGCCTATCTCACGGCGGCCGGCGATGCGGCGAGCCCGCTCTATCGCTACGGCTACTACCCGCATAACATCCACTTCCTGCTGGTGGGCGCGCAGATGGCAGGGCTCAGGGCCGACGCGCTCGAGGCGGCGGACCTGCTGGCCAGTGTGACATCGGAGGACATCTCGGACGAGCTTGCGTGGGTACAGGCGATCGACACCGCGCCTCATGCCGCCCACGCCCAGTTGGCTGAGCCGGAGGCGATCCTCGCGCTGCCCGATCCCGGCGAGCGATTCCCCTTCGTCCGGGGTCATTGGCACTGGGCAAGGGGCACGGCTTTCGCGTTGCAGGGCGATCCCGACGCCGCGCTGGCCGAGCAGCACGCCATCGAGGCGATCATCGCCGGGGCCGACCTGTCCGGTCTCGAGGAGCAGTATCTGCCCGCGCGCGATATTCTGGAAATCGCCAAGCATCTCGTAGAGGCCCGCATCGAACAGGCGCAGGGGAACTGGCACGCGGCCGAGCACCACCTCGATGAAGCCATTCGTCTCGAGGACACGATCGGCTACATGGAGCCGCCCTACTGGTCCTACCCGGTTCGCCAGACGCTGGGGGCTGTCCGGCTGCAGGCGGGGGACGCCACAGGCGCGCTCGAGGCGTTCGACTCCGCGCTGGAGACCCACCCCAACAACGCCTGGGCGCTCTGGGGCGTCTGGCAGGCCGAAGAGTCGCTTGCCATCGATCAAACCGACATGGGCGTCGTCACCTCCGCGCGCCGCGCCTTCGAGCGAGCCTGGCTGGGCGCGGGCTTGCCGGCGCTGAACCGGCTTTGACGCACGGGCCACGGCCAGGCCCCCGGCATTGCGGCGCCGGGGGCCTGGCCGTGGCCCACGTTCTCCTGCCTTGGGTCACTTGCGGGGGCTGGTCGTCAGGAACAGGGCCAGTCCCCCGGCGATCAGCCCGAGGCCCGGCGCGAAAGCGGCCGCTCCGGTGAGGACGTACAAGGTCAGCGTGCTCTGGGCCAACCAGAGGAAGGGCACGGCGCAAGCCGTCAGCCTGTGCCAATGCCCGGTGGTCAGGAGGGCCGCGCCGAGGCTGACCAGCGCCGTGGGGTCTGGCGCGATGCCGGCGATTTCCGCGTCGGCAAGCGTTCGGCTTTGCAGGAGGGAGAGGAGAGGGTAGCCCAGCGTGCCTGCGAGGATCAGGGCGTAGCCGGCCCTGATTGCCGGCAGGGGGTTTTTGCCCCGTGGCGGGCCGGCGAAGGCCATGACGGCGAACGCGATGGCCTGAAGAAAAAAGACGGGGCCGGCATAGCTCATCGCCCAATGGATGGGGGCGTAGCGCTGCATGATGAAGTTCGACCCGATCGACAACCACGACAGCGCCAGCAACGCGAAGAGCAGCCGCAGGCCGCCATCGGGGCGGCGGCCGTGCAGGGCGAGCGCGGCGAGTATTGCCAGTGGGGCAAGGAGCGGCATCGGCCAGAGCGCCGCGTTTTCGAGCGTGAAGAGCCGCCAGTAGACCCGCTCGGAGAAGAGCAGGAGGTCGGCCAGTTCGTAGCTAAGCCATTCGCGCATCAGAGATTTTCGAAATGTGCGATGATGCGGCGGCGCATGTCCTCATCCGGAATCGGCCCCTGTGCGGCGGCCTTGTTCTCGCGGACATGGGCGACCTGGGTGGTGGCGGGGATCGCCACGGTCAGCGCCGGGTGGGAGAGGATGAACTTCAAAAGCAGCTGCGGCCAGCTTTCGGTTTCCAGCTCAGTGGCCAGCTCGGGGAGCGGTTGGCCCTTTAAGTACTGGGGCAGGGCGCCGCGGCGGAAGGGGCGGTTGGCGATGACGGCGATGCCTTTTTCAAGGGCGAGGGGGAGGAGGCGGTCTTCGGCCTCGCGGTCGGCGAGGTTGTAGGTGAGCTGGACGGTATCGACCGGGTAATCGCGCATCAGCCGTTCGAGTAGGTCGTGGCGGCGGCCGTGGGACGTGGTCAGCCCCACATGACCGAGCTGGCCATCCTGTTTCAGGCCGAAAAGCGTGTCGAGATGCGCCTCCCATTCGACGAGGTTGTGGACCTGAAGCAGGTCGAAATTCCCGATGCCCCAGGCCGCGCGGCTTTGCGATATCTGGTCGGGGCCCATGCCGGCATCGTTCGTCCAGACTTTATCCGTGGCGAATATGTTGTTGGGATAATTGAGCTTTTCAAGGCCGTAGCCGATCGTCTCCTGCGAGGAGCCATACATCGGGGAGCTGTCGATCATGCCGCCGCCCGCCTCGGCGAAGGCGGCGATGACCTCGGCGCAGGCGTCGAGCAGAACGGGATCGGAGCCGACGTTGAAGGTGATCCAGCTGCCCAGCCCCACGGCGGGAACGGGGGCGCCGGTGGAGGGGATCTGGCGCAGGGTGGTGTCGGCGGCAAGGGCCGGAAAGGGCAGGGTGAGGGCGGCCGTGGCGCCTGTGATCATGGTGCGTCTGGTCAGGGTCATGGGGCCTCTTTCAGGGTCTGACGGCGCTGGAATCCGGGGAAAATCCGACGTCGGTATAACGTCGGTATCTTGTCGGTATCGCGTCGGTGCGTCATCGGTTCCGCAGCAGCGCCAGCCCGGCCAGCCCACCGGCGAGCCAGCCGCCCAGATGCGCCTCCCATGCGAGGCCGCCGGAGAGCATGACGAAGAACGCCACGTTGGCGGCGATGAGGCCGAAAATGGCCGTGAAGACCGGTTTCAGGGTCAGGCCGTGGCGGCGGCGCAGATAGTATTCATCGGCCTGCCAGAGGCCGACGAGGCCGAAGACCGCGCCCGAGGCGCCGATCATTGGCGCGTCGGTGAAGGCGAGGATGCCGAAGAGCAGCGCGCCGCCCACGGCCGAGAGGAACAGCACCAGCAGGGTGCGGGCGGGGCCGACGCGGGCGGTGACGAACTTGCCCAGCGACAGCAGGATGACGGCGTTGAGGGCGAGGTGCATGAACCCGCCATGGAGGAAGGCGTGGGTGATGAACATCGCCACGGTCTGGCCGGGATATGCGGGCGGGATGGCGCCGGCGAAGACCGGCTGCCAGAAGGCGCCGAGCGCGTAGGCCGGCCAGCGCAGGCCGGTGGCGCCGATATAGCCGGCATCGGAGAGGCTGAGCACCAGTTCGATGGCGGCCATGACGCCGACGAGGACCCAGAGGAAGGCCGGGGCGCCGACCTGTGTGGCCTGTGGCGGGGGCGGGCGGTTGTCGCGCGAAACATGGTTCATGCGAAACACATAGGCACTTGGGCGGGCAGGACAATGGCGGCCTGCCAAACGCCGCGCCCCGCGGTTACGGCACGTAGGAGGTGGGCGGCGGCGACTGGATGCTTTCGAGATAGGTCACTATCGCGACGAGGCGGGCGGGCACTTGCTTGGTGATCCCGTTGCCGGTGTCGAAATCGACCAGCGGCCCCTCGGTCAGCGCGGGGATGACCGGCATGTCGTCGCGCGGGTTGGTGCGCTTGGTGTAGCCGTCGACGATCGACATGATCTCGAGCCTCGGCCAGACCCCGTTGCGCCGCGCGGCGATCCGGGTGAGATCGTCCGGGGGCGTTTTCAGGCCGGTGGCGAGGGGGCCGCTGCCCTTGGCGGCAGGGCCGTGGCAGGCGGCGCAGTTCTCGGCGAAGAGGGCGCGGCCGGAGTCGCGGGAGACGGATGCAGTCTCGGAGGGCGAATCCTGTGGCGTGCATCCGGCGGCGACGAGGAAAGCGGCGATCAGGGCGTGTCTCATGGGGGCCTGCTGTGATCAGGTGATTTGAGGGCGGTTTTAGAGCAAGCCCCGCGGCTGGTCCATCCCGCCCGCGGAGAGCCCGGCGGCGCAGTAGCGGATCAGGTGGTCGATCTGGGCGGCGTCGGCGGCGGTGGAGTGGCCGAGCGCGGCGATGCGGCCCTGCGAGGTGAGAAGCGCCAGCATGGCCGAGACGGAGAAAACGAAGCCTTCGGCGGCCTGCCGGCGGGTGGTGGAGGGCAGGAGGGCAAGCAGCTCGGCAAGGAAGATTTCGGCGGTGGGGTCGAAATGCTCCGCCGCGATGGCGCGCCAGCGGTCGTCGGCGGAGACGAAGGCGACGATGCGGGCGTAGTGACGCCAGCGCGGGTCTTGCCGCGAGAGGTCGAAGAAGGGGCGCATGAAGGCCGAAAGCAGGGTTTCCAGCGTGAGGGGACCGGCTTCGCGGAGGCGGGACAGCGCATCGAGGCGGGTCTTCGAGAGGGTTTCGGCGCGGCGGGCGACGGTTCGGTGAAAGAGTGCCTCCTTCCCGCCGCCATGGTGGTGGATCGTGCCCACCGGCTCGCCCGCTTCCGCTGCGATGTCGCGGATGGTGGCGCCGTCGAATCCCCGCTCGGCAAAGATCTTCTCGGCCGCGTCGAGCACGCGTTTGCGCGTGGCGAGGGCCCGCTTTGAGGGCGCTCTTTTTCGTGTCGTGGCAGGGGTTTGCGAGGCGGTCATGAAAACATCTTGCCTTAAGTTGAACAGATGTTCAAGTTAAGGGCGACAAGGGAGGATTTCATGAGTGATGCGCGCGACAGGTTTGCCCTGATCGGGGCGGGGCCGATGGGGCTGGCCGCCGCCAAGCTTCTGGCCGAGCACGGGATCGGTTTTCAGGGCTTCGAGCTGAACGATGATGTGGGCGGGCTTTGGGATATCGAGGGCCCGCGCTCGACCATGTACGAGACGGCGCATCTGATCTCCTCCAAGCGGATGACGGAGTTCACCGATTTCCCGATGCGGGAGGAGGTGGCGGAGTATCCCTCGCATCGGGAGATGAAGCGGTATTTCAGGGAGTTCGCGGAGCGGTTCGACCTATACCGGCATTACCGGTTCGGGGCGGAAGTGCTGTCTTGCGTGCCGCTTGGGGCCTCGGGCGAGGGCTGGCGCGTGACGTGGCGGGATGCGGCGGGCGAGCATGTGGAAGAGTTCGCGGGGCTGCTGATTGCCAACGGCACGCTGAGCACGCCGAACATGCCGCGCTTCGAGGGGGAGTTCACCGGCGAGCTGATCCATTCGTCGGCGTACCGCTATCCCGAGCAGTTCAAGGGCAAGCGGGTTCTGGTGGTGGGTGCCGGCAATTCGGGCTGTGATATTGCCGTGGATGCCATCCACCACGGGGTCTCCTGCGACGTGTCGATGCGGCGGGGGTATTATTTCGTGCCCAAGTATATCTTCGGCAAGCCGGCGGATACGCTGGGCGGGGCGATCAAGCTGCCCATGGCGCTGAAGCGGATCGTTGATGGCACGATCCTGAAGTGGTTCGTGGGCGAGCCGCAGAAATACGGGTTTCCGAAGCCGGACTACAAGCTTTACGAAAGCCATCCGGTGGTGAATTCGCTGATCCTTTATCATGCGGGGCACGGGGATGTGCGGATCAGGGGGGATATAGACCGTTTCGAGGGCAAGACGGTTCATTTCAAGGACGGGTCAAGCGCCGAGTATGACATGGTTCTGGCGGCGACCGGCTACAAGCTGGATTACCCTTTCATCGAGGATGGGTTGCTGAACTGGACCGGCGATGCGCCGCATCTTTACCTCAACTGCATGCATCCCGAACGCGACGACCTCTTCGTGCTGGGCATGGTCGAGGCGTCTGGGCTGGGCTGGCAGGGGCGGCATGAGCAGGCCGAGATGGTGGTGCGGTATATCGAGGGGCTGCGGGCCGGGTCGGCCGGGGCGAGGGCGTTGCAGGAGACGAAGGCGGACGGATTCGAGCGGGCGACGGGGGGGATGAATTACATCGATCTGCCAAGGATGGCCTATTACGTGGACAAGGCGACTTATCGCAAGGCGGTGGGGCGCTGGATCGCGCGGCTTGGCGGGGCCGGGGCATGATCGACGAGGCGGTGCTGGACTTTTCGGCGGGGTCGCTGACGCTGCTCAACGCGATACTGGCGGTGGTGATGTTTTCCATCGCCATCGACCTGAAACCAAAAGATTTCAAGGTGTTGGCGAAGGCGCCGAAGCCCTTGGTGGTGGGCTTGGTGTCGCAATTCGTGGTGTTGCCGGTGCTGACATTTCTGCTGGTGCTTGTGGTTCAGCCGCAGGCGTCGGTGGCGCTGGGGCTGATATTGGTGGCGGCGTGCCCGGGGGGGAATATTTCGAATTTCATCACGCACAGGGCCGGGGGGAACGCGGCGCTGTCGGTGTCGATGACGGGGGTGGCGACGGTGGGGGCGATATTGCTGACGCCACTCAACATCGCCTTCTGGGGGAGCCTCTACGGGCCGTCGGCGGAGATCCTGCGGGCGACGGAGATCGACCCGGTCAGGGTCGCTGTGACGGTGGCGCTGATGCTGGTGCTGCCCTTGCTGCTGGGGGTGACGCTGAACGCGCGGCGGCCGGAGGTGACGGCGCGGCTGCGGGGGCCGTTGCAGGGGCTGTCGATGGCGATTTTCGTGGGCTTCGTGGCGGTGGCGCTGGCGGCGAACTGGGCGCAGTTTCTGGCCTATGCCGGGGGAATTGCCGGGCTGGTCGTGCTGCATAATGCGCTGGCGCTTGGCGGGGGATACGGGATCGCGTGGGTTGCCGGGCTGTCGCCGTTTGACCGGCGCTCGGTGACGATCGAGACGGGGATCCAGAATTCGGGGCTGGGGCTGGTGCTGATCTTTACCTTCTTCGGGGGCTTGGGCGGCATGGCCGTGGTGGCGGCCTTCTGGGGGATCTGGCACGCGATATCGGGGATCGCGCTGGCCGCTGTGATGCGCCGGACGGAGGCCGCGAGGTGAGCCGGGTGCTGATCACCGGGGCGGCCGGGATGGTGGGCCGGGCGCTGGTGGAGGCGCTGGCGGATGATCTGGTGGCGACGGATCTGGCGCAGGCGGGCTTGCCCGAGGGGGTGGCGTTTCGGCGGATGGATGTGACGGGGGAGGATCCGGATCGGGTCATTGGCGAGGTGCGGCCGGAGGTGGTGGTGCATCTGGCCTCGGTGGTGACACCACCGGCGGGGATGACGCGCGAGCAGGCCCATGCGGTGGACGTGACGGGGACGCGGAACGTGCTGGCGGCTTGTGTGAAGCACGGGGTGAGACGGCTGGTGGTGACGAGTTCGGGGGCGGCCTATGGCTATCACCCCGACAACCCGGTGCCGCTGACCGAAGAGGCGCCGTGCCGGGGGAACGTGGAATTCGCCTATGCCGATCACAAGCGGCAGGTGGAGGAGATGCTGGCGGAGGCGCGGGAGGCGCATCCGGGGTTGGAACAGGTGGTGCTCAGGGTGGGCACGGTTCTGGGCGCGGGGGTCGAGAACCAGATCACGGCGCTGTTTCATCGCAAGCGGCTGCTGGCCATTCGCGGCTGCGACAGCCCGTTCGTCTTCATCTGGACGCATGATCTGGCGCGGATACTGAAGCGGGCGGCGACGGATGGGCCAGCGGGGATTTACAACGTGGCGGGCGATGGCTGGCTGTCGGTGGACGCGCTGGCCGAGCGGCTGGGCAAGCCGGTGCTGCGGCTGCCGGCATGGGGGCTGAAGGCGGCGCTGGCGGTGGCGAACCCGCTGGGGCTGACGCAGTACGGGCCGGAGCAGGTGCGGTTCCTGCAATACCGTCCCGTATTGGCGAACGATCGGTTGAAAGCGGTTTTCGGTTATGAGCCGGAGCTGAGTTCGGCGGAGGTGTTCGAGCTTTGGCGGCGGGAGGCGGGGCTTTGAGGACGGCGGTGATTTCCGGGGGCAATGGGGGCCTTGGCCTTGCGCTGGCGGCAAGGCTGGAGGCGGCGGGCTGGCATTGCGTTCTGATGGATCGGGACATTTCGGGGCTGAAGGTGTCGGAGACGCGGACGCCGGTGCAGGTGGATCTGACGGAGGATGCGGCGCTGGAGGATGCGGCGGCGCGGGTCATTGCCACGCGGCCCTCGATCGACATGGTGGTCTACAATGCAGGCGTGTCGCAGATCGGGCCGTTTGCGGAGAGTGACGAGGCGAGCCATCGGCGGGTGTTCGAGATCAACTATTTCGCCGCCGTGGCGATGGCGCGGGCGTTTCTGGTGCCGATACGAGAGAGCGGGGGCGTGCATCTGGCGATCTCCTCGGTCGCGGGCTTTGCGCCGTTGAAGAACCGCACGGCCTATGCCGCGTCGAAACACGCGATGGAGGGGTTTTTCGGCTCGCTCAGGTCGGAGGAGGCGGTGCATGGCGTGCGCTGCGTGATCGCGGCGCCGAGCTTCGTGGCGACGAATATCGGCAATACGGGGCGTGGGGCGGACGGGATCGTGCGGCCCGGCTCGGCGTCTGACGGGGTGGATTACATGCGCCCGGAGGAGGCGGCGGCGGTGATCCTGCGGGGCGTGGCGCGCGGGCGGGACTTTGTACCGGTGGGGCGCGTGGCAAGGTTGTCATGGTGGGTGCGGCGGGCCGCGCCGGGGGTGTACGAGCGGATGATGCGGCGGCGGATCAGCGGGGAAGGGTAGGGGGGGCCTGACGTAACAGGGCCCCGCTTTTGAATTTGTCTCGCCGGGCGTGCGCCGGCCCGTGGGGAGGCGCTGCTACGGTCGTGGCTTGCGCTTTATGGTGCCGAGCACATCTTCCATAAGAATGTCACGGGAGATTGCCAAAGCGCCTGCCCGTGGGGACGGGCCGGCGCTCGCCCGGCGCCGCGCAAAAGCGCGGCTTTACTCCGGGCGTGTGGCACCTTCGCCTGTAGGGTGACTTAGTTGTCGCTCTCTTCCGTTTCGGTCGGTTGCTCCTCAACCTGCGGTGTCGGTTCCGGCGCGTCGATCGGATCGAAGTTGCCCACGGAGATGTCGAGCATCCGCCAGCGGCCGCCATCCTGCAGGAAGACCAGATCGAAGCTGAAATGCTGTGGCAGGGTGGGGAAATAGCCCGTGAGGCGCATCTGGTTATTGCCGGCGGCGATCTGGGCCTGAAGGATCTTTGGTTCGACCACCAAGACGGGCAGCATGTCGAGCCCGGAATTGCGCAGCTCGGTGAAGCGGGCGGCCAGTTGGGTGGCGGTGTTGGCGGCGCCGAAGTCGCGGGCCGCGTAGTCGCGCAGCACGGTGTAGTTGCCGGTGCGGTTGCCGTGATGCACGGCTGTCAGGATATCGCGGACAAGGGCGGTGGCGAAGCTGCGTTCGACCTGTTCCTGTGCGTGGCCGGGGCTGGCCAGCAGGAAGAGTGCGAAAAGCGCCGCGGAGAATATCCGCGGCGCCTCGATCTTGCTTTTGGGACGAAGGGTTACCAAGAGTATGTCACACCAATGCGGCCGCCGGTCTGGCTGTTATTGAACCCGTGGGTGACACCCGCGTCAAGCTGGACATTCGGGCTGACCCGGAACCCCATGTTGACGGCCATCGCGCTCGAGCCCTCGAACATGCCGACGCTGGTGGACAGCGCGAAGCTGCGGTCGGTGGGCACGTAAGGGGTGCTCAGCGCCATCGCCATAGCGATGCCTTCCTCGTTGTTCGAGATGCGGCGGCTGTTGTTGGCGATGCCGGCGCTGTTCGAGCGCACCTGTCGGGTGAGCGCGGCGGAGGGCAGGGCCGAGCGGTCGACGGCGAGGTTGCCGTCGGCATCGGCGGTGAGATAGCCCACCGGGGTTCCCTGTGCCGCGGTGCTTTCGGCAGAGGCGACACCGGGCATGGTGTAGGTGTTCTGCGCGTTGCCCATGGTGAACTGGTTCGCCCGCGTCGCCGTGGCGCCGTTGCCGATGGCCACAGAGTTGGTGGCGCTGGCGGTGGCGAGGTTGCCGAAGGAGAGCGACACGTCGCCCGAGGCCGTGGCGCCTTCGCCCACCGCGGTGGAGCGGACGCCGGAGGCTGTGGCGAGGTGGCCGAAGGCCTGTGCGCGCTCGGCCGAGGCGGTGGCTTGCCAGCCGACCGCCGTGGCGCCCGGGCCCATGGCGGTGGTCTCGCCGCCAAGCGCGGTGGTGGAGGGGCCGTTCGCCATGGAAGTGTCGCCGAGGGCGATGGAGTCGATGCCGTTGGCGATGGCCTCGTTGCCGATGGCGGTGGCGTTGTCGGTCTGCGCGTCGGCGTTCTCGCCTACTGCGAGGGAGCGGACGCCTTGGGCGGTGGCGAGGTGGCCGAAGGCTTGGGCGCGTTCGGCGGTGGCCTGTGACTGCCAGCCGATGGCGGTGGCGCCGGGGCCTGTTGCCACTGTTTCGCCGCCGACGGCGGTGGTGGAGGGGCCGTTGGCCGCTGCCGTGTCGCCGAGGGCGATGGAGTCGGTGCCGTTGGCGATGGCCTCGTTGCCGATGGCGGTGGCGTTGTCGGTCTGGGCGTCGGCGTTCTCGCCTACTGCGAGGGAGCGGACGCCTTGGGCCGTGGCGAGGTGGCCGAAGGCCTGCGCGCGTTCGGCGGTGGCCTGTGACTGCCAGCCGATGGCGGTGGCGCCGGGGCCGGTGGCGACGGTTTCGCCGCCGACGGCGGTGGTGGAGGGGCCGGTGGCCGCTGCCGTGTCACCGAGGGCGATGGAGTCGATGCCGTTGGCGATGGCCTCGTTGCCGATGGCGGTGGCGTTGTCGGTTTGGGCGTCGGCGTTCTCGCCCACTGCGAGGGAGCGGACGCCTTGGGCGGTGGCGAGGTGGCCGAAGGCTTGGGCGCGCTCTGCGTTTGCCTGCGATTGCCAGCCGACTGCCGTGGCGCCGGGGCCGGTGGCGACGGTTTCGCCGCCGAGGGCCGTGGTGGAGGGGCCGTTGGCGTTGGCGGTGTCGCCCAGCGCGAGGGCGTCGGTGCCGTTGGCGATGGCCTCGTTGCCGATGGCGGTCGAGAAGTCGGTTTGCGCGTCGGCATTCTCGCCCACGGCGAGCGAGCGTTCGCCCTGTGCGGTCGCGAGGTGGCCAAAGGCCTGGGCGCGTTCGGCGGTGGCCTGCGATTGCCAGCCCACGGCGGTGGTGCCCGGCCCGGTGGCGACGGTTTCGCCGCCGATGGCGGTGGTGGAGGGGCCGGTGGCCGCCGCCTCGGAGCCGATGGCCACGCCGTCGGTGGCGGAGGCGTCGGTGGTGGACTGGTCGCCGACCGCGACGGAGAAATCGCCATCGGCGGTGCTGTTCACGCCGCATTCGACGCTGTTCGTGCCTGCGCCCGTGTTGCACGGGGCGGTGCCGTCGGCATAGGCGGCGCCGGCTGCGAGCATGACGAATGCGCTGGCCGAGCCGTTGAGGAGCCTGACCAGTGACTTTCTACCCTGTTGTACCATTATGACCTTTTCCCGGGATAAACCTGTTTCGATGACACGTAGACACGCGGGCGTGAGGTCAAAAGTTTCAATCTTTTTTACTTTTTCGAGAGCGGGCGTGTCAGCCCTGGCCGGGGGTGGTGGCGTCGGTTTCGCGGATGAGGAAATCGGACAGGGCCGAGGCCGGGCTGTTGGGCGGCTGGTTGGTGCGGGTGACGATGTAATAGGCGTCGTAATCGAGTTCGCGGGGCCCGAAGGCCTGAACCAGCCGGCCGGAGCGGAGGGTGTCGCCGCCGAGGACCCAGTCGGTCATGGCGAAGCCCGCGCCGTTGCGGGCGAAGGCCACGGCGTCGTGATGGGAGCCTGCGTGGATTTCGCGGGCGGGGCGGAACTGTTCGAGGCCGCGGCTGGCGAACCACTGGGACCAGATATCGCCGTCGTCTTCGTGGATGAGGGTGGCGCGTTCGAGGATCTTCGGGTCCATCGGCAGGGGGCCGCGGGTGAGCTCGGGGGCGCAGACCGGGAAGATCGCGGTGCGCATGAACGGGGTGACGGTGCAGCCGGGGAAGCTGTGGGCGGAGAAGACGACCGCCATGTCGACATCGGCCGGCAGCGACGTCATGGTGCGCTCGGCGTAGCTGAGTTTCAGCGACAGGCCGGGGAAGCGGGCAAGGAAATCCGCCAGCTTGGGGTTGAGCCATTCGACCATGAGCGAGACCGGAACGGCGAGGGAAAGCTGGCCCGAGAAGGCATCGGTCGACAGCGAGAGGGCCGTCGAGGAGATGCCGGCGAAGCCCTGTTCGATGGCGCGAAGGAGGCGTTCGCCAGCCGGGTTGAGTTCGATCCGCCGCCCGCGCCGGTCGAAGAGCGACACGCCGAGCGAGGTTTCCAGCGCGCGGACCTGATGGCTGACGGCGCTTTGGGTGACGTTCAGTTCGGTGGCGGCGCGGCCCATGTGCTGGTGCCGGGCCGCGACCTGAAATGTCTGGAGGGCGTTGAGGGACACCCAGTTCTCTCCGATCTTCATGGTATCTTCCGATCAACAAGTTAATCTCATCAGCTTAAGCAAAATTACTCGCTTTTACCAAGATTGACTCATTTCTACCCTTGCAGGGAACAATCAACGGAGACTCGCCATGCCCAAGGACAAGACACCCGCACAGCTTCCGCTTCAGGCGCGCCAGATCGGGGGCGGCACGCAGCCGCTGGAAAACTGGGGGATCGATTCGGAATACGGGGTTCTGCAGGACGTGCTGCTGGGCCCGGTCGAGACCTTCGGGCACATGGACAACACCGCCTTCAGCTCGATCTACCGCGAGACGGCGCGCACGGGGCGCGCGTGGGATCATCAGGCCGCCGTCAGGCAGTATCGCGAGATGTGCGAGGCCTATGAGGATGCGGGCGTGACCATTCACACGATGCCGCAGGACGAGAACCTGAAATACGGGGTCTATGCGCGGGATTCGAGCTTTATGACGCCGTGGGGCGCGGTGATCACCCAGATGGCCAACCCGCGCCGCCGGGGCGAGTATTCCGCCGCGCTGCGCTTCTACCTCGAGGCGGGCATCCCGATCTACGACATGGTGAGCGCCGGGAATTTCGAGGGCGGCGATTTCCATATCGTCGAGCCGGGCGCGGTGCTGATCGGCTACACGGGGATGCGTTGCGAGGAAGTCTCGGCCAAGCAGATCGGCGGCTGGGTCGAGAAAGAGGGGTGGGAGGTGCAGTACGCCTATATCGACCCCTATTACGTGCATATCGACCTGATGGTCTGTGTCATTGCGCCGAAATGTGCGGCGGTGTGTCTCGAGACAACGCCGGAGCACGTGGTGGACTGGCTGAAGGGCAAGGGGTTCGAGCTGATCCCCGTGGGGTTCAAGGACACGATGGCGCTTGGCTGCAATGTCATGTCACTGGGCAATGACCGGGTGCTGTCGCCGGCGGCGAGCAAGGATCTGAACGCCAAGCTGCGGGCCAACGGGTTCAAGGTCTATGATCCGGAAATGGACATGTTCACCATGATGGGCGGCGGCATCCACTGCATGGCGCAATCGCTGCGGCGCGCGCCGGGCTGAACCGAAGACAAGAAAATAAGCAAATAAAACCAACAGGGAGCAAGGAATGAAGGAAAAACATATCAACCGACTGAGAACCCGGTTCATGGCCGGGGAGATGGATCGGCGGCAGTTCATGCGCGCCATGCTGGCGACCGGCATGACCGCGGCGACGGCGACGGGGCTGGCCGACATGGCGCAGGCCGCCGCTCCGCAAAAGGGCGGGACGTTCCGGCTGGGCAAGGGGCATGGTCAGACGACCGACACGATGAACCCCGGCACGGCCGAGAACGGTTACATGGTCAACCTGCTGCAGACCTACCACGGCTACATGACCGAGGTGGCGCGCGACGGCAGCCTGACGCCGGGCGTGGCGGAGAGCTGGGAGCCCGAGAATGGCGGCAAGACATGGGTCTTCGATCTGCGCAAGGGCATGACCTTCCACAACGGCAAGGACGTGACGGCAGCGGATGTGGTGGCCTCGGTCAACCATCACCGGGGGGAGAATTCGACCTCGGCCGCAAAGCCGCTGCTGGCGGCGCTGACGGATGTGCGGGCCGATGGGGACAGCCGGGTGGTGTTCGACCTGAATGCCGGGAATGCCGACTTTCCCTTCGTGATGAGCGATTATCACATCCCGATCGGCATGTCCGAGGACGGGGCCGTCGACTGGACAACGGGGATCGGCTGTGGCGCCTACCGGCTCGACAATTTCGAGCCGGGCGTGCGGGCGGACCTGTCGCGTTACGAGGATCACTGGGACCTGAACAACCGGGCGTTCTTCGATTCCGCCGAGATCATCGCGGTGACGGATACCAATGCGCGGACCTCCGGCTTCATCACCGGGGATTTCGACGCGATCGACCGGATGGACCTCAAGACCGTGGACCGGATCAAGCAGAACCCCGGCGTGAACGTGCATTCGGTGCCGGGCACGCAGCATTTCACCTTCGAGATGATGTGCGACGTCGATCCCTATACGGATGTAAACCTGCGGCTGGCGCTGAAATGGGCGATCGACCGGCAGGAGCTGGTGGACAAGATCCTGTTCGGCTATGGCGCGGTGGGCAACGACCACCCGATCGGGCAGGGGCAGCGGTTCTACAATTCCGAGATGGAGCAGCGGGAATACGACCCCGACAAGGCGCGGCATTACCTGAAGAAGGCCGGCATGGAGAATGTCAGCGTGGAGCTTCTGGCGGCGGATGCGGCCTTTGCCGGGGCGGTGGATGCGGCGACGCTCTACCAGAACTCGGCCAAGTCGGCAGGGATCGACATCACGCCGGTCCGGGTGCCCAATGACGGCTACTGGACGGATGTGTGGAACGTGAAGCCCTTCGTCGCCGTCTACTGGAGCGGGCGTCCGGTGGAGGATCTGATGTTCTCGACCGCCTACCAGAGCGGGGTGCCGTGGAACGGGACCAAGTGGTCGAACGAGCGGTTCGACGAGCTGCTGATCGCGGCGCGGGCGGAGCTCGATACCGAGAAGCGGCGGGTGATGTATTACGAGATGCAGGAGATCCTGAGCAACGACGGCGGGCTGATCGCGCCGATGTTCGCCTCGTACGTCTTCGGGACGCGCGACAAGGTCGGTCTGCCCGAGACGTTTGCGTCGAACTGGGACATGGATGGCGAGCGCTGTGTGGAGCGCTGGTGGTTCAAGTGATCTGAGCGACAGCTGCTATTGGAAGAGTGAGGGCCGTTCCCCGAGGGGAGCGGCCTTTGCTGTGGATGATGTGGTGCAGCGACGGGCGTGCCTCATCGCTTGCCAAATCGCCGTGTCGTGGGAAAGGCCCGCCGATGTGCGGCGGGCTTCGCCCTTGGTGCCGCGCAGCTTCCAGCCGGATCCCCTTGGGGAGAGACCCTTTTAGCGGGCGTTTTCCAGCGTGGTCCGCAGGTGGCGGGCGCTGACCGGCTTTTGGCAGGTCTCGGCGCCGGGATAGCGGTTGCGCACGTCTTCTTCGAAGATATGGCCGGAGTGGAAGACGATCGGCACGCCGAGGTCGACAAGCTTGTCGGCCAGCGGGAACACTTCGCCATCTTTCAGGCGGACGTCGAGAAGGGCCACGTCGGGGAGGCCGTTTTCGAGGATTTCAAGCGCGTCGGAGCGCTTCGCGAACGGGCCCATCACCTCGAAGCCGAATTCCTCGATCAGGAGTTTGAGGTCCAACGCGACCACGAATTCATCTTCACACACAAGCACCGTCGCTCGATCAGTTTTTTCATTCATTGTTTTCGGGCTCATAAACCAAAGTCATCTTACGTTCATTATCATTGAACGAAACCGTCACGCTTCCGTTAAGCTGTGCGGCGGCCAACTCGACGAGAGTTGAACCGAACCCGGTCCCGTTTTCGTCCGGTATAACTCTTCTGTCGTGGATCTCGTTCCATATTAATGCGACGGACCCGTCTTTCTGCGTCTTCCATGACACATCGAGCCTGCCGCTGGCCGGGCCGAGCACGCCGTATTTGGCGGCGTTGGTGGCCCATTCGTGCAGCAGGAGCGAGAGCGAAGTCAGTTCCTGGCTGGTGAGCAGAACCTTGGGGCCGGCGACGCGGGTGTCGGCCTGACCGTCATAGGGTTCGAGCGACGCGCGGATCGCGTCTTCGAGGCGGAGGCGCTTGCCGGCGCGGGAGCGCTGGGTCATGTCGTGCGAGCGAGCCAGCGCGTTGATCCGGGCCTGAACGCCTTCGACCAGATCGCCGACATTGTCGGTCGAGCGGCCGGCCATGCGCACCATGCTGGAGATCACCGAGAACATGTTCTTCACCCGGTGGTTCATTTCGCGCAGCATCATCTCGCGGACGGTCTTGGCCTCTTCCTCGGAGGTGACGTCGAAGAGCACGCCGAGGATCCGGTCGGCGCGGTAGCCCTCGATGCGGCGGCCGACGATGCGGATATAGCGCTTGCCGCCATCGGCCTGATCGGTCGCGTAGGTATGATCGATATTGTCGCCTTCCTCGTCGGCGTTCCGGAACGCCGCTTCGAGCGCCGCGCGGTCGTCGGAACCGGCAAGGGCAAGAAAGGCGGGGAGTTCCACGGCATCCTCGCGCGCGCCGATCAGGGCGCGGCCGGTCTCGTCGAGCTTCATCTTTTCCGTGGAGGGGTCGTATTCCCAGACGCTGAGCGCGGTGACGTCGAGCGCGAGGCGGAGGCGCTCTCCCTCGTGCTTGAGGGCCTCCTCGAGGCGCAGCGCGTCGGTGACCTCGGTAAAGACGAGGGTGGCGCCGTCGACATCGCCGTTGCGGTTCTGGTAGGGCGTGATGACCAGCGACCACGTCCGCTGTTCCGGCCGGTCGGTCACGCGCATGTAACGGACCTCGCCGTCGCGCATGACCTCCTTGGCGGAACTCAGCACCTCTTCGTTGTTGCGCAGGCTGCTTGTCACCTCGCTGAGCGGGCGGCCGCGGTCGGCGCCGCGGAAGGGATAGATCGACTGGATTGCCTCGGTGAAGTTGCGGATCGACATGTCGGCATCGACCACCACGAGGGGCAGGGCGGTGGAGGAGAAGAAATTGCTGAGGTCGGCATTGGCGACGGACAACTCGTCGACCTTGCTCTTGAGCTCGTCGTTGACGGTCGAAAGCTCCTCGTTGGTCGACTGGAGCTCCTCGTTCATCGACATCATTTCTTCGTTGGAGCTTTTCAGCTCCTCGTTGGCGGTTTCCAGCTCCTCGACCGTGGTGTGAAGGCGGACGCGGGTGCTGCGCAGTTCGTCCTCGAGGCTCTGAACGTGGCTGTCCATCGGCTCGAGATTGTCGAAATCCTCGTCCTCGTAGGTTTCGAAGCGGTCGCGGTCGCGCATCACCATCAGGATCGAGCCGTCGTCGAGCGGTTCGGCGATCAGGTCGAAGGCCTGCCGGCCGAACTCGGACTTGGCCACGAGATCGCGGGAGATGGTGCGTTTCTTGTTCTGGCCGACCTGCCGGATGATGGCCGACATGGGCTCGCGCACGCCGGGGCGGGCGATGGAGGGGGCGAAGCGGTTGGTTTCCGGGTCGTTCCCGTAATCCAGATACTTGCCGAGCCGGCCCGTGGTTTTCAGGATCTCGCCGGCGGTCGTGACCTGCAAGGTGGCCGGGGCATAGGTGGAGAGAATCCGCTGAACCGCGTCATCCTCGCGCCATTCCGGCTGAAGCGAGCCGGTGTAGTCCTCGCGCAGACCGGGGCGCTGCGGGGTTTCGGGCATGGCCTGCCCGCGCAGATGGAGCGGGTATTCGGGGCGGCCGTCGTTGCGCTTGAAGATCCGGGCCGTCTGATCGACCTGCTCGAAGGACCGGTCGTGACGGCCCACGGTTTCCGACGGGCCGAGGAACAGGGTGCCGCCCGGCTTGATCGCGTAGTGAAAGATCGGCAGGGCGAGGTTCTGCAACTGGTCGCCGAAATAGATCAGCAGGTTGCGGCAGGAGAGCAGGTCGATATTCGAAAACGGCGGATCGCGCACGATGCTGTGGACCGAGAAGCGGATCATGTCGCGGATGCGCGAGGAGACCTGAAACCGGCCGTCGCGGGCGATGGTGTAGGCGTCGCGCATCTCTTCCGGGATATCGGCCAGCGCGGCCTGCGGGTAGGAGGCGTCGCGGGCGATGCGCAGCATCTGCTCGTCGATGTCGGTGGCGAATATCTGGACCTTGGGCGCGCGGTTCTGGTCGCGCATCTCCTCGGCGAACATCATGGCGATGGTGAACGCCTCCTCGCCGCTGGAACAGCCCGGTATCCAGACGCGGATCTCGTCCTCGTTGCCGGCATTGCCGATCAGGGGGCGGATCGTCTTGGCGCGCAGGGCCGCGAAATGCTCGGGGTCGCGGAAGAAGCGGGTGACGTTGATCAGCAGGTCACGGAACAGCACCTCGCATTCGAGCGGGTCGGACCTGATGTGCTGAAGGTAGGAATGGGCGTCGGCAAGGTCGAGCACCTGAATGCGGCGCTGGACCCGGCGGACGAGGGTGGATTTCTTGTAGCCCGAGAAATCGTGGCCGACGAAATTGCGCACGACGCCGCAGATATCCTTGAGGTTTTCCTCGACCGTGCTGGCGAGTTTCCTGTCGACCGTCGCGACGAACGAATGGGCGTAGAATTGCTGGATGGCGTCCACAAGCTCGCCCGGGCGGCGGACGAAATCGACAAGGCCGGTGCCTTGGGCCGAGGTGGGCATGCCCTCGTACTTGGCGGTGCGCGGGTCCTGTACGAGGCAGAGGCCGCCATGTTCCTTGATCGCGCGCAGCCCGGCGCTGCCGTCGGCGCCGGTGCCCGACAGGATCACGCAGGCGGCGAAGCGGCCCTGATCGAGGGCGAGGCTTTCGAAGAAATCGTCGATCGGGCGGCGCAGGCCGCGCGGCTGGGCGAAATCGGTGAGGTTGAGCACCGAGTCCTTGATCGACAGCCCGTGCCCCGGCGGGATGATATAGACATTGCCGGCCTCGACCATTTCGCCACCGGACACCTGCCGGACGGTGAGTTCGGTGTGGCGCGAGAGCAGTTCGGCCAGCAGGCTTTCGTGGTTCGGGTCGAGGTGCTGGATGACGACGAAGGCAAGGTTGCTGCCGGCGCGCGCCTCGGTCAGCATCTCGCGGATGGCCTCGAGCCCGCCGGCAGAGGCGCCGATGCCCACGACGCAGAGCCGGTTCCGGTCTTCTTCCGGTTTGTCGGCCGGCGTCTGATCTTCTTCTTCGGAATCTCTCATGAGGGTAAGCCGCGCGCCGGGGTTAACGGGAATTCGAGAAGGACATGCGGGCGAGGGTCGCCACCGAGTCGGCGATGAGCTGGGCCGAGCCCATCATCGCGAAGCCGTATTCGCGGCCGATCTGATCCAAATCGGTCAGCGCCTGCGAGAGCCTGGCGTCGTTCTTGGAGATTTCCGAGCGCTGCATGGCCGAGGTCATGTCGAATTGCGAGGCGAGGATCAACTGTGCCTTGCCGTTGGCGTCGTAGAGGCGGGACATGAAGACGAAGTTGCGGAATTCGCTGCCGTCCTTTCTGTAATTGGTGATCGGGAAGCGCCCGTTGTCGCCGCCCTTGCCATGCACGAAGTCATGCAGCGGCTGGCGTTCCGCCTCGGTGGTGTCGGCACCTTGCAGGAAGCGGCAGTTCTGGCCGGTCACGTCGTCCTCGTCGTAGCCGGTGAGGGTGCAGAAGGCGTCGTTCACCGCGATGAGCGGCGCGTCGCCCTCGGTTGTCGAGACGGCCAGCGCGACGCCGGATTTCCGGATGTAATCGCCGAGCGCGGGCGGCAGTTCGGACGGTGACGGCATCTGGGCGTACTCGCTTTCCAACGATTGTGACAGGTTTATATTGGGGCGCAGGCCGGTATAGGCAATGGTATTTTCGTTCTTTGGGCCACGGCAGCACAATAAGGTCAACACGTTAGGCGTATTGCCGCGGGTTTCGGCCGTGCTGTCTCGTGCCGGTTTCAGGGGGCCGGGGCAAGGGTCATCTGGGTCTGGATGACGATGGCGGCGGGTTTGCCGTCTTCGCGCAGTACGGTCGTCTGCCAGATCGTGGTTCTGCGGCCGCGATGGAGCGCCTCGCAGCGCGCGGTGGCGGTTTCGCCGATGGCGATGGGGCGCAGGAAGTTGGTCTTGCTCTCCAGCGTCGTGGTGCTTTGACCCTCCTCGAGGTTGATGGCGGCGGCCGAGCCGCCGAGCGCGTCGGCGAAGGCCATGATGGCGCCGCCATGCATCACGCCGTTGCGGTTGGCGTGGTGGGGCTCGACGGTCAGGGTGCCGACGATGCATTCGGGGCTGCCGCTGGTCAGGGTCACGCCCATGGATTTGGGAAAGTCGGGCAGGATGGCGTCAAGCTCTTCGGGGGTCATGGCGGTATCTCGTTCTTGGGGCCGGGGGCCGGTTAGCCATGGTCATAGCGGGCGGAAGGGGGAGGTGCCAGCCTCGCGGCTCAGGAATCGAGCGTGGCGAGGATGGCCGCGAGCACGGTGTCGTGGCCGTGGTCCTGCATGGGCAGGTGGGAATGGCCGCGCGGCAGGGCGGTGCCGGAGGCGAGGCGGTGAACCGGCGAGCCGGTGTCGCAGAGGGCGGTTTCGAACCGGTCCCATGCGGCGGAGCGGCTGTGCCAGAGGTCGTTGATGTCGAGGTAGTCGCCGGTAACGAGGGTGACGGGGAGCGGGGCGAGCGGGGTGGGGTCATCGGGCTCGGCCGAGGGTTCGATAAGCACGAGGTGGGACAGGGTGGCGCCGCGGGCGATGGCCTCGAAAGCGGGTTCGGCGCCCTGGCTGTGGGCGATGAGGATGGGGGCGGGCAGGCGGTCGAGCACGGCCCTGACCGCCGCCGCCTGTTGCGGGGCGGTTGAGAGCCAGCGCGGAACGAAGGTGCTGGCGAGCGCGTCGAGGCTGGCGGCGGGGAAGCGCTGGCCGGAGAAGGCGCGCCGCGCCGGGAACCCGTCGGGCGGGCCGATGCGGAAGAGCTGCCAGGCGTCCTCGAGCGAGCGCAGGATGGGCTCGCCCGGCCAGAGCCCCGGCATGAAACCCGCGCGGCCGCGTTCGGTGTTGTCGATGACGTGAACCTCGTAGCCCTCGGCCAGCAGCATCTGCAGCCAGCCCTCGCGCCCGTCCGGCGTGCCTTCCCACACGGTGCCGGTCATGCCGCCGCCATGCAGCAGCACCACGGGCGGGGCGTCGCGGCGCGGGTCGGGGATGAAATACTGAACGTAGGCGTGTTCGACCGCGAATGTGCCCTTCGGGTCGAAGGTGAGGGTGACGTCGCGGGTGACGGGCAGGTCGCGCGGCTGCCCTTCGGTCACCCGGTGAAGGCGGCCGCCGGCGGTGTAGCTGCCGAAATCGCGCAACGTCACGGGGCGGCGCATGGGGGATCTCCCGGAGGGTGGCCCGCCCGGGCCGCTGTGGGCCGGGCGGGGGGTGAGGTCAGTCGAGGGCCGACAGGCTCTGATATTCGCGGTAATCCTCGCCATAGGCGCGGTAGCTGTCGATCACGCGCTTGAACATCTCGTCCTCGGCCGAGCGTTCGGCATAGACCTCGTCCGCGGCGTTGCGCAGGGCCTCCATCACGCTGTCGGGGAAGCGGGCCACGTTGACGCCGGCGTCGCGGAATTCGTCGAGTATCGGCCCTTGCGCGCCCGCCGCGTGGCCCAGCGCCCAGAGGCTGACATCGTTGCAGGACACTTCGATCGCCTTGCGCTGTGCGTCGGTGAGGGCATCCCACTTGTCCTTGTTCATGTAGAACTCGATGAAGCCCGCGGGCTGGTGCCAGCCGGGGAAGTAGTAGTTCTTGGCGACCTGATCGAAGCCCAACAGCTTGTCGACCATGGGGAAACTGAGCTCGGTGGCATCGAGCCGGCCGGTTTCGAGCGAGGTGGAAATCTCGCCCGCCGGGAGCGACATGGCGTTGGCGCCGAGCTTCGACAGGATCTCGCCGCCGAGGCCGCCGATGCGGATGTTGAGGCCCTTGAGGTCTTCGGGGGTGTTGATTTCCCTTGTGTACCAGCCGCCCGCTTCGGACAGGATGACGCCGCAGGCCATGGGCACGAGGTTGTAGGGCTCGTAGATCTCGCGCCAAAGCTCCAGCCCGCCGCCGTGGTTGAGCCACGAGATGTATTGCGTGGGCTCGCCGCCGAAGGGGATCGAGCCGAAAAGCGCGGCGGCGGGTTCCTTGCCCGCGGCGTAGCCCGCGAAGCTGAAGCCTGCGTCGATGGCGCCGGCGCTGACGTTGTCGAAGATCTCGAAGGCGGGGGAGAGCTCTCCGTCGAGGAGGTAGTCGAACTCGACCTCGCCGCCGGTGAGGGTCGAGACGTTCTCGGCGAAGCGCTTGGCGGCCGGGTCGAGCACCGGCAGGGGGCCGAAAGCGCTTTGCAGCGTGTATGTCTCGGCCTGTGCCGCCGTTGCGGCCAGAACGGCCAATGCGGCGGCTTTCATTGTGTGTTTCATGGACTCCTCCCTAGTGGTTCACAAAAGCCCCGTGACGATGACGGGGAAGGCGATGATCAGCCCCAGCACCAGAAGCTGAAGCAGGATGAAGGGCAGGACGCCCTTGTAGATGTCGGTGGTCGAAAGCTGTCCGCCCGCCGCGCCGCGCAGGTAGAAGAGCGAAAAGCCGAAAGGCGGCGTCAGGAACGAGGTCTGCAGGTTGACGGCGACGAGGACGCCGAACCAGACGAGCAGCGCATCGCCGGAGAGCCCGTTGCCGAAGTCGAGCCCGGCCACGATGGGGGCGAAGATCGGGATGAGGATCAGGGTGATTTCCAGCCAGTCGAGGACGAATCCCAGCAGGAAGATCGCGCCCATGACCACGGCCAGCACGGTCAGCGGGTCGGTGCCGAAGGCGGTGATCCCGGCCTCGACCATGTCGTCGCCGCCGATGGCCTTGAAGACCGCGGAAAAGCAGGTCGCGCCGATCATGACGAGGAGCACCATGGAGGTGGTGGTAACGGTCTGTCGGGCGGCCTCCATGATCACGGCAAGGTCGAAGCGGCGGTAGAGGAGGGTCACGAGGATGGCGCCGAAGGCGCCGAGGCCGCTGGCCTCGGTCGGGGTGGCGTAGCCGGCGATGATCGAGCCGAGGACGATGACGATGAGCGAAAGGAGCGGGCCGAGGTCGAGGAGCAGGCGGAGCGGGTTCACGGAGCCTTTTGCGCGGGGGGCGCGGGGCAGGCCGCGGGAGCGGATGGCGATGAGGATGGCATAGACGCCGACGAGGAGGAGGCCGGGCCCGATGGCGCCGGCGAACATGTCGGGGACCGGGGTTTGAAGCTGGTCGCCCAGCACGATCAGCATGACCGAGGGCGGGATCAGGATGGCAAGCGTGCCGGAGGCGGCGATGAGCCCGGCGGAGGTGGGTTTGTCATAGCCGGTCTCCTGCAGGCGGGGCAGGGCGAGGAGCGCCAGCAGCACGACCGAGGCGCCGACGATGCCGGAGGAGGCGGCGAGCAGCACGCCGATGACGAGAACGGAGATGCCCATGCCCGCCGCGCTGCCGCCGAGGGCCTGTTGGGCGGCGCGGAGCGAGCGTTCGGCGACACCGGATTTTTCCAGCACCAGCCCCATGAAGATGAACATCGGGATCGCCACCAGCAGCCAGTTCGACAGCACGTTGGCGTAGATCCGGCTGGTGAGCAGGTTGAAATAGGCGGTGGGCAGGCCGGAGATCAGGATGAAGAGCGCGGACGAGCCGGCGAGCACCATGGCAACGCGGTAGCCGGCGAGGATGCCGGCCAGTGTGAGGGTGGCCATGGCGAGGGGCAGGAGCATTTCGGTCATTTCGCGCGCCGCACGAGGCGGAGGGTTTCGACGGCCAGCGCGAGGGCGAGCAGCGCCATGCCGAGCGGCAGGAATGACTTGATCAGCCAGAGGTCATTCAGGCCGCCCGAGGCCGAGCCTTCATCGGAGCGCCAGGCGCGGGAGGTGAAATCCCACGCGGCGAGCAGGATCATGACGAGGAAGGGCAGGGCGAAGAGGAGGTTGCCGGCAAGGTCGATGCGGGCCTTCGCCCGGTCGCTGCGGCTCTGGTAGAGGAAATCGACGCGGACATGGGCGTCGCGCAGCCAGACGAGGCCGGCGGGCAGGAGGCCGGTGATCACCAGCAGGTGCCACTGCAGGTCTAGGAGGGTGTTGAGGGTGAGGGCCTTGCCAAGGAGTGGCAGGGCACTGTCGAACCGGGCCAGCGGGTTGATGTCGAGCGCGCTGCAGGCGACTTGCAGCACGATCCCCAGCATCAGGACGATGACGAGCCACGAGAGCCCGCGCAGCAGGGCCTCTGCCCAAAGGCTGCCTTTCTCCTCCATCCCCGGCCGTGCCTCCCTTGCCAGATATTCCTCCATATGGAATAATATATTTCCATCTGGAGCAATCCCCTTTTTTGTCCTAGCCTAGCAGGTCAGGAGGCCGCGGTCATGCTCAAGCTGATGGATATCCTCGATGGCACGCCCATCCCGGTGAATTACCGGATGGCGTTCATCACCAATTTCTATCGCGAGCCGCTGATGCGGCGGATGGAACGGGAGACGGGGCTGATCCGGCCCGAGCTGACGGTGCTGATGTGCCTGAGCTATCGCTCGGGGCTGAATGCGCGGGATATCTGCGAGATCACCGAACAGCCGTCGAACACGGTGAGCCGGGCGGTGGGCGCGCTGGTCGGCAAGGGGTATGTGACGCGGACACGGGATGCCGTCGACACGCGGCGCAACGTGCTGGCAATCACGGAGGCCGGGCAGGGGGTGCATGACCGGGTGATGGCGACTTTTGCCGAGGCGGAGCGGGTGATGCTGGAGACGCTGGAGCCGGAGGAGGTGGAGGTGCTGACGCGGCTGCTGGACAAACTGGCAAGGGATGTGGAGCGGTGGGCGCCCGGTTTGCCGGCGAAGGCGCAGGGTGGCTGATCTGGGGACGCCTCCGGCGGGAGTATTTGGGGAAAGATGAAAGGGCGTGCGCCCCTTGGCTTTTCATCTTTCTGAAAATACTCAAATCACCCGTTCGCGGCCTGCGTTGCCGGCTTGGAAAGCTCGCGATTGATGAGCCGCTCGAAGGCGCCGCGGGGCTTGGTGAAGCGGGCGAGCAGGTCGTAGAGCACGGGCGTGACCACCAGCATCAGCACGCTGGCGAGCAGCAGCCCGGCGATGATCACCGTGCCGATGGCCGCGCGGCTTTCGGCGCCGGCGCCGGTGGCGACGACGAGGGGCAAGGCGCCCAGCACGGTGGACAGGACGGTCATCACGATGGGCCGCAGGCGCAGGGCGGAGGCGCGGAGGACTGCTTCGCGGCGTTTCATCCCCTCGTCCCGGAGCTGGTTGGCGAATTCGACGATCAGGATGCCGTTCTTGGCCACCAGCCCCACCAGCAGGATGATCCCGATCTGCGAATAGACGTTGAGCGACAGCCCCCCGAGCGCCATGGCATAGATCGCGCCCGCCAGCCCCGCCGGGACGGTGAGCATGATGGTGAGCGGGTGGACGAAGCTTTCGAACTGCGCCGCCAGCACGAGGAACACGATCAGGAGCGCCAGCAAAAGCACGATGCCGACGCCTTCGGAGGTGTCCTTGAAGGTGCGTGACTGGCCCTCGTAGCCCAGCTTGGCGGAGGCGGGGAGGATGTCATTCGCCACCGTCTCGACCCCGGCCAGAACCGTGCCGAGGTTGTGGCCCGGCGCCACGGTGCCCGAAAGCTGGATCGAGGGCAGCCGGTCGAAGCGGCGGAGAGAGGGCGCGGCGGCGTTTTCGTTCATCGAAACCAGCGCGCCCAGCGACACGAGGGTTTCGCCATCGGCCGCGCGGATGAAGAGGTTGTCGATATCCGAGGGGCTTTCGCGGTCCACCTCGGCCGCCTGCAGGATGACCGGGTATTCGCGGCCGCGGCTGACGAAGGTGGTGACCTCGCGCGAGGCGAGCATGGTTTGCAGGGTGTTGGCGATCGTGTCGATGGAGATGCCCAGATCGTCGGCGCGGTTGCGGTCGATGCTGACGTCGAGCTGGGGGAGGTTTTCCTCGAAGTTGATTTCGGGGTTCACGAGGCCGGGGATGGATTCGGAGCGTTCCAGCAGGGTTGTGGCCCATTCCTTGACGCTGTCGAAGTCGGGTCCGCCGATGACCACGCGCACGGGGGTGGAGTTGCCGCGCAGGCCGAGCCCCGCCGGGGTGACGGGGAAGCCGCGGGCGATGGTGACTTGGCTCATCTGCGGGACGATCCGGCCGACCACGTCGGAGATGGAGGCGGTGCGCTCTTCCCATGGGACGAGGCGGAAGACGACGAAGGAGCGAAACGCCCGGTTGCCCCAGCCGGTGAAGGTGAAGACCGTGTCGATGAGCCCCTCTTCTCGCAGAGGCTCGAGGATTTCCTCGACCTGCCGGGCGGCGAGGTCGGTATGCTCGACCGTGCTGCCCTGCGGCGCGGTGAGGGGGACGAAACCCACGCCGCGGTCTTCCGACGGGGCCAGTTCGCGGGGCAGCCCTTCATAGAAGAGCGCCGCGCCGCCGGTGATGGCGATGGCCAGCGCCAGCACCACGAGCGGCATCTGCACCGCGCGTTGAAGCAGGCGGTAATAGGCGGCCTGAATGCCGGTGAGCTGGCCGTCTTCGCGTTTGAGGCCGCTGCCGGATTTCAGCACGCGGGAGGCCAGCGCGGGGCAGGCGGAGAGGGCCACGAAGGTGGAGATGGCAACCGTGCCCGCCATGACCCAGCCGAATTCGACGAAGAGCCGCCCGACCTGACCGGGCATGAAGGAGAGCGGCACGAAGACCGCGATGAGGGTAAGCGAGGTGGCGAGGACCGCGAAGGTGACCTGTTTGGCGCCGCGCAGGCTGGCCACCAGCGGGGTTTCCCCGTTCTCGATACGGCGCTGGATGTTTTCCAGCACGACGATGGCGTCGTCGACCACGAGGCCGATGGCGAGCAGCATGGCCAGCAGCGTCAGCGTGTTGAGCGAAAAGCCCCATGCGCCGATCAGGATGAAGGAGCCGATCAGCGAGACCGGGATCGCCACGAAGGGCACCAGCGTGGCGCGGAAGGAGCGCAGGAAGAGCAGGATCACCAGCACGACGAGGCCGAGCGAGATGAAGAGCGCGGTCAGCACTTCGCGGATCGAGGCGCCGACGAAGAGCGCGTCGTCGGAGCCGATGATGATGTTCATGCCTTCGGGCAGGGTGGGCTGCAGCCGCTCGATTTCGGCCCGGACGCCTTGGGAGATGGCGAGTGTGTTCGACTGGCTTTGCCGCAGGATGGCGATGCCGACCGCGTCGCTGCCATTTGTGCGCACGATGGTGGTGTCGTCGGCGACGCCCGGTTCCACGCGCGCCACGTCGCCCAGCCGGACGGGATAACCCGCCACCCGGTCGAGCACCACGTCGCGGAAATCGTCGATGCTGCGCAGGCGGCTGTTGAGGCGGACGGAAAGCTGGCGCTCTTCCGAGACGACCTCGCCCGCCGGGAGTTCGATGTTGTTGCGTCTGAGCGCGGCCTCGACATCCGCCACGGTGAGTTGCCGCGCCGCCAGCGCCCGGCGGTCGAGCCAGATGCGCACGGCAAAGGGCCGTTCGCCGTAGATCTGCAGGTTGGCGACGCCGTCGATGGTGGCCAGCCGGTCGGAGATGAAGCGGTCGATATAGTCGGTGATCTCGGCCGTGGTCATGCGCGCGGAGGTGACGGCGAGGCGCATGACGGGGTCGGCGTCGGCGTCGCTTTTGATCACACGGGGGTCCTGCGCCTCTTCCGGCAGGCGGGAGGAGACGCGGCCCACGGCATCGCGCACGTCGTTGGCGGCCTGTTCGATATCGCGGCCGGTGTCAAACTCCAGCGTGATGCGGCTTCGGCCCTGACGGCTTTCGGAGCTGATCGAGCGCAGGCCGTTGATGGCGGCGACGGCGCCCTCGATGGGTTCGGTGATGTCGGTGTCGATCACCTCCGGCGCGGCGCCGACGTAGATCGTGTCGATGGACACCACGGCGTTGTCGACATCGGGCAGTTCGCGGACGGGGATGGTGCGCAAGGCGGCGAGGCCGAAGACCAGCAGCAGGAGGCTCGCCACCGCTGCGAGAACGGGGCGGCGGACCGCGATGTCGGGGAGCGTCACGAGTCGCCCTCGGCATTGGTGGCACCGGGGCTGTCGCCCTCGTTCAGGACGGTGACCGCCCCGCCGTCTCGCACCCGCTGGAGGCCGCGGACGACGACGCCGGTGCCTTCGTCGAGCCCGCCCTCGATGGCGACGAGCCCGGCGCGGCGCTGGCCGGTTTTGACGGGGACACGCCGTGCTGTGCCGTCGGTGACGGTGAAGACATAGGTTTCCGCCGCCTGAAAGATGATCGCGGCCTCGGGCACGACGAGTTCCTCGGCCTCGGAGAGGGTGAGGGTGAGGGACATGAACATGCCCGCCGGCAGCACGCTGTTGCGGTTGGGGATGACCGCGCGGGTCAGGAAGGACCGGCTGACCGGGTCGATGCGGCTGTCGACGGCGGCGATGCGGCCTTCGAAGGTGCGGTCGGGGAAAGCGGCGCTGGTGGCGGTGACGGCGAGGCCGGTGCGGACCTGCGCGAAGAGGGTCTCGGGCAGGGCGAACTCGACGATGACCTCGGAGAGGTCGTCGAGGCGGGTGATCAGGTCGCCCTCGCTGACGCGGGCGCCGGGGTCGACTTCGGTCAGGCCCACAACGCCCGCGAAGGGGGCGGTGATCGTGCGGTCCTCCAGCCGGCGGCGGGCGCGGTCGAGCTGGGCGCCGGCCTCGGCGAGGCGGGCCACGGATTCCTCGAGCGTGGCCTGCGAGATGGCGTTGGTTTCGCGCAGTTGGCGGGCGCGGGCGAGGACCTGTTCCTGTTCGGTCGAGCGGGCCTCGGCCTCGGTCAGGTCGGCGCGCTGAATGGTGTCGTCGAGCCGGACGAGGATTTCACCCTTCTCGACGCTGTCGCCGGGAGTGAAGGTGATCTCGACGATGCGGCCGGCGGCCTCGGGCACGATCCTGACCGACTGGAGCGCGCGGGTGGTGCCCACGGCCTCGACCGTGGTTTCGAGAACCTGCCGCTCGGCGGGCACGATTTCGACGGGGGCCGGGGGATTGGGGCGTTCCGCGGCAGCCTCTTCGGCGGGGGCATAGTGTTCCTGATAGGCCCACCAGCCGCCATAGCCGAGCCCGCCCAGCAGGCAGAGCAACAGAAGTTGTTTCCATACGGCCATGTACGTTTTCCCGACGCGCCGGCGACAGAGGGGCGGCGCAGCGGCCAGCGTAGCGGAAACCCGCGAAATGGCAACGCCGATGCGGGGGTGATCGCGCGGTCGTGTCCGGGCGGCCAGCGGGGGCGGGGGTCAGTCCCCGTCGCCGTTGTCGACCGTCTTGGTGCTGATGGCGGTGGCGATGTCGGAGGCGAGCGCGTTGATGCCCTCTTCGACCGTGTCGACCGCCGCGACGCCGAGCCCCACCACGGCCGCCGAGAGCACGATCCAGTCGACCGTGACGGCACCGCTTTCGTCGTTCAGGAAGGTTTTTGCCCGTGTGATCATGTCAGCCCTCCCGCTGTGGCCCATGCTGTTACCTTGACGGGGAAACCGTGCCATCAGAGTCTGGCGGCATTATGGCCTTTCGGGCCTGTGCAGGCGTGGCGGGATGTCGCGGGCGGATCAGTCTCCGTTCGTCACGCTGATATCGACGGCCATCCCTTCGCCCACCTCGACCGAGCCGGCCTTGACCGCCGTCACCGCCGTCAGGCCGAGCATCACGACGCCGGCGGTGAGCATCACCCAGTCGGGGCTGGAGCCGGTTTCGTCGCGGCAGAAGGATTTGAGGCATTCGATCATCGGGGCCGCCTTTCAGGCATTGCGTGGTGCGGGCGCCCTTCCGTCTTGTCCATTTGGCGGGGTTGCCCTGCGTATGGGCGTGACATGGAAGCGGAATGTGGCGGCAATGTGGCGATTTTTGCGGTCCGCCACATTCCGGCCATATTCCCTCAGGCCGCCGTTGCCAATGCGCGGCTGGGGCCGGATTGGTGCCGGGATGGAAACCCGGTGTATTTCAGGGATCGCCGAAACCGCCCGTTGGGGGGCGATCCCGGTGCCTATCTCTCGGGAATCAGGCCGCGCGGGCTGAACCGCAGCACGAGGATGAGAATCACCCCCATGGTCAGGAGCCGCATATGCGCGGCGCTACCGATCAGGTGATCCTTGAGGGCGTTGCCCTCGGGCAGGGGCGCGGTGATGGTCTGCATCAGCCAGAGGCCGATCGGTTCGACCTGCACCCAGAGGAACCAGATCAGGAAGCCGCCCAGTACCGCCCCAAAATTGTTGCCCGAGCCGCCGACGATCACCATCACCCAGATCAGGAAGGTGAAGCGCAGCGGCTGATAGGAGGTGGGGATGAGCTGGCCGTCGAGCGTGGTCATCATCGCGCCGGCAATGCCGCAGCAGGCGGAGCCGAGGATGAAGATCTGCAGGTGGCGGGCGGTGACATCCTTGCCCATGGCTTCGGCCGCGACCTCGTTGTCGCGGATGGCGCGCATCATCCGGCCCCACGGGCTGTTGAGCGCCAGTTGCGCGAGGATGAGCAGGATGGCGAGGACAACGGCGAAGAGCGCGCCGTAGCTGAGCTTGACGAAGAGCGAGGAGGCGGTCACCGGGTCGATGCCGAGCCCGGCCGCCTTTTCGATGAAGGCCGGGTCGGACTGGAGGTCGACCTCGTAGGGGACGGGGCGGGGCAGGCCCACCACGTTCTTGACCCCGCGCGCCAGCCAGTCCTCGTTCTTGAGGATGGCGAGGATGATCTCGGCAATGCCCAGCGTGGCGATGGCGAGATAGTCGGAGCGCAGGCCGAGGGCCGATTTGCCGATGATCCACGCGCCACCCGCCGCCAGCAGCCCGCCCACGGGCCAGGCGAGCAGCACGGGCAGGCCGAGCCCGCCGAGATAGCCTGTGCCGGCGGGGTTTACCGCCTCGACCGCGTCGACGCCCGGGTCGAACACCGCGCGGTAGAGAAAGAAGCCGCCGACGAGGATGACCAGCACGACGAGGCCGCGCAGTTTCGATTTCTTCATGTACTTGAAGGTGAGCGCCGCCGCGACGATCACCGCCGCGCCGACGAGAAGCCCGGAGATCAGGCGCACGCCGCCCGCCGCCCAGGCCTCGGTCGTGGGGGGCATGGAGACCAGCACGGCGGCCAGACCGCCCAGTGCCACGAAGCCCATGACGCCGACGTTGAAGAGCCCGGCAAAGCCCCATTGCAGGTTGAGCCCCAGCGCCATGATGGCCGAGATCAGCCCCATGTTGAGGATGAGCAGCGCCGTCGACCAGCTCTGAACGAAACCCGTCAGTAGGATCAGCGCGGCCACGAAGATGAACATGGCGGTGTTTTTCATCGTCTCGCTCATACCGCTTTCCCCCTGAAGAGGCCGGTGGGCCGGAAGAGTAGCACGATCAGGAGGATCACGAAGCTGACCGCGAATTTGTAATCGGTGGAGAGGAGCTGAACGAGGCCCGAGGGTTCGAGGTTTTCAGGCAGGACGTAGCCCAGCACCTTCTTCCATGCGTAGGTGATGAACACCTCGGAGAAGGCGATGATGAAGCCGCCCGCGATGGCACCCACGGGGCTGCCCAGTCCGCCGACGATGGCGCTGGCGAAGATCGGCAGGAGAAGCTGGAAATAGGTGAAGGGCTTGAAGCTCTTGTCGAGCCCGTAAAGCACGCCCGCCACGGTGGCCAGCGCCGCCACGATCAGCCATGTGACCATGACCACGCGGTCGGGGCTGATACCCGAGAGCAGCGCCAGATCCTCGTTGTCGGAATAGGCGCGCATGCTTTTGCCGGTGCGGGTGCGGTTGAGGAACCAGAACAGGAGCGCCACGACGATCACGGCGGTGACGACGGTGATGCCCTGCGTCGTCTTGAAGGCCAGCCCTTCGTCGAGGCCGGTCATCTCCTTGAAGTCGCGGGCGTTGATGATGAAGCGCTCGCCATCGGCGAAGCGCTGGTCGCCCGGCCCGATGATGAAGCGGACAAGGCCGTTGAGCACGAACATCACCCCGATCGAGACGATAACGAGGATCACCGGCTTGGCCTTTTGTTCGCGGTAGAAGCGATAGACCAGCCGGTCGGTGCCCAGCACCAGCGCCATGCAGGCGGCGATGCCGAGGGGCAGGGCGAGGAGCGCGGTGGGCAGGACGCCGAAGCTCAGCCCCAAGGACTGGAACCACCATGTGACGAGGATGGTGACCATGGTGCCGAAGGCCATGGTGTCGCCATGGGCGAAGTTCGAGAAACGCAGGATGCCGTAGATCAGCGTGACCCCGAGCGCGCCGAGGGCGAGCTGGCTGCCATAGGCGATGGCCGGGATCAGCACGAAATTGGAGAGCGCGACGATGGCGTTGAGGATATCCATCAGGTTCTGGCTCCGGCTGTGCCGAGGTTGCCCGTCTGGCGGAGAGTGTCACTTATGGACAAGTTATCCCCGGTTTTCTCCACAGATATGTGGATAAGATATTGCATATCTGACAGGCCCTTGGTCGGGAATGCGTTGGGTTCATGTGGAAAAGGCCGGGCGAATATCATGTCGGCTGTCCGCCCCGCGCGCAGGTGCCGGAGGTGTACTCGGCCCCCATGGACCCCATGTTGCCCTCGCCGCGGGCTTCGCCATCCGAGGCGATGAGGATGCGGCTGTCGTCGCGCAGGAAATAGACGCGGGCCGCGTTGTCCTCGCGCAGGTTCTCGATCGGGCGGGGCTGGCTGCGGCCAGCCTCCAGTACCACCACGCTGAACTTGTCGCGGCCGACCCGTTGCAGGACGAATTGCCAGTCGGGATTGCCGCGGTTGCTTTGCAGGCGGCAGTTCCAGATATAGGCGTTGCCGAGCGAGGCCACGAGCTGGGCATGCCCGGCCGACGGGGCCGCCGGCGTGGTGTCGGTTCCGGCACCGCGGCAGCCTGCGACGGCGGCCAGAATGGCGAGCGCGGCAGTGATCCTGTGCATTCTCATCCCCCCAGGAAACTCTTGCGGACTTCCGGGTCGGCGAGGAGTTCCTTGCCGGTCCCGGTATAGGCGTTGCGGCCCTGCACCATGACGTAGCCCTTGTCGGCGATCTCGAGCGCCTGCCGGGCGTTCTGTTCGACCATCAGGATCGGGATGCCGGTGCGGCTGACCTCGATGATGCGGTCGAAAAGCTCGTCCATGACGATCGGGCTGACGCCGGCGGTGGGCTCGTCGAGCATCAGCAGCTTGGGTTCGGTCATCAAGGCGCGGCCGACGGCGACCTGCTGGCGCTGGCCGCCGGAGAGTTCGCCCGCAGCCTGCCGCCGCTTCTCGCGCAGGATGGGGAAGAGGTCGTAGACCTGTTCCATGGTGCGGGAGATGTCGTCGGTACGGATGAAGGCGCCCATCTCGAGGTTTTCCTCGACCGTCATCGAGGTGAAGATGTTGTTGTTCTGTGGCACGAAGCCCATGCCCTTAGCGACGCGGTCCTGCGGGCTGAGCCGGGTGATGTCCTCGCCATCCAGCAAGATATGACCCTCGCGCAGGTCGAGCATGCCGAAGACGGCCTTCATCGCGGTCGATTTGCCGGCGCCGTTGGGCCCGACGATCACCGCGATTTCGCCCTTGTCGACGGCGATGGTGCAGTCGTGCAGGATGTCGGGGCCCGACTTGCCGTAGCCGCCGGTCATTGCCTCGCCGATCAGGAAGGGCGCGTCGCCCGGCGCCGGCCGGGCGTCGCCGCCCTCGCGCCGGGGGATTTCGCCCGCTCCGTCCGGATTGGCGATCGACCGGTCCTTGTTGCCCCGGTCATCCTGGTAGGGATCGGTTCCGCTCAAAGCGCGACCCCGGGGTCGGAAAACGAAAAGCCCGACAGGAAGGTGCGGTGGGTCGCACGCGCGACATTGTCGTCGGTTTCGCCGGGGGCGACGGTGATGAACTGCATCACCATGCCCTTCTGCACCATGTAGGAATGCAGGAAGAGCACCTCGGTGTCTTTCGTCTCGTAGCTGTAGAGGATCGTGCCCGCGGGGCGGTTCATCATGCCGCCCTTGAGCGCGATCACGTCGAGCTTGCCGCCCAGTTTGCGGATCTGGCCCGAGACCTTCTTCAGGATCGCCGACTGCACGTCCTTGTCGCGCAGGGATTTGGTGCCGGTCATCTCGACGATCAGCTTGCCGATGGTATTGTCACCGCGCTTGTAGACGGCGGTGGCCTCGGCCACGGCGCGGCCCAGCCGCGACCAGCCGCCGGATTCGCCGCAGAATTCGATCCGGTCGGTCAGTTGTTCGCAATCGTCCGGCGAAGCCGAATGCGCCGCGGCGGTCGATGCCGCCGCCAGGCCTATGGATAGTGCGAGTGCCTTGAAGTACTGTTTCATGCCTGTGTCCCCATCATGTCCTTGTTCTTCAGTCCCGTCCCGAGATAGGCCTCGATCACCTGTTCGTTGGCCTTGATTTCTTCCAGGGTGCCCTCGGCCAGCACCTTTCCCTCGGCCATGCAGATCACCGGGTCGCAGATGCGGCCGATGAAATCCATGTCGTGTTCGATCACCACGAAGGTGTAGTTGCGTTCGCGGTTCAGCTTGACGATCGCGTCCGCGATGGTGTTGAGCAGGGTGCGGTTCACCCCGGCGCCGACCTCGTCGAGAAAGACGATGCGCGCATCCACCATCATGGTGCGGCCCAGTTCCAGCAGCTTTTTCTGACCGCCCGAAACCTGGCCCGCCTTGTGGTCGGCGAGATGTTCGATGGTCAGGAATTCGAGCACTTCGTCGGCCTTGGCGCGCAGGGCGCGTTCCTCGTCGGCGATGCGCTTGCGGCCGAACCACGTGTTCCACAGCCGTTCGCCCGTCTGGTCGCCGGGCACCATCATCAGGTTCTCGCGGCAGGTCATCGAGCTGAACTCGTGGGCGATCTGGAAGGTGCGCAGCAGGCCCTTGTGGAACAGGTCATGCGGCGGCAGGCCGGTGATATCCTCGCCGGCCATGGTGACGCGGCCGGACGTAGGCTGAAGAACGCCGGCTATCACGTTGAAAAGCGTGGTTTTCCCGGCGCCGTTCGGCCCGATCAGTCCGGTAATCGAACCTTCGTGAATGGTCATGCTCGCGCCATCGACGGCATGGAAACCGCCGAAATGCTTGTGAACGTCATCTACGACGATCATGTGTGTCCCCCGGGGTCTTTCGCCCCTTCCTTTGTCGAACCGGCCCCGGGCGTGCCCGGGACCGGTCTGGCTTTGTGTCCCCCGGCTGTCAGATCAGCGGTACTTGACCGTCGTGATCTCGCCGTCCTTGAATTCGATCTCGCGGTAGTTGCCGGCCGACTCGCCGGGCCCGATCAGTTCCACCGCGGTCGCGCCGACATAGTCGATATCGCCGCCATCGGCGAGGATTTCGAGCGCCTTGCCAAGCTCGCCCGGATAGATTTTCTCGCCCGGTGCGTTGGCCACGTCCATGACGTGCTCCTTGTAGTCGGCGGATTCGACCGAGCCTGCCGCCTGCATCGCCAGCATCATGAGCGCCGCGGCGTCATAGCTTTCCGGTGCGAAGGGCGAGGTGGATTCGAAGCTGTCGCCGACCATTTCCTCGAACTTGGCGACGCCGGGGCTGTCGGTGCCCGGGTGCTGGCCGGTGGAGCCGTCGACCTCGGAGCCGAAATTGGCCTCGAGCTGCGAGCCGATCATGCCGTCGGGGAAGTGGAAGCTGTCGAAGGCGCCGGAATCGAGCGCCGAGCGGACGATGCCGCTGCCGCCCTGGTCGACATAGCCTGCAACGACAAGGCGGTCGCCACCGGCAGAGGCCAGCGCGCCCACCTCGGCCGAGTAGTCGGCCTTGCCGTCCTCATGGGCGGCGTTGATGGTGACGGTGCCGCCCGCTTCCTCGAAGGCCGCGGCGAAGCTGTCGGCGAGGCCCTTGCCATAGTCGTTGTTGGTGTAGGTCACGGCGACCTCTTCGATGCCGCGTTCCATCAGGATCTCGGTCATCACGACACCCTGGCGCGCGTCGGAGGGGGCGGTGCGGAAGAACAGGCCGTCATCCTCGGCGGTCGAGAGCGCCGGGGAGGTGGCGGAGGGCGAGATCATCACGATGCCGTTGGGTACGGCGGCGTTCGACAGGATCGCGCCGGTTACACCGGAACAGTCGGCGCCCATGATGCCCTTGATCCCTTCGGAGGTGATCAGGCGTTCGGCGGCGGCGGTGGCGGCGCCCGCGTCGATGCAGGTGCTGTCGGCCCGGACCGGCGTGACGGTCATGCCGTCGAGCAGCTTGCCGCTTTCGCTGACTTCCGACATCGCCAGCTCGGCGCCGGCCGCCATGTGCGGGGTCAGGGATTCGATCGGGCCGGTGAAACCGAGGATGATACCGATCTTGACCTCGTTGTCCTGTGCCCAGGCGGCGCCCGCACCCAGAGCGAGTGCCGTGGTCGTCGCGAGTAGTTTCTTCATGTCTTTCTCTCCCAGTTGAACGGTACGTTCTGGGAGGGGAGCCTATTTGACTGGCATGGAAAAGCAAGTGGATATGGCCGGGCGGACGTTACGAAACGTGATTTGACGCAGCCATGACACGCGCCAAGTTTTAAAGGGAAGAATGGCGAATGGAGCAAGAGATGCGTGATTTCATCCGGGGCGGGGTTGCCTCTTTCCTGTGCGTTTTGGGCGGGGCCGCGGCGGCGCTCGACAGCAGCGCGGGCGAGTTGAACGTGGAGACGGTTGCCGAGGGGCTGAACGAGCCGTGGGCGATCGGGTTTCTGCCCGAGGGCGACGTGCTGGTCACCGAGCGGACCGGGCGGCTGCTGCGGATCGGGGACGAGGGGCCGCAGCCCGTCGAGGGCGTGGCCGAGGTCTATGCCAGCGGGCAGGGCGGGTTGCTCGACCTGCTGGTGCCACGGGATTTCGCGCAGACGCGGACGCTTTTCTTCAGTTACTCCAAGGCGCAGGACGGCGGCGCCGGCACCGCCGTGGCCCGGGCCGAGCTATCGCCGGACGGAACAAGGCTGAGCGGCTGGCAGGTGATCTTCGAGATGGAACCGGGTTCGCAGGGCGGGCGGCATTTCGGCTCTCGCATCGTGGAAGCGCCGGACGGCACGCTGTTCGTCACGGTGGGCGAGCGGGGCGACCGGCCATCGGCGCAGGACCTCTCGCGGCATAACGGGTCGGTCGTGCATATCGCCAAGGACGGCTCGGTGCCCGAGGGCAACCCGTTCGTGGGGCAGGACGGGGCGCAGCCGGAAATCTGGTCCTACGGCCACCGCAACCCGCAGGGCGCGGCGCTGGATGCGGACGGCCAGCTTTGGGTGGTCGAGCATGGTGCGCGCGGCGGTGACGAGGTGAACCGCGTGGAGAAGGGGGCCAATTACGGCTGGCCGGTGATTTCCTACGGTGTGCATTACTCTGGCGAGAAGATCGGCGAGGGGACGCACAAGGAGGGGATGGAGCAGCCCGCCTTCTACTGGGACCCGTCGATCGCCCCGTCGGGGACGACGATCTATTCCGGCAAGCTCTGGCCCGAGTGGGAGGGGGATTTCCTTGTCGGGTCGCTGAAATTCAACATGATCTCGCGCCTGTCGGGCGATCCGCTGGAGGAGGTGGAGCGCATCGAGGGGGCAGAGACGGCCCGCGTGCGGGACATTGCGGAAGGGCCGGAGGGGGCGATCTGGTTCCTGTCGGTGGGCCAGGGGGCGCTTTACCGGGTGACGCCTTGAGGGGTGGCGAAATCTTTAAAAGATTTCGGACCGCTTTCTTTTAAAGAAAGCGGGTGCGGCGGATTTATTCATGTAATTCAGAGGATTAGACTGACAGGCGCGTGGATTGCGAGCCGCGTTCGCGGTAGGGGGTGGTGTTGTAGTGCGAGCGGTAACACTTGGAGAAGTGCGAGGGGCTGGCAAAGCCGCAGGCCAAAGCCACGTTGATCACCGTCATGTCGGTCTGCATCAACAGGTTGCGGGCCTTCTGAAGCCGCAATTCCATGTAATACCGTTTCGGGGAGCGGTTGAGGTAACGGCGGAAGAGCCGTTCGAGCTGGCGGGTCGACATGCCCACGTCGCGTGCGAGAATGGCCGGGCTGATCGGCTCCTCGATATTGGCCTCCATCATCTGGATGACCTGTGAGAGCTTGGGGTGGCGCACGCCGATGCGGGTGGGCACCGACAGGCGCTGCGTGTCCTGATCGGTGCGGATCGAGGCGTAGATCATCTGGTCGGCCACGGCATTGGCCAGCTTGTCGCCCTGTTCGTCGGCGATGATCTTGAGCATCAGGTCGATGGACGAGGTGCCGCCGGCGGTGGACATGCGGTTGCCATCGACGACGAAGACCGACTTGGTCAGTTCCACCTCGTCGAATTCCTCGGTGAAGCTGTCGTGGTTTTCCCAGTGGATCGTGGCCTTCTTGCCGTCGAGCAGACCGGCGCGGGCCATCACGTAGCTGGCGGTGCAGAGCCCGCCCACGCGCAGGCCGCGCCGCGCCTCGCGCCGGAGCCAGTTGAGCAGCTTCTTGGTGGTGGCCTGCTGGATGTCTGTGCCGCCGCAGAGCAGCATGGTATCGTCGCGCCCGAGTTCCTCGAGCGGCATGTCGAGATGGAACCGCGTGCCGGCGGAACAGGCGACGGTCTCGCCCGATTCCCCGGTCGTGACCCATGTGTAAAGGGTCTGGTCGGCCATGCGGTTCGCGATCCGCAGGCAGTCGAGTGCCGCGGCGAAACTTAGCAGGGAAAAGTTTTCGAGAAGGACGAAAACGAAACGTCTGGGTGCGCCCTGCGCCTTCACCTCGACTTTGCCAGTCTCAACCTGCATGGCGACGAATCTCCGCGACGTGGCGTCTTGGATTTGGGTCTTTTCACGAAACTGTCGCAATTGACAAGTCCGACATGCGCCAAAAACGACATGGCGGCGACACTTCGACTCTGGCCTCGTGGGGGCGGCTCCTGTATAGACAGGCCTCGTTTTCTGGTTGCGGAGTGAGAAAATGACCGATTGGCACAAATCCGACTGGCGCAACAAGCCCCGGGTGCAGATGCCGGATTATACGGATTCCGGTGCGTTGCAAGGGGTCGAGGCCCGGCTGGCGCAGTTTCCTCCGCTGGTGTTCGCAGGCGAGGCGCGCCGGCTCAAGCGGCAGCTTGGCGCCGCCGGGCGGGGCGAGGCGTTCCTGCTGCAGGGCGGTGACTGCGCCGAGGCGTTCGATCAGTTCTCGGCCGATGCGATCCGCGACACGTTCAAGGTGATGCTGCAGATGGCGATGGTGCTGACCTATGGTGCCAAGGTGCCGGTGATCAAGGTGGGCCGGATGGCGGGACAGTTCGCCAAGCCCCGCTCGGCGCCGACCGAGGTGGTCGATGGCGTCGAGCTGCCCAGCTATCGCGGCGATATCATCAATGAGCTGGCCTTTACCCCCGAGGCGCGCATTCCCGACCCGCAGAAGATGTTGCAGGCCTATACGCAGGCGGCGGCGACGCTGAACCTGTTGCGGGCCTTCTCGACGGGCGGTTACGCGGATGTGCACCAGGTGCATGCGTGGACGCTGGGCTTTACCGAGGGCGAGAAGGCCGAGCGCTATCGCGATATGGCCAACCGGATCAGCGATACGCTCGATTTCATGAAGGCGGCGGGGATCGACAACGCCAATGCGCCGACCCTGCACACGGTGGATTTCTACACCTCGCACGAGGGGCTGCTGCTGGAATACGAGGAGGCGCTGTGCCGGCTCGATTCCACCTCGGGCAAGTGGCTGGCCGGGTCGGGGCACATGATCTGGATCGGTGACCGCACGCGGCAGCCGGATGGCGCGCATGTGGAATTCGCACGCGGCGTGCTGAACCCGATCGGGCTGAAATGCGGGCCGACGATGGAGGCCGACGATCTCAAGCGGCTGATGGCCACGCTGAACCCCGAGAACGAGGACGGGCGGCTGACGCTGATCGCGCGGTTCGGCGCGGGCAAGGCGGGCGAGCACCTGCCGCGCCTGATCAACGCGGTGCGCGAGGAAGGGGCCAACGTGGTCTGGGTCTGCGACCCGATGCATGGCAACACGATCAAGTCGGCGAGCGGCTTCAAGACCCGGCCGTTCGACGCGGTGCTGCGCGAGGTGCAGGAGTTCTTCGCCGTTCACCGGGCCGAGGGGACGACGCCGGGCGGTGTGCATTTCGAGATGACCGGGCAGGACGTGACCGAATGCACCGGCGGGGTGTTCGCGGTGATGGATGAGGACCTGTCGGACCGGTATCACACGGCCTGTGACCCGCGGCTGAACGCGTCGCAGTCGCTGGAGCTGGCCTTCCTCGTGGCGGAGGAGCTGTCGGCGCTGCGCGAGGCGCGGGGCGATGTGAAGGTGGGCTGAGGCCCGCGCTTTGGATGGATTGGAAGGGCCGGCGGTTGCGCCGGCCTTTTTCGTTTCGGTCAGAGGCCGATCATGGCGCGGATATCAGCCGGGGTCTTGCCCTCGTCGCGATAGGTGGCGATGGCGCGGGCGTCGTCTCGTTTCGCCAGCCGCTTGCCCTGCACGTCGCGGATCAGGCGGTGATGGTGGTAGACGGGCGTGGGCAGGTCGAGGAGGCGTTGCAGCAGGGTGTGGATCTGGGTGGCGGAGAACAGGTCCTGCCCGCGGATGACGTGGGTGATGCGCTGCCCGGCATCGTCGCAGACGATCGACAGGTGATAGGAGGCGCCCATGCCGGGGCGGGCCAGCGCCACGTCGCCGACATTCGTGACCATGTCGGGCGGGGTGACCTGCCCGGTTTCGCCGTCGGGACCGGTGCCGGTTTCGGTGAAGGCGACGGGGCTGTCGAGCGCCGCCAGCGCCCGGCGCATGTCGAGACGCAGGGGCGCGTCGGGCATGGGGCCGGTGGGCGGTGTGGCGGGGCGGCAGGTGCCGGGGTAGATCAGCCCGTCGGGCCCATGGAGCGGCGCGCCCTCCTGCGGGGCGGAGGCGGCGGCGCGGATATCGGCGCGGGTGCAGGTGCAGGGGTAGAGCAGGCCGCGTTGCCAGAGCTGGTCGAGCGCGGCGCGGTAGATCGGCAAACGTTCGGACTGGCGCCAGACGGGGTGGGGCCAGCTCAGGCCCAGCCAGCCGAGATCGTCGTAGATCTGCTCTTCCCAAGCTGCGCGGCTGCGGGACTGGTCGAGGTCGTCGATACGCAGGTGAAACGTGCCGCCGGCGGCGGTGGCCATATCATGGGCGAGCAGCGCGGAATAGGCATGGCCCAAGTGCAGCGGGCCCGTTGGCGACGGGGCGAAGCGGGTGACAAAACTCACGCCTTTTCAATGACGTAGACGTTGCAGTTCAGGTTCAGCCCCGGCAGGTGCGGCCCGTATTTCTTGAAGCGCAGACGCGCGGCGCCACAGTCGAGCCACTCGTTGAGCGCGCCTTCGAAACGCGGGTCGGCGAGGGCATGATCGTTGAGGCTGAGCCCAAGGAGCCCGCCCTTGGGCAGCGCCTTCATCAGCATCCCGAAGGTCGGGGCGGGCGCCGCGCCGATACCGATGACGCCGGTGGCGGTGATGGCGCCGTAGGTGTCTTTCGGAACCGGGGCGGTCTCCTTGATGTCGAGCACGGACAAGTTGCGGTAGACGCCCTTGCGGCGGGCGCCGTCGACCATTTCGGGGCTGGGGTCCATCCCGTCGATGGTGGAAAATCCCGCGAGTTTCAGGGCGAGGCCGGAGAGGCCTGTGCCGCAGCCGAAATCGAGGATCGGAGCGTCGGAATCGGAGATGTGCTTGAACATCGCCTCGGCCACCCGGCCGGGCGTGGCATAGCCGTTCTCGGCAATTTCCGCGTCATAGGTCGCGGCCCATGCATCGTAGAGCGCCTGAGTGCCCTCGGGGGTCGACTCGTCGTAGACGCGATCCAGAAATTTCTCACCCATGGGGGAAGGAAATCACACAGGTTCGCTCTCGTCCAGTGGGCATTGCGCGAGCCAGTCCGTCCAAGCGGATTTCGCCCGGTCGGTATAGGCCTTGTAGCGGTCGCGCCGGCCCCGGCGCCCGCCTTTCAGCCCGTCGACCGGGCGGAAGAGGCCGAAATTCACGTTCATCGGCTGGAAGGTCTTGGCCTCGGCCCCGCCGGTGATGTGGTGGATGAGCGCGCCCATGGCGCTGTCCTGCGGCGGGGCGGGGAGGTCCTTGCCCAGAAGCTCGGAGGCGGCGAGGCGCCCGGCAAGCAGGCCCATGGCGGCGGATTCGACGTAGCCCTCGACCCCGGTGATCTGGCCGGCGAAGCGGATGTTGGGGCGGGCGCGCAGGCGCATCTGGTCGTCGAGCAGGGTGGGCGAGTTGAGGAAGGTGTTGCGGTGGATGCCGCCGAGGCGGGCGAAGGCCGCGTTTTCAAGGCCGGGAATCATCTTGAAAACAGAGGTTTGCGCGCCGTACTTCATCTTGGTTTGAAAGCCCACGATATTATAGAGCGTGCCTAGCGCATTGTCGCGGCGCAGCTGAACCACGGCGTGGGCCTTAACGTCGGGCTGATGCGGGTTGGTCAGGCCCACGGGCTTCATCGGGCCATGGCGCAGGGTTTCGCGGCCGCGCTCGGCCATCACCTCGATCGGCAGGCAGCCGTCGAAATACTGGGCGGTCTCGCCCTCGTGGAATTCGGTCTTCTCGGCGGCGAGCAGCGCGTCGATGAAGGCCTCGTATTGCTCGCGGTCCATCGGGCAGTTGAGGTAGGCGGTGCGCTCCTCCTCGGTTTCGCCCTTGTCGTAGCGCGACTGCATCCACGCCTTTTCCATGTCGATCGTGTCGAAATAGACGATGGGGGCGATGGCGTCGAAGAAGGCCAGCGCGCTGGAGCCGGTTTCGCGGGCAAGGGCCTGACCCAGCTTTTCCGAGGTCAGCGGGCCGGTGGCGAAGATCCACTGGCCCTCGTCGGGCAGGTCGGTGATCTCGCCGGGCTGGATGCTGACATTGGGGTGGGCGCGGAGGCGCTCCGTGACGGCGCGGGCGAAGGGGTCACGGTCAACGGCCAGAGCGCCGCCTGCGGGCAGGCGGTGGGCGTCGGCCATTTCCATGATCAGCCCTCCGGCCGCGCGCATTTCCCAGTGCAGCAGGCCCACGGCGTTCTGCTCGTCGTCATCCGAGCGGAAGGAGTTGGAGCACACCATCTCGGCCAGATCGCCGGTGCGGTGGGCGAAGGTGCCGACCGTGGGCCGCATCTCGTGGATCACCACGTTGACGCCCATGCGGGCGGCCTGCCACGCGGCTTCCGATCCGGCCATTCCGCCGCCGACGATATGTAGGGTCTTGTCCATGAGGGCCGATCTAGGCGATCGGCGGGCGTTTGGAAAGGGTCAGTAATCGGAGGAGGCGGTGCCGGTTCCGTGATCCATCGGGCCGGTATCGACGGGAAGGCCGGAGGGCACGGAATAGGGCGCGCCGAGGCGGCCACGCCCGGCCTGCGGGTCCTCCAGCGCGGCGAGGAAGGCGATGATCGCCTGAATCTCGTCGTCGCGCAGGGGCAGGGGTTCGAGCGTCACGGACATGGCGATGCGCAGCATCTCGTCGAAATCATCCAGCGCGGCGGTGTCGGGAATGTCGGTTTCGACCTCGGGGAGGAGGGCCTTGTCGACCTTGTATTGCGCCAGCCATGTGAGCGGGTCGAGATGGTGGCGGATGATATCCTCGAGCTCGGCATAGGCGCCGTTATGGCCGTAGGGCGCTGTGATGGTGACGTTGCGCAACGAAGGGGTGCGGAAGCTGTAGAGGTCTTCCTGCTGGCCGGTGACGCCGGCGCGGCCGTGGTCGGCATAGCCGCCGGGCCCGTGGCCCTTGCCGGGGCCGATGGGGGGCAGGCCAAGGGCGTGGAAACCGTGATCGGTCTGGTAAAGGCCGCTGTGGCAGGCGGCGCAGCCCGCCTTGCCGTAGAAGAGCGACATGCCGCGGCGCTGGTCGTTGGAGAGGGCCGTATCGTCGCCGCGCAGGAAGGCGTCGAAGGGGCTGTCGACCGAGCGGAATTCGAAGGCGATGAAGTCGCCGATCACCTTGCCGATATCGGTGATGTGGAGCGCGTCATCATTGCCCTTGAGCCATGCGAAGCGCTGGCGGTATTCGGGGATGGTGGCAACCCGCTTGGTGAGTATCTGCCACGCACCGTCGCGGCCGTGGATGCGGCCTGCCTCCACCGCGTCGGCGATCTCGTTCTCGCCGGGCTGGCCGGCCATCTCGTGATGCGAGGTGACGGGCAGGGCGGCTTGCGCCGCGAGCGGGCCCTCGGCGGCGCGTTCGAGCGGGAAGTCGGGGGGCATCCTGATGCCGAAGGGCGCGTCGGGGTCGCGCTGTACGCGGCCGTCATGGAAGAGCGTGGTGAATTCCGCCGCGCCGAGGTTGAAGAGCGCCGGTGCGTTGCGGGGCACCCGGACGCGCGGCAGGTTGGCGGGGTCGGGGACGCGCTTGCGCCCGAGGCCGATGCCGCCTTCGCCGATGGAGAGCGACATCTCGTCGCCGCTGGCCAGTGACGGGTGGTGGCATGTGCCGCAGGAGATGTTCCGGTTGCCCGACAGGATCGGGTCGAAGAACAGGTCGCGGCCAAGCAGCACGGAGTCGGCGGAGGGGATCGGGAAGCTGTCCTGCCGGGCCGGAGCGGGCAGATCGCCCGCCGGCAGCGCGCTGGCGGACAGGCAGAGCAGCGCGGCGAAGACCCAAGCCTTTGGCACGATAAAATCCCTGAATAATACAATTAAAAAGGGTACTTAATGAAATACGGCAAAAACAGGGCAAATGTCGAAAAACTTCGACGCTTGCCCGGAAACAATGGCCAAGTCTTTGTCAGGGCTGGGTTTTCGGGCCGGGATCGCTATTGCGTCCAGTCCGGCGGGCGTTTTTCGATGAAGGCGGCGATACCTTCCTCGGTGTCCCGGTCGAGCATGTTCTCGACCATCACGTCGCGGGTATAGGCATAGGCATCGTCGAGGCCCATTTCGAGCTGCTGGTAGAAGGCCTGCTTGCCGATCTTGACGGCGCTGCCGAGCTTGGCGGCGATGGTTTCGGCCAGCTCGGTGGCGGCGTTGTCGAGTTCGTCTTCGGGCACCGCGCGGTTGATCAGGCCAAGCGCGATGGCGCGGTCGGGCTCGATGAACTCGCCGGTGGTGAGCATTTCGAAGGCCTGCTTGCGGGGGATGTTGCGGCTGAGTGCGACCATGGGGGTGGAGCAGAAGAGGCCGATATTGACACCGTTGACGCCGAAGCGCGTGCCGTGGGCCGCGACGGCGAGGTCGCAGGAGGCGACAAGCTGGCAGCCCGCGGCGGTGGCGATGCCGTGGGGCTTGGCGATGACCGGCTGGGGCAGGGTGCGGATGGCGGTCATGACCTTCGAGCAGCGGGTGAAGAGATCGGCGAAATAGGCGCGGCCGCCATCCTCGGCCTGGCGGCCTTGGGTCATTTCCTTGAGGTCGTGGCCGGCGCAGAAGGCCTTGCCCGCGCCGCCGAGGAGCACGGCGCGAATGGAGCGGTCTTCGCGGAGGGCGTCGAATTCCTCCTGAAGCGCGGCGAGCATGGCGTCGGACAGGGCGTTGAGCTTTTCAGGCGCGTTCAGGGTCAGCCGGGCGATGGCGCCCTGATCTTCGCGGATGAGAATTGGCATCTTGTCTCTCCCATGACGTTGTGATCCTTCTTAAGGCCCAACGGCTTGGGAGAAAAGCATGAGCCTGAAAATGACCGCCGGCGAAATTGCCGCCTACCTCGATGAGGTGTTCCCGCAGGTGGACGGGCAGTTCACCATCGAGGAGCTGGGGGAGATGCGGGTGCGGGTGCGGCTGAACGTGTCGGAGGCGCATCTGCGGCCGGGCGGCACGGTGTCGGGCCCGTCGGTCTTCGCGCTGGCGGACGTGTCGGTCTATATCGCCATTCTCGGGATGATCGGGCCGAAGGGCATGACGGTGACGACGAATTGCTCGATCGATTTCATGCGCAAGCCCGCGGCGAATACCGACCTGATCGCCGAATGCCGGCTGCTGAAGCTGGGCCGGGTGCTTGCTGTGGGGGAGGTTCTGATCTTTTCCGACGGTGGAACGGACCCGGTGGCGCGGGCGAGCTTGACATATTCGATTCCGCCGAAAGACTAAGCCCATGCTGAGACGTATGTTTTCCCTTGTCACGCTTTTCCCCGCGCTTGTGCCGGGGGCGGCGTTCGCCTGTGCCTGTTGCGCAGATCCCGGCACCCGGTTCGAACAGGACGTGGTTCGCGGCAACTGGGAGGTGAAGGAGATCGGCCGGCTGGCGCCGACCAGCCCGGCGCGGTTGTACCTGACGGCCTGCGGGATGGAGTGCGTGTCGGGGATCGAAGATCCGCAGCCGACCTATCCGGTGACCTTCGAGGTGAGTGATAACGGCATGACCTTCGCGCTTGGCGAGGGGGACGGGACGCTGACCTTTCCGTGGTCCGAGGATTACCGGTGGTTCGGCGCGGATACCGCGCTGTCGGGCGAGGGGGAGACCGCGCTTTACACCGAGCTGCGCTTTCGCGGATCGGTCGCCGGAACGGGCGATTTCGCCAACGAGGGGCCGATCGAGGCGGAACTGGTCCTGTCGGGGCAGGGCAACCGCTGCATCACCGCGCGGTCCTTCGACGGCTGGTCGCTGACGGTCTATGACGAGACCACGCAGTTCCGTTTGTTCGGGACACTGGACGGTAACTGACCAAAAAAGGGGCCGGAGACATGGCTCCGGCCCAGCAGGAAGAGGCGCGTTACGGGGAACTGTCACGGCCTCCAGAACGGTTTGTTTCTCTCGATGCGGGCCTCGTCTTCGGACAGGCCGACATCCTGCAGCAGATAGGGCGGCAGGTGTTTCAGCTTGGTGCGGGTGCGGTGGCGCTGTTGCCAGAGGAGCGCCGTGCCGACCATGCGCGCGATAGCTGCCGTGAGGTACGGCACGCGACGGGTGCGGCGGGGCAGATGCGACGAAACCATGCGATCCGAATGTATCAGCGTGGACATGGCGGACTCCTCTATTGTGTTGGTACAATTCCTGCGTTATGCAGGGGTAACGTAACAACTGAGCCTGGCTTCCGCGAGGGAAACATTGTGACTGATACAATTTGGCCGCCGAACTTCGCCGATGCTACGGAGTCCAAGTATATTGTATTGATACAATCCATGCGGGCCGCGATCCGGTCCGGTGTTCTCGACCGGGGCTACAGGATGCCGCCGGTGCGCGAGTTGGCATGGCAACTGGGGATCACGCCGGGCACGGTGGCCCGGGCCTACAAGATGGCCGCCGAAGAGGGGCTGGTCGAGACGGCGGTCGGACGGGGGACCTTCGTATCGGGCGCGATGGTGACGGAGGACGTGCCGCCGGTGCCGCTCATTCATCCGAAATCGGCGGAAGGGCTGGATTTCCGGGCGATCCGGGTGCCCAACTCGGGGCAGGACACGGTGATCCGGCGGATCATGGCCGGGATGGCGCGGCGCGAAAGCTGTGACATGATGGATTATCCCACGCCGGAAACCGACTACGAGGCGCGCGACGCGGTCGTGGGCTGGGTCGAGCCGGAACGGGTGGGGCGGTTCGGACCGGAGGAGGTGATCCTCGGCCTTGGGGCGCAGAACGCGGTGAACGTAGTGCTGCAGACCGTGCTGCACGGCACGACGCCGGTGATCATGACCGAGGAATTGGCCTACCCCGGCTGGCGCCATGCGGCGCGGCTGCTTCGGGCCGAGATCGTGGGCATCGAAATGGATGGCCAGGGCATCCGTCCCGACCGGTTCGAGGAGGCGTTGCGGAAACATGGCGGGCAGGTGCTGATCACCGCGGCCGAGGTGCAGAGCCCGACCACCACGCGCACGACGCTGGCCCGGCGGCAGGAGATCGCGCGGCTGGCGAGGAAATACCAGGTGCAGATCATTGAGGATGACTGTCACTGCATCACCCGGCCGGACATTCCGAACTACCGGGCGCTCTGCCCCGAGCGGGGGTGGTATGTCTCGTCGCTGACCAAGGCGGTCTCGGCGGCGCTGCGCTTCGGATTCATCATCGCGCCGGAAGAGCAGGCGGGCCGGGCAAGGCAGGTGGCGCAGTCGACCTTTTACGGGCTGCCGCAGCCGATGCTGGACCTTTGCGCCGAGCTGATATCGTCGGGCGAGGCGGAACGGTTCCGGGCCCTGAGCGAGGCGCGGGTGCTGCAGCGGGTCAAGTCGGCCGTGAACATACTTGGCCAGTGGGACATCCAGTGGCGGCCCGACGTGCCCTTCATCTGGCTGCGCCTGCCGCAGGGGTGGCGGGCGTCGAGCTTTGCGCGGGCCTGTGGCGACCGGGGGATACGGATCAAGGCGGCCGACGAATTCTCGCTCCCCGAGGGGCGGGCGCCGCATGCGGTGCGCGTGGGGCTCAACCCCAACATTCCCGAGGCCGAGTTCGAGGCGGCGCTTTCGACCATGTCAGGGCTTCTGGCGGCGCCGCCGGTGAATGTGGACCTGTGAGGGTGGGGTAAAATAATACCTATTTTTCAAGTCATTGATTACGCTTAATTTATTCCGGTCTCATGTGCTTGACTGTGCCATGCATTCGCGTAGAAAGCGCGGATCGAATATCACCCCAAAAGGGAAGACACCCAATGAAGACCTTTTCTGCGACTCCGGCAGATATCGACAAGAAATGGATCCTGATCGACGCCGAGGGCATCGTTCTGGGCCGTCTTGCCTCGATCGTCGCCACGCGCCTGCGCGGCAAGCACAAGCCGAGCTTCACGCCCAACATGGACATGGGCGACAACGTGATCATCATCAACGCCGACAAGGTTCAGCTGACCGGCAACAAGCGTGACAAGCCGAACTACTGGCACACCGGCTATCCGGGCGGGATCAAGTCGCGCACGACTGGCCAGATCCTCGAAGGCGCGCATCCCGAGCGCGTGGTCTCGCAGGCCGTGAAGCGCATGCTGCCCGGCAACCGCCTGGCCCGCCAGCAGATGACCAACCTGCGCGTCTATGCCGGCGCCGAGCACCCGCACGAGGCCCAGAAGCCCGAAGTGCTGGACGTTAAGAACATGAACTCGAAGAACACCCGGGTGGCTTACTGATGACCGAAGAAATCAAATCCCTCGAAGGGCTGGAAGCCGTCGCTGAAGGCACCGGCGCCCCCGTTGCGGAAGAAAGCATTTCGCGCGAACCCGTTCGCGACGAGCTGGGCCGCTCCTATGCCACCGGCAAACGGAAAGATGCCGTGGCCCGCGTCTGGATCAAGCCGGGTTCCGGCAAGGTTCAGGTGAACGGCAAGACCATGGACAAATATTTTGCCCGTCCGGTGCTGCAGATGATCCTGCGCCAGCCGTTCTCGGTGGCCGGTGTCGAAGACGAGTTCGACGTGATGGCAACCGTCACCGGCGGTGGCCTGTCCGGTCAGGCCGGTGCGGTCAAGCACGGCATCTCGAAAGCGCTGCAGCTTTACGATCCGACCCTGCGCCCGGCGCTCAAGGCCGCGGGCTTCCTGACCCGCGACAGCCGCGTGGTGGAACGCAAGAAATTCGGCCGCCGCAAGGCCCGCCGGAGCTTCCAGTTCTCGAAGCGCTGATCGGTTCGACATATGTTTTGGGAAAGCGCGGCTTCGGCTGCGCTTTTCTTTTTTGGCATCGCGGAATTTCCGTGGCCCCGGCTGGCTTGCCTCCGGGCGGTGCCGAACCTATACGGGCGCAATCAGGCAAGTGAGAGCGGGCAGCCGTGAACTACAGGCGCGAGATCGACGGGCTGAGGGCGGTGGCCGTGCTGCCGGTGATCCTGTTCCATGCGGGGCTGACCTTCTGGAGCGGCGGGTTCGTCGGGGTCGACGTGTTCTTCGTGATCTCGGGCTATCTTATCACCACCATCCTGATCGACGAGCGGGAGCGGGGGACCTATTCGGTTCTGAGCTTCTACGAGAGACGGGCGCGGCGGATCCTGCCGGCGCTGTTTCTGGTACTGATCGCCTGTATTCCCTTTGCATGGATGTGGGTGCCGCCCTATCCGTTCGAGGATTTCGCGCGGAGCCTGGCCTTTGCGACGCTGTTCATCTCGAACGTGCATTTCCTTGAACATGGCGGATATTTCGACCTGAACGCCGATCTGCGGCCGCTGTTGCACACGTGGAGCCTTGCGGTGGAGGAGCAGTATTACCTGCTGTTCCCGCTGGTGCTGTTCTGCCTGCGCAGGTTCCGGAAGGTGAAATACGTGATCGGTTTCACGCTGTTGGCGCTGGCCTCGCTGGCAGTGGCGGAATGGGGGTGGCGGAATTATCCGAGCGAGAATTTCTATTTCACGCCGTCGCGGCTCTGGGAGATGCTGGCCGGTTCGCTTTGCGCCGCGATCCTCTATCAGCGGGCGCAGATGAAGAGCGAGGTCTTGGCCGGGCTGGGGCTGGCCATGATCCTGTATTCGACGGTGTTCTTCGATGCCGCGTTGCCCTTTCCGTCGCTCTATACACTGGTGCCGGTGGTGGGCACTTGCCTGATTATCCTGTTTGCCGAGCGCGAGACGTTGACGGCGCGTCTGTTGTCGATCGGGCCGTTCGTCGGGATCGGGCTGATCAGCTACAGCGCCTACCTGTGGCACCAGCCGATTTTCGCCTTTGCCCGCATCCGCTATCCTGAGCATCTGCCGGACTGGGCGATGATGCTGCTTGCCGCGCTGGCGCTGGGGCTGGCATGGGTCAGCTGGCGGTTCATCGAGCAGCCGTTCAGGGGCAGGGCGCCGCTGGTTTTGCCGACGCGGCGCGGGATACTGGGGGCCAGTTTTGCGGGGATCGTGGCGTTTTCGGCGTTCGGGTTCTGGGCGCTGGCGAAGGAGGGGTTCACCGCTCGGATCGACATGAACGGGTCGGCCTTCCTTGCGCGGCTGCATGAGCAGACCACCGAACATCCATCGGCGAAGACGATTTGTATCGAGGGGGGAAACCCCGTGCTGCGCGACCTGTGCCCGGCCTATGTGCCGGATGACCCGGCGCGACGCATTGCCATTCTGGGGGATAGCCATTCGCGGGTGATCCTGCCGGCGTTCAAGCCGGCCTCCGAGGCGCTCGACATGACCGTGCTGCTGGGTGACAAGAACGCCTGCCCTCCGCTGTTGGGGGTCCAACTGGCGCGCGGCGGCGGCGAGGCGCGGACCTGCCAAAAAGCGGTCGAGCAGTTTGCGCGGCAGGCGGTCGAGGCGGATGTCGAGACCGTGGTGCTGATCGCCCGGTGGAGCCAGTATGTCAGCGGGGATTACAACGGGATCGACGTGAAATCCCAGTTGGTCTCGGACCCGGACGCATGGTTCATGACGCAAGAGGATCACGTGGCGGCCTTCGAAGAGGGGCTGCGCCGCACCTACGAATTTTACGCCGAGGCCGGAATACGGGTCATGGTCGTCTCCCAGGTTCCGCTGCAGCGGCTCATTCCGGGCATCCTCGTACAGAACGCAATGCTTCTGGGGCTCGAGGAAGAAGCCGCCCGCCGCCGGTTCGAGGACAGTTTCGTGACGCGGGAGGCCAGTGACCGCCTGCAGGAGACGGCGCGGCGGATCGTGGGAAAGGTCGCGGCGGAGTATGACATGCCGGTGCTGACGCTGGACGAGGCCTTTGCCAAGGGGGACCGGTTTGCGTGGCTCGATGGGGACGACGCGCTCTACATGGATGATGACCACGTATCGGACGTGGGCGCGCGGCGGCTGGCACCGCTTGTGCTGGAGGCGTTCAGGCGTCCGGCGGAATGAGGCCGAGACCCCGCAGGTAGATGCCGATGCCGGATTCCAGCAGGTCTTCGGGCGGGAAGGGGCTTTGCGTGCCGGGGGAGTTGCGCGCGAAAAGTTCGACCACTCCGTGCGAGAGCGCCCAGACATGGGCCGAGAACATGGAGGGCGGGGGGCGTTTCTCGGGCGGGATATGCTGGCTCAGCTCTTCGGCGGCGCGTTCCAGCACGGCACGGGCGCGGCCCGCCACCGCCGCCAGTTCGGGCGTGCGGTTGACCGAGATGCCGCTTTCGAACATGGCGATGTAATGGCCCGGATATTTGCGGGCGAAGGCGAGATAGGCGCGGCCCGTCGCCTCGAAGCTGGCCAGCGCCGAGGGCTGGCCCTGTTCGTAGGCGAACTGCATCACGTCGGCGAAGATCTCATATCCCTGCCGGGCGGCCTCGGCGATCAGGTCGTCGCGGCCGGCGAAATGGCGGTAGACGGCGGCGGGCGTCACGCCGGCCAGCTTCGCGGCCTCGGACAGGGTAAAACCGGCGGGACCCTTTTCCTCGATCAGGTCGAGCGCGGCTTCGACGAGGGCCTGCCTGAGATTGCCGTGGTGATAGCCGCGTTTACCCATCCCAGATGTCCGGGCCGCCGCAGACCTGCGGGTCGGATATTCCGAGCGCCTTTTCGTTCTTGCGGTCGTAGTCGAGGGCGAGCAGCACATGGCGGATCGTCTCGACCCGGGCGCGGCGCTTGTCGTCGGAGCGGACCACCGTCCAGGGCGCATGGGACGAGTGGGACCGCTCGAGCGTCTCGGCGATGGCGGCGGAATATTCATCCCACTTGTAGAGCCCCTCGACGTCGATGCGGCTGAGCTTCCACTGTTTCAGCGGGTCGCCCTCGCGCTTGAGGAAGCGGCGGAGTTGCTCGGCGCGGCCGACATTGAGCCAGAACTTGAAGAGGTGGATGCCGTCCTCGACCAGCATCTTCTCGAACTCGTTGACCTGACCGAAGAAGCGCTCGCGCTCGGCATCGGTACAGAAGCCGAAGACCTTTTCCACGACGCCGCGATTGTACCAGCTGCGGTCGAAGAAGACGATCTCGCCGGCCGAGGGGAGGTGATCGACGTAACGCTGGAAATACCACTGCGTCTGCTCGGTGTCCGAGGGTTTGGGGAGCGCCACGACCCGCGCGCCGCGAGGATTAAGATATTCCCGGAAGCGCTTGATGGTGCCGCCTTTTCCGGCGGCGTCCCGGCCTTCGAAAACAAGTACGACGCGCGCATTTCTGGACTTGACCCACGCCTGCAGCTTGACCAGTTCGATCTGCAGAGCCTCGAGGTCTTTCTCATAATGTTTCTTGGGCAGGCGCTCGGAATGGGGGTAGGTGGACGACAGGATGTCATCCTTGTCGGCGCGCCGGATCGCATTGCGGATGTCGGTCGGGGCGTGCTGCTCGAAAAACTCGGTGATGGCCCCGTCGAATGGCAGTTCCATGCGTGCCTCCCTGTTTTTACAGTATAATATGGCCTGTCAGTCGTCCCGGCGCAATCCGGCGCGTTGGGCCGCGCGGCGAATGGCGTTTACCACCGCGTCTTCCTTGGAATGCTGGATCATGTGGCCCGCGCCGTCGAGCGTTGTCAGGGTGGCGCCGGGAATGGCCTTGGCCAGCGGTTCGGAGTGTATCGAGAGGCCCACGGTGTCATCCGCCGCGCCGTGAAGGATTTCAGTGGGCACGTCGATCTGTGGGTAGTGCGGGACCAGTTCGTCGATCTCGTCCAGCAGGTTGGCGCGTTGAAGGGCATTGGCGCGCAAGCTTTTGCGGCGCAGGGTCAGGCCGGGGCCGAAATAGTTCATGTAGCCTTCGGGCACGGCGTCGGGGGTGAAGACGGCGCCCACGGCCTGTTCCACGCGCGACTCTGGCACGAAGGCGGTCATCAGCGGAATGATCAGCGGGCCGAGCATCGGGTGCGACAGAATCTTGTAATAGGTCGAAAGGCCCGTGGTCCACGTGTGGGAGGCGGCGGAGAGGGGGACGAGCGCGGACAGGTTTTCGGGATGGTGAACCGCCCATGCCAGCGCAACGGCGCCGCCGTAGGAATGGCCGACCACGACCGGTTTGTTGGCGCCGAGCTGGGCCGCGGCGGCCGAGAGCAGGTCGGCCTGCTGGGTGATCGTGGCGCCCGAGTGGTTGAGGCGGTCGGTGTAACCCAGACCCGGCCGGTCGAACACGAATACGCGGAACTCTCTGGCCAGACGCGGGGCGAGCGACAGGGTCATGTCGCGCGTGTTGCCGGAGGCGCCGTGGATCAGCACCACGTCGGGCCCGCTGCCCATTACCACGGCATGGACCGTGTGGCCGTTGACCTCTATCAACTGGCCCTCGGGCGGGTGCGAGGCCTCTGCTTGCGCTTCCTCGGCGCGGGCGCGGTACTGGACCACGGCCCAGAAAACCGCCAGCGCGAGGGCGAGAAGGGCGAGGATCTTAACGGCCAATGGCATTCATGTCGAAGGGCGTCGACTGGTAAATCTCGTTGATCCAGTTGCCATAGAGCAGGTGGGCGTGGCTGCGCCAGCGGTTGAGCGGCATCTGTGTCGGGTTGTCGTCGGGGTAGTAGTTGCAGGGCACGTTGACAGCGGTGCCCGCGGCGATGTCGCGGTCATATTCCTGCTTGAGCGTGTCGCTGTCATATTCGAGGTGGTTGAAAATATAGAGCGCCCGGTGGCCGGGGTCTTCGACCAGACAGGGGCCAACATCGTCGGAATGCAGAAGGGTGGTGAGCCCCGGCGCCGCGTCGATCTCGGATTTGCGCATTTCGGTCCAGCGGCTGACCGGGATCACGCAATCGTCGGAGAAGCCGCGCAGCAGGGGTGAGGCGGGCTTCATGTTGCGGTGGCGGAAACAGCCGAAGGCCTTGTGATCGAGCATGTGTTTGCCGACGCCGTGCAGGTGCTTGATCATCGCCATCCCGCCCCAGCAGACGCCGAAGGTGGAGTGCACGTTGGTCTGGGTCCAGTCGAAGACGCGGCGGAGCTCGTCCCAGTAGGTGACCTCCTCGAAGTCCAGATGTTCGATCGGGGCACCGGTGATGATCAGCCCGTCGAACTTCTCGCCCGTCGCCTCGATCTCGGCGAAGGGGCGGTAGAAGCTCTCCATATGCTCGGCGGCGGTGTTGCGGGTCTGGTGTTCCGTCATCCGGAGGAGGCTCAGCTCGATCTGAAGCGGCGTGGCGCCGATCAGGCGGGCGAACTGGTTCTCGGTCTGGATCTTCTTGGGCATCAGGTTCAGCAGGCCGATGCGCAGGGGGCGGATATCCTGCCGCGAGGCATGATCTTCGCTCATGACCATCACGCCCTCGCGCGTCAGCACGTCATAGGCGGGCAGATCGGCGGGAATCTTGATGGGCATGGCGGGGGTGTCTTTCTGAACGTCTGTACGGGAACGGGTTAGATAGGGGGTCAGCCGGTGCGCTCAAGGGCCGTGGCGACCAGTTGTTCGAAGTCGCCGGCGGTGCGCAGGCGGGCGACCTCGTCGGCAGAGACGGTGATGCCCCATTTCGCCATCGCCTCGTAGCGCGGTTTGCGGTGGGCCAGCGCCTTGGCATAGGTCCAGCGGATGAAGGCATCGGGGTTGACCTCGGCCTCGGAACAGCCTTTCTGCGAGAGGTAATCGGACCAGACCTGATCGAGGAATTCGGGCTGGTAGCACATGGGTTTCGGGGCCTTGTCGAAACGGCGGATCAGCTCCTCGGTATGGGCCTCGTCGCCTTCTATGCGGATCAGCAGGCAGCGTTCGGACAGCTCGGTCAGCAGCGGGTCGTTCGGGTCGTCGCCATCGACCCATTCGCAGATCGAGCCGCCGGTATCGCAGATGAAATGCGGATAGGCATAGAGCGCCTCGGCCCGGTCGATGAAATAGGCGGTGTCCTGAAGGGCGGAAATCTCGGCCCGGCGGAATTGTTCCTGCCGGCGGCGGAACTCGTCGATCGGCAGGCCGCCCTTATCGGGGTCGCCGGGCTTGCCGAGATAGGCCGAAACAGGCTTGAGGTTATGGAACGAGATGTTTGAGCCGATATAGATCGAGTCGCTCATCAGCAGGTCGCGCAGGAACGGCACCTTCATCGCATGTGCCTTGGCGTTGTCGGTGATGAACTCGCCCATGTAGCGGGTGCCGATGCGGTAATCGATCGAGTAGTGAAACCAGTCGCCGGCGTCGCGCAGCATGTTCGACAGGTGGGTCTTGCCGAGGCCGGACATGCCGTAGACCAGCACGCGCTTGCGCGGTGTGTTCCGCCACTCGTCTGCAGAGGCATAGATCATGGTGCGTCCCTTTCTGTCAGGCTTGGTAGCCAGAGCCGGGGCAGGGGTCAAACGACAAAGCGAGGCGACAAAGGAAAACCCCGCCCGAAAGGGGCGGGGTTTGGTATCTGACGGGTCTGGCGCGGCTTAGTTGAGCGCGACGCGGACCTTGAGGCCGACGCTGACGGCGTTGTTGTCCTGGAAGTTGCCGCGGGGCGTGTCCGGCGTGCCAGTTTCCGGCAGGGCATCGCCCAGCCACGTGTAGCGGACGCCGCCCGAGATATCGATCCGCTCGGTGACCTTGTAGCTGCCGCCCACGGCGATCGCGGTCTGCCCGTTGGTGGGAGCGAGCGGCGAAACGAGGCTGTCACTGCCGCCGGCTTCGTAGGAGACCGCGACGCTGCCCGAGAACCGCTCGGAGAAGCGGCGGCCGACGCCGATCTCGTAGGTCGTGACGCTGTCAAGCTCGGCAAGGTTCGGAACCGGGCTCGGCGGGTTGAGCGAGAAGGAGTCCCAGTCGGCCCAGCGGATCGAACCGAAGACCAGCGTGTTCTGGTTGATGCCCGATTGCGCCGCCAGTTCGAAGGATTGCGGAATCTCCACATTGGTGATGCCGGTCCCGACCGGGGTGCCGGTGCCGCCTGCGGCGACCGGGATATTCTCGGTCGTGCCCATGCGAAGGTCGACGGCCGAATGGTAGGTGCCCGAGACGCGCAGGGCGTATTCCGGAATCTCGTAGGCCGCGCCGATGACGTAGCCGGTGCCGTTGTTGCTGCTGAAGCGAACCGTGTAGCCGTTCAGGGCCCCGTAGGCGAGGCCGGAAAGGCGGATGGTGCCATCGGCCTTGACCGCACGCGGGCCACCGTAGACCGAGAACCGATCGGTGATCTTGTACTTGAGGATCGCGGTCAGCGATGCCGAATCCGCCTTGGCGAAGGTGCCGCCCAGAAGGGTCGCCCCGGGGTTGCCGCCATAGGCCGTGTCCGCGCCATAGGGCTGGTCGGCGATAACCGCAAAAGTCAGCCGCTCGCCATAGTCGATCTTGACCGCCGAGCCCAGAACGCCGAAATCGTTCCCGACATTCGCGATCGAGTTGCCCAGCAGGTCCGAGCCGGTCAGGTCGGGCATGGTGAACCCGTAGGACACTTCGGCGAAGCTGCCTTGTTCGAAGATCTGGTCGATGGGTGTATAGCTGCGGTCAAGGCCGCCTGCGTTGGCCGCGCCTGCACTCAGGGCGAGTGCTGCGACTGTCGAGGTCAATTTTTGCATGTGCTCTCCTCCGGAAATTGAGACCACGCTACCATCCTCGCGCACTTAATCAATTTTGACGCGGCGTCAGAGGTGTGACGGCACAATGACGGTGGCCGCCGCGCAACATATTTGTCACGGTTTTTACTGTGAGAGGCCTCAGCAAAACGCGTGAGATTGTGGTCACTGGGTACTTGAGACGTCTCGGGTGTGTCTATCGTACTGGATAAGGCCCGGCGGGTTGCCTGATTGGCCGTTGGTCTGGGGTGAACGGGCG